>Ga0209296_1000265_pt1 | contig 45225 bp, 36 predicted proteins | sample S_130206_EF_Meta_FD_187319 | JGI IMG/M metagenome (GOLD analysis project Ga0209296, IMG submission 187319) | Freshwater microbial communities from Lake Simoncouche, Canada to study carbon cycling - S_130206_EF_MetaG (SPAdes) (version 2) | ecosystem: Environmental > Aquatic > Freshwater > Lake ...
ATTACTGAGTTTTTTTGTTATACCCAAAAATCTTTTTCATCTTCTTAATTTCCTCATTAATAAGATTTGTCTTTAATACTTCCGACTCGTTAACCTCTTTTGTGGGTTGTGCGTCTTTTTTATACATTGGAGCTTTTTCTTGTTCTGCTTCTTTTTTCTTTGCTCTGTCTGTTAATTTTTTTCCTGTATCAGTTGCAATAACATTGGCGGCATCATGTGAATTACCCATTGTGGTGTCGCCGTCTAATGCTTTCTTTACTCTTGCGTTGAATTGTTCAGATGGTTCATTATCATAATCTAAATCTAACAATGTACCACCTCTAAAGTTGCTTACAAATTCGTCTTCTTTTTCCGTATTGTTAGTAACAACTTTTTCTCCTTTTTTATTTGACTCGGGAAATTCGGGATTACTACCACCTGGTATTTCTAATTGACCTTTGATTTTTTTATTTACGTCATTCAAATTAGCATCGTTTTCTTTACCACTTGCTGAACGTACTTTCTTTTGTGTTTCAAGACCCGGTACAGCAGCTTCGCTAACCATCTTACCGATTAATTTAACTAAATCAGATTCTGTTAAACGTATTGTCTTCTTTTTAGATTCCATCATATTACCTGAACACTCTGTGCACATACCTTCTTCATTCATCATACCGCCACACTCGTTGCAAGTCTCCATCATTTCATTCATATCACCCATGTTATTGTCACCACATTCTTCACACATTTCTCCATTCTCATCTAAGTCATCCGGAAACTCTTCAAATTCTTCTTCATGTGAAAATTCAATATCGGGATTTTTCATACTACCACCCGTAATGTAAAAATAATACTCAATTTGTTCTACATCATTAATAAAAATAATATAATCTTCACTATGTACCTTTGTTTTAACTAACTTACCATTTTTTGCCATTCTTAATGGCGCAACCAAGTCTTTTAATTCGCCTAAAGTAGTACAATCAAAAATTTCAGATGGTGTAGACTGAGTGTCTTCTTGTTGTTCTTTTACATCTTGTTTTTGACCTTTAAGGATTTTAAAATCTTGAGCATCAATTTTACCATTGTGATTCTTATCTAATTTCTTTTGTCCACCAATTAATTCTTCTTCTACATCGAATTCTTTACCATCAACGGTAAATGTTTTTTCACCGCTTTCTTTTGCTTTAGTCATAGCACCAGTAAATGCGTTACCTTCTTTTGTTTCAAATTTTTTCATATTTTCAGTTTCTTCTAATTCTTCACCCATTTTATCTAATTTTTCAATCATATCACTATGAGATTCATAATTTGCTTTCTCAATGATAAATTGTTTTCCCGGATGTTCTTTTTCTAATTTATTAACATGCTCTTCAGCTTCTTCTTGCGTGTCGCAATTAACAACAGGTTCACCTTCACAAGTTACATGATATTTTTCCATTACACCACCCATTGATTCTTTAAGAATACTTTTTTTAATTTCATCAAAAATGATGCTTTCCATGATTGAGTTTAATTCTTCAACTTTCATACTAAATAAATATCTGTTTTATTTCATTTAATACAATTTTTTGAATTTCATTTTTAGGAATACCCGTATTTTTTGAAACTTCGTTAATTGCATTTTGTATTTCTTTATCTTCTTTAATAAATTCTAATGCTTCAGTATTACCTTGATTGCAATATGGGAACTTTTTACACTTTTCTTTTATCTTAACAAATACGCCACATGGTCCTCCCCATTTAGGAAATTTTTTATCTGTTACTGCTCTACCTTTATAGATACTATCCGGTCCATCAATCTTTAATGGGTCTTTACGTCCACCTTTAGTTGTCTTACCGAATGCAGGAACATCAAATGCACCTGAAGATGATGAATCTGTTGCTTCTTCAATTTCTTCTTCATTCTCATTTAAATTAGCGTTAGGTATGGTGTTAATTTTTCTTTTAACCATACCGCCAAATGCGGGTCCTTCAAATGAACCCGATGAACCACTGTCAGTTTCGTCAATATCTTTTTTTTGTGATTTTACACCTGACATTTTAGAAAATTCTTTTTTACTAAATTGAACATCCTCTTTGTCAAATTTATCAACCATATTATTAAAAACCTTTTTTCGGTTGCCGGTGTCTTTAATTTGTTTTAAAATTTCTGCTACACCAATAACCATATCATCGTCATGTTCATGAGAATCATTACCACTTGATTTATTTGATTCGTTCATATTTTCTATTCTTGCAATAAAAACTTTAGGACTAACACCAATAGCGGCGGCGGTACTTAATCTTGTGTTACCCGCAATTAAAATATATCTATCACCCAATTTTAATATTAAGGGTCTATTATATTCGCCTTTCATAATAGCCTTTGCTAAAATTTTTGGACTTGTCTTGTTATACATTTTAGCAATCTTCATCACCGCATTTGTATCACCTTTTTGGATTTCATTAGATTCTGTATTTTCTAATTTACCCCATATATCATTGGTTAAAGTTTCTTCTTTAGAACTATTGAAAGCTTTTACTAATTGTTCTACACTAATATCAACATCTTCATCACGACTCAAGTCTTGAACCGCTCTTTGCAATTCATCCATTTCACCTTCAATGTCGGGTCTTTTATTACTCATTATTTAACATTCTTTAATGCGCCTTCCCAAAAAGATTTACGTTGCCATAATGTTTTAAACAATTCAACAACAACCTTGGTAGATAAATCAATTATTTTATCATCAATATTCTTAGTACCCAACTCTTTTTGAACCATCTTAATTACTTGGCTATGAGCTTGTGTGGTATCCAAGAAATCTTTTATTTCTTTTCTTGTAATTCTTTCAATTTCTTTTTTATCTTCGTTACTAAGTGCCATTTTAGTTATTATTTCTTTGACTTATTATTGGTTCCATTGAACTTTTAAACACTTCGTTAAACTTAGCTAACTTTTCTAATGTATTTGCAACGTTCTGCTCTAATTTTAACATATCAGCCATTACATATACACCACCTTCTTTACCTGCGATAAACACAAACTTAATTCCATCGTCAGTTAATGTACCATCCAATCTAATTTGGTCAGGGAATAATGAAAACCCTGGTTCAAAGTTTACAATTTGTGAAACTTGTTGTCTAAAATTATCTATAATGCCCGAGATTTCATTCTTTTGCTCATCCAATAATTTCATATCAACATCATCAGTGGAATTAATTTTAACATCAACGTCATTTACAACAAGAACATCATCTTTCATGTTTTGTTCTGGTTGAGGTTCGTTTTGTGCCATCTCAACTTGTTCCCTTAAAATTTTATTTGACGTGGTTGATTCATTGAGTTTCCTCATCATGTTCAACATTTTTTTGTCTAAGTCGTAACTATTTTTCATTTTTTCTTGAATTGCTAAAGAATACCCTAAAATTAAAAGAAGGGTTTATATCAGTATAAATACTTGCAAAATTAGATTTACATACAATTCCATTGAAATTTGATGCATTTTCTAAGTATCCTTGCGATGGTACCGTTTGTTTATATATTTCATGCTTATCACATAAGTGTTCGCACAATTTGGCAAGCGAATCTAATTGTGTTTCGCCGTACTTATCCCAAAAATAATAGTTTCTCCAATTACGTATATGTGGCTCAGACCTGTATGGGTCTCCAATCCAATTGTGTAATATACCTGTGATTGTGTTTTTGTTTAACCACCCTAAGTTTTCAACGGCGATTTTAATTTGTTTTCTATCTACTTTTGGATTGTCAAAGGTGTTTGAACTATAATTGGTGTCGAATAGTTGATAGACCATGCCAAGCTTAGAAACAACAAAATGGGGTACGTCTTCGTACTTCCCATTTTTGCGATACTTTATCTTATTTATGAAATCGTCGACACGTCTTTGTGTGTCATAAAGTAAAATCTGTGTTTTTTTAGATTTTCTTTTATGTATGTTAAGTTGATTTTTATCTAATGTTTCTACATTAAAAATTTCTAACATTTTTATGATTTTTTATCATCAGCTTCCCAATATATGTTACGATATTCTGCTGAATTTAACATTTCCTCCGGGCGGTTTTCTATTATTTCTTCGGATGGTTCTGTTATTTTTTTTTTTCGTCGATTGCGTCATCTACGATATCTAACATTTTATCTAATTCTTTTGAATCTGTTTGATAAATTGGTTCGTCATCTTTATCTATTGGGTCAACACCCACATCCCACGCTTCGTCAGGTTCGGGCGAAGATTCTTCTAATGCTTCTAACATTTCCAATTCATTAAATTCAGCAATTGCTTGGTCAATTTCTTCATCAGTTAAATTGAGTTCGTCACTTTCCCAACTCTCAATTTTTTTTAAAGCCTCGGCTTGTTTTTCAAGAATTAAAAGATTATTATCTTCTTCCACTTCTTTCATGTGTTGCGCCTGACGTTTAAAATAATCGTTTCTCATTTTAATTAATTCATCATCTTCTTCAACCTTTAATCTATGTTCGCTGTTAGCTAAAGCACCAACGGGGTCTTCACTTTCATCCTCATACCCTCGTATTTCATTTTGAATCTCACCAATTCTTTTCATACGTTCGGCAATTCTTTTAAATTCAATTTTCTGTGCTCGTTCTACAATTTCTTCATCACTTAACGTTACGCCATCTTTTAATGATGCTTTTTGAAGTTTCTCATATTCTTCTTTAGGTTTTGTGCGTAATAAACGTTCTTCAAGTAACGCTAAATCTTCTTCAGATAATCTAACCCTTGAAATCTCTCCAATTAAATCGGACGCATCAATTTTTTCTATATTTTCTTCTTTTTTATCACTAACTTTATTTTCTTCTTCACTGAATTTTACTAACATGTGAAGAAAAGATAATGAAATTAGTGGTAACATACCACCGGAGAGGAACGCCAAGAATCGTTTGTGTCCTATGAAGTCCGTAGGCTCCACCCCTGTCATTTCTAACAACGGTGATACTAGCTCAACCCAAGATTTAAACGAACTGGCGGTTACATCAATAAATGAATAAGCAAAGAATACATTGCCTATGAATTGTATTAATGTAACAATACCAAATGGGAAGTAAATTTTCTTACCCATATTTGCAGAAATTGCTGCAAGTGCTGATAACGCCGCAATCTCAATACCAACTGATAGGTAGATTGCCCACGTAAGAGGATTTGATATACCGTACCATTGAGTAACGTGTGATATTGAAACCACAGCCACAGTAATGATTGGTATTAAAAACGCTAATATGATTACCGTTTTGTAATTTTTATGAAACCAAACTTTCATTATTTGTTAGATTCTAATTTTTTTATTTCCTCGTCAATCTGTGTTTGTCTTTGAACGTCTAAAATTTTTCTATCGGATGCTTGGATTGAACGTTTTTCAGATTTTAATCCTTCAATTTGCATTTGTTTATTTAAACGACCTTCTAAATCTGTCATTTCTTTTCTAACCTTAGTGATTTCTCTTGTGTCACCACAACTCTTTAAAAAACCTAATAATGATATCACCAATACAATCATAGTGAATTTTTCTTCGATAAATTTTTTCATGTTTATAAATAGTTTAATAGATTGAAACTCTCGTTTCTTAATTTCTTTATTGCCTTATCTCTTAACTGTCTTATACGTTCTTTTGTACAACCAAACTCATCACCTAAATCTTCTAAGTTACATTCAATACCATTTAAACCATAATATTTCTCAATGATTACCTTTTCTCTATCGTCAAGAACACTTAACATTCGAGCAACTCGTTTTTTTATTTCTTCTGGTGTGTTGAATATTTCTTCAGGATTCCCCGCGTCCTTATTGGGAATCAAATCAATTAGTTGGTCACCATCTTCATTAATCTCCTTAAACAATCCCACACAATAAGGTAATGTTGTTGTGTTTTCATTGTTTCCGTCCGTGTAGAACTTATCAATTTTATTTGTTTCATTCTTTTTGTTCTTTTGAGCTTCTTGAACTAAGTTAGATGGGAGTCTAATTGTTCTCGCATTATCATTTAATGATGCCATAATGGATTGTTTAACCCACCACACGGCATATGATATAAATTTCAATCCGCTATTGGGGTCAAAACGTTCTGTTGCCTTAATAAGACCAATATTACCTTCAGATATTAAATCTAATAAATCGAGACCTTGTCCTTGATACATTTTAGCAACCGAAATTACAAATCTTAGATTACCTAAAACAAGTTCTTCCAATACTTTATCTTTTTCCTTTTTGGTTGATTTAGAGTCAAGTAACAATTTAAAGATTTCGTCTTGTCTTTGATGACTTACGATTGGTATTTTACGAATATCTTTAATGTATTGATTAATTTCGTCGGTGCTGATAAGGACGGCAGGTTTTCTCATAAATTTATGGTATTATATTATACAATATAACTAAAAATTCTCAATTTTCAAAATTGTCTAAGAACTTTTTTTCTGCTGAAGTAAGACTCTCCATTCCCGTTTTTTCAATCTTGTCCAATAAATCATCCAATTCAAAAACTTCATTAGATTCAGGCTTTACATAATCTAAATTCATTATTTTTAAATTGGATGGCTTATAAATAAAATCTTTGATTTCTTGTGGTACATGGGCACTTACTAAATTGTTTCTGTCAAATATAAAATAAAACCTAACATTATCATTTTTTAGAACGTCAAACATATCTTTAGATAACTTTTGTAATTCACTATCCGAATCAAATATTACTATAACGTTTTCGGAACTCTCAATCACATATCTAACAGACTTCACGCATTCCATTTCACCAATGACTTCCATACAAAAATATTCTATATCTTCGTGGTCTTCAAACATCCCGAAAATAAATAAAATAAATGTGTTCATAAAATTACTTTTTAAGTTTTATTTTCCAATACATACCAACACCAACATACGGTGACATTTTGTTACCGGTGGCTGTGTTACTATTAGCTACTCCAACATTAAGTTGAACTAACTTATCTCTCTTAGTTTTTAAAATTAGACCCGCAGAAACGTTACTAACAACATCTTCTTTATTAAACCCACCGTTGAAACCCCAATAAACTTGGTTCTTAGGTAATTCTTTAACGATTGTTGTTTCCTTAACCGTTCTTTCTTTAAGATATGCATTCCATTTTCTACCCAATACTTTATTCTTATAAATTGTATCGGTAATTGAAATCATACCTAAATCATTATCTAATTTTAACGAATCTTTATAGACAACTTTCTTATAAAAATCTCTAAGGATTGTTAACGTATCTACTTTTGTTAATACAGGTACCTCCACATTTTTTTCAACAATTGTTTCATGGTAAATGTCATCACCTTTCACAATTTTTGTTTTATAATGGTCAATAATAACTGTATCCACCTTGCGACTTATCAGTTCGTATTTTTTACCATTAACTTTTACAGTTTCACCCGGAATATCGCCACCTTTATCTGTAAAGTAGTAATAGGCAACAATACATGCTAATATGATTAGGACAATTGTTTTGATGTCAAGTTTGAAAGTGTTCATTATATCTATTTTATATATAAATATAATGAAGGGGACTTTTGTCCCCTTTTATTATTTCTTCTTAACTATCTCATCAATGATACCGTAAGCCAAAGCTTCATCGGAACCTAACCATAAATCTCGACTTGCATCGTTCTTAACAGTTTCAGCATCTTTACCACAGTATCCACCTAACAATTCAAATAATGTATTGTTAATCTTCTCCCACTCAATCATAGTGATGCGAGCATCTTGAATATTACCACCGGCGCCTCCTGATGATTGGTGTAACATAGTACGAGAGAATCTCAATGAACCACGTTTACCTTTTGTACCCGCACCTAATAAAACAGAACCCATAGATGCCGCCATACCGGTGTTAATTGTACGAATGTCTGAACCAATGTATTCCATTACATCAACCATTGACAAACCTGACTTCACACTTCCTCCGGGTGAGTCGATATGCATCGTGATGTCCGTACTATCCAAACTGTCTAAGAACATCAACTGTGCTTGAACTATGGTGGACATGTGGTCATTTACCTCACCGGCCACCCAAATAATTCTTTCCATCATCAAACGTGAGAACACGTCCATTACGGTTACGTTCATACTTCTTTCTTCAAGAATATATGGTGTCATGTTGTTTTCAATGTTCGAATTGAATCTATGTAAGTCCAATGAACTGATTTTGTGGTCTTTAGCGTATAGACCAAAACTATTTAATTCTTTCGGTGTCATATATTTATTATTTAGGTAACAAAGATAGTTAAAAAATCGAAACTACGAAATTTTTGTTGTGATAAAATCAATGGATGAAACGTTCTCATCTTTCTTAATCATAATCAAATTATCTGACCAGTTACGAATCAATGGATTATGAGAAATGACAATGATATGTTCAAAGTAATTTTTAATCTTCTTAAAAAATTCACCAACCATTTCAAGGTTTTCATCCGCAATCTTGCCAAAGACTTCGTCCATTACAACGATGTTAGGCTTTGGTAATGATGAGATTTTAGTTAATACACTACGAAGTGCTAATGACGAAATTGTTCTTTCATAACCCGAACCCGCATTAAGCGGTTTAGCTATTCGTGTTTCATTATCAATCATAATGAATTCAACCTCATTCTTATCATTAATGTTCATCTCCAAAATAAAATGGCAACTATCAACCAATAAACGATATAGTTCTTGATTAATCAATGGTACCATGTTTTTAAGGATAACCTTTGAGATACCATTCTTACCATACACGGTTAGATATACTTTGAACACTTGTAACAATTCTTCCTCTGATTTAATTTTCTTAATCAAATCTTCGTTCACGCCAATCTTTTCTTTCATGTTGGCAATATTGTTTTTATGTCTTTCGGTGTTGGTGCCGTTCAAGCGAATATCAGCATTAGCGGTCTCAATTTTTGTTCTGATACCAACAATTTCCGCATCAATTTTACGATTATCCTCAAGTTTCTTTTTGTTATTTTCGTAATTGTCTAATTTTAATTGTTTAACATCAATTTCGACTTGTTTTTGTTCAACCTCTAATTCATAACGCGCTTTGATAATCTTATTTCTTTCGTAAGTATCAAACTGTTCTTTTGAATCTTTGAATGATTTTTCTTTATCACGCAAATCTTTTAATTTACCTTCACGCTCTTCACGATTTTTCTTTAATGTTTCAATAAGTTCTTTAATCTTATTGATTTCATCGGTATGGTCAACATCTTCAAGTGCTCTGTTACATGTTGGGCAGATTGAACCTTCTTCAAATTGTTTGATTAGCTTTTCGTTTCTTCCAATCGCATCGAAATCAATTTTGTCTTCAATTAAAAGTCCATTTATTAATCCTTTAACCGCATCGTGTTCTTCTTCTAAATAATATTGTGATGGTTCTACAACATTAACATTATTTGCGTTAGTTCTGCTTGTTGATTGTTTTGTTTTAAAATCATTAATATCACTCTCAAGTTGAGATGGGTTTGTATTAATTAACTCGATGTCAATGTTATTATTTCTTGACCCAAGTAAATCATCTCTTTTATCTTCTAAACTTTTTAATGTCTTAGTATGCACATCTAGTTCATTAACTAAAATACCTAATTGTTCCTCTGAATTAGTTATACTGTCATTGTAAGTTTGATTATCTATCTCTAACTGAGTAATGTTATATGTATTAGAAATTAATTTCTTACTCCAATCATTGTAAATGTTCTTAGCTACCTCTTCTTTTAATTTAAGACTCTCTAATCCCATGAACTTAGTCAATATCTGTCCACGAGCAGTTGGCTTCGACTCAATCAATTCTTCAAGATTATAACCGGTAGTTAAGATAGTTGATAGAAAATCCTCTTCAGTACCAATGGCAGATTCAATAAATGATTCTGTTTCTCTACGTTGTTCACCGGATAGGTTTTCAATTGTGCCATCTTCCTTACGTTTATAGAACTCCAACTTATTGGTTACCGTGTATTCTCCTGATTTTGATTTTTTTCTTAATGTCTTTCTCTCAATAACGTAATCACCACCATCGATGGTAATTTCGCCACGAACACTAACCTCATCTTTATCTGTAAATCTATTAAAGATTTCAGCATTGGTTTTGGTCTTAGTCGTTGAATTAAAGAATAAGAACATTAATAAGTCTACCGTTGATGTAGATTTTCCACCAAAGTTTTTAGGAGTGGACTCAACAACCGATATTCCATCCAAATTAGTAAAATCAATAACATTATTATCACCAAAAGATAAGAAATTAGAAAATTCTACTTTCTTGATGAACCATTTGTTGTAGCGTACTTTGTTTTCATTTTGTTTATCAATCTCACCATTAACTCTATTATCCAATCTATCAACAAGTTCCCATTTAGTTGTCATATTGTTTTCATCCATGAATTCCTTCATCAATGTTTTTTGATATTGACCATCTAAAATATTATCGGATACCTCTAATGATTGTAATCGAGTATTTTTGACATTAGATAATGTCTTGGTTATAATTTGTACGCTCGTACTATTATATTTGTTTTGAAAGTACGTCTTGACTCTCTTAATTTTTTCCGGCGTGAAGTTCTCGGGAACATCTTGCCATGTCACTTTAATAAATGGATTCATTCAATGATTTTTGTTATTTGATTCTATTCTCCTCAAAAAATTCTACAATTGCATTCAATGCCCAAACAGCACCGGCGGTAAACATACCATCAAAAAATGTAGTTGGTACAATCGGTAACTCAATAAAGGTGTTAATTAAACCACCTAAGATAAGTGACATAAAGAATCCAACCCACGTTGACGTACACAACGTACATGAGATTAAATCACCAAAAAACTTTGAGTGTTTCTTTATAAAAAGACGGGGTCTTTCAAAAATTGCGCCCCAAACAAGGATAGAGGTCATTCCATAACCTGCGATAATCCAAAAAATAATTAATTCCATAACGAAATATAGATAAAAAAAATGAATTAAAAAAGTTATTCATCATATAAAGAATTCATATCGCTATTTCTCATAAATTTTGCCTTATTAATTTTAGTAAGACTTTCTGTTATAGCGTCTAATTCTTTTTGTAGTTTTTCATTTAGTCCTTTTAGACAAATTATCTCCGTTTCGTCTATTTTAACGATTTCTTTGATAACTTCAATTTGTACCTCTTTTATAACCTCCTTAATAACTTCAATGGGCACTTCTTTAATGACTTCCCTAATAACCTCAATTGGCACCTCTTTAATTACCTCAATTGGTACTTCTTTTATTATGGTATTGGTCTTTGATTCGCCCCGCACTTCTTTGATAACCTCAACCTCAATAGGAACTTCTTTAATTATTTCCTTGATGACTTCGACGGGAACTTCTTTAATTATTTCCTTAACGACTTCGACTTCGACAAAGACTTCTTTGATGACTTCCTTAATAACCTCAAACGGTACCTCTCTAACAACTTCCCTAATAACCTCAACTGGTACTTCCACAAGCTTTTCAACTGTGATTTCCACGATTTTTTCGACCTCTTTAATGATTTCTTTTTCAATTGTTACCTCCTTTCCTTTTATATGTGATGGAGTCTCACCGTATTTTAATATGGTAAACCCCCGATTAAATGTTTCTTTTGCTTTTTTATCAATGTCTTGGACGTTATTTAATTCACAATATTGTATGAATTCTTTATCCAAGGTTAAGGTGTGCTTCTTTACCATCCTCTATGTCGGTTATATCTTTTATTTCAAAATGGAGAAATGGTTGTTCATTGGGTAAATCGTGAAATGTATAACCATCTGTCTCCATATTATATATACCATAACCGTGATGTTTCACCGTCTCACCAAAATTTTGTTGGATGAGGCTACCCGGCATTATGGCTTTTCCACCTTCTGGTAATGTAAAAGTTTGGCGTTTGTGAATATCTCCACATAAAAGTAATTCTAAACCAACAAAGTTTAATCTATCATATGCATCCTCAAATTCAAATCCCATATCGGTAGATAACCCTTGGATTGGTCCGTGGAATAAACCTACGTGAAATTTACCTTCCTCCTTTTCGTATTCAGGTTTTACATTGTGTTGATACAATGAATAAACAACCCAATTAATATTTTCATCGGGATATACACCGCTATCTTTGTAATAAGAAATAGGTTCATCGTACAATAGTTCAACAATCGGCGTGATACTATCCAAACGTTGTGTATTGTTTTCCAAGAAGTCGTGGTTACCCGGTATGATTACAACTTTACCAAATTCACCTAATTCTTTTAAAAACCAACTAGTTAACATTAACTGTTCGTTTGAGATATTAATCTTTTGATGGGCCAAATCTCCCGCAACCACAATACGAATATTATCCCAAGTTAACCCTTCGTTAACCCAACCATCATATTGAACCTTTAATTCATCAATTAAAAACTCAAATTGTTTCTTATACAATTCGTGGTATTGATATGTCCTAATGTGGATGTCGGCAATGTGCACTATTCTTTTAATCATCGTTTCAAATATTTGTTTAAATCCATAGTTAGTATTGTGTCACTTATTTCTTTTGGTACTCTGAATTCCTCAAATGTACTATTATCTTTTAAAAGAACAACAACACTTCCCATTAATTTTGTATTATTAAATTTGGTACCTTGTAACATTTTTAATATCAATCTACCATATAGTGGTAGTTGTAAGTAATAGTGACCTAAGGCGTTATCGTGGTAATTACTAAATGGTGGATACAATCTACCCGTATAATATTGAACTTCAAAGTTCTTGGGCTTATTTGTCTTCCAGTCTGTTATAACCAAACCATAATCCGTTTTTTGTTTGTTCATCATTAACCATACCTTATCGGGTTGACCGGTATATCCCTCTTCGGGGTCACCTAATACTATCTCGGTATCTAACAATACACCACCACGTTCAAACATCAAGTCAAGGAATTGTTTTCCTGCAACAATCATAGCATCGCTTTTGCGTTGTTGTTCTTCGTTGATTTCAAATATTGGTTGTCTAACGTCCTTGTAACTACCAAACCTATCAATGGTATCGCTTTCTAATTCAAAGTGAACACGGCTACCCATATTGGTTGATAAATCACCCGCAAGTTTCCATTCTGCCAACAATTCTTTTGTGGCTTCAGGGTCACCTTTACACATCTGTAATGCCTTACCTTCCGAGTCAAAGTGTTTGTGAAACTTGGATATTAGTCTTGAAACTGATGGGAAATTACTTTTAATTTCACCGTTAAGGTCTCTCATGTAATAAATGTGTTCGTCTTCAATAAAGGTTAACTCTAATTGTTTCCTCTTCTCTTCAAGCACTTCTCTCATCTCTAAGGAGATATCGTTTAAATTCATATTAGTCTAATTTTTTTTCTTTGTATTCACTTAAATCACCCGCAAGGTCTGCAATATCCTTATCACCCTCTAACTTTATGATGTTTACTCGACCCATTAATTTGCCGCAATTAATTTTATGATATAGTTTCTCAGCATCATTCCACGCATCGGGGTCTAATACAATTGTAAGTTCACTTTTTGCATTGTCATATAATGTATTAAAGAGGTGGTCTGACATAAACTTACCTAACATTGGTATTGAATTGGGTATGAATATGCTATCAAATGCACCTTCAACGATGTATATCTTTTCATTCCAATTAACTAATTTTTCATTGAAGATAATGATTTCCTTTTGTACTTCGGGGTTTTTATACTTCAATTTGGTGTATAAAAGATATGACCTTGCAATAAAATAATTTAGATAACCCTCTTCGTTATATGATGGTATGATAATTCTATTTGCAAAATCACCTTCATAACAGAATCCAATGTTATATCGTTCTAACATTTCATCGGTAATGTTTCTTTTTTTGATATAAGCCCATGCTTGTCTGAATTGCGATGTTAATTGTAAACCTCTGCTTGCATCTTTAAATGCTATAAATTCTTTTGGTAATTTTACTTGCTTATAAATTCTTTTAGGTGCTTCGCCATCCTCATCAGGTCTTAATATAAGATATTTCTTGAGTAGTTTTGGGTTACCGTGTTGTTTTATTAACTTATATAATGTACCGCGAGTTCCGTGAGTTTCAGAACATGACCAACATTTAAAAACGCTTTCTTTGTAGTTGATTTCAAGATTTCCTTTCCCATCTCCGTGGTCAAGTTCCTTAATGTCATATGAACAAACAGGACAATCAAATGATATTTGTCCTTTGTAATCGTTGTGGAGTTTAGGTGTACCTAAAATGTCCTCAAGGATATCAATTACCGGTGAATAATCTACTTTTTGGTCAGTCATACTTGAAAGGTATGTAAAATATTTGATAAAAAAAAATTAGACATAAAAAAAGAGGATTCGACACCACCCGAACCCTCTACCAACCAAGAATGTATTGCTACATTCCCGACCTACATTAATAAATATAAACAAAAGTTTTTGAAAAACAAAGCCTACTTCGTATTTTTTTCATTTTCTTTTATCATATTTACATATCCTATCACACAACACGCAGCATCCGCCATGTCGTAGTTTTCTTTCTTTAACGCATTGTTTTTTCCGTACAACCAATTAATGTCAGGACAAACCTCATTAACGTGTTCCCATATTACATGTTTCTTGTCAATATCTTTTGGATAACCCCCAAACAAAACATTACGTCCTTTATCATTTGGACCAACCAAATCGGGAAAAGCAAACTTTCTCGAATTATATGTTGATATAAATGTTGGTAAGACACCTAAAGCATCGTAACACACTTTAAGAATTAAAGTATTGTAACGTAACAAAGTACCAATTGTATAGATGTTGTTAGATTGAAGAAGTGGCTCTTCTATAATGACACGAGTAATTCCCATTCCTTTATAGTTTTCGATGTGTGCTTTGAACGCATCCGCCTTCTTAATTAATTCTTCAATTTTATCTTCAGGTTGTGGTTTAATTTTTGGTGAAAAATGTGTTAACTCCAATAATTTTGAACCCGAAATATCAAATAACGCAAAACCAATAGTTTTAGTACTAATATCTAAACCAAGAATTTTAGCCGACTCAAGTATTTTTTTATTCATGTAAACTATAATAAATAATTTAACATGAATTGTAAAGTCTTAGAAATCTAACTCAACATCAATTAAAGGTGTGATGTCTCTATCTAAAGGTTCTGACATTTTACCCATTACTAACGTTTCTTTATTTGAATTTAATAAGGCCACTTCTGTAATCATAATACTTCCTGAAATATATGTCGGATTAACTGATGTGATAAATTTATTGGGGGGTAACGTTGCCCTAAATGTTAATGTTTGGATTTCAGTTCCTCTAACTACATTAATACCACCGGGGAATGGTTGTTCATCGCCAAAATATGGCCCTGTTGTTCCTGTAAAATTACTTGTCATAAAATTACCTAAATTAAATGAACCCGTAGCACTTGATACATTACTTTGATTTATTGTGAATGTATTATTTGATAATTGTGACGACTCAATTAATCCCGCACCATTTAATGTGATACCCGATTGTTTATAATAACTCCAATCGTCAGAATCGGGATATTGATTGTTATTTGTTATTTGAAACAATAAATAAAATTGATTTGATATGTGTCCATTAATTATATTGCCGGTGGTTGTTTGTAAGTTTTGAAATTCACCACTACCAAATTTAACCGAAACGCTATGTGGTGTGGTTGAACCTGTAACTTTCATAAAATAATTACACGGTAAACTATTGGTATCCGTTTCCCCCGAATAACTTAACATATATGTTACCCACATAGTTTTACCGGTTGTTAATTCCGTTATCGGGTCATTGGTTATGATGGCACTTACTTTTGGTGCCGGTAATGTAAATTTTCTATTTGATTTATAATCTAAAACAGCCACAATTTCTTCATCATCAAAGACAATAACCTGTTGATTGTAGAATATTTTACCTACTCTTACATTTTGTTCATCAAGTAAATCTCTATATTTTAAAACAAATCTTGAATTATATGATGAAACTATTTGTTTATCGGTTGAGCCCATATGAAATATTGCACCTATTGTTGAACCTGTATTTCTATGGTATAATATAAATGGTATGTATACTTGGAAATACTCCTCATCGGATATGTCAGACACATGTGGTTCCGTAAATCCTGTACTTGTACTTATATGGTCATCATATTTAAAAAATCTATTCGGGTCAATATTATCACCATTTTTTGAATAGTGAATGATTGCTATTGCTTTTTGTTCTTCGGGCGTTATTGAGATTAATTCATCAACCGTATTTACAATTGTGGTACCTGTATTATATGTTTGCCCATATGATGATTTATAACCAAAAAATTCTTTAGTTCCAACATAACCATTACTTGTATATCCCGTGATGTTTCTATGTGTCGAACCCAATCCTATTGGTTTTTCATCCCATACAACATTTAAAGTCCAAGGATTGTGTTGTGCTGTTGTGCCTGTTGGTATTGGATTTTCAAATTCATCATCATTTTGAATCACAACGACTTTAGTACTTGGTAATGTTGGTATTGTTCTATCAAGCGTAATTGATGTTGAACCGGTTGCGGTTACTTTATACACTAAACTATTTGTTTGACCCGTAATTAAATTGTTGTTTAATTTATTACCATTAAAAGCTAATGTAATAAAACTACCTGTTTGATAATTTGAACCGGTTGCAACCGTAATTGAATTTGTATTTCCTGTAAATGAGTTAACGGTCTCATAACTTGATGTTATATATGAACCAGATACGAAACCTGATGGCCCCATAACATTAGCACATTCAATTGTTCCCATCATTGATACCGGTATACCGTAAGGTGAACTACCCGAAACATATTGAATTGGATATTTTACATTACCATAATCATCGAATGGTGCCATTATTGTTTGTTCAGTGGTTGAACCACTATATGAATACTCCGAATCGCCCACAGCAAAGTGTGTAATTACAAAATTACCGTTTGCAATACTTTCTCTACCCTTTTGTGTTAATCTTGCCGCAATTTGTCCTGAATAATTTTTATCTAAAAATCCCATATATAAATAATTTTAACTTTTTTCTTTACAATCATATTCAAAATTCCCACCGTAATTTGGTTTATAATAGCGATATTTTGACCTATTAAATATTGTATTTTTTATTAATACGCCGCCAGTCCAAAGAGTTGTTGCAGGAACAAATTGTTCAATAAATTTAATCCAGTGTGGTGACATTTTTTTGATGTATTCAATTAATGGCCCATACTTAAATGGTATAGTATCAACATTATTTACATTACTAATATAATCACTATATATCTTATCTAAAATAACATAACCTCTATCAAATCTCATTGTATTACTGTTAGTTAATACATTTTTTAACGCAGTATTTAAAAATTCTACAAATGTTATACCTGTTTGTGGTGTTAATGTACCAAATATCAATTCCAAATTTGATGATTGTCTCCAAATATCGTATTCTATTGTCTGAGATGGTGAAAGACTTACACTTAAATTCTTTCTATTTAATGTTAAAATACTTAATTCATCAACAACACTTAATTTTTTATTGTCAATTCTTGATTTTAATTCATAACCATAGTCTAATCCTTGAAATGTTCTAAAACTATTAAAGTAATCTTCACCATATGTAAATGGTTTATTCATTGTTTTGGTATATTTGGTTCTACCGGTTAATACGGAGTTTTCATAATCAATAACTAATGGTGACCTATGTTGTAATGTTACATCGTACCAACCAGAACCTTGTTGAAAAAATACACTACCATCACTACTTGTTGCACTTTTTGGTACACCATTCTCATTAATTGGGTAGTCGCTTCTTGTTAACGTTGTACCAGATGTTGATGTCATACCCGTATTATAAGATATAAATGTGCTACCCGACATTGTTATACCTGTAATAATTGGTCCCGTTTCAATACCGTTGATATAGTTATATAAATCAAAATTAACTTTTAAATCGGTAGTGTCACCAACGGTTACTAATGTAGTTGCCTCAGTTGGTGTTGATGTAATATCATAGACAAATTCATCTATTTTAATCATTGGTTCGGGCGCACCTAAGAATTTTAAAAAGAATTCTAATGCTTTACGTGTACCTTTTGATTTATATAGTTGAGCTAAATTAATTAATATTCTTCTATAAAATTCGTATTCAGATTCTATTAGGTTTTTACCAACACTAATACCCGAATAGTTACTATCTTGTCTTGTATAAAGAATATCGTTTAAACTTTTCTCATCAAAAAGATTTACGGTATCAAGTCCCAAGTTTTGTGACAAGTTTTTTAACAACATGTCAGGTATATTATTGATGGAATCATAACTCACGTGTCTCATGAACGCAATGTTATCGATGTATTTTTTTATACTATCAAAGCTTTGACCATATAATTGGAATACGGACTCAGCTCTTTTATCTTCCGTGTCGAATTCAAATAGTTGTGGTGATGTTAAGAATCTAACAATTAAATTAGACTTATAATCATCAATCTCATCTGACAAATCAAATAAACTTTGAACAAATTGGTTATATTCGATACCCACAATTTGTGGATTCCATCCATCCTTAGATACGGGCCATGTTACGTTAACACCAACTAAATCAGTTGCACTGTTATCGTAATTGTCTCTTGGTACTCTAAAACTTGAGGTGTATATTGGATTTGATTCTCTATTAAGTAATAATTCTTCAAGGTCATCTAAATTTTTAAAGAATTCCTCAACTATACTATCATTTGGTTTGATAACGTAATCAAAATTTACATCGGCATATCCACTAAATAAATTACCTTCAACTTCTAACGTTAAAACAAAATTATTATCAAAAGTTGGTTCAGTATAATTTGTAATATTGTAAGAAACGCCACTATAAATTAAAATGTAATTCTTATAAGCAGAATAAAAATTTCTTATTTCATTATCAGTTTCTACCAAAGTATTACTATTTGGTTTTGCTAATATAATTTCAAAAGGATTGTAAAAAATTGATTGTTGTGATTCAAATTCGGTGATGTTAGTCGCACTATCATATGAAATATTCTCTGCGGTATAATTTGTTGTTTTTGTTACTGTTGAACTATCGGCAAATAATGACGCGGGAAACTTACCAATGATTCTGCCAAGTGAAATGTTTAATCTTTCTTTTAATGAACCAAATAATGAACGTCCCGCATCACTCCGTGATGGTCTAAACTTAATAACATCTTTTGTTGTTTTTGATGTATTTGTTTTTGGTGCATTAGTTTCTTCTTTTAAAGTGTCTAACGTTAAGAAATCGGAAAATGGTGCACTTGAAAAACTTTTACTATCTTTTTCAGGTGTTGCTCTGTCTATAGCAAAGTTGGTGTTGGTCAATTGACTACTACCATCGGTAATTTGAATACCGACTAAATTGTCACTAAACGTTTGAGCCCCACTAGCTGCTTGACTCGGAACTTTATATTTTGCCATTATACGTCAGTAATGTTATCTAATCCCAATGTTTCATCAATATCCGTTCTTTCTTCACGAACCTCATATAGTGTCTCACTAAATTCGTCTTTGATTTCATAAAGATTGTATTGTTTGTAAATTTGGTTATTCTCATCGTAGATTGTGTAGATACCCGGAGTAATCGCTTTAGTTTGATTACCGTACAATGCGTGTGCTAATGTACTCGCATCGTGTTCTACCATATCAACCTCAATTGTTGTTGGATTAACAAACGTATTGGTTAATATAATTTTTTGACCCGGTTGTCCGATAAATGGAATAACATTTGGTCTACTCGATGGTGATGACGAAGGTGTAATCGTCATGAATATTAAATTACTTACTTGGTCAGTATATTGATATCTTATAGCTTTGTCAGATGTATTTGTTAAATTCGATGTAATTGCTTGACAATAAAATGATGATGTTATAACTCTATAAAAATTTGGGATTTTTGTTTTGTTATCAGTTGTGTTAATATATTCAACACGGTATCCAACCATTCCTTGTGGTGTGAATTTGTTTCTATCGGCTGCCGGTACATTTGATGTATCAATAACCAATCCTCTAACTGATGGAAGTGAAGCTAAAACACCACAATCGGTAATTGTTGTTCTAATTTGTTTTGGTCTAATGTGTAATGTGTAAATTCCTAAGTTGGCAAAATCATTAGCATTTAACTTTAAGTTATATAAACCACCCAATATCTCAGCGTTTGGTGCTGCTCCGTCATCCGTTGTATCAGAATTATGATAGACAGGTGTTAAAACATCTGTTGATATTAATTTCTTTAGTGTAACCGGTGCCGTAGCCGTTCTACCTGATGTATAATGATAAAATATCTCAACATCTGCTGGGGATACGTCTGCGGGTCTAATTATTCCATAACTTCCAACGGCCATATTATTTCTTTTTTAATTATAAATATAAATCTTATTGTTTTTTTACTTTAAAATAACCATTTCCATATACACTTAATTCTCCCATGTTTTCAATTTCACCTAATCTTAGGTTCATCTCCATTACACCCTGTTTTCCACGTTCAACAAAAACATCAGAATAAATTGTTGGTTCTTCAATAAAACCTAAGAAATGTTCGTTACGAGATAATACTTCAAAAATTACTTCTTCTTTTGTAAAACCAACTGTGTTACCCGTTAAAATTGTATAACCTTCAGGATAATCCCTATAATAAATGTTATCAATAGTGTAACCAGTTATATCGTCAACTATGTTTAATGCTATAGTGTGGCCATTTCCTCCATACTTTTTATATTCGGATAGTTTACTTAAACCAATTGCATTATAATACGTTGTACCTGTAAAAGTAGTGTTGCCGGTATATGCCGTGTAGTCTAAATCATTTTCATATCCTTGAGTCACACCAGTTGATGGAGTAATGTAAGGTAACGTAAATGTTAATGAACCTGAACTAAGTAGCATAATTAATAATGTATTCTAGTAAATATCTTTAGAATACTTTTGGATTAATATAATGAATAAAATGATGTAAATAAATCTTTTATAATGAGCCGCACTCAATAAATTCAAGTTCTACGTATCTATCAACACTTGAGGTTGATGATGTTATATTAAAAGTAAAATCATATTTACCTTGACCCAATTGAATTTCTTTATAAACCGTGCCCACTGTGGGTGCGGATGTTGACACTGTAATTGTGGATGGTGAGGGCGGTGTTGCATTTCCAATTGGTGTAACTGTTAAGCTGCTTGTAACACTATTACCATCACTGTTATTAAATGCTTTTAATCTTAAAGTTGGTGAACCGTTTGCTCCAAATAAATCGGCTCGATAACTTGAATAACACACATCTGTTGACTGAAACACCAAATATAAATCTCCACATCTTAATTGATTAAATGTATAACCATCTATTAATTCTTGATGAGTTAAATCATCTTTTAATATACTATAAACGGGGCCAATGTTTAATGTTTCTACAACACCCGTACTAACTCCCCCTGTGGTACTTATTAATTGATATGTGCTTCCCGAAGTAAACGTAAACCCCGAAGATTCAAAATATTCCAACGTAGCGGTAAATGGACCTATTGTTTCACGTGGGATATTCTTATATGTTGCGGTTATGTTAAATGCCATATATCATAAATAGATTAAATAGTTTTTTTAATATTACACTGTTATCATATAAGCCGTTGTTTCACTACAACCGTTTCCATCAGTAGCAACAACGTAGTAGTATCCCGCTACAACACTATTAAATGTTACACTAGTTGAGTCATATAATGTATCAACTAAAGTGCCCCCACCAATTGCATAAGGCGTATCATTATCGCTATATAATTCAAAGGTTTTAGACCCTGAGGCTCCACCTGAAACCGACGCATAAATTTGGTCAAAACCAGTTTTTTGTGCAAATAATCCAAGAGAACCTGGTTGAGTTATTGTTATATTAAATGTAACCTCTCTTGATGCACTATCTTTAACATATATTGTATATGAGGTTGCGGTTAAAGTACTATATGTTGTAGATGATGTCCAATTGGTGTAAGTTCCACCAACATTTAATTTAGTCTGATATGTTCCACCAAATCCACCCGAAACGTTAGTAACGGTAATTGAACCATTATTTCCGCCATTACATGAAACATTTGAACCTGTAATTGTTGCCGTAATGGCTGCGGGTGTTGGGGTTGGTTGTGCTGTTGGTGTAGATGTTGGCGCATTACTTGGTGTGGGTGCTGGTGTTGTTGCTACTTGACAATCGTTACAAGAACCGTGTTCTGTTATTTGTCCATATGTGTAGAATGGACCAACGTTGGGACCTTTACTATTAGAAACAACATAATAGCATTGTGTAATTCCATTACCATCAATACCCGATATTACTTCATTTCCACTAAAATTACCATTTGGGTCATATAATTGATATGTTGCATTACTATTGTCTGAACAGAATTTTAAACTCCAATAAAAATTAACACTTGTTGGTGTTGAGGTTGGTTGTGCTGTTGGTGTAGATGTTGGTTGTGCTGTTGGTGTAGATGTTGGTTGTGCTGTTGGAGTTGTGCTTGGTGGTGCACATGCAACTATATTTGTAATCTCGCCAACATTAACAATATATCTATAACTTCCGTCTGAATAGAAACCTGTTGCCAATGTTGAACCTCCGCAACTATTATAAAGTATGTTACCAATTGATAAACCGCCACCAGTCGTTTTATATGCTGTAACATCATCACCGCTTCTTGTGCAAACCGTATCAAACACCGGCGTTAAATTAAATCCATAACAAGGTGTGCTTGGTGTAGGTGTAGGCTGAGCTGTTGGTGTAGATGTTGATGGTGGTGTTGATGGTGGTGTTGATGGTGGTGTTCTTGTTGGGGTAATCGACGGTGTTGGTGTAATAGTATTTGTTGGTGTTACTGTATTGGTTGGTGTTATTGTTGCAGTTCTTGTTGGGGTAATCGACGATGTTGGTGTAATAGTATTTGTTGGTGTTACTGTATTGGTTGGTGTTATTGTTGCCGTAATAGTTGAAGTTGGTGTTACTGTATTGGTTGGTGTTACGGTTGGGGTAATACTTGAAGTTGGTGTTATAGTGTTAGTTGGTGTAATTGATGGTGTAACAGTACTTGTTGGTGTTATAGTGTTGGTTGGTGTTACTGTGTTGGTTGGTGTACTTGTTGGTGTAACTGTACTTGTTGGTGTTATAGTGTTGGTTGGTGTAACGGTGTTTGTTGGCGTTATTGTCGGTGTTGGTGTTTGTGATGCACCTTCAGATGGTGTGATAGATGGTGTTGGTGTTATGGTGTTGGTTGGTGTGGCGGTAGTTGTTGGTGTTGGTGTTGGGCTTGGTACAGAATATGTAACGTCAAATGAACAATTTTCTTTTGTGTTTAATAGTGTTACGGTTGAAGTACCATCAGGTACAGAAACAAGAACACCTAAATTAGTTGTTAAATTAACGTAAGATACGTTTACAGCATTACCACCACCATACACTAAAGTTGCGTAGTTGGTACTCACACCATTGTAGTATATGTTGTAGGGTCCTTGTGATGTTCCGGAAGTAATTTTTACATAAAAGTATCTCATTTGTTATAAATATTTATTATTTTATTTTAATTATCACAATAGAATGTCCAATTTGTTAATGTTATTGTTATGTTGCCAGCCGACCCACTACTACTTTGTACAGTACCTCTTAATGTTGCCGCACTACAACCACCATTATATAGGCTATAAGAATTTCCCACAACTAATGCACTTTGTGGTGTACCCACATTCACAGTAAATGTGTCCTTCTTAAAGTCAAGTGAGAATGTTGGTGGAGTTGTACAAACATTGGTTTCAATAGATGTTACCACACCACTCGAGTTTACAATATATTTGTTATTATTTCTCATAACATACGCTCCTTCAGGTGCGGTTATGGTACGAATTGAGTTTATATAAATTGTTGACCCAGTGGCTAATGGCGCACCTGAATTAATATTAGTTTGTGCAATGGTATAATAAATTTCTTTTGTTTCGTTAAATGAATAACACGCGTATTCACCACTTGTATTGGTGCTAAACTTAACAATTGATGAAGTTTGGTCTCCAACACCTAAATAATCAATATAGAACTCACCAACCTCTTCATATCGTGCTAAAGTGGTTCCTGTACACCCACAATTAGTTTGAGGTATGCAATAAACATCATATTTTACAAAATGCTTATTAAGTATTCCACCCACTATATTATAATCATTTAAATTTAAATTAGCGTAATCATCATTATTTACACCACCATAACGTTGTAATAATTGTTGACCTGCAAGATTATAGATTTGTTTAACATATAATTCATTTACATTACGGTACGAATTATCTGCGGCATTTTTAATATTTAACCAATTTAATATATTACTATGCCCGTCATAATTTCTTTTATACACACCAACAAATGCGGGGTCGGACGCTAAACAAATTGGATTACTAATGGTCCTTTGGCCCGAATAATTTGGTACAGTAGGGAATGGTGTACTTGTTGGTATTGGTGTTATTGATGGTGTAACAGTGTTTGTTGGTGATGGTGTTGTATTTGGTGTGCTTGTTACTGTTGGTGTTGGTGTAACTGTATTTGTTGGTGTTGCCGTTACTGTTGGTGTTGGTGTTGGTGAAGGTACTTCAAAAATTTCGGTAAATGTAGCCCCAACAATACAATCGATTGATTGTGTTACTGTTGGTGTAATTGTTGCAGTTACTGTTGGTGTTGCAGTATTTGTGGGCGTAACGGTATTTGTTGGAGTTGTGGTTGAGGTCGCTGTTGGTGTTGGTGTTACAGTATTTGTTGGAGTAACAGTAGATGTTACAGTTGGTGTAATCGAAGACGTTGGTGTAATAGTATTGGTCGGTGTAATAGTATTTGTTGGTGTAACACTTGAGGTTAGTGTTGGGGTTTGAGTATTTGTTGGTGTAACTGTTGGTGTATTTGTAACTGTAGATGTTGGTGTTACTGTGGTTGTTGGAGTAACCGACGGTGTGTTGGTAGGTGTTTCGGTGTTGGTTGGAGTTTGTGTATTGGTTGGTGTAATCGTATTGGTTGGTGTAACCGACGGTGTGTTGGTAGGTGTTTCGGTGTTGGTTGGGGTTTGTGTATTGGTTGGTGTAATTGCATTGGTTGGTGTTATGGTATTTGTTGGTGTATTTGTTGGGGTAACACTACTTGTTGGTGTTATAGTATTTGTTGGTGTAATTGTTGGGGTAACACTACTTGTTGGTGTTATAGTATTTGTTGGTGTAATTGTTGGCGTAATTGATGGTGTAACACTACTTGTTGGTGTTATAGTATTTGTTGGTGTATTTGATGGTGTAACAGTACTTGTTGGTGTAATGCTGTTTGTTGGTGTTATTGTTGGGGTAATTGATGGTGTAATACTACTTGTTGGTGTAATGCTATTTGTAGGTGTTATTGTTGATGTTGGTGTAACTGTTTTAGTTGGTGTAATAGTGTTGGTTGGGGTAATAGTGTTGGTTGGGGTAATTGATGGTGTAACAGTACTTGTTGGTGTAATGCTGTTTGTTGGTGTTATTGTTGGGGTAATTGATGGTGTAACAGTACTTGTTGGTGTAACAGTTTTAGTTGATGTAATTGTTGGGGTAACACTACTTGTTGGTGTAATGCTGTTTGTTGGTGTTATTGTTGGGGTAATTGATGGTGTAACAGTACTTGTTGGTGTAATTGTTGGCGTAATTGATGGTGTAACAGTACTTGTTGGTGTAACAGTTTTAGTTGATGTAATTGTTGGGGTAACACTACTTGTTGGTGTAATTGTTGGGGTAACACTACTTGTTGGTGTAATTGTTGGGGTAACACTACTTGTTGGTGTAATTGTTGGGGTAATTGATGGTGTGACAGTACTTGTTGGTGTAACAGTTTTAGTTGATGTAATTGTTGGGGTAACACTACTTGTTGGTGTAATTGTTGGGGTAATTGATGGTGTGACAGTACTTGTTGGTGTAATTGTTGGGGTAACACTACTTGTTGGTGTAACAGTTTTAGTTGGTGTAATTGTTGGGGTAATTGATGGTGTGACAGTACTTGTTGGTGTAATTGTTGGGGTAATTGATGGTGTGACAGTACTTGTTGGTGTAATAGTTCTTGTTGGTGTTACTGTCGGTGTAATAGTATTTGTTGGTGTAGGCGAAGATGATGAACCAGGTGATGGTGTTACACTTGTTGTTGGGGTTTTAGTAATTGTTGGTGTAGGTGAAATTGTTGCGGTTGTTGTAACAGTACGCGTTGGCGTTCTTGTAATCGCCGGTGTTTCAGTATTTGATGGTGTATTAGTTGGTGTATTAGTAATTGTTGGTGTTATTGTAGGTGTACTAGTAACCGTACTTGTTGGAGTCGGTGTTGACTGTGGTGTTCTTGTTGGTGTTGGTGATAAACTTGCGTCCGGTGTTTTAGTTGGTGTTGGCGTTAATGTTCTTGTATTACTTGGTGTAATTGTGGCGGTTGGTGTTAATGTACGTGTTGGTGTCGGTGAAACAGTAACACCCACACAATATAAATTAAAGAACCATAACGATTCGGTATCTGTTGTATTAACAACAATTTTTACTCTGTTATCCAATAATGTCGAACCTGTAACCGTAATGCTATTATATCCCGTACCACTATATGATACTGTAGGTATTGAACTTGTTTCAGGATAATATAAATCAAATGAATCGTTAATTGTATATGCCGCATATTCAAATACACTAGTTCCTCCACTTAAACCCGCACTAATATAGTATGTTTGAGCACCTATTGATGTATGTCCGCCACTTACAGGGTCACCACAAACATAATTTCTTGTTACAGATGGTGTTGGTGTAACTGTTTTTGTTGGTGTGTTTGTTGGGGTGATTGTTTTTGTTGGTGTAGTGCTTGGAGTTGCCGTTGGGGTGGCAGTTGGGGTGTTTGTTTTTGTCGGTGTTGGAGTTGGAGTAATTGGAACCATACATCCAACAATAAATGACCATAATGTTTCAATTTGACCATTATCAACAGGGTTGACAACTACCTTTACCTTATCGGATGAGCCATCCACCGATAATGTGGTAGAACCTGTTACACCAGATACTGATGTATATCCTGTAAATAATACATTCTCAGGATAGTAAATGTCAAATCTATCTACAATTGTTAAACCTGTGTAGTTAAACGTAAATGTACCGGCCACAGGTAACATATCTAAAACAAATTCCTGCGGTTGTGGTGAATACCCGCCTGAATATAATGTTGCACATCCATCACCTTGCGATATTGATATTACATCAATGTCAATTTCAAACACACAAAGAATTGTTGGTGTTATCGATGGTGTAGGTGTTGGTGTGGCATTCATAGATGACGTTGGTGTCATTGATGGTGTCAATGTTGGTGTAGTTGTAACCGTAGGTCTTGGTGTTTCTGTTCTTGTTGGTGTAGCGGTATTTGTACGTGTTGGCGTTGGTGTTACTGTACGTGTAGCAGTAATTGATGGTGTTGGAGTGATTGTTGCCGGTGGTGTTGGCGACACTAAAGCATTACAATCAATCATTGTCGACTTAGATAATGTATTATTAGTCCAAGGCGAATCTAATCTAATAGTAATATTTTTACTACCATTAGTGGCATATGTTTTAATTGCTTTATGACAATCAACGCCTGTACAAACACCCTCTACACCGATTGGTGATGTTGTTCCATCACCCCAATCTACCGTAAATATAATCTCACCCACGCCAGCAATACCACTTAAGTTAGTAGTATTAGTAACTGTAACTGTATTACAATTAACTTCGTAAATAAAGTTTGCATTAATTTGATTTTGTGTTGATTCAACACCAATGTTACCATCAAATGCAACCATGGAGCCCATTTCATCTGCGGTCGCTTCTAAGTATAATGGAAGCTGTTGATTATCGTAAATTTGTAAATTTATTTGGGAAGTTGTGCCTGTAACTAAATTCCATCTATTACCAGTAGGCACTCCCCATTTATAATATCCACTATTTTGTGTGCCACCTGTAATGTTATATATTACGGTACCATCAATAACTTGGTCATTAGTTAAATCAACCCAATTAATAAGATTATCATTAGAATCGTACCAAGTTTGACCAGTTAAAGAAACCAATCTAACATTTGCAATGTTTTTACGTCTAATGGTATACTTATTTTTTTTCATCTATATTACTATAACTATCGTTTTTCAAAAAATTTAATTGAATTATTCATACCCCTTCCAACTAAATTATTTTCGGTTGTTGTGCCACCGGTGTAATTGTACACTTTGTATGAATAATCAGTTTTATCAATGACAATTTTATAGTACATGTCTCTTTGTTCAACAATTTGTTGACTCGCAGTTAAACCTGTTGTTGTAAAATCTATGATTGAACCATCATTTGCATTCAAAAATTTTGCAGTCATAAAAAATGTATTACCGCTTAATGTTGAATCACTTAAAACAGTATCGTCTTGAAACCAAAAAAGATACATATTTTCTTTGTTTTTATAATTTGAACCCATAAAAACGGGAATATGTATATTTTGTCTAAGTGTATTGTAATAAAACTTTTCACCTATTGGCAATTGTAAATTTTTTGAAAAAACCAATTTTCTATTAATCCTTGTTGGTGGTTCGTGTGTTGTCCCTGATATTAGTGGCGTTTTAAAAAATTCTAACCTAAAATAACTTTCGGTAGATGTCTTTATCATGTTAGCATTGTCTTTTGGTTTAATCCCAACCAAATTATAATCTAAACCATTGGTGTAAGTATTATTTGAATCAATAAAATAAAATTTATACCAAATATCGCATTGTGTATCACCACTATTTCCTGTTAAACCACTATATGATTTGTGGATATATCTAACCGTTTCATAATTGTCAATTGGATTTATTATTGTAGATAATACTTCGTCTTCAAAAATGTCCATACCTTCTTCCCAACCTAAATTTACTTGGAAGTCGTTCTCTTGATTAAGAATAATATTATAATCACCAGATTTTCTTAAAATTTTCATTAACAGATTAAATTGTTTGTATTTGTTCTTGAATTGAAACTTGCAATTCCATTTTGTTTATTGGTATAATATCTTTCGTTTCTTAGATAAAGATTAATTTCACTTTTTATATAATGAATATTATTAACATACGGGAAATTTGTTCCAAAACCATTTGGGTCAATATAACCGTGTGAATATAAATCTCTCCATCTCCACACATTTTCGTCATTATCATAAACCGTATTCTCGGGTAAATTATAAATCTGATTTGTTTTTGCGGTTTCTAAATAAGGTGAAAGTTCTCTTAGTTTCACTCTATGATGTACTTGATAATATAACCCTATTGGGTTTGTTTCTGTGGCACCCGAATAAACCTCGCTGCCTGTTTGTCCGTAATCAAATAGTGTCGTTGGGTTATATATCTTATGAAATGTACTGCTGATTATTCTTTCTTTTATTTCCTTTTTGTTATACTCAACAAAATCACCAACTAAAGTTGTACCTGTTGGTATCTCTTCACCAAATGTAAATGTGTAACCTGATTTAGAAAATGTATTGCTACCTATATTTGTTTCTTTTGATGTGTCTCCATTAAAATGTTCATCAACCCACGAATCGTGAAAATTAAATTTATAACCTACCTTTGGTGGATAATCAAAATAACCGTTTCCGTTTCTATAAATTGTTGTTACAAAAACTTCAATTGGTGTAAATCCTAAATTGTTTGTTAATCCGCTTAATACCAAAGGTTCTTTAAAATCAAATAATACCGATTCGGGTCTATTTCTTTCAACCAAAACATCATTATCACCTTTACTATTTTCAACCAATAATTTTCTTTCGTGTTCGAATATTGGATTCTCAAAACCAACATTGTCTAAAATATAATCATTACTTTTGGTTAATGTTTTATGTTTTCTTACATAATATGTTGATGTAGAGCCACTTACATTGTTTCTATCTAAACACCTTTTACCTGTAACAACTAATGAAGCGTTTAATGTATCGGCATCCGTCGATGTAAATTGGGATTTATTAAGAATTATCACATAATTCTTGGAATCATAAATTTCATTTCCTACATTATTAACATAATATGTTTTACCGCTTATAATAACATATTCACCGCTACTTAAACCGTGTGGTACGGGACTTGTTAATATAAATGTTTTGGTATTACCCGTTACCCTGAATGGTATTCCGTCACCCGAAACAAAACTTTTTGTATCACCAGTCGTTCCTCCCGATAATGTATAACTCATTGGAAATTGAGTATCTCCCGTATATGCGTAACTTAAATAAATGTTCCAATTTTGATATGGGGCATTCATTGCCGTTACTGTTGTGTGACCAGTTGAACCGACGTAACTAGTTACGGGATTATATTCCCCACCTAATGTTGTTCCTGTTGGGGTTGTGGTAACTTGTCTATATAAATCTCTTCTTAAAAACGCAAACTCATCATAAGGAATAAAACCGGTAAAATCATTATTACTACCGTCACCAACTAAATAAAGTCTTTCTTTAAGATATTCGTAATTGCTATTTCCGCTATACATATTACGGAATACCATATTCATTTTACCAAATATTTTGTAGTTTACACTTTTGTTTCTTTCGTCGTCATATAACTTTGCAACATCTAAAATAATATCTCTATCACCAATCCTTAATAGGGATTCAGATGTTTCAAGATTTAATTTAATTGATAATTCTTGGTCATCCGCATTAGCGTATCTTTTACTTGGTAAAATTATTTCTTTTTTCTCTTCCATTATTCAGCAGACGGGAATGCACCTAAAGGTCCAAATCTTTTAATAAATTTATCAACCGCAGTTTTACCTGGTTTCAATCCAAAATAATAAAGGTATGGTGTTGACAATATTTGTTTATTACCATTATAGTTTGAACTTGTTGGGGGTAATATATAATCAATAGTATTATCCCAATCAATTTCATTCCAACCTCCCATATCACCAACTCTTGTATATAATTTACCAACGGTAGAACCACTTAATGTTCCGTCACCGCCCGTAATATAAAGGAATGTAAATCCTTCTTCTTGTTTATCATAAATTTGATGTGTTGTAAATCCGGTCGTATTGAAATTATCATAAATGTCATAGTTAAAATGTTCTATGTTAAATGTGGAAGCAACTAATGGGTTAACAATGGCATTTAATTTAATAACATCGCCACTGTATTGTTTGGTCATTGGCAATAAAAGATATTTGTGTGTTGTGTCACCAGTATAATTGTATTTATATGTCATACCTTGTAATGGTTGTGCTTCAACTGTACTTCCATTTACGGGTGATGGGTAATACCAAGCTTGGTCAACACCCGTACCAAATCCTGTACCGTTTTTATTCCATAAATAAAAAGGAACAACCTGTGAAGATTCTGTTAATCTACCATCTTCATTTAAACAAGCTCTAACACGATACCCGTCATTTTCATCTAATTTTAATTGTATAGGTAAGGGACCATTTGCATTATTGTTATCATCTTTAAAGAACTCGGTATACACATCGGGGTCTAAAAGTATTGGATTATACATTTCATATTTCTTACTTAACAAATCAAATCCATCAATACCCGCTTCACTATTCATGGACATCAATTGTATAATATCACCATTTAAAATTTGACCTTTCATCTTGAATGGTAATCTTGAATCAAAACCTTCGTTCCTAAAAAACGCATAGATATCACCGGTAATTGGTGGACTCGCAACGTCTAATTTATAGTTGATGTATAATCCCAAGATAGGTCTTATATCTTGATACGATGTTGAGCTTATATTCCTTACCACAGAGCAGTTCGGGTCTAAGTTAGGGTCAATACATATCTCCTTAATAAACTCGTCTCTTGGGCCTAAATCTACAAGTGTTGTTGGGTGTGCCAATGTTCCTCTTGCCGAATCAAATTTATTTGTTATAGGGTTATACCAAGACGAACGATAATAAAATCTCTTATCGGGATTTAATACTGTGCCCCCTTTAAAATAAACTAAATCTTGACAATATGTGGTTGAAGAAACGTTTAAATCCAACGCTTGTTCATCATCCCAAACAACTCTTGATTTGAATGGGAAGAAATATAATGAGCCGGATAACCAGTTATCTAAGAACGAATAGTTTACTAACCCTTCACAAAATAATTTACCAACTAATTTTCTTCTACAATACTCATCAATTGCGGAAATATTGGCTTCCCAATTTTTAATATCGGCCGCCGGTACAATTCTATATAGTCCATTTCTAAACTCAGAATAGCCCGACCAAGTTTCGCATGTTTTACATTCATTACCTTTGCTTTTATATATTACTTGACCCGCGGGATTTTTACCCCCACTACAACTAAACCCTAATGTTCTAGTTACCGTTTTTAATTCGTCATATGTTTTAGAATAACCATTTACGCAATAAGTTTCCTTAGCATAAAATTCATCATATGTGGTCATATATTGTGCGCAACCCGTAGGTAACGATTCGCTTGTCACATTTGATGATGATGCGAATGGTGAATTTAGTGGTATTTGTGTTTTATCAAACAATTCGTAAGTTATACCTTTATTATTATTTGATGGTGTTGTGTAATCATATACCGTATTAATAAAATAATAATATGTGTTGGTATCGTATGGGTCATTTTCGGTATGTGTATATGTGAATGTACTAAAATTAATACCGAAACCAACACCGCTCAATCTTATGTGATATTTTGATGGGTTTTGTATAACTTGAGCCCACGTTGGCTCACCAGATGCGTTAGATGGTTTTGGATATGTGGCATTTGGTACAGTAAGATATAATTTTTGAACCGTAGTATCGGGATTAGTTATATTATTTGTACCCATACCTTCATATATTGTATCGGGATAAATTGTGCCCTTTTTTACTACAGTATAAATTTGTGTTGGGTCGCTAATCCCTCCACTTGGTGTGACAACGTCTTCACCATTAATGTTATTACATTGTATACAATCGGGATACGGCGTTATACCTAATCTAACAGTACCAAATCTTTGTAATCGTTCAATAACTAAACTATCAAAAACCTCAAATGGTCTCCAATTTATTGGCCATCCAATATAAAATTCATAAAGTATTTGAAATGGTACTATTAATACTTGTATTGCCGCAACAAATACTTGATAAATTATTCTTTCAAATATATTAATTGTAATTGCAAGTAAAATTGCAAAATTAATATTCATCATACCCCAATTTGCGGGTGGTGTAACGATTGAACTTTCGCAATCATCTTCTTTCTTTGGCGCTATCTCTTTAATACCAAGATATGTATGAGTTCCAAGTCCATTTGAACTGAAATAAGAACCCATAAATGATGATAAGGTATAGACTTTATTATAAGTTAATCTAAAGAAATAATCTTTTGGATAAAAAGAACCTTGTATATTGCTAAATATGACATTATTATTTGTGGCGCCTGTTGGATAATCTTCCCAATTTAATGAAAAGTTATATGATAAATCTTCGTCTTCATTACTGTACTCTCTAATGTTAGGTACCAAATATGAAGCCATAGAATGACTACCATTTGATTGTGTATTGTTCATTGTTATCCTAAAACGATAACAAGCCGATGTTGGCACACCTTTGTTTGGGTCATTGGTAATTTCATTCTCACCAAATTCGTTTGTATAAAGATATTCCGCGTTCATTGGTAAATTCATAACAAATGAACCATCTTCATCAACATCTTCTTTTAATTCATATTCTTCAAGTATTGGTCTATTCAATGTGTCCATTGCATTTTTAAAACGAATGGCTTCAATTTTCGCACCACCCGTAACTAATGAACACTTTTCTCCCATTCTATTAGATGGGCCGCACCCTTTACCAACCGCAACATCTCCCGAATCTGTATAAACCGAACCAATGAAATAAGCCATAGGTTCTATCTTAATACCCAAAGATGATAAGTCAAAATCAACTCTTGAGATACCTAACTCACATAAATCTTGATTACCCCAAAATGGATAAACTGTTAATGATTTGTCAAATGAAACTATTTGTGGTAACGAATCAATGTCTGATGAAGATTTAAATTCATATGTTGATTTAAAGTCATCAACACCTGCACCTTTTCTAATAAAATCATCTGGTCTAAATGAGAAACAACTGATGTCGGATAAGTCAACATCCACGTGAATGCTTTGTTCACCAACAGGTACACCCCATATCATGAAGTCACCCGCATCATTTGTTCTAACCGTATATCTATAATATTTTTCGTAAACTTCTAAAACTTCTTCCCTTGTTAAAATTTTAGATTGGTCAGGAAACGTACCCGTTGGATTATGTCCACCATGTTGTTTTCTTTCGGGCAATAGATTGTAACGATAATTTTCATCGTTTCTCATATCCACCGAAGTGTATGGATACAATTTAGAAATTACAGGGTCTTCAGAATCTGAATCTGATAGTGGGATAAAAATTGATATTCTTGCATTGGGGATACCTAAACCATTGTTGGCAGTAATTCTACCGCAAACAACACCATAGTCGGCACAAACAGAAGCGTATACGTCTTGTTGAGTGAATTTTAATGATAAAATCTCAAGAAAATCGTAATCCTGATTTAATTCAACCGTAACTAATTGGTCTTCCCCTATATTTGTGGAGATTCTGTGTTTTTGTATCATACTATAATAAATAGAAAGCTAACGATTTTCTATTATTATAAACAAAAAACATTTTAAAATGTAGTCGTTCCTACAGTTTTAGTTCGTACTTTTATGTCAACGTTAGGAAATCTAATTTGGTAAATTTGATTAGATTTCATGTTAATTGTCATGTCGTACTGTTGTATTTCTTTTGTAGAAGCAACTTTATAAGCTTGTGAAACCTCAGACAATGAATAATCACCACCAGTTTTACCATAAACACGTATATCTATTACGTTAACCACACCGTTAACATTACCAATTTCTCTCATTAAGTCACCAACAAATAATGGGTCACCCATTTTGCGTTTTTCAATGGCGAAGAAAGTAATTACATTTTGAATTGTCGTCTTGATAATATCGGTTGTTGTTGCGTTTTTATCTGTGATTAAATCAATCTCTAAGCCCAAGTCAATAACCTCACCACTTTGAATATCAATATAATCATTAATCATTCTGTATTCTGAAAGGTAGTTAATTATATTATCTTTTAAAGTGTTTGAAACTATGTCAGTTAAGTTACCATTATCATCATATGATAATAATTTTACCCTAACCTTATTGTCTTCTTCCATTACATTAACCTTAGCGGGCGCACCAAATGTACCGGGCATAGTTTCAATTAACGATTTGTAATCATTTAAAGTTACCGCCCTGTTTTGTGCAGAAAAGTTGTAACCAATCATGTTTCTTAGTTCTTCAATTGTTGGTTGGTCAGCACCACCAACCGCCGGTGTTACGTTAGCAACACGTAATGATTGTTCAACTTGAGTATTAATTGACGATAATGGACCGCTTATATTGAATTCAACGTTATCAACATTCGATATTACGTCAACACCTAAATTAGAATCTTTGCCACCACCAATACGATATCTAACAAATAATGTTGTATTTGCTTTAGGTATTGTGCCTAATGAAATGTTATTTAGATAAGTTCCTAAATTAACTTTCATTGAACCATTCATATAATCATCAAGATTATCTAATGGGTCAACAGTTCCTGAACCAAATGTAAGTGAGAAATAACTCTCCGGTGTGAATTCTGTGATAAACTTATTTTTAACGGGGACATACGTACCTGCTTTGAAATTATCTTTGTCAGATGCAGTTGTTGGGTCAGGTAAGAATAATGTATCTTCAATTAAACTTTTTACTTCGTACCATCTATTGGTACCCGATTCAAATTCTGAACTTGTTGGGTTAGCACCAAAACTTGTTCCTTCTTTGTGTATAACAGATGTCACACCTAAAATATTTTGTTCGGGTAAAAATATTTTAAAGAATGGTCTTTGGTCTAACTCAGTCATTACTCTCCTATAGATTCTTGTAACACCATTGACAACGGCATCTCTTTTTGTAATTGTATATGAAATTAATGTATTGTTACTATCAAAATTTGGTATTTTTAATCTATTGGGTTCACCTTTAGTATTAAAGGGGTTTGAGAAATCAATATCTTCCAATGTTTCAAATATCTGACCAGCACCCGATACTTGAGCACCCGCTTTTAAGACACCAAGATATCTTTCATCTTCCTTATCACCACGAACCGGAACATTTATTGAGAAATCACAAAGTGCAACTGATGGTCTATTACCCGGTATCTTAATACCATATGTTTTTGCAATATGAAATAATGATTGTCTTTGTTGTGCAAAATCCAACATAGTTTCTTGCCAAACTCTATCAATGTGAAAGTGTAAGTTATCAGCAACCGCAGCATTTAAGTCTAATAACACCGAAAATATTGATGCGTCATTAGTATTTTTTACTAAATCAGGATAATACTCTTTTGTTAAGTTTACTAATTCTTGTCTTAATCCCGCAAAATCTCTTGTTGCGTATGAAATCTTTTTTGCCATTTTAAATGTTGATAATTACAAAATCCGAAGATGTAAATGCTCCGTTATTAACCGTATATTCTATTTTAACCACTGCAGTATATGGTTTAGTTGAGGCGTCAGATACTCTAAATAATCTTTCGTCCTCATCTTGATTAAATGAACGTGTTCCATCGGGGTCATCTTCCGCCGACATAACATCTAATTTCGTAATATCAAGATTGGGTATGTATTTTCTAACTGAATCTCTTATTTCACTTTCGATTAAACCGAATGTTACCGCATCGTTTTGGTCAAAGATATATTGATATAGACGGGTACCAAAATCAGGCAAGAAATATCTTGAACCTTTTTTAGTTAATAATAGATGAATAAGATTTGTTCTAATTTCTCTTTCAGGTGATAATGTCATTTTTACAAAACTACCATCACGACTTTCTCTAAAAGGAAATTCTATTCCATATTTTACTGCCATACCTATAAATATAAACAATATAGAAATGGTAATAAATAAAAAATCCCGACCTAAGCCGGGATTATGTTTATGTTAGTATATTAAAATTTATCAAGAACCACAACCCTCACAGTCAAATGGTGAGTCAGATGGTCTTTCAACGGTCATCTCAACCTCTGGTGTGCTTTCACTAATCAGTGAATTATTGTTGGGTGTTGGAAAAACTTGTGCAGCTTCTACCTGTTTAACTGTTGAAGTATCAATACCTAATCCTTTCATAGCTTCAACCGCAGATGTAGAACGTAAGTAGTACATACCCGTTTTTAAACCTAACTTCCATCCATGTAAATGTGCCGCCAATAACTTTGCTTTGTTCACACCACTAATAAATAAGTTCATTGATTGAGATTGGTCAATATAAACACTACGATTGGCTGCCATGTTTAAAATACGTTTTTGTGACATCTCCCATACTGTTTTATAAATTTCTTTTAATTCAGTTGGTATCTCAGGTATATTTTGAATAGAACCATTTTCCATAATGATTTTATTTTTAATATCTTCATTCCATAAATCAAACTTTAATAAATCCTTAACTAAGTGTTGGTTGATTACAATAAATTCACCGCCCAAAGTTCTTCTTGCATATAAGTTTGTTGTAAATGGTTCAAAACATTCGTTGTTACCCAAAATTTGTGCGGTAGATGCTGTTGGCATTGGTGCCACTAATAATGAGTTTCTAACACCATTGTTTACAACTTCTTTACGTAATGATTTCCAATCCCAACGACCTGAAGTATCTTCATCTTTTTTACCCCACATTTGATATTGAAATTCTCCACGTGAAATTGGTGAACCATCAATTGACTCATATGCACCGTGTAATTTTGCCAAATCTTTTGAAGACGTTAATGCCGCAAAATAAATTGTTTCGAAAATATCTGTCTGTAATTTATCGGCTTCGTCTGATTCAAATGGTAATCCTAAGATGCAGAAAACGTCAGCTAAACCTTGAACACCTAATCCAACTGGTCTATGTCTAAAGTTTGATAACTTTGTCTCCGCTGTTGGATAGAAGTTTAAATCAATTACGTTGTTTAAATTCTTAACAATTTGATACGTCGCATCATATAATAACTGATGGTCAAATTCCCCATCAACAATATACTTTGGTAACGCAATTGATGCTAAATTACAAACAGCTTGCTCTGTTGGTGAACTATACTCAATGATTTCGGTACATAAGTTGGATGACTTAATGGTACCTAAGTTCTTTTGATTTGATTTATAGTTTGCGGCATCCTTATATAACATGTATGGAACACCTGTTTCAATCTGAGCAGTTAGGATTGCGTCCATTAACTTTCTTGCTTTGATTGTTTGGCGACCCAAACCTTGTTGTTCGTATGATTCATATAACTCCGTGAATTTCTTGTCTTCGGGTGTGTCGTATACATCAGATAAACCCGGCGCTTCATCGGGTGAGAACAATGTCCAATTACCGTCTTCTTCAACACGTTTCATAAACAAATCGGGAGTCCATAAAGCTAAGAACAAATCTCTTGCTCTCATTTCTTCCTTACCATGGTTCTTTCTTAGTTCAATGAACTCTATAACATCGGCATGCCATGGTTCCAAGTATACCGCAAATGAACCTTTACGCTTACCACCTTGGTTAATCCAACGAGCAACTTCATTATAAGTTTTCATCATTGGTAATAGACCATCAGATTCTCCACCGGTTCCTTTAATATATGAACCCTTAGCACGAACATCATGTACGTGTAATCCAATACCGCCAGCCCACTTAGAAATCTTTGCAACGTCACCTAATGTATTAAATAATCCATCGATATCATCACCTTTGTTACCAATTAAGAAACAAGAAGACATTTGTGGTCTTGGGGTTCCTGCGTTGAATAATGTTGGTGTGGCGTGTGTGTAAAGATGTTTGGATAAATCATTGTAGATTCTTAAACCTTCTTCAAGGTTAAAGTTACAAATACCTAACGCGACCCTCATATAAAGGTATTGTGGTCTTTCTACAATTTTTTGTCCAATCTTAATAAGATAAGAACGTTCTAAAGTTTTGATACCAAAATAATCGAAATCAAAATCTCTATCCATTACAATTGCTGCATCAATAGTTTCTCTATTTTCAAGGACAAACTTATAAAGTTGCGTGTCAATTAATGATGACTGCTTTCCTGTTCTTGGCTCAATAAATGAATGTAATTCTCTAATACACTGTGAAAACTTTTTTGGTGTTGACTTGTGTAAACTTGATACTTCGATTCTACCTGCCAACTTAGAATAGTCGGGGTGAGTTGTAGTCATTGCAACCGCAGTCTCTGCCGCTAATTTATCTAATTCAATGGTAGTAATGCCATCATAGATACCTTGTGTTACTTTTAATGTAACATAGGTTGGGTCAATGTACTCCATATTTAAATCGTGACATAATATACTAATCCGTTTAGTAATCTTGTCATATCTCATTTCCTCAAGGGAACCGTCGCGTTTTTTTACTTTCATATTTTAAAAATCTATATCTCCGTTAAATGCATCTTCAATGCTTTCATCACTTTTATTATTAACACCTGCCTTTTGATACTCAGCAACACGTTTCTCAAAGAAGTTGGTTTTACCTTGCAATGCAATGTTCTGCATAAAATCAAAAGGGTTTTCCGAATTGTATACCTTCGAACATCCCAATGCTGTTAATAATCTATCCGTAACAAACTCAAGATATTGTGACATTAAATCAGAGTTCATACCAATTAAACGAACCGGTAACGCTTCCAAGATAAATTCTTTTTCAATAGCTAATGCACTAACAATAATTTCTTTAATCTTATCTTCCGATAATTTATTTTGAATGTGATTATTGGATAAGTGACAAGCAAAGTCACAATGCATTCCTTCGTCACGTGAAATCAATTCATTGGAGAAAGTTAAACCCGGCATTAAACCACGTTTCTTTAACCAAAAGATTGAACAGAAAGAACCCGAAAAGAAAATACCTTCAACTGCTGCAAATGCAATAAGACGTTCAGCGAATGTTCCATTTTCAATCCATCTCATAGCCCACTCAGCTTTCTTTTTGATTGCCGGTATTGTTTCAATCGCATTAAATAAATTTAATTGGTCTTCTTTATCTTTGATATAAGAATCAATCAATAACGAATAGGTCTCGCTATGAATATTTTCCATCATAATTTGAAACCCATAAAACATTTTCGCTTCGGTATATTGTACCTCATTCAAAAAATTTATTGCAATGTTTTCATTTACAATACCATCGGATGCCGCAAAGAAAGCTAAGATGTGTTTTACAAAATGTTTCTCATCATCATTCAATTTATTATCCCAATCTTGAATATCTTGGCCTAAATCGATTTCTTCAGCAGTCCAAAAACATGCTTCTTGTTGTTTATAGTATTTCCATATATCGTTATGTTCGATAGGAAAGAGGACAAACCTTCCTGGGTTGTCTTGTAGTATTTTTTCAGTCATAATTTAAATTGTTTGATTTTCTCTTTGTTGTCTTGCTCTATACGCTTCAGCCGCTCTGTTTGCTCTATCTTGTGTCTTTTGTTCTTCGTGACCAAGTAAAGTATTTTGAGTATCGGTGTCGATAATTAACATTTTGTTATCGAATTTACAATTTTGGAATATAATTCCATCTTGCCCAATACGTGACTTTAATAAACTTAATGTTGCTAAGTTATGTTCTTTTTGTTCCAATGTTTTAGCAATAGAAATAATAACGTGTGCAATTTGTGCTTTTTTAATCGAGCCGCCCATTTGGTCACTTGTTACAATTTCAGATGAAATTGAATCGCGACTACCTTGTGTTGCTGTCCATATTGCCATATCAAATTCAGTGGTCATAGATTCAAGACTTCTCATTACGGAGCCCTCGCCTTTCCACTCTTCACCATCTATACTCTTATCTGAACTAACACAATCCACATAGTCTAAAACTAACATATCGGGTTTAAACCCTTCAGATATTAGTTTTCTAATCTTTGATTTAATTTTAGATATGGTAGCGTCATCACTTGACATCTTAATCATCCTTAATATACCTTTAGAACGAGCTTGTGCTTCAAGTACTTTTTCTTTTACCTCCTCAGCACATTCGGGTTGGTCATCGGGCTCAACATTTGTCCAAATGGTAAAATGTTTTCTTCTTATGTTGTCTCGATTATCCTCAAAGAATATTTGTAAAACATTTTTATCCAAATTAAAAGCTGTGTTGGCAAACTTGGTTAAGATTGTAGTTTTACCTGTACCGGTTGGTGCTAAGATAATACCTAATTCGCCACGCCCTAATCCACCTTTTAATAAGTTATCGATACCCACGATACCGGTTGGTATTGGTAATCTAAAATCTTTCTCTAATGCAGAATCAATATCAAAGAATACATCGACAACATCATTATCATCGGTACCAACTTGTAGTGCTTTTTGAATAATTTGTTCGATTTTATGGTAATCTTCAAAGTTACCATTATCAATAATATGATTTACAGACTTTAATTCCTTTTTAAGATTTTGTTGTTTACAGAAGTTTAACGCTCTGTCTTTTACAAAATTTACGTCATTTTCATCATTTTTGATTTGCTCCAACGTGTCAATATGAATACGATTGCTATCCTTATTTCCACTTTCTGAAATAATTTTTTGAATGACGGTTTCATAATTTGGTATCTTACCGTATGATGAGTATAATTCTTTAACATTTTCGATGATATATCTAAATGAGTTGTTATCAAAAAACTTTGTTTCCAAAACTTCGATGATAGTTTCACCATATTTTCTGTCTTCAATAATCGCTTTTAACAACGATTGTTGAAAAGAAAACCCTAGATATCCAAAATTTCTTTCTTCCATAATAATTTTTAAAAAGTTAATTAAAGTTGGTAATTTAAATAAGTTGTTTCCAATTCATCAGATGATAATATGTCGGTTAGGTTACCCAACATTCTCTTTAGTTTCGGACGAATATCAACAGTATATCTCACCTTTGGGTGAAAATAATGTGCCGGAAATACTCTTTGTATAAATACATCTTCACCCAACTTTAGTTGTAGTAAAAACTGTTCTTTATCTTTATCAGAATTTTCTTCCACATAATCCGAAGACAGGAAATAATTTTGATTTTCACACAAATAATCGGAAGTTTTTATTTTCAAATCATCCGAAATTTCCTCACAAATATTTTTTACATATTCGTAAATGTCTAACGAACGGAGTGATTTAGGGTTATGTTCGATTACATTAAAAAAGCGTTGGCATACAATATTTTTTTCTAATGTTAAGATGAACTCAAATTTTGTGATTGATTGCTCGTTACTCATAGTTTTTGATTTTAATAATTCTTTTATTTTTTTCTTTTCTTGTTAATCTTAAGAAAGGATTTAAGAATTTAGCAAAAGCATCATCTGATTTTGGTAGGACATTGTTAATCCCATCTTCCGTCATTAATTTGATTGCATTCTTGTATGACCTTCCTTCAGAGTCAAGATTCTCCCCTATTAATTGGTTAATATTTTCCTCAGCTTCATCTGTTAACAATGGTTCATCTAAGTTAACAATTTTATTGTTAATTTCAAAAAACTCATTACCAAAGACGCCGTGTTTAGTTACACCGGTTAATAAATTGGTTATTAGTTTATTATTTTTATCTTGTTCAAAGATAACATTGCTTTTTTGTATAATGTCATCTAAAGATAGTTTTTTTGTTTGTACTTCGGGGAAGAGAGTAATCAATCGTTTGATACCCATATTTTTAATACCTGAGATATTATCTGATGGGTCGCCGCATAGTATCTTAATAATTTTTACATTTTCAATTAAGACATCTTCATGGCTATACTTGATAGTATCATTGACACTATAAAGTTTATGATGCGATGGGTTATAAATTTTTGTGTTTTCGGAAACTAATTGAGTTAAGTCTCCATCTGAGGAATAGACTATTTTCTTTTCCTCTGGTGAGTTCTTTGTGTAGTAAGCAATACAATCATCGGTTTCGCAGAATTCGTACTCTCCTTGACGAACAAATAGCTCCTCAAGGTATTGTTTAACTCTTTCTCTTTGATAATTGTATGAATTTAATTCTTCATCACTACGAAGTCTACTTTTTCTATTTTCTTTATATAGATGATAAACCTTTCTGCGTGATAATGAACCTTCATGCCCGTCCCAAAATACAACAATCTTATCTAAGTGATATTCTTCAAAAGACCTTCTAAGGGTATTGAGGAAATGATATATTCCCCCAATATGATTCCCTTTATAAAAGAAGTTTTTACACCCGTAAAATCCGATTGTTAATAAATTGTCACCATCGACAAGTAAAACGGACATTTTATTTAATTTAAATTGTGAAACTATTCTTCGTCTGAATCATTTGCATCCAAAACATCATCAAATTTGATGTCTTTTAAGTCAGATACTTTTTCACCAAACAACTTACTAATATAATCTAAGTTATCTTTAACATATTGTTCACGTGAAATCTTTTCTTCAGCCGTTTCTTTTGCTCTTAAGAATCCGTGTGGTGTGACCATAATCTTACCATCAGCAAACGCAATACCATTAACGTGGTTTTTCATTACAGAAATTTTACTTCTTGTAGCTACACTAATAGTTCTTTTGTTTTTTGTGATAGGTATTTTAGTTGTACCGGCATTCTTTTGATTACCAAATAAGAAAACTAATGTTGAATTCAAATAAATTGCTTCACCACCTTTTGCTTTAATCTTTGGTTGTCCATATATATTGTCAGGTAATTCAACCCAAGGTTGATTAACAATAATCAATGTATTTGTGTGTGGTTTCTCAGAACGACGTGAACCCGAGATACGTTGGTTAATACCCATACCAATTTTGTCAGCCAAAGCTGCCGCATTGTGTTGTTTACCACCTTTACCTTCGTATGTCATCTTACAAGGAACCGAACCAACTGAATCCCATAGGAATAGCAAGTCATAAGGAATGCTTCCTTTATCTTGTGCATCCATAATTTCATTCATGAAATCGGTAATTTGTTCAATGTAATCAAAATCGTTCTTAAAGATATAAGGACCTGAATAAGTCACTTCACCTGTTTCAGCATCCACCACTTGTTCAACAGGAATACCCATAATCCTTGCATGTTCAAAATCAAACTTCTGTTCTGTGATAATAAACACAGGTAACATTCCTTTTTTAACACCATCAGCGGCTGCACCTAATAATGCGGTTGTCTTTCCTGTGTCTGAATGTCCTAACAACATGTTGATGTGACCAATGGCAGGACCGGGAATACCCGTTGCATCCAAGAAAGCATCTCCCAAATCTAAGAACCTGTCAGCCTTATATGTGGTTTTAGTTGAGTATTTGTTTACAACACTCGCAATACTTGAAAAATCTTGTTTTTTAATTGCCATGTATTTTGTTTTTAAAATGGGGCGGATATTTCACCGCCCCGTGATATTAGAAGGGTAATTTTACCATTTTAAAAAGGTAACTCTTCGTCAACTTCCTCATCCGCCTGTGGGTCCTCAATTACAGGAGCCGAAGCGGGTGCTGATGGCGCGGAGGGTGCTGATGGTTGTTGTCCAACCGTTTCTTCGCCCGTTGAGTTAGATACCCACTTATTTGAGTTAGAATCCCAACGTGGTACTTCACCTTTTGCCACCATGTCTAAGTAGTCTTCACCTTTCTTAGAATAAACATCTGACCACACTAGTTCATCTTTAGCCCACGTGTTACCGATATTCTCATCAGTGTGTAAAGGTCCTTTATCTTCAGGAATCACTGAATTGATAGTTGTATAATCTTTACCATTACCTGACTTAGCTAAAGTTAATGATAAGATTAGGTCACGACCTTCAGTAACACTTGTGATATCACCTTTGTTACGGAAGATAGGAATAATTTTATCTAAGATACCGTCTCCTTTTGCATTATGTTTAAATCTCCAAAACTTAACACCATCATTTTCATTATCGCGGTCGATAACTTTCACAATATAGAATTTACGAGAACGATATTGACGAGCTAACTCGCGGTCAGACTCAACACCTGTCATCATTAATTCATCATGAATCTCGTTTAATGGAGAACGTTTTCCTTCTTGCTTAGGGTCAAATAATTTAATCCAATTTCCATCCACCTGTACTTCGTGGAAGTATACCTCAACAAATGGCGAAGAGCCATCTTTAGTAGGTAGAATACGAATACGTTTTTCTTCACCTCTTGAACCTTTTGGTAAGACGGTTGTGAAA
>Ga0209296_1000267_pt1 | contig 45003 bp, 74 predicted proteins | sample S_130206_EF_Meta_FD_187319 | JGI IMG/M metagenome (GOLD analysis project Ga0209296, IMG submission 187319) | Freshwater microbial communities from Lake Simoncouche, Canada to study carbon cycling - S_130206_EF_MetaG (SPAdes) (version 2) | ecosystem: Environmental > Aquatic > Freshwater > Lake ...
GTCCATACGCAGTGCAAGCACCGGGCCTTGAGGAACGACTGCGACAGCTTTAACAACGTCGCCTTTTTTGAAAGTTGTTGCCATGATTAACCTGCCAAACTCAGAGTGTAAGTAACAGAAAGGGTGTCGCCAGACACAACAGAACGATCCCCTGGGGCGCTAAAGTCTGCGGCTGAGTACAACGTACCAGTCGTACCGCTCTTGGTGTTGTTGCTGGTCAAGAAAGCCCCGCCCACAGTTGTCGTGCCGTTGATGCTAAACGTGGCTGGTGAAGCTGAATTGGTAGCCACCGAGGGGTTGGCAGTCGTGGGGGTTCCAAACGTGCAAGCGGGCCGGGTAGCTTGACTATAAGCAGTCACTTCAGTCCAACTACTGTGCGAAGCCATTGTGTTACCAGCCGCAGGACTGTTAGTTGCCCCAGAGCCGTACAGACCAAGATACCAAGCAGCGGTATACGTTGTGCCCGTAAAGTACTTGGCATTCATATCTTGCAAACCTTCATTGACTACCAGATTGGGGGCTTCATCTTCCCATTTCAGGTTGCCGTCTTTGTCGTGGCACTGGATTTTGTACACGCCCTTTGCGCTTGTGCTATCAGCGGCAAAGCCACCAGCAATCAAGCTGCTTGAGGCAACATCTTTGGATTTAACTTTATCGTTGAACATGGTCGCCCCTTATACAAGTCGAATGAGTGCAGATGTGCTGGTGTTTGCAGGCATCGTCACAGTGAAAGTGTTATTAGATGTTTTGTTACTGCCAAAGTCCAAAACGCATACAGCGCCGTTGTCCCCTGCCTTGTAAATCAAAGCGCCCCTAGCAGTAATTACACCCGTCCAAGCCGGGGATGAAAAGTTGATGTATGTAACACTGCCAGATGGAGTTGTATCTGTGCTAACCGTAGCCGTTACTACCAATCCCCCGGCGGCATAGTTGCCACCAGAAGCCTCGCCAATCGTGGTGTACGCCGTTGTAGTCTGGTCAAGCGTGGCAGCATTGGTATACAAAGCCAAATAAAAGGTGTTTGACGAAAAGTTAAACGACCCATTTATCAAGCCTGACCGAAGGGTGTTGCAACTGTAATTTCCAGTGAACGCCATCAACGCACCCCGTTATTTTGCGGCAATGGCGCTTGCCGATACTGCCCGCTACGGTACGCATCACTACGCTCCAGCCCATCACCCAAGCGCTGAGCCAATGCAAGAGCTTCTTTGTACTTGGTTTCGTACATGGTGATGATGTCCACCTCACCCTTCATGAAGATGTACGCTTCTACCAAAGACCCGTACAGCAGCACGGTGTCAAAGTTGTCACCCAGCCAAGTGCGACCATCAGCGGCAACAGTGATTGAGTCTGGGTAAAAGAAGTAGTGCAACTCTACGCTGTAGGCTGCATCAGGTGTTGGACCAAGAATAAACGAAAGCTCATCACTGTTACTGTATGACGGGCCAAACAAAGCATAGTACTTTGGGATAGCGGTGTCAGTAGGCAATGGATATGCCTGACGAATGTAGTTAACATCCTTGTTCAGCAGATACTCATACGAGCCGTCTGCGGCAATCACTGCCATTGAATACGTTGCCAAGAAGTCGGATGGGCAAGCCAAGTACTTATTACTTATGGTTGTAAATCCAGTTACGTTTTTCCGCAACGATGGAAACTGAACAGAGTTGTATATACGTTGTTCAGCCTGCGTGATAAAAGTATTGATCTGTGTCGTTGCGGACACAGTACTCCCACTCGCAAGATACACATCGGGAAACTGGTTCTCGGTGTAGCTCTGAATTGTGTTGTACAACTCTAAATATGTCATCCCATCGGCCCTCTAGACATAACGCCTTTAGTAGCTGCACCAGTGCCGCGCATTTTGATACCAGTTGTTTTGACATCATCACGGGCTGGGTTACCGGCGCTCACACGACCACTACCACTTGATGGCGTAACTTGATCTGCGCTCAAAGTGTTTGGATCTACACGCTTTGACATTTTTAAAACGTTGCCAGACATATCATGTGGCACGGCATAAGTGGCGGCATCGCCAACTTCTTTGCCCATCATTTTTTTACTAAATTTGCCCATATTAGCCTCCACGCTGATTCATTGCACGAGACATGCCCCGACCAAACTTCTTGCGATCCAAACTGGTAGGGCCGCCCTTCTTCATGCCTTTGGCGTGCATACGACCTTCATGGCCTTTAACAGCCTTGTTGGCTTCGGTGTCGGCAATTGCCTTGACTTGTTTCTTGTCCATATCTGCTCCTAAGTTACGCTTACCGATACTGTACCCAATTCCACAGCTAAAACCAAGTTATTTGGCGTTAGATCCACATCAAAAAACCGTGACCCACCAACAGGATTCCAGCCCCACTGGAAGATTCTACTGCCGCCCTCTGGCGTACCCAACCCAGTTTGACCCGTTCCACCGCTTATATTGGTCTGCAATCCACTGGTTCCAGAAAGTGTATAGCTGACATCAGGCCGCGGCTCCCGCACAGCTTGCGGGTCATTCACCGGGTACATACCAATCTGAAGCTGCGGTTGATCCTCTTCCCAGCACTCAGGACAAACCTTAATTGCAACCTGCTTTGTCTTGATGGTCAGTTTTCTAAGCTCTTTAAGCTTGTACCGCTGACCGCACCGATCACACTCAGCAATTGCATATTTGCCTGAAGCAAACTGATTAGGCATAGAACATGTTCCTTGGAACGTATCTATCTGCCGACTTATCCCTATCTTCCTGTGCCGCCAACATCCATTGCTGTTCGTATTCCGCCTTTAACCACTCCATCCGAACTTCTGCCCCAGGCAGCTTTTGGGATAGATAGAAAGCCAATCCAGCCACCATGCAAGGGATAAGACGGAAAGGAATATCCTGCACGTTCACACCGCTGCCGGCATCTTGCATACGGCGCATACGGTAATAAACCAAGGTGTACTGGTTTCCAGGCGCAGACGGCGCAGGGTACAAGTTTAGGGACGAAAGGTTGTTGCTATAGATGGCCGCTCCAGCGGTATGAGCCGCAGCAGTCGTGTTATTTTGACCGCGGAAACAGTATTGCAACTCATTGCCAACAATGTTTTGATAGGAAATGGTTTCAGTGCCAATGTTGATAAAGCCTGATGTAGTCAATGCAGACGGGTTTGCAACCGTGATAGTCGTGTCAGTAGATGTAATAGTTGCCGATAAAGTAGCCGTTGTCAGGTTTGTCTGCCCAGTCTGGCGATTTACCCACACCTGTACAGGACGGCCCGAGGCATATTTATTTGGGATAGTGATGTATGTTGGCTCAGAAATGCGCGAAAGATTCAAGTCAGACTGAGTGGTGCCGGTGCCAGTACGGGTCACCATGTCCAGCATATCAATTGTGTCATTTGGGATGGGGTACTGAATCTGGTTGGTATTAAGAACAATCTGCCCTTGCTCAATTGTCCACAGGTTAATACCCCGATTTGCCCACTCAATAGTAAGCATATTCAGGCTACGGCGTGCCGTCCTAAAGTTATACCCCGTGCGCAACTCTTGTCCGCAACGCTCAAACGCATCCTCAATGAGGTCGTTTAGGTCAAGATTGAATGTTGCTGTTCCAGATGTATTGGCCATTATTCAACCTTACCACCGTTGTTGTAGCCTAAACCTTGCCCATATGAAGGGCTACCAGAACCAAAATCAGGCATGTTCATATATGGATCATAGCTGTTGTTAGAATTAAAACCACCGCCTCCATATCCGCCACCAAAACCACCACCAAGTCCAAGCCCGCCAAGAAGTCCAGCTAAACCACTGTTTTGTGATTGCCGAAATCCGCCATAACCACCGCGGCCTCTAGGCTGATACTGCTGGTTCTGTTGCTGTGGCTGATACTGCTGCTGATACGTTTGCATTTTTTTCTGCAAATCTTGCATTTGGGTTTGGTAACCCTGCCACTCAGGGTTCTGCTGCCAAGATGATTGTTGCTGTGGAAACGGCTGCTGCTCCTGCGGACTACGCATTCTGTTGTCTTGGTAATTTCCAGGCAGTTGTGCAGGAAGCGCAACGTCCGCTGCATACGCATTGCCCGCAGGTGCGGTAGGAGCATACGCAGACGTAGGAGATCCTTGGGGCACGTTATTTTGCACAGCCTGCCCTATTTGCCCCATAATTGGTTGTCCGCCACCGCCCATTATTTACTCCTTGATGCTCTCATGTTGTCAACGAGGTTGGGATAAGGACGCCCGGACTTCTTGGCCATCGCTTTAGCAAAAGCCTTTTGAGCAAGACTTAGCTTCTTATGCTTTTTGGCAGGGTTGGGTTTATCCCACACTTCCCCGCCTTTGGCATATTGAGTAAAGTCAGTGTCATCACGGCGCGCTTTCTTCACGCCGCTAGGCATTTTGGAAGGGCTGATATCACCCATGCCGCGACTGGCTCTCATTAGATGATCCTGCCTTTTGTCTTACCACGCACCGCGCAACCATCTGCTCTTTTGGAGGCAGAACTCACTTTACCGCCCGCCTTCATCCCATCGGTAGGAGTTGTGCGCGCACCTTCATACAGCTTTTCAAGCGTGCCTTGCATAGCATCATCTTTGGCTTCTTGAACCATAGCCTGCTGACGCGCCCTGCTTTCAGGCGTAACCACATCATCAATGGTAACGCCGGGCCGGCGAGGTTTGTAGTTACGCATACCCCGAGCGGTGCTGGAAGTTGTGTTCATAGTGGCCATAATTTTTCCTTAAACCAAACGACCGCGAGTTTTACCCCGTTGGGCAATACCATCGCCTCGTTTTGAAGCAGAACTGGCAACGTTGCCACCCTTTTTCATGCCAATGTCGCTAATGTCCCGCTCAGGCATCATGCTTTTGAAAGGCATGGGCTCATAGGTTGCCCCTTCAGTCATCTTTGGAGCACGGCCAGGGGGCGTATAACGCGGCTTGTAGCCCTTCATAGCCTCATCCATGTCAGCGGTTGCATAGTCCCGTTCAGCAGATGCTTTGGCTTGTGCAATCTTGGCCTTAGCCAGATCAGATGTATCATCACCGGCAGCGCGCAATGAACGGCCCAAGGCAACAACCATGTCGCTTTTCTTACGCATGCCTGCATCACGCTTTTCTTTCGTTGCGCCAGCATCTTCTTCAGCCAAACGGGTGTTGTACTGCTTGCCATTGAACGTAAATTCTTTGTCGCCCGCATCTCTAGCGGCACGGAAAGCTTTGCCAAATGCACTTGTTGCCATGACTACTCCTTAGCGGGACATGCCGCCCTTGTTCATTTTGATCATAGTGCCTTTGGTTTTGCCCTTGGTGGCAACGCCATCACGACTTGGGGCAGCAGTCTTAACTTTGCCCATAGCAGAAGGCTTGACACCGCCGCCTTTTTTCATGCCCATCATTTCAGCTTTTTCATGCTTGATCATGGATGCGGGAGCGCCCTTCTTTTTCATGAAGGCCATCTCTTTACCAACCATTGCTTTAGATTCTTTCATGTCACCACCTCGTGAAAATGTTTTGCCTTTATCGGCGTTTGCAAACTCTTTTCCCACGGACTGTGGGACTCCTACCTTCTTGGCAAACGATGGATTGTGGGCCACCGCCTCCATGAATCTGTGTTGTTTGGCACTATGAGAGGGCACTGCGCTGCTCCTTGATAAACAAGTCAATCTTGTTTTCTAGCCTGTCCAATCTGTCCATTATTCGATTGATGTCTGTATGCAAGTCTACCTTGGTTACGTACTCTTTGGGCATCTCTTCGCGAGTTTTGTTAATCAAAATCTGAAGGCGTTTGATCTCATCGGATTTCTCTTTCAAGTTCCAACCTAACAACCCCAGAAAGGCCGTCAACACAGCGTTCCAGATAGCCATTTCCATCTCAACACTTCCAAGCCCGTAGGCTCTTGTTAATACGTGAATCCGGGTCTTTGGCTGTCTTGGGACTGGTCAGCTTTTTCTTCATGCCTTCCATCCGGGCGCAAAAAGAGTCTCGCCTGCTGCCGCCCTCTGGCTGTGGAGGTTTTAGGTTCATCCCTTGCTTTTTCGCAGAGGCTCGGCCCTTGGCGTTGAGTCCGCCTTTGGGGTTCTTGCCTTCCTTGCGTTGCCATGCTGGTGATTTAGCCATTTACCACTTCCAGCCGTGACCGTCTTATCCCCTCTAGCAAAGGAACAACAACCTCATCACGGAAATTGTTTGTGAATGTCTCACTGCCAATGTGCGGCAAGCTGATATCTACATCAATGTAGACCTTAAATCCCATCTCAGTTGCGCGATCACAGAACAAATAGTCTTCGCCAACATACCTGTCATCCACAATGGCAAAGTCAAAGATGGCCGAGACTTTGTTCCCAGTCACATTGTTTGTGTAAGACCACTCAGGATGGGCTGCAATCATCTCTTCAATCACATGACGGCGAATGAGCATGAACCCGGTTCCAACACGTTTGACACGCATTAAAGAACCATCAAACTCCAGGTTCTCATTCTCATCCCAGTACAGGTCTGTAAAGAACTTCTTGTCACGCGCCCTGCGTGGGTAAGCACCAGCAGAGATGTCTTTTGATCCACCTTGAGCCAGTAGGCGCAAAATGTTTTCGGGCGTTACAACTACATCAGCATCAATAAACAACAAGTCCGTACAGTCAGTCTTTAAAAACTCAGCCACCAATGAGTTACGAGCTAACGTAATGATGGAGCAGTTTGAAATATCTGAAAGCGTAACGGCAACACCAAGCCGCATAGCTTCTGGCATCAACTGAGCCAAGGCATACGCAGTCTTGATATTGACCTTTCCGTCATAGCATGGAATGCCTATGAACAACTTACGGCCCAACAGGCTTGTTTGCTTTACTTCAGCCATAGTAAATATTGCACGTAGATACGTTGGACAAATAGGCGTAGATACCGTTAGCCACTAATACGCCATCTTCAGGAATAAGAGGGGCATTGTTAAAAGTATCAGAAGCAGCCACATCATAGGTCAGCAGCCATTTGCTTGAGTACACCATCGCTGCACCAGCAGTGATAGACCCTGAATTAATGTCTGTGACTGTGAAAGTGCTTGAGGTTAAAACAGTAACAGTGTAGTTACCATTTGTAGCTGTGCCACCCGTTCCTGCGGCAAAGTCAATACCAATCGTGTCGCCGGTTGTAAACCCATGTGCAGTTTGCGTCACTGTTACCAGTGTGCCTGCACGCCCATAAGTTCCCGTTGTTACAGGGGCGGTTGTTGTATCAAACAAAGCCAAAAAACCAGCAGTTGAAGTGCCAGTGAAGGAGATGCCTCTAATACGGTTTCGCCCAAGCACCAAAAAGCCACTACCATTTAGATGCGCTTGTTTTACAGGTGTTTGATTCATAATTAATCCTTTAAAAAGCGGGGGCCGAAGCCCCCAAGATCAATTAAGAAGTGGCAAACGGGGTTGCAACAGTGCCAGAACCCAACACAGTGCCAGTGACCATGTACTTCAGTGCGGCAACAGCAACAATCTGGACAAAAGTTCCAGCAACACCACCAGTGGTAGTGCCGTTCAAGTTGATGAAGTCATCACTCGCGCCAGCGGTAAACCCTACAGCGGCACCAGAGGTATCGGTGTCAATAGACAGCACAGCGCCAACATATCTGTCAGTACCGTCAGTAGCAATTTTTAACGAGCTAGTGGAGATGGTGGTGGGAACCCAGATCGTGTAGACAACGCCTTCGTTGTTCAACGTATTGGGGTCTTGACCAGGACCGGAAGTAATGGGATTGGTAGAAGTGTTAATGGTTGGCAGGGTCAGCGTAAGTGCTGCGGCCAATGATCCACCAATGCTAATAATGCGACCACCGTGAGCTTCGGGACTCAAAGTGGTACTAGCTGTGATTTCAACAACAGCGGCTGGGCCTTGTTGATAAATGCCACCCAATGAACGAACTGGGCCTTGAAACGTACTACGTGCCATGATTTTTACTCCATGCGTTAAAGCGTATCAATCTTGCATGACAGTCAGCCGGGACTGTTTGATACGCCGGGAATCCCGGTTTAGAAGCAATATACACCAAAAGAAAAGGGGGCACAAGGCCCCCCTTTTATTAGGCTCCTTGAGAGCCGTACATGCCCAGAGGGTCAGACCAGCCGAAGCTGTAACGCTCACGAGACTTGTAACGCACGTTGCCGGTGTCGAAGTCGCCGTCCATGCTGTTAGACAGCGGAGTACGGACAAAGTGCTTCATACCGTTGGGTACGTCAGTGGTCAGGAACCAAGCGTTGGTGTCGGTCAAGAAGTGGTTAATGCAATATCCATCAGGAATAGAGCCATTGTTCTTGATCGCGTTCACATCGTTGTCAGTGGTGCCGACGCGGAGTTCGGTTTCCAACAGACGGGTTGCAACGAATTGCAACTGAGGAGGAACGACCAATTTCTTGGGCTTAGCTGCGATCAACAAGCCACGCTCATCCGTCCACAAACTAATTTGAATAACTGCGTTTTCCAACGAAGTCTCATTCAAGTCAGCAGCGGTCGTAGGAATGTTGCTGTTGGTGCCGCCAGAAACCAGCGGGTGGCTGGCGCTAAACAATGCAACACCATCACCGCCGGTATAGGACGATGAGAAGCCATTGTTCAACACGGCAGCAGCTTTAACCTGCTTGGTGTAGGCCATAGCACGAGCCAAAGCTTTGGTGTAACGAGCAGACAGGCTGTCGTACAGGTTGTCCTCGATGGCCTCTTCGGTCAGCGAGAAACCCAAAGCAATGGTTTCGTGGGTGTAGCGGGCAGTCCAAGCTTCTTGACCATTGTCATATGCAATGGCGGAGCCTTCGTTCTTCACCGGGGCGGCGTTGAATCCAGACAGCTTGGTTTCCTCTTCGAAAGAACGCTCAGAAGTCTCAGTCTCATAGATTTCTTTGTGTTCTTGCCCGTACTGTGCATACTCCAAACCGAACAAAGCGTTCAAGCCTGGGAGCAGCTCTTTCAATAGTTGTGCGCGTGAAATTGCCATTTTATATTACTCCTTAAACGCCAGTGGTACTGGTGTACTGGTGCAAGTTGAACTTGACCAAAAATTCGAAATAAGTCGTGGCAGCTACACCAGCGGGGCCGGTAGCAGTATCAGGCACAACATCGATTACGCGAACTGGCAGCGTATTGGTAGTAGCGGCTGAAGTGCCGTCAATACCGTAGTACGAATCACCAGTAGCAGTCGAACCCGTAGCAACAGAAATTGCCACGTTAGAGCCAACAATCGCTCGGGTGAACGCATTGGGGACAGTGGTTTGACCATTGGTTGCAACAACCCGGAAGATTGCATTGGGATCATCCACAACATAGCCAAAAGCCATGGCGGTGGAAGTCGATTGCAGAGCCGGGTAATACTGACCTTGAACGGTTTGACCGCTTGAGTTCACGTACTGGCAACCAACCAACACACCAACGTTAGTACCAGTATCAGTGGTACTGCCAGCAACCAGATAACCACTGGTGTCAACTTTGACGGTGTCACCATTGAGGATAGCAGTTGCGTAGGCTGGTGCTACGGGGATTTGACGGATCGCTCCGGCGTAAGGTAGTCCATCCAATCGGTTGATTGGTTTGAATCCATACGTCTTGCTGACGGTGGGATAAGCCATTTTAAAGCTCCAAAAAGATTATGAAGGTCTTCCAGAAGATACCGTGGTTTTGCCTTCTTTGAAGATAGGCATCCGGGCATCGCTCTGACGCATCAAATTGTTATCTACAGCCCTTGTCTGCGCGTCTGTTTGCTTTTGGAAATGTGCATTTCGCTGGGCAACAAAATCAGTAGGAGTCTTGCAAAGTAACAATCCGCCGATTTCAATGTTGTCTTTGTATCGACTAGTTGGATCGACTAGCAGTCTGAATTTGGGTTGCTCCTCAATACGAACCGGCTCCCAACCTTCGCGGATTTTGGCCGAAAAGTTACGCGGGTCTGGTTGATTTAAGTTTGCAACACGAATCCAACGGTAATTGAAGCCAGCCTCTTTGTCAGGCTCAGGGAGTAATTCCGCTTGCGACCACTGCTGGGGACGCTCGTAGAACTCTCGGGTATCAATTTCACGGGGTGTTCGGGTATTAGCCATTTTGGTTCTCCAGTTTTTTCAATTCAATTGCGTATTGTTCAGGTGTTAAGCCCAACTTTTTTGCTAAGTTAAGCTGGCTCGTTCTTAGCTTCACTTTGTTTGAAGCCGTAGATCTCATTGCCGGTGCGACCACACTAGGTGCTCTCTTTGCCTGACCCTCCGTTATTGACTGATTTTCAACTGGCTCCCCAAAAACTTCAGGGAAACGTTTCCGCATTGTTTTGTCCAATGCTTTGTAGTACTCCGCAGAACCAACCTCAACCCCATTGTCTCTAAGTTCTTCGTGAAGACCAAGAGCAAATGCACTCATTCCTTTATTAGTGCCAAACCAAGGATTGCGCTTTTGCCACGCTTTTGCCGTTGGATCTGGCTCAGGAACATCCTGCACTTGAGCGGGTTGATACTGCTCAGGAATGGTTTGTACCTCATTTTGCTGCTCTTGTAAAGCAGGCATTTTGAAGTTTTTGGCCTGCATAAGGCGCATATTAGCCTCTTGCATGGCTTGCTGGGCGTCCATTTGCTTGTCCACATCGCCTGATTCATAGGCTTCGCGGTAGGCTTTTTTGGCCATTTCAAGCTGTAAAGACGCCGTATTTTGGATAGATTGAACGTATTCTTTCTCGCCGGCCTGCAAAACTCCACGGATTTTCTTGTTTTCATCCATTAAACGCCGGGCTAAAGTGACAGCTTCATGCTGTTCCCGTAGGGCAGACTCCTTTTCCCTGCGTTCGTCGTGGTAAACCTTCCGCATTTGAAGAATTTTTGCCTTGACATCATCATCATAAGCCTCTAATTCGTCTTTTTCCAGCTTTTCAACGATCTCCTTGGGCATTGGCTTGCGATTTCTGTCCTCCGCCGGGGTATCGTCTTCAATTTCTATCTCAATCTCAGTCGATTCTTCCTCATTCTTAGGTTTATTTTGATCAACCTCGTCAGGGAATTTGAATTCAGTTTCGTCCATTTTGTGGGACTCCTATTAGTTAGCGCGTTTGATGCCGCGGGGATCTTGAACCACAGCTTCCACAGAATCATCGTTGATCATGCGGAACTCTTTACCGTGAATAAGCAATCTGGTGCCCGCGTGTGGACGGACAATCACAAAATCACCTTGTTTACACCACGGGCCGCTTGGAAAACGGGTCGCATCTTTGTAGCAATCAGGCCCAACTTCAACTACAAATAGAACTGTTGCCAGCTTTTCTTCGTAGTTAACTGTTTCCCCTGCTTTAATGATGCCGCTGTCGTATTCTTTGTCCACTTCTGGGATGGCACAAAGGATTCGATAGCCAGATGGCTTAGGCAGTTGCCTAGCTTTTTCTTCCGCTGTGGCCTCGTATTGATAAGAACCAACAACTTCAGGACGATCGGGGTTTGTGCCGATCAAAATTTCATTCATCCATTTTCTCCAAGGTTTGCTTCAGGTCTAATGTGTATCCCCTCGCGGTCAGCAGACCCTTAATCTCACCGCAAAGTCTTTTGTATTCCTCAAATGTTTCGGCTCTTCCTTCTGACAGAAAATCCTTCAGTTGAGAAACTTTATCGTCTGTTTGTTTGACGATTACATCTAACGCATCCATTAATCACCTTTTTGTTTGGGTTTTGTAAACGCTGCCTTCAATCCATCGGCCAAGAGTTTTTTATTGGTCATTTCTTTTTCATGCGTTTTGTCCGTAGAATTTTTTAAGAAATCAACGCCAATCTTTACAACTTCCATTTTTCGTTCATTTTGTATGTTGAGAGCGGTCTTCACCTTATCGTTTTGAATGCGCTTCTCTTCAATTTCTTTTTGCGTTTGTATCCGCATAGACTCAATTTGCTGCTGGTTCTGTTTAAGTTTAATATCTGCCGCATCCTTAACCGTTTTTCGCTGTTGCTCCGCTTGCTTAATCTGCAACTCTTGTTGTTGCATTTGAACAATAGGATCTTGAGCTTGCTGTTGAGCTTGTTGTTGTGCAGCTTGTGATTGGTTCTGAGCCAACAAACGTTGAGCCGCTTGTGCCAGCATTGGAGCCAACCTAGCTTCAACTTCTGGAGACATATGAACTTCCTCGCCAGACTCATCCATCTGCGGCGGCAGGTTCATGCCAAGTTGCAATTCAATCTGCTTCCTGTATTCAAATCCCAGGTGTTCATTGATATGACTCATCATCGCGGCCTGCAACTGCTGAGCCATTGGGTTTCCCTGTAGCAACTGCATGATCTTTGGATCTTGCAAAGCAGACATATGAACCGTAATGTGCGCTTGGTGATCTTGATACAAGAATGCCTTAACAGGCTTCATCATCAAGATGTTTTGGTTCTCACTGACAGGATCTTCTGGCTTGCGGTCATCGTCCATCGGTATAAGTTTCTGAGCATTCTTAATGCCCATCACTTCCAACATTTGACGATGCAACAGTGGCATGTTGTACATCTGTGGCGCGCCTTGGGCCAACTGCAACACAGCTTGATACTGCACAATCTTTTGCGCCATCGTTGACGCATTAGGATCGCTGACAGGGATAACATCAACCTTGTCGTAATCAGATTTCTTAGCCGAGGGTGTGCCTTCTTCGGGAACATAATCATAGTCATCAGGCGTGTAATCACGAATGATGTCTTTAATCAAGCCCAACTCTTCTTTCATTGCAAAGTGAATGCGCGCCTGAACAGCGGACATCACTTTAAGAGTCTGTTCCAAAAGAGCCAGCGTCGTACCAACAGGTGCGTTGGCAGACATATCGCTAACATTCAAATCAGCCGTATTTGCAAACCGGCGACCATCTTCAATGATCTGTTGCAACAACTGATACAAAGTCTGACTTGGTTCTTTGTAAGGCAAGGTCATCAAGTTATCTTTGATGCTGCCACTAGGAACGTCCACATCCCTAAACTCACCTGGAGCAATAGGTGTATCGTCACCTTTCACTCTCAGCCCGCGGGTTTTAAATCCACCCGGCAAGTTAGATAGCGTGCCCGCATCAACCAACTGGCGCAACAATGAAGTGCCCGATTTGGCAAAGGCTCCAATCAAATGGATCAATCCAAAAGCATAGAAACCAAACCCAGGTATATACGGGTAGTGAACAAAGTGCGTTCTCTTATGGCACTTCTTATCTTCCTGTTTCCAATTCCGGCGGATAGCTAACACATTGCCGCTGCTCTTATCAATCGTTACGATATAAGGCAACGCCAGTCCAGTTTCTTCGCCGTCTTCCTTGTGTTCAAACCCCTTGATATCAAGGTCAACATTCATCTCAAGAATCTTGAACCGATCATCTGATGTAGCTCTAAAGCCCATCTTCTCAGCAATCTTTTTCTCAACCTCATCCAATGCAGTCTCTGGCGTGCCTAGATCAATATCTCTCCAAAACCCTGCAACCTGCAATCGCTTAACTTCATTCTCTGTCTTACGCATAACGTGCGTAATACGCGGCGCAGACTGCAAATTACTCGCGCCATAAGGCACAACCAAATCTTCTGCCGGCACAAATATAGAAGCCTCTCTCTCAAGATACGGGTCATAGTAGATCTTCTTGAAAGCATTACCAGCTAGGCCCAAGCCCCACAACATACGCTCATGCTCAGGCCGGTACTCTTTATTCTTTACCGTCAATCGGTAATTCATATCTGCCGCCACACGCATGGACGCATCTTTAGTCTCTGGCGTTTCCTTGCCAATGATCTGCGTCTTTACAGGGCCAGCCGCTGGAAACGTAGACATAATTGCGTCCGACTGAAAACGCACCAACGCCTCAGATAAGAGCGGGTGATACACACCACAAGCTCCCTCCCACGGCTCACTGCGTTCCTCAATCTTCAATCCCAACAACTCCAAACCATCTACATAGGTTTGTAGCCAGTCCTTACGTGAGGATATGTCTTCTTCAAACTCGCCCAACAACTCACCAGACAACTCTTCTAAATAGCCTTCATCCAAATGCTCGGCCAAGTTAGCATCAAACTCGTCCCCGCCTTCATCTTCTTTACCAATCAAAATCTCCAGCCCGTCCATTCCAATTGTTACAGACTCCGGGTCTTCAATCTCAATCTCAATTTCAGGCGGCCCCTCTTCTAGAGCCTCAATACCTAAAGGTGCTTGATACAGAGATTTGTCCATGTTTGTGGCCATTGGTGTTCCTTAATAGTATGCGTAGGATCTACGCGATCTTGGCTCGTCTTTTTCATCGGTATCTAACCGCAAAAACCCGCCCTGCCGAAATCGAATCAATGCTTGGGTGCTTGAGTCCACCAAGTCATCATGTGATGAGTTTGGAAATGATGCCATCTGTTCAATTACTTCATAAGCCCACTTCTTATCAGGTGCCCACACTTTACCCGATTTGAATAGATCAGTCACGGAATTCAACCGCACAAACTTATCATTCCCCCGTGTAGGTGTGAACTCAGATACAGATATACCCATTCTCCTCAACTCAAAGATCAACGGAGATCCAGCCGCCTTAGCCTCCACAATAAAAGCATCCGGCTCCCACTCATGGTACAACTCCTGAGCCTTAGCCTTTAATTCAGGAAATTCCATCCTCTCCTGAAACGCATCCAGCAAAATTACATTTACATCATTCGGGTCTTCGTTCATATAGAACACCCCCCAGGTCGTACAGGCCGAATAGTCACTCCGCTCATTCTTAGTAAAAGCCGTGTCCCAACTCTGTATCAAAAACTCACAAGCCGGCGGTCTTTCCTTATCCCATACCTTCCACCACTCCCTCTTAACAATAGCACCCTCTTCCCCCGTCGGCTTTTGCTGGTACTGAGCATTCCACTTCCCAGCCGGCAACTCCTCCTTCAAAGCCGCCAACTCGTCCAAACTCCAAAACTCAGGCCACAACGGCTTACCCGACGGCAATATCGCAGGCAACTCAATCAAATCCCACTGTTCCCCCGTCTGCCTCTGGATCGCATCCTTCAATACCCGACCCGTCAAATCTCCATCCGCCCACCGAGTCATCACAATAACAATCGTCCCGCCCGGCTGTAAACGCTGCCGTGGCCCAGACGTATACCACTCATACACCTTCTGGTAAACATCCGCGTTATGTGCCGCCGCCGCAGCCTCCTGCTCACTGTGCGGATCATCAATAATTAAAAGGTCAGCACCCTTACCTGTTACTGTACCCCCCACACCAATAGCAAAATATTCCCCCCCTTCGTTAGTAGCCCACCGGCCAGCAGCCTTACTATCCTGCCTCAAATGCACCCCAGGAAATACCCGCGCATAAGCCTCACTACCAACCAAGTTCCTAACCTTGCGCCCAAACCCCACAGCCAGTTCCGCCGTGTTCGAACACTGAATCACCTTCTTCTTAGGAAATTTCCCCAAGTACCAAGACGGCAACAAATAAGAAGCAAACTCCGACTTCGTATGCCGCGGTGGCATGTTAATAATCACACGTTTTATCTTCCCACTAGCCACATCCTCAAACTTCTTGGCCATCAAAGCATGATGCCGGCCATGTATAAACCCAGGCCACATCATCCCAACATAGTCCATAAAAGTACCCTGCGCCTTCTCCCTCTCCACCGCCGCTTGGTAAACCTTTATCTCCTCTATCAACTTCTCATACTGAGCCGGATCTAACCCACTCAGCATCTCCTCCAATGAATCACTCATTCAACTTTCCTAAAGTTAATGTACACAGGCCGGATCGTCCTACCCCTATTCTTCAATCTCTTCAATACCCCCAACTCCACCAGCCGATCCACCAATCTCGCAGTGTTTCCAATCCCACCCTTACCCCTCATATCCATAATATCCCTCAACGACGGACTACTGTGAAACCTCTTCCACCACTCATCCACAATCACAAATACCTCCCTCTGAGCCGGACTCATATTTACCCCCAAACATTCCTCAAAACTAGTCCTACGCCGCGGTGACATCGCCCGATTAATTAAAATCTGCCTGGCAACGTTGCCACCCTGCGTTTTCATGTTACTTAAAAGTTCCAAAAATATACCCCCCACTAGTTCATTCTGTTTTGTTTAGGGGGGTGTTTTCTGTAGATTTCCACTGGGCGTCAGGAATCTGTAAGTTAGGGGGAGGGGGGTCAGATTCTAGAAGTGATTCAGTGTGTGGAATAGTATGTAAGGGTTGAGTGGGACTCCAAACGGGATTCGGGGCGGTGGGGGTCGCTTCCTCGGTTGCCATCAAATCGTCTTGGGATAGGGTCAACTCTTTGATCAGCGCGTTAGCATCGCGCGCCGTTGCGTCCGTTGCTGTGCTGGTCATCAGGGTTCGAAGCTTTGCCAATAGCTCGGTCTTAGCGTCACCACTTGATTTAATCGTGTGCACTTCGCGCCGCTCTGTGAAAGCCGCAACCTCTGTAACAGTGCCCAGCACCTTAGCCGCTTGCACCTTGGTGGCATGCTTTGCATCCGGGTCGATGACCACTTGAACCAGAGAATGGATCACAAGGTCCCTCAATTGCTGGGGCGTGTGATATTCCGCCGCCTGATTAGCCAACCTGAAGGCTTCGATGGTCGCCTTTATTCCATCATGTTTTTTAAGTGCATATGCATGATTACCCGCGGTCTTGGGTTTCCCCTTGGACTTATAAGCCTCCCGGTAAGCGCTGGCACCAGTAGCACCATCCGCCACTAAACGAGCAAACTGTTTTTGCTTATGGGTAAGCTCTCCCGGAACGCTTAGTATCCTATCCATTGGGATAGTATCCAATGCTTCGCGCACTTGCTTTCGATTCATAGCCATAACTGCCCCGCTTCGCTATTGTTTACCCGCGCCCATTATAGGAACAAACCGGGAAACTGTCACCTATGCGACACGGCAGCGGTTTTGTGTCACCTAGGCGACAGGCCTGGCAGGGTTTACATGAGAGTATCCAGCCCATGGGACGCACCCATAGACTGACCCAGTAAAGGGTAAACAACAGAGGAAACCATGAACAAATCGACTCTAAACAAAGCACAACGCAGGGATATAGACACCCTACACAGAACGATTCACTTCGGTGCTAATCATGCCGCCCGAGTGTTATCAGTACTGCACCGCTCCGCGCCAAAGAAAAGCCAGCAAGCCGAAATATTGGCCCTTGCTATCAGCTTAGGGGTTAACACAAATCCAGAATTCATCATCTCCGACACTTTTGCAACCATTTGAAATGGCCACACCATGAAAACCCAACGAATGAAATTTCACACCGACCCCGGCCATGGCTGGCTTGAAGTCAGCCGCGCCGACCTTGACGCCTTGGGCATCACTTCAAAGATCACACCCTACAGCTTTCAAAAGGCCGACCGGGTCTACCTTGAAGAAGACATAGACGCCGGGTTATACATGGAAACGGCCCGAGCCGCCGGGTATCGCCTGACCCTTGATTCAAACCACCACAGCAACGACTATTCCCCGATTCGCGACTTTCCCCGCTTTGCACCATGAAAGACCAAACCATGAACCAATTATTCTCACCCGATGAACTTGCCGACATTGTCGATACGCTCGCAGACATCCGCGCCAAAATTGCCGACCTTAAAACAAGCGAAGACACCTATAAAGCCGCACTAATCGCCGCTGAAGTCCAAGCCGTAGACGGAACCCTACACCGCGCCACAGTAAGCGAAACCTACAGAACCGCCACCGACTGGCAAGCAATCGCCCGAAAGCTTGAACCATCCGCCCAGCTTATCCGCGCCCACACCACCACCGCCACAGAGCCCACCTACACAGTCCGGGTAACCGCACGGAAAGCCACAGCATGAAACCGCAAATTATGGTTATCGTCCGCAAGGTTTACGGAAACCCTGTCATTTATCCCGCTTGCGATCAATCGCGCACTTTCGCCCAGCTTGCCGGGACAAAAACGCTCACCCTTCAAAGCTTGAAAAAAATCAAAGCCTTAGGTTATGAAATCAGCGAAAAACTCGACCCCTCACCCCTTGACGCATTGAAGGCCACACCATGAAAAACAAACCATTGGGATTTATTGCCTACGAAGGCCCGAGCCGCATCGATGGCGCGCCCATCGTTGTCATTGTCACCGCCTTGAAATCTAGCGACAACGACAAAACCGGGAATTTAGCGCAAAGCTTTATTCTCTGCGCTGATGTTGACCCGGTAACCGCCGCCAATACTGGCAACGATGCCACGATATGCGGACAATGCCGGCACCGGCCCGCCCTTGCCAAGGAATCGGGCGCGCCGGTTTGCTATGTGAACAAAGGACACGCGCCCCTGCAAGTATTCAAAGCATACAAACGCGGACGCTATACCAAAGCCACGCCCCGGACAATCGCCCGCGCCCTTACCGGGTTAAAGCTTCGAATCGGCACTTATGGCGACCCCGCCGCCGCCCCGGTGGGGCTTTGGGAAGCACTCACCCAGCACACCGATGACCACACAGGTTATACCCACCAATGGAAAGAAAAGGGTTTCGACCATGCACGATGGTCCCGCCTTGCTATGGCATCTGCCGACAGCTTAGACGATGCCGCCCTTGCCAATTTGCACGGAATGCGCGCTTTCCGGGTTTCTATCGGCCCGGACAGGCAAACCGCTGAAACCATTTGCCCAGCCAGCACCGAGGCAGGAAAGCGCACCCAATGCGCGGACTGTATGTTATGCGCCGGGACAAGCAAAACCGCCCGAGACATAGTTATCCAAGACCACGGCCCCGGATATCAACGCCGGGTAATCGCAATTGCAACCGCTTAAAGGTAAAACCATGCTAAAGATGATGACCGCCCGCTATCCGGGCAAATGTAGCCGCACAGGGGCCCCGATCTATCCGGGCGACTCAATAGCTTATGACACCGGCACCCGCCGCGCTTGGTTACCCGAGCATGACGATATAAGCCCACCGCCCCCGCGAAATTATGTTAGCCACGTTTTTAATTTCAGCGGGCAGGAATACTACAGAAACAAAGCCGGACGATGCGAAGACGCGCCCTGTTGCGGTTGCTGCACCATTTAAACCGACTCAATTTAAACCCCCAGGCGCGCCCCCCGCGCCCTTTTTTAAGGACATAAAACCATGCACAACACCAAAGAAAAAAACGAGGCTTTCCGCCAAGCATTTGACGCAACTAATGCGAGATGGAAAGCTTCAACAATGAACGAAGACCAAACCCCAAACCATGCCAGCACCCCCGCCCAGATTGTCGAATACTACGATAGCCACCTAAATTTAACGCTCCGCGAATTGTCGGGCATGACCGGGCGCACGATACCCGCGCTTAAAAAGATAATTCTCGCGGACGAAAAACAAAACAGCAGGGGCCAACAATGAACCACCCTGAAAACGACTATATCCACGCCGGGTTTCGATTTGAACGCGGGCAAATACCAGCCGCCACCCTCCGGCACATGATCGAATCGGAACGAATAGACGAACGCGCTGAGGCCCGCCGCTTGATTGAAACCGGGCGCGCTGAGGCCCGCGCCGTGTCGCCTAAGTGACTGACAACCCGGCCCGCCGGGTTTACAAACGAATTTCCAACAAAACCGAAAGGAAAACCATGCAACTTTACGCCGTGACAATCCGCGCGATTGTCGAAAAAACTATAACGCTGGCCGCTTCCGATGTAATGGAGGCGGCCAACATCGCGCACGAAGCATTCACACTCGAACCCGAGAATTCAGAAAGATACGAGCAAGACACGCTAATGGTGGAGGCCATATGAAAATTGAAATTAAAAACCTAAAACATTCAGAGTTTGCAAGCCATGAAACAAACTGTTTCGAGGCATCAGTTTATGTGGACGGCAAACGCATAGGGGTGGTGTCCAATGATGGGCAGGGTGGCTGTAATAGCTATTCGCACCCACACAAAATATGGGCACCCATTGAAGACTATGCAAAGACTTTGCCGCCAATCAAGTACACCCTGATCAAAGATGGCGTATCGACTGAGGTGGATTTGCCCATTGATATGGATTCTGTGATCGGTGATTTAGTGACCGATGCTCTGTATGCCCGCGACTTAAAACGCCAAATGTCCAGCCGCATCATGTTCATTGGTGAAGATGGGGCAATGATGGAAACCACAAAGATGGACAAGGCCACGATGACTAATTGGTTATCTAAGCCCGAACTGATGGACAAACTGAAGGCAACCAAGGTGCTTAACCTGATGCCAATGGCCGATGCAATCAAACTTTATCGTCAACAAGGAGCAAACTAACATGGGATTCTTTTCTAAAACCTGCGCCAAAACTCACCTGCCCATCATTACCGATATGAAGGGCATCCCACGCCTGTCCGAGGTCGTGGCATTGTTGCCAGATGGCCGAAAATTTGAGGGGTCATACGATGGGTATGGCCGTGTCGGCGGCGAGTCGCTTGTGGAAAACCCAGAAGGTGGGTACTTGTGGGACAAGGTAAAGCTTGTACTGAAAGACTGGTATGAGGGGGAAGACTACAAGCAATTGGGCAAATCAGGGGATGAATTAGCGCAGGGCTATTTCATGGACAAAGCATTCCTGCACTACTGTTTGTTGCACGGCCCATTCAAAAACCGCTCAGAGTACACGCGGGCATTCAAAAAATACGCTAACTGGTGAACAACATGAACACATACAAAGTACTGATTGGACGGCGCACCTACGAGGACGCATATGTAGAGATGGAGGCTGAATCTATGGACGAGGCCACACAAAAAGCCAAAGAGCAAGCGGTTGATTTAGAGCCGCATGAATGGAATATCTACGATTGCGAGTATGAAATCCATGCCGCAAATTTGTTGCCAGCAGAGGAGGAAAGCCATGATTGATACCCATTGGATGGAGGGGTCAAAGCCTATAGAGGTCAACCCCAATGATGTAACAAGTGCCCTGTGCGATATCAGAGATGTAAGGGCGGCACTCCCAGAAAGGATTTTGCACAGCCGCATCGATGATGAATCTGATTACACAGTCAACGATGCAATCAAAACAATCACCGATTTTTTGGAAGACTTAGAAAGGCAATGGCTATGATCAAAGCATCCCTTGAAACCACAAATTTCTCATTCACCGCATATGGGGAGTCTGAATCCCATGCGGTAAACGCCCTCAAGCGAGGGCTAGACCAGCACACCACAGACTATGGCTGTGACAATGGTTGGTGGCACGGATACTCAAACGATATTGTTGTTGAACACATCGATCTCAACAAAGCCTATCGTGATCACGAACTGATAAAGGTGGCGGCATGAGAGTGCTTGTAGCTTGTGAGTACTCTGGCGCGGTCAGGGACGCATTCATACGCGCTGGACACTATGCGGCGTCATGCGATCTGTTGCCCTCTGAATCGCCCCTTGGCGACCACTACCAATGTAGTGTGTTCAAAATACTAGACCATGGTTGGGACTTGATGGTGGCCCACCCACCCTGTACCTACCTATCCTCATCGGGTTTGCATTGGAACAAACGCCGCCCGGAGCGAGCGCAAATGACCAAAGATTCATTGGACTTTGTGTTTCAGTTGATGGAGGCGAACATCCCACGGATAGCTATTGAGAACCCAATTGGGTGCATCAGTACGAAAATCCGCAAGCCTGACCAGATCATCAAGCCATACCAATTTGGCCACGATGCCAGCAAGAACACTTGCCTATGGCTGAAGGGCTTGCCTTTGTTGCGGCCCACCCAGTTTGTGGAGCCTCGCTTGGTCAACGGCAAATCCCGATGGGCAAACCAAACGGACAGCGGTCAAAACAAATTGACCCCCAGCCCAGACAGGTGGAAGATTCGTAGTGAAACCTACACCGGCATAGCTAAAGCAATGGCAGAACAATGGGGTGCTGCATGAGGCGCGATTTCCCTGAGATTTGGCGCAGAAAGCAACGCTTATACCGGCAAAACCTGCCTCACAGAGTCCAGGCGGGCACGGAATTTTTGCTAATTGTGGTAATTTGCCTCATACTGGCACCTTCTTTTGTGTTTGCATGGAACCTGTGAAGCAATCAATGTTCGCCCTCTACCTCTATGAGGATGATGAAGGCAATGTAACTGTTCGGGCCGATAGCTATGGCAATGGGCCAAATATTGCCGCGCTTGGCACCGAACTGTTACATCAACTCTGCTACGCTGAATCAATTAGTGGCGGCAAACTGCTGGTGATGACTCCCATAGACCGCAGTGCGCGCATTCAATAGCTTTGCCACGCTCTGACCAAATCTAAACAAGCCCAATCTTTGATGGGTATCGTTGGCATCTTCTCCAACCTGTTCGCTCATCCAGTACGGCCATCCTATTTCTTTGGCCGCATTCTCCCCAGTTTTGCTCTCATCGTTGTCCGCGATCACATACCCGGTATCTATAGTGGAGGCCACCTTTTTCATGTTGCCCGCGCTAAAACAAACATGGATGGTGTAGCGTAGCTTCAAGCTTTTCATTGCCAGCCGCAGGGATAGGGCTGTAGCGTACCCCTCGCACAAAATGTGTGGGCCTTTGTTGTCAAAGCAGAATTCTGCATTGGAAGTGCGTTGTCCATACAGAAACTTCTTCTTTCCATCCCTGTCAATGATCTGGCACCCAACTAAATGGGAGCCAACACGCATGGGAATCACAAGAAACTGCTGGCCGTCATGCGCCCACACACAGCCTGTTTCATTCTCGAAACCCTTGGCCTTCAAGTAATCATGCTTGGCATTGATGCATTGGTTAAGAATATGAGCCGCTTTGTTAGCCGCTTCGCCTTGCATCTTGCGCCGCTCTTGCTCTGCGCGGTTGGCTAAGTCTTGGAAGTTGCGGCGTTGCCCTTCGGTGGAACCTTCGGCTTTCCAGATGGAAACCTCTGTGTCTGTGGCGTGGTTCTGAACAAAGGCGTGGTCACCCATAAACTTCACGGCCCCATTGCGTTTCTTTGGGTGGTCGGTGGTGGCGTACCTCTTCCACACGCCTAGTGGAGGGGTGTAATTGATGATGATGCCGTGGGCAGCACAGAAATTTAGAAAGTCCATGAATCTTGTGGCTTGTTGATTGAGTTGAGAGCGCTATCCAAAATATGCTTTCCCACAAAAGGGTTGACGCAGTTGCGGAGAACCTGCCGCTTGTTTTTGATGTTGCTACTGGCAACAATTTCTGATCCGGCAAAGTCAGAGATCTTGTTCTTGTGTCGTATGTCAGACTTCTCAAAGTCTTTGGGCGGCACAAAGAAGTTGGCCCAGAAATAGTGGCGTTGCATCTCAAATGTTGGCCGTATTAACGGATCGTAGTAAGGCTTGACATTCTCAATCACCCACTTGCCTTTGGCGTAGTGCTGCAGGAAAACAATCTGTGAGTACAAAGTCATGTCTGGCATGACGGGGGCAAAGCCTTTGCCAATCACGCCAACATTGTGCCTGTACTGACCATGGCTTGGGCATGGGGGACTCGCCCAGATCAAATCGTAATCGGCATAGTTCTTTTCAAGAAACATCACCGCATCACCGCAAATCACAGTATCTTGGGGATAAAGTTTTTTGTAGACATCAGCAATCTGCGTATCGAATTCAACGGCTGTTACATCATGGCCGTCCCAATGAACCCTGTTGCCACCAATGCCGGCATATAAGTTTAGGATTTTCATAGTTTCCTCTTGATGCTACGAATGTAGGCGCGCTTCTTCGCTTCGACATACTTGTTGACATCCAAACCTGGCAGAACCGGTTCGTCCGAAAGGTTGCGCGGCCACACCCCAAACTTTTCTTTGTAAGTGTGGGCTGCCCAGCCCGGAGACTTGCCTGTGTGCTGCACATACCATTGGAGTTGCGACCACCAAGACTGCTTGTTGTCCCGCGACATCATTGCCAGTTCTTCCATCTCGCCGGGTGTGACGGATACAGCGTTCTTTCTTTCCCTCACCAGTCCGCAATGGCTGCAAGTATCTGAATTGGCGGGCCACAAACTGCTACACCGCGGGCACTTCGATGCCTCCTTTGTGCTTTCAGTTGGTTCTTTCTTTGCCTTTTCTTTAGAGTCATCCAAGGCATCTACGCCGTTTTCATACACAGCCTCCCAGTCTTCGCGGAATCTCAGGTAATTGCCTGAGTGGTCAAGCCATAAGGCGAACGGCTTGTCCTCTGGATTCTCTGTGTTGAAGCGCATAACCCGGCCCATCTGTTGGATGTGGCTAGACAATGACTTGCTAAATGGCCGAGCCGATACCCCAATCATTACATCCGGGACATCAAAGCCTTTGGTAAGAATGTCTGTTGCGATCAGGCCGTGGATCTCTGTGTCGGGCTTGGCAAAATCTGCGATCACATCTTTCTTGAACTCATCATCATCCCGGTAGCTGATGGAAACAAAGTTGTATCCCTGCTCCGCAAACTTGCGCGCCAGATCGGTGCCGTGCGCTACGCCAGCACAGAAGATGATCGTCTTTCGTGGCCGGCCAAAGATTTCATGGGTCTTTTTAATCCACTCAGCAACGATATCCCCGGTGATCTGCATCCCCCGCTTGGTGGATTCAGCTTGGCTCCACTCCCCAGCCACCTTCTTTGCGCCTTCCATGTTGATTTCTTTGGCAACGAATACCTTGAGGGGGACAAGCACACCCTGATCCACCAGTTGTTTTGTAGTGATGGAGGAGACAACATTGTCGTAAATCTTGCCCAGCCCTTTGGTAAATGGAGTGGCGGTCAGGCCAATCACCCTTACATCTGGATTGTTTCTGATGAACTCGACTGTCTGTTCGCGGGTTTGATGGCACTCATCTACGATCAAGAGTTGCAAACCTGGGAAGTCGCCTCGCCGCTCTAGCGTTTGAGCCGAGCAGACTTGGATGTTTTCATATGGCCTGTACCTCCAATGGCCTGATTGAAGTACGCCGTGGGGGATGGAATACTTCTCCAGCCGTTGGCTTGTTTGGTCACACAAAACAATGCGATCTAGCAGCATAGCCGCCTTGTTGCCCTTGGTTTTGGTGGCGTTGAGAAGAGCGATGGCCATCTCTGTTTTACCTGCCCCGGTTGGGGCGTACAGGATTTGGCTGCGCTTGCCAGAGGCAAAGCCTTGGCGTAGGTTTTCCAGAATATCGGTCTGGTATTGCCGCAATTGCAATGTCATAGAAACTCCACTACCGGGACTAGCCCCCCGGCTTGGGCATGGTTATGCTGCTTTTTTGAGTTGGCGTTGGTAAGAGGCAATCTGCTTCTTGAGTTGGGCATTCTCAGATTGAAACTGATCCCGGCTGATCTTCACCGACTTCAATTCAATGGTCAAAAGCTTGATCTCTTCGCGCAAATCAGCGATGGTTTGGGCTGCCAACTCTGGGTTGGGGGCGCCTTGCGTTGCCAATTGGTCTGACAACTTCTCGTTTTCAGCAACCAAATACTCTATGGCTTCCTGTTTTTCGTCATGCACAGGCGGCTTTTCCTCTGCTTTTTCTGGTTCTTTGGTACTCTTTTCTGGATTTAGGGTGGCAACGTTGCCACTTTTGGGCTTTTTGAACGCGCTTTCAATGCCCAAAGAATCACGAACCTTGGACACAAATGTGTGGGATACATTGCAAATCTTGGCAATGTCCCTGTCCGATAAGCTGCCCCACTCAAAGTCATCAAAGATTTCTTTGACGATCCTGCGCTTGTCTTCAATGCTCAGGGGTAGGCCGTGCTTGGTGTTGGCGCTGTAGCTGTACAGGATTGCATCGCGCACAGTTCCATTGACAATATTGCACACCATGCTGGCTTTTTTGTTGGTCTTGTGGGCGTGGTATCTGTGGAAACCATCGGCCAACCAATACTCTTTACCGTCAAAAAACGCTACTGCTGGCGGGAATTCATCTCCATCCCTCATGTTCTCCGCATACTGAACCACCATCTCCTCGTGGATTTTGGTGCGCGCTTGGGTGCCTCCGTCAATACGAATGACATCGACTGGTAAAGTTTTTTTGGCTACGAAAATTGTCATGTTTACTCCTTGTTGTTGGCTAAATAGCCCATGCTGAAATACCGCCATTTGGTTTGAATGTTTACTGTCTTGTACCGCTTGCCGGCCCACTCAAAATCAAGCCCCTTGATGCTTAGGAAGTCCTCAAACTTTTGACGAGCAGCATCCAAGTCTTTGGAGCGGTCAGGTTTTTTGGATTTCATTTTCTTCCTTTACTTGTTTCATATGCCTCAGAGCATTGACTAACAGTTTTGCCTCTGACATGGCATTCAATGCCTCTTCAATTGCTCCATCCAGATCACCGTGCAACACCTTGTCGTGTGCGCTCTTTAAAGCCTTCTCCGCCATCATGCATGGGTATGCATAGTCAATCATCATTTCTCCTTTGTAGGTTGTCATTACATTGATGCTCATTTGCCACTCTCCTGTTTATGAAATAAAGATTGCATAGGGTACATCTCCACACTTCGCTACTTGTCACCTTGGTGCGATCACCAGACTCGCGGGTCTGCCATGTGCGTACAAGCTCAATCATGCGGCCTCTTTTTCTTTGCGCGCATCAACGCAAGGTTTGCACACGTACTTTTTAAACCCGGGCTTGATGGTGAGTACACATCCCTGTTGCGGGCGTGATGTTTTTTGGCAAGCCCAACAAAGTTGTCCGTTCTGGTGCATCCAAACATGCTCTTCCCGCATGGTTTTTGCAACGCTGCCCGCCTGTGCCAGCATGTTGAATCCAGTATTACCTTTGCCTTTGTGGCTTTCCCATTTACTCATTTGCGCCCCTGTGCCAAGATTGTGCAGATGGCAATCTCTGAGTGGCTGATGCCATTCAAGGCGCAGGCGGTCACCATGGGATCAGCGCCGTTGCTCACGGCCTTGTCCCACTTGTCTTGCCTACCGTGAGCATTGATCGTGACGCACACCATCAGCGTTATGAGGAACGCCAGCACCATGCCCCAAATACCAAGCCAAAATTTCTGATCACTGCCCATTTTTCTTCTCCTTAAGTTGTTGAATCAATGCTTTTTCTTGCGCTGTCCAAACAAACGCATCCCCATATTTTTCATTCCAGTTTTCTGGTGGTGACGAATACCAAGCCAACCAAGATTTAAACGCCAATGCTTCTTGTGTCATGTGTTCTCCTTTATGTTGTGGGCGGCCTCAATGGCTCGGGCGATTTCTTGAAACGAATACCAACCCATGATGTTCTGCATGGCGTACCAAATCTTTTTCATTTCTTCATCCGTCAGCGGCTTGCGCTGTACTTGGGCATCAAACTTGTTGCGTGGGTCAAGACCGCCATCAGAAACAATGTCGCTGTACTTTGCTGTAGGCTCTTGCTCTGTGCGCTGTGGTGGGGTGTAGGTTTGCCCACAGTTGTGGCATTGCACAACGCCGTTAAGGGGATTCCATTTGACTGCGCTTGCATCCGTGTAACCGCAACAATGCAACGCCACAGGCTCTTGCTCAATCTCTTGCCCAAGCCTCTGCACTTCACGCATGGGGTCTGCCAATGCTTTGTAAGCACCATTTGCCCATGCAATCTCACACATACGCATAGTGTGTTGTTCACAATCATGGTGCGTGTATGGGGCTTGACTGCCTTCGTTGTACCACCATGCTTTAAATGCTTCTTGTGTCATTTCAGCACCTCTTGTTCCAACAGTTTTACGGTTTCATCAATTCGTTCATAGAGGTAATCGGGCATTTGAGTTGAGTGTGCATATGACCACGATTCAACTGCTGATAACAGCTTGATGATTTGTAGGGCTTGTTCTTTTGTCATGCTTCCTCCTTGTATTTAAACTCCAACAACCAATCCATCAGCTTGATGGTGAGCCAGCGGGGTTTCTTGTAGCAAGCCATCTTCATTCCAAGGCCCTCCGCACTGCCCGGAAACATCCAATAGCCAACCACCTTTGGTTGTTTAAAGAATGCGTACCTAGCCGCATCCGCTTGATGGTCGCTCATTTCACATCCTTCAACTGCCATGCCATTGATTCGCATTCGTTCACACAGAAGTCCAGCGTCTTTACGGTGTCGCCATCAAAATTCACTAGCATGATCCGAATAGATTTGAATTCATCGCTCATCAACTCGGGGTCACGGGCATCCCCAAGATGGGCGCAGTCATACCCAAACCACCACAGGTCATCTCTCATGCCAGCGTAGGTCAACCCACCATGCACATCAAGGTCAACATCGTTGTAAGTCTTGCCATGCCATGGGTGATCCTTTTGTACAGACACATACCCACAGCGGTGTCCCATGTCAGTGGCAATCACTTCGGCCTTGAGTCCTGCTTTCGTTGTCCATTCTTTTTCAATTTTCATTTCTCGCCCCTCAGTTCTTTCTGTTGAATGTCAAACCGTTCTTTCCACCTTTGGTACTTAAGCGCACAGGCTTCGCATGCGCACAGCCAGGTGAATTCATCGGGGTCAGCAATGCTGCCCTCTTTCTTTATGGGCGCTAGGCCAAAGCCAGACTTGAAGTCGCTCATCGCTTCATCCCCCTGATGTACGCCACAAAACTCTGCACAGTGTCACGACCGAACGGCAAAGTGAACTTTGTCTCCAACTCCACAGCCACCTCCTCCAGCGTGTCGTTGCGGTGCAGGTGTACAAACTCTGCGGGGTGTGAGTGGACATCCATGTGTGCGACCTGCCGCTTGCGCCAGCCGCTGGTGTTTTGTCCGCTGTAATCCCACTGCCCTTGCCTCAAGGCCAATTGCTCAAATGCTTCGTCTTCTGCGTCTTTCATGCTTTCTCCGGTGGTGTAGCGTGTACCACTGCCTCAAGGTATTTCATTTCAGTGGGGGTCATAGGGCGTCCGTGCTCCTGTTTAAATCGATGTAAAAAACTGCCCAGCCGAATTGACCGATCAAACAATTCACCTACGTCAGCACATCCAGTTGCTTTTATCAGGGCTTCAATTTTTGGGCTCATGCTCGCTCCTTCATCCGTTGAATCCGCTCCATCCGTTTGTGGTGCGCCGTTACATACACGACATACTCCATGATTGAATACACCACATCCCAGTAGGTTCCCTTTGCCATTGCTGGTGCGTCCATAACGCCGTTGTCGGCATCCTGTCTGGCCTTGGCTTCAATGACCCTCATCCGCGCATCCCCCACAACTTCTTTGCAGGTATCAATGTCAAAACTTTTGGGGGTCATGTCTTCTCCTCAACTAAAGCTTTCAAACGCTTCACTTCGTCCACAACTTCGTTCTTCGCAATGTCGTACCTGTACAGGGTGTCGTATGCCTTGTGGTAAGCGGCGGGGTCTTCGTGAAACGTAGCCCATGTGTCATCCCATGCCAGATAAACCTTTGGCCTACCAGCAAAAATTTCTTTAAGTTGTGCTGTGGTTTGTGCAAGTTGTTCTTGTAGCGTCATCTATCCCTCCGATCTTCTTCGTCCATCCAGAACCACAGGTGCATCAGCCCAACAAACACAAGGCCGCAGACAATGAACCCAATGCCACCCAACAGAATCGTTGCAAGAATCGTTTCCATCACGCTGCAATCGCCTGGAGCTTGTTGATGCGCTCTGTGATCTCCGTCACAGTCTTCTGGTACTCAGCCATCACCCGCTTCTTTTCGGCCTCCAGAGCGGCGATCTGCTGGGCGCGTGGGTCGTAGTTGTCGGGGACTTCAACCTCAACCACCTGTTCACAAACATAAGTGCGGTCTTCGTTGTCATGCACCTTGGCATACAAAATTTGGAACTCACCCTTATCTTGCCAAGAATATTTGTGGTAGTAAATGTGTGCTGGTAGTTTGATCTTCATGATGTTCTCCTTATGCGTCAGGCTTAGCCAGCAGATAAACCACAATACAAGCAACCACAAATACAGATATGTAATACACCACCTTCTCAATCATCACGCATATGTCCTCCCTGATGCCAAGCATCGCCCGCTGAATACGCTCCTCCTCTGGAGACATTCGATTGATGTAAGGCGGCGTGTAGTGGCCGCCAATCTTTAAACCAGTCTTCGTTGTGTACCGGGGAAAGTCATTCATGCTCATCTCCTATGTGCAATTATGTGCAAAGAATTATACATCTATTTCTTGGGATTCGTGCGCCTGTTTTGCCAAATCTTCTATTTCATCGATTAGGCCAAACCCTAATAGAGGGAAGATGTCGGCATCATTTAGCTTGGCAACTGTCAACGTTGCCACCGAGGGATAGTCAGGTTCCATCTTCAGGCCGTTCTCAGTAAAGCCAGTCTCTGCCGGCTCATACTCCAACGTACATTCAAGGACGATGCCGCAATCATGGGTGTAGGTGTAAAAGAACATTTCCATATCAACTCCTTTGTTTAGGGAGGTGGAATGTAACTATCAGGTATGGCTATGTCAACGCAGTGGAGTCGCGTAGGTGACAGATACTTCCTTGGTGGACGCAAGGCTCGGCTGGCAAAACTCTGCCTAGGGGAGAGGATCACTCTCCACCCAGGCGTTATTCCACTTCCCCGGAGCCACAGCTTAGTCTTCCGTGTGGATTAGCGTCATGCCAAGTGCGCTAACTCTGGATGCTTTCCACCGCTTGGCGGCGTCTAGCTCGGTCATCCAGTTCTACCCTCCACCCGCAGGACTTGCACCCACAGTTAAAGATAGAAAACTCCACCGATTGCGCTTGCTCTTCTTTGCGCTCTCGTCACAGGTAAGAACGTCGTAGTGATGGTGGACTGCGCTCTACGCCTTACGGCTTCCAACGCCTCCCTCATGCCAACACAAAACCCGATAGAAACCTGTAACAAGGTACGGGCCAGAAAGCACAAAACCCATAGTGGAACGAGCTTTGGGCTTGGTTGCCGCATACAGGGCTGTCTATAGCAGACACCTGTAGCTTTGACGAAGCCCGCTCCACTATGGGTTCGGGATTGCGTTCTATAGAAACTACACCGGGTTACCAAGCCGGTGATGGGGCGAATTATATCAACACATTTTAAAGCGCGTCAATACCACTTACATAAAATTTGACTTTTATAGGACGTCCGGCATATGGTGATCGTTGATCCCGCCGTAGACAGGCAGGTAATCGGGGAACAAAACAGTCATCTTTTCAGCTATGGCAATCTTTTCCGGGATTGATAGACTGTACATATGCAAGATGTAATCACCCAACTGCCAGTGATTTGGGTGCTGGTTCATCACCTCGGCCTCGACAATTCGAACCGTGCTTCTTACCCAGGGATCAATTTGAATCATGTTCCACAAGTGCTGCTGCTGCCGCCACTGGTACTGTTGCCAGATTGGAAAGTCATCAATAAACCTATCCACCAGCTTCAAGGTGTCGGGCGTATTCACGTAGATCATTACATCATTGTTGATGGGCCACCACTTTAATCGCTCTTTGGCCACAACCACATTGTCGTTTGGTTGGAGAATGTCCTCTACTGTTACCCACTGGTTCATGAACATGACATCCGCGCCAACTACCATCAAGACATCTGTACTCTGAATGTACTCGCGTATCTGCCTTAACTCAGCCAGCGCATTTTCATTGAAGTCCGGAGTGTCGTATTCAAAGTAATCGCACACCCATTTATACCCGTTGCGCTCAGCATATATCTGCTGGTTCTTTTGGGTGATAGCGGACAAGTCCTTGATTTTGTTGGAAGTATTGGTTTTTATGGTAATTTTCATGGCAGTCCAATCCCCGTGCGTGTAGGTTGTTGGTGGCTGGTACTGTGATCTCCAGCTTTCATTAAACTATCGGGCCTACTGCGGTCAGCCCAATCCGAAATAGCGGGGTTAGTCCTCGATCTCCAAACCCATAGGCTTAGCGTTTTCCCCTGAAAGATGCCGCAACACCTTGCACATCAGTCTGTGCATTCACCAACACGGCTGGGGACTGCCTTGCAAGGATAGTTCTAGTTACGGCGAACCACAATCCCCATGCGTGTTAATCCCCGTCTTTCCGGGGTGCCAGCTAATCCTATCATGACTCAGAAAGGAAAGGTGCCACCGATTAGCTGACGCGGTTAATAGGGTAAAACTTCATCACAAAACCCCCGGCTGCCCACTCACGCCTTACAGCAACCTTTACACCTTGGCTTGCGCGCCTGGCATACACCAAGCTCCTCGCAAGACCGAATCAATCTCCACAGAAGCACGCTATCCCCTCCTCATTCACATCAAACATATCCGTCTGATCCCGCGAGAAGTCCATCATCTTCTGGTAGCTGGGCCGGTCGCTCCTGAATACGGCGCCAGACGGCTTGCTGGCCAAACTGGTCAATTCCATCTTTGCCCACCACACACCCCTGCTAGGGTCTTCCCTAATCAAGCTCTGAATCTGCGCCGCCGGCTTGAGAAAGCACAGCACACAGTTGCCAGCTAAAGTCCGGCCATTGAATGTATCTAGCTCCAGATTAAACGGCTGCTTGCTCCAGAATTCATTGACATCCTGCACCGAGTACCCGGCATCAGCCAATGGCATACGCATGGTTTCCTTGGTAGTCTCAGTGCTATGCCCGCGGGCGCGTATCTTGGTCACACGGCGGTTTTCATCAGACCGAATCCCGATCATCTGATCCCACTCCATGTCCGCGGCATCCCAACCCAGCGCCTCCCAGTTATTCCTGAGCCACTTGTGCATCGTCCTGATCTTCAGTTCAGAAGTGCAGAACCTAGTTACCGGGTTGGGCAGGTAGTTGCGCTTCTTGATGATGGCCTCAAACGGCTCACCATTGCGACTAGCAGTGGCAAAGTTGACAGCTTCATACCCCACTTCATTGGTGCGATATTCCAGCCAGTTGATGTTTACACCCCACTCCTGACCGCACCGCTCCACAAATCTCAAAGTATTTTCATGCTCTAAGCCCGTGTTGGCAAAGCAAATAACGGCGTCCTTGGGCAACCCGCCATGAGTTTCCAAGACCTTCCAAAGCATAAAAGCTGATGTCCGACCGCCTGAGAATGAGATGGCGGTAGGGCCGTCGATACGAAATGCGTCCATCGTTTTCCTTGAAAAAAGGGGGGTGGAACCTAAGCCCCACCCCTAACCAACAAAAGAAGAACATGAACCGCAACTGCATAGCGGCACCATGATCTTAACAACATTTCTTGAGCAGATCAATCGCCTCGTCCACAGAGTTGACTATGGCAACGATGCCACCCCTCCACTCTTCAAAGAACTTCTGCTCCGCCGGCGTCAGCTTCCTGGCAGACGGAACCTTCTGGCCATCCTTGACTTCCATCAGGATCGTCATCCCCCTAAACCCTACAAGCAGATCGGGTAAACCATTACCTTGGGTAACGATACGGACAGTCGCCCCCATTGCGCGCAAGGCAGCAACAATTTGTTCTTGGTTGGCGTCGATTCTGGCAGCGTGTCGCATAGGTGACGATTATAACAGATAGTAGTTGAGCCGTTGCAATATGTGTGGTACATTTCGTTCCCCAACAACAGGAGAGCATATGAATGCAAAAGAAAAAGTAGAGGTGTTGCGAATGATAGATGAAGGGAAATACTTAGCCGAAGAAATCATAGAGGTTTGCAAAGAGTCTGGCAAAGACGAAAGAGTTGCTGCCACCGCCTTGGCAATAGCCTATGGATCAATTTGCGTATTGGCCGAGATTCCTATGCATCAATCCATCTCAATGCTAATGAGCATATACAAACAGACAGTTGTGATCAAGGAGGATGGCGATGGAAAGCTGTCCTGATTGCGGCCTGTTAAATCCAGATGACTTGCACACCTGCCCAGAGTACGAGGCAAACCAAAAAAGGGAACAAGCTCACCTGACGATCCAGCAAGAGATGAAGATATTGCGTATGCGAGTCGAAGAGCTTGAGCGCAGAACGGCACAACACACCAGCCAACTGAAACCTTGGAGAGATCATGATCCTTACAAACAAACATAACCTGCCCCAGACATTCGTCAATGTCATTGAGCGGCCAACATACAGCAAAGGCAAAGCCCACCTGTCTGCCACCGAGATAATCAATAGCCCCCAGATTGTCACCCTCAAACACAAGCACTGGGATGAGATTGAAGTCGATGCCAGTGAGATGGTTTGGTCACTGTTTGGTAGCGCAGTACACGGCATCCTTGAGCATGGCAAAGGCAAGAACCATATCGTCGAAGAACGTATGCACACAACCTTGGATGGTTGGAATCTGTCTGGTGCCATCGACCTGCAAGAGGTTGACGAAGACGGCGGCATCCACATCCGCGACTACAAGGTGACTGGCGCATGGTCAGTCAGGAATGAAAAGCAAGACTGGCACGATCAGCTTAACGTCTATGCGTGGCTGGTTGAGAAGGTCAAAGGTAAGCAGGTCAAGTCATTGCAGATCATTGCCATCATCCGCGACTGGGCTGCGCGTGAGGCCGCGGTTAAAGAAGATTACCCACAGGCACCCATTGCAACGATTGATATCCCACTATGGGACATGGAAAAGAGAGAGGCTTTTGTTATGGAGCGGTTGAACCTCCACTCAACAGCTTACTTTGAAAGCGATTCAGGCGGTGAGTTGCCGGCCTGTACGCCAGAAGAAATGTGGGAGAAACCCACCAGCTACGCCGTCAAAAAAGAAGGCGGTGTTCGCGCCAAGAGTGTTCACGAGACACAAGAGTTGGCCGAGAAAGCCCTCCCCCCAAAGGGCTATTTCATTGAAGTCAGAGAAGGGGAAAGAACCCGCTGCGAAAAGTACTGTCAAGTCAGTCCATTCTGCAAGCAATACCAAACCTACAAACTGGAAAAGGAAGAATCATGATCGAATTAGAGCTGACCAAAGGCGAAGCTATTTTAGTTTTGGAATTAATAAAACACGGCACGGATGAATTGATTTCTCAATTAACGGATGCGCTGGATGAAGAGAATACCTCCGAAAAAATGGAGAAAGCGGCTGGTGAGAATTACGTTGTAAATCTTGAGCGTGAAGTTGAGCGACTCACCAAGTTGCTTGCAACACCAACAGAGGCCGCCCCCGCCCCCTACGGGCACAAAAAAGATGGGACACCCAAGAAAGCATTAGGCCGTCCAGCCAAGAAAGGCATTAAATGACAGTCCACAAAAAGCTGATGCAAGCCCGCATCAAATTGCAAAACACAGAGTTGAAGAAGTCAGGCGAAAACAAGTTCGCTGGCTACAAATACTTTGAACTGGGTGACTTCTTACCCCAGACCATGCAGATCTTTCACGATCTGGAGTTGTGTAGCGTTGTCTCATTTGACACCGACTACGCCCGCCTGTGTATCACCGACACAGAAGATGGGACAACACTCACCATCACCTCTCCCATGGCAGAGGCCAACCTCAAGGGTGCCCACCCCATTCAAAATCTGGGTGCCGTACTTTCTTATCAACGGAGGTACCTTTGGTTGGCCGCAATGGAGGTGGTTGAGCATGACATCATCGATGCGTCCTCTGGTTCTGAGCCGCCACCCAAGCCCACTCCCCCGCCCATCCCCAAGCCAGTAGCCAAAGTGGCAACGTTGCCAAAAAAGATGGAAGGCGCTGCCGGGCCGTGGCAACTGTCGATCTCTTTGGATGAGAGCGCCGGGTTGCAAGACTGGTTGAATGTAGCGGTAGACGCTACACGCATTGCGCTGAAACAAGCCAAGAACGAGAAAGATGTTATGGACATCTTCAAGGTCAACCGGGTTATCTTTGACCGCATGAAGGCAGAGTCACCCGAGGATCACGTTGCCATCTTAGGCGACTTCAAGAAACGCAAAGAAGAACTTCAAGGAGAATGACATGGCTACCCAGTACCCCAACAGCGGAAAGCTTTCCGACAACCGATACAAAGACAACCCCAAGAAGCCAGACATGGTTGGTGAGCTTGTCATGCAACGCTCAGCCCTCAAAGAGTTGCTTGGCGAACACGATGGCGATGACATTGTGATCAAGCTAAGCTCATGGAAGATGGAAGGCAACTATGGCCCTTGGATGCGCTTGTCTTGGAACAACTACAAGCCAAAGGATAAGGCTGAAGGCGCGCCCAAGCAAGCACCGCAACAGAGCGCCATCCCCGATGACAATAGTGACATACCCTTTTGACTATGAAGACAAGTCAGTTTGAGGCAGTCAAGGTAGCCATTAAACAGGACAAGACGGGGTATGTACTTACCCTGTCTATCCATCCTGACGAGATACCCGAGGAGGTCATGCGCGACTTTGTCGGTGCCAGGTATCAAGTGGTGATGGTTCGGTTAAACGGCGAAGAAAAACCAATGAACCGATCCCACGAATATGCCTACGACCCTGTCCGGCTGGCTGGAATGCTATGCCGGGACACCGAATTTCATCGATTCCTACTGGCAACAGGGAACATTCTGGAGGCCAGCGAGAAGGAAGTGGCCGACTGGATGCGATCTGAGTTTGGCGTTGCATCCAGATCAGAACTCAGGGACAACCCGGAAGCAGCAAAGCACCTACACACAATCAATGAGGAATACAAATTATGGAAACTAGGCGCTTAATCCCCTATTCCGTCCACCTACCAGAGCCGCTCTTTAAAAAACTAAAGGCCGCGGCAGGTGAACGCAAAGCATCGGCTATGGTGCGGGATGCCATCAACATCTTGGTTGAAGGAACCAGCCCCTACAACAGTGGATACAACAAGGGCTTGCGCGATGCACAGGCCGTCATTAAATCCAACAAGGCGGCATCAGGCATTGAGATTAACGGCAAGAACATTGGCACCGCCCTTGAGGCGCAAATAGAAAAACTAATAATCAAGGAGAAGGCCAGTGGCAAGAAAAAAACCTGAAGGCATTGAAGTCCTCAAGGCCAAGCGTGACCCTGTATCCATACAGGAAATCACCCTGCTGGACTGGTACGCCGCCTTCTCTTTGCTGGCTTGCTCCACAGTGGCAACGCCAGAAGACGCGGCCAAGGATGCGTTTGACCGAGCCGAGGCTTGCTTGCAGGAGAGGGCTACGAGGATATGAAATGCCCGCGATGCAATGCGCCAACGGAGACAAAGAACACAGTGAATAACCAGAACGGCACCATTCGCAGACGCCGGGTTTGTTTTAATATGCACTGGTTTGCCACCGAAGAAAAACCCGTAACCGAACCAAAGCTCAAAAGTGAAAAGAAACGAACAGAGACACCTAGACAAAGTAGCTGAGATTGGCTGTATCCTCTGCCGGCATCTGGACTATGGCGTAACCCCCGCGGAATTACACCACCCTAGAGGCCCGGCAGGGGGCGCACAGCGCGCTTCCAATTGGCTGGTAGTGCCACTATGCCCAGAACACCACCGCGGCGCTTCTGGGCTGCACGGCTTAGGCACCAAAGGTTTTTACACCCGGTACAACCTAGCCGAGTGGGACTTGGTGGCCATGACCATAGAGGCGCTGGCCGGGTAAAAGTGGCAACGTTGCCACCTTAGATCTTTGCAAACTCACGCATCTCTTTGAGGTTGACGCCCTTGAGCATCTCCCTTTCAGCTTCACGTAAGTTTCGAATCTCCCTCGCCTTCTCATCAGCCGGCATCTGAGAGTTGGTAATTTGGGTGATAGCCTGACGGATCTTGGTCAGGTTCCTAGCGATGCTCTCAACGGCAGGTGCCAAGCCAAGACGATTGCGAACCGCTTCATCAGTGATGTAGTCCTCAATCTTGTCAGGGCTGCGCTGCTTGAGATCGGCCAACGTGCTACTTGCTTTGCCGGTTGCTTCCCGCAACTGATAGAAGTCCTTACGCAGTGCGCTTTCATACTCTTTGGACATGAACCCGCTGGCGTTTGGAATCGTTGCCAAGGCATCTTGCAAAGAAAGCTCAGGCCGTGGCACGCTTTGATCCCCACGCGCAGCCCACAAAAATGGATTGGTTGCATACATGACCAATCCACCAAAGGAGCCGAGCATCCCGCGGGCTATGTGGTCAATTGCAATTGGAGACATGATCCCAGTGCTACCAAGCAGTTTGCCAAGCTCAGAAGTGCTGTCAGTAAATTGCCGCTCTGTTTCCAAATTCTTTTGATACACGCCAATCAGTGGCTTGTATTGGAAGAAGTCGTAATTAATTCCAACTTCAATTAGCGGCTTGATTGCCTGCGGCACCGTAGTTGGGCTTAGGAACGCATTGGCCAAAACGGAAGTCATGGAATCCCTGAACTTGCGCCCATCTGCATAACCGTTGTTGGTCAACATGAGATACGTATGCTCAGCTATTACCTTTGGCAAGGTAAACAAATCTGACCGCAAAGGAAGACTCAAACCGCCACTACCAGGAATCATCAACAAGCGATCACGGGTTGGCGTTGGTTTGTTTAGATAGTCTTCATCATCACCATTCATCATGGCATACAAAACGGATAGCGTCATCACCGAGGCGGTGGTGCCAAACAGAACTTTGTAAGCTTCTGCTCTTTGAGTTGGCGATGTACCAACACCAGTAATAGTCTTATATGCCACAGTCTGGGCGGCAAGATATGCGTTGAAGAAGGGGATAAGCTGCCCGGCCATAGCCAGCATCCGGCTGCTACCTTTACGCCGCACGTTGAATATCTCAAACGCTTTTTCCAATGACTCAGACTGAGACAGACCTTGTGCCTGAGCAGCCAAGTATGTGGCTTGACGCACAGCATTGTCGGATGCCATGGCAACGTGACCGAGAAAGTTCTTCATCTTCCCAATCAATCCAGGCGGAGCTTTCAAGCCGGCATATACCTCTGCGTCATTCCTGACCATAGCAGACGTAAAGTCTCTAACGCCCACGACACCAAAGTTCTTCAACTCATTATGCGTCTTGCTCTTGTTAAACAGAGTCAAACCAAACTCTTTCATGGCCCGCAATGGAATGGTCAATGCATGTTGAGGCTTCAGACCTGAAGAGAACATTGCTGCAAATGAATCTTGAGGAATCTGAGAAACGGCAAACAGTGGATACAAAACCACCGACTGGCGCAAAACATCAGCCACCTTAGCAGCCCAACGAATTGTGGGAATAGAGACAGACTCCAGCCCTTGGAAGGCTTGCATAAACATGGGATCTTCCATGCTGAAGAATGTTTCCTTGCCATCAATCCAAACGCTGATGACGTTGTTGCCATCCGTTTTGCTCTTAACCTCACTCCCCAGGCCAACAGCCTGAGCAGTCTTTGCAAGCGCAACAGCAGATCGATTACGCACAGCCCGGTTGATGGAGTATTGAGTCCACCGCACCATGTTGTCAAAGATGTCATTGACAGGCCGATCAGTGCCCTTGAGCCTGCGTTCTTTAGCTTGAACCTGCAAGCTACGCATAAACTCTTTTGGCCCTTTGCCTTCTTCAAGCTGGTCTTCACGATAGAACGGAACGTAGTCTGCATTGCTCAAAAGGAAATCAGCCTCCGCTTCAGTCCAAAGCCCGCTATCAACCAATACCTTGACAGCGTTGCCACGAATGCCATTCCAAATATCCACTGCGCCCGAAAGCTCAGGCATCAATTTAAACTGCGTCATGCCAGCACGAATGTCTTCATCCGTCATGTGGATGTACTTCTGCTTCATCTTCAGATTGGACGCCTTCTCACTCAAGGTGCTGGCTTTAACAGCGTTACCCTGCTGACGTTCTTCGGCGGCCATTGCGCGTAACTGCGCCACTTCAGCATCAATCTGGTCATTAAATTGAATCAATGACTTTGTGCGTTTTGACTCAAACGCAGTGTGAGAGATCAGTTGAATCTGTTCTTTGGTCAATCCATACTTGGCCGCAATCTCATCCAGCTTTTTGGAGAGATTCACGATGTTGTATTCGCTATCAACACCTTCCCACTTGCTCATCTCTTTGTTGAACTTAACGTCGCCCTTCATCAAGAACAAGTTTGAGATGGCGTCAGAGTGAACGGTCTGACTAAGACTGATATTCATCAGCGCACCAATCTTTTCCTCTTGACCAAGAGTGGACTCCATGATTGCCCGGCGAATCTGATTGTTCAGCGCGGCATCGCTAGAGAACGCATAGGTTTCAATCATGTCCGCATACTTACGAAATCCAGACTGTGCCGCCTCAGCCGTAGCCTTTGGATTGTCAACGGCATTGTTCCAAGACTGACTCACGCGCTGAACATAGCCGGGATCTGGTGCCTTTGGCTCACGGCCCATACCAGACAGAATCTCAAGCGATTGCTGACCAATAGGCGTAGGCGTGGGTGCGGCTTGCTTGGACAAGCTTTCAGATAGATACGGAGCAACGGCAACATCTTGTGCGTCATACAAAGCATCCATGATTGCCTGCTGCCGGGTCTTACCCTTGGCAACGCCATCAAGAATGGAAGATCGCACCTTGCTTGCATCAGCCGTAACCCTTGTATTGGGTGATACATGAGCCACAACACCCAACAATGGATTGAGTTTGGCGTCCGCGGCGGCACCAAGGAAGTGAACCCTCTTAGGTTGTGCTTCACGCAAGAACTTAATCAGATCATCCCTACTAACCGCTTTTGCATTGGATGGAACGCCAACAATAAAGTCATCTCTACCAAGGGTATTGACAACCTCTTGATAGGCTTGCGCCAAAGTTAAGCCACCTTTTTGGATAGGGATAATTGGCTGGCTCAGATTGCCAGTCAACTCACCAGCTATCCAGTTCTTGTGTTTCTTGATCAAGTCCAAAGAACCACGCTGGTTGCCCACAATATCCGGCATCACAAAAAGCGGGCGAGGATAGTCGTTATCTTCGGCAACGTTGAATTCTGCAATGGCACTTGTAATGTCATCGTATTTGGATAGGATGGCATCAAAGTCCAGCGGCTTGGGCTGGTTGCCTTTAATCATTTGCCTGAAGTTGCCAAACGCACCTGAGTCAACAAAAACGGGGACGCGAAAATCCACTACAGCATGAGCCATTGAATCAATTGCATTCTTGGAAAGCAATCCAACATCCACGCCAATGCCGCTGCTTTGATGTCCGCTTCTTGCATAAGCACCAGTTTCAAAATCAGATAAGCCGCTCATACCAGATGCATAGCGAACCAAGTCCTTCTTGATATTTTTCAGAGCAACGGCATCGCTGTCTTCCTCAAACAATCCTTGCTGAGACTTCTGTTGAGCCTGCGTTGATCCAGCGGCAGTGCCTCTTGCGCTTATTCCCGTGGCGGCTTCCGCCTCAGCCAATTCCGCCTCTTTAACCAAGTCTTTGTATGTTAATTCTGGTTCTTGAGCAGGAACTTCAAACGGCCCCTCTTCCCAACCATTAAAGTATTTTGATGCCGCAGTAGTTGGGTACAAAGACTTGCTAATTGACCGATAAAAATCACCATTAATAGCAAGAATACCATCTTCTGTTAACTCAAGCATTTTCTTTGGAACAATACCAAAACTTAACTGTGCGCCACCATAAGATTCATCATAAAAAGAATCAAGAAGCCCTTTTAAATCTACATCGCCAAAAAGACTTTGACTGTTCCAAGTTCCATTTGGTTGCTCAACAAACATATATCCATCAACAGTTGATGCAACACGAGCAGAATCTTTTGGTAAATCAATAAACTCTTTTGGAATGTTTGGCACTATATTTTGCATAACTGTGCCAACCGCAGACTTCAAAACAGTTCTGCGTGACACTGGCGTTTGCATTAACGACTCAAGCATATTGCCATTCTTTGGCTCTTGAGTGGCCGTTTCAAGTTTTGCGGACGGGCGCAATCCAAACAAACCTCTGCGCGTTATGCCTTGTTGCATAAACAGGCTTTGCTGTTGACCTTCAGAAACCCTCCCATCATTTGTGTCTGGCACAGCATTCAACACAGGCTCTTGAATAGCAGTCTCAAGAACCATTGGGCCGGCACGGGTAGGCACTGCACCAGCAGAAGGAATGTCTTCCTCGCCGTAGTACTCAATCATTCCGCGGGCATACACGCGGTCACCCATCGCAGTAATTTCATCTGCATACTTGATTGCACGACCAAGCGCATCAACAAACAGATGCTCCCTCTTGGGATTAAACCCAAGCTCAATGCCATCAAAGTTGGGTTCGCCTATACGGACAAACTGCCCGTCTGCACTGCCCATTGGGGACTTCTTACGACCTGTAGCAATTTCAGCACGTTCAGCCTGGTCAATCTTGAAGTGAACATTTTTAATCGTGATGTTGGGTGCATACTTCAGCACCGGGTTATTGAAGAACCCCTTAGAGTTTTCAATGCCAGAGCGAGTGCCCTTGTGGATAGATTGAATTGGCAAACCATTAGGCGGGAAAATTTTCTTGCTTGCTTCGCGGATTGGCACATCCAAGCGAACGCCAACGTAATCGCCCGGCTCAATCTTTGATCCCTTGCCCTCAACTCTTGCGCCCTTGGCATGCATAGCCAAAGCCCGCTGGAACATATTGTCCGTGACTTGCGGCATATCAGACGAGCTACGCTTTTGATACAAAGGCGACTGATCAGCGCGGATGTAGAAACCTTCAGCCCGCTTTTGCAAGTTGTCTTCAATTGCGGCTTGCTGCATAAACAAGCTTTGCTGTTGACTAATGGAAACGTTGCCACTTGGCTCATCAATGATTGGCTTAATTTGCCCCTCGCCTTGTCCCATCAAACGGGCAGCAGTAGGCGCAGTGCCAGCACGAGCAGGCGCATCTTCCTCGCCATAGTATTCAATGTTGCCCCTGGCAAAAGCACGGCCAGCAACGATTGTTGCTTCATCAACGTACTTGACCGCACGGCCCATTGCATCAACAAACAGATGCTCACGGAAAGGGTTAAACCTTAACTCAATGCCGTCAAAGTTTGGTTGATCGGTTTTAACAATCTGGCCATCGGCGCTACCCATCTTGGACTTAAATTCTCTGCCTTCAGCAATTGCTTCGCGTGTGCTTTGGCGAATCTTGAAGTAAACATTCTTCAGCGTGGCAACAGGCAAATAGGTTTGCACATCACCAGAGAAGAATCCGGCACCCTTTTCATGTAGCGATTCTTTACCCTGATGCACAGCCAGCAGGTTTGCATCCTTGATATTCAAGTCTTGACGCAAGCCAACATACGCCCCGTTGGCAACGTTGCCACGATCTTGCATGATCTTCCGGGCGGTTGCGTTTCTTGCAATAGCCGCAGCAGTCTGTTCTTTGGTTGGATACTTAATGTCCTCAGCACTTCTCTTCTGGTACAGCGGAGAATTCTTTGCATCAAAGAAGAACCCTTCACGACGAACCTCAAGCGTGTCTTGCATCACAGGAGTTGATCGCTGGAACAAAGCCTGCTGCCTCATGGGTATAGGCTTAGCCTTTTGTACGGGCGCAGGTTTTCCAAGCGAGTACGTCTGCGAAACCATTTCGTTCTGCAAATACTGGGTGTCAAGCTCAAGCAAACCTTCAGTGGTACGCACCAAACGATCCAAGGCCGTTTCAAATGGCTTGGCCATGCCAATCAACTTACGAACCAAGTCGATCAACTGGCTGAATACAGTCTTGTCACCAACCTTGATTTCACTCAAGTACTTCTGAAATTCCTTGTCGTTCATGCCCCAAGAGATCAACTCATCAGGGGTTGCAAGAACGTTGTTGATCCGCTTGTAGTACCGCTCCAGAACAGGCGGCAACTTACCAGCCTTGGCGTCTGCGTTGTACTTGCGAACAACGGTATTAAACAACTCATTCAAATCTTTGATGAGCGGATGATTGGACGGCAGGAATTTGGTGGATGTACGCGTTGCCACATGAAGCAACTCATGTAGCAATGTGTCGTAGGTCATCCCAGATGGATAGCCTCTCTGGTCAGCAAAGACAGGAGTACCGTTAAGGAACACAGTTACCTTTGTGCCTTCTTTGCCCCACAGGAAATGGGTAAGGCCTTCAGCGCCACTGAGCAGGCTACTGCGCTCATTGCCGCCCTGCACCTCAAAGTTGTACGTTACGCCACGGGCTTCTAGCTCTTTGAGGGTCGCCAATGTTTTGTTTGCCGTCAACTTGGCAAACGGATTTGGAGCATTGTTGACCGCCCACTGAGCAGCTTGGATCATTGACTTGCCAGTCAACTCCCTTTCCATCTTCTCTTGTTTAGGATCGGCCTTTGGCGCTGCCTCACCCTTTTGTGAATACAAAGCATCTTGCCTTTGATCGCGGCTTGTCGCAGCAAACAAAGCATTTTGATATGCGCCATAAAATTCAGCAACGCTTGCACTAGGCATACTGTCGCTTAACTCTTCTCTCAAGCGATCAACATCTACGCCAATAGAGCGTGCATCATCCTCCAGGTCACGCAAACCAGCTTCCGTAAGTTCTTCGCGGGGCTGCTCGGCTATCTGGCCAAGCTCATAGTTGGCCGCAGGAATAGAAGTTAAATTCTCAATCCGACTCTTTAACTCTTCTTTCTGGTTTTGCAAAGCACGCAAACGAACAGTAGACTCTTCGTTTATGTTTTCCCCGTTACGCAACTTCTCAGCAATGTATTCAATGGCCGTTTGCGGATCAAAGCCCTCAATCGTTGAACGATTGTCAAACGGCAAGTACTCATCCAGCGCGCCATCTGCAACCAGATCCTCCAGCAATGCGCCCTGACCTTTGGTGTTGTACAACTGGCGCAGTCGCTTGTTGTCTTTATCAATGTCAGCCAAAGAGAAAGCGCCCGGACGGTCTATCAGCTTGCCCTTCAAATAGGAAAACAGATTCCCTTTGCCGGCTTGAGCTTCTTTTAGATCTTTGTTAACCGATGCCAAGTTATCCCGCAATTCGGCAATATCTTTTTTGTCTTCCGGGGTAACCTCAAACAGAGCTTCGCCACGCGGCTTCTTCTGCCCCCTCTCCGCAGGAATAAATTCTGGAGCTTCCGCCTCTATTAGTTCGGCCTGCTTTTCTGGATCAGCGGTGGAAATTTCATTGGCTTTTGCACGGGGCACGCCAAGCTCTTCCAACGCCCTTTGCTGGGCAATGGTTTGCATTACCGGGTCTGCGCTGAAGGTGGTCTTCATCACCCTGTTTATGGCTGCTTTGCGGGCGTTCTCATCCCTCTTGATTTGCGCTACTTGATCAGCCCTAGCTTGGTCAATGATCTGACGATTGGCATCCGGCATCCCGGTAAAGCCCGGCAAGCCAGCAACCCTAGCGCCTTGAGCTTGACGCTGTTCTTGCAATGCCTGTTGCTCAGCCTGCTGTATTTCAGCCTGCTCTTGCAGTCTGGCCTGCTCTTCCATTGCTGCTTCACGGCGCAACTGGGTGGCCTGATCGGCAGTAAATCCAGCGGGTGAGGGTGGCAACGTTGCC
>Ga0209296_1000272_pt1 | contig 44714 bp, 59 predicted proteins | sample S_130206_EF_Meta_FD_187319 | JGI IMG/M metagenome (GOLD analysis project Ga0209296, IMG submission 187319) | Freshwater microbial communities from Lake Simoncouche, Canada to study carbon cycling - S_130206_EF_MetaG (SPAdes) (version 2) | ecosystem: Environmental > Aquatic > Freshwater > Lake ...
AGATGTTCCGGGCCTTGAGTTCAGCCTTCAGTTCAGCCTTTGTAGGCTTGGTGATGATCTCAAGCAGGGTGTGAGCCTTGCCGCCAGACTTGAACTCCGTGATGCCTAGGCACTCAGAGTCCTTAACGAAGGCAGACCAGCCCTTTTCAATAGTAATGTCTTTGCGAGTGTTCATAAATTAAGGCCAATAAGAGATGTACCAGCCGTTGTTTCCGTCCCAATAATAAGCAACGGATTGGTTAAAATCACCAATGTTAGGGCAATTATCAGTAGTAATAAATTGTCCAAACGGGAAGAAGGAACCTTGAGGATTTCCTGCTACAGCACCAGTAGTATAACCTCCAGAACCATCCCATTTGTAAGTGTCTTGGTAGACCTTTCCGTTATCATAATAAGCCGAACTATAAGGTGGAACTTCTGTTTGGGCATTAAATGTCGTATATCTTAAACTGGCATCAACCTCTGTCCCATTTGAGTAATAACTTCCGTAACCGCTATCTTCATTTCTGTATCCACCATTACCATCCCAGACCCAATTATGGCTAACTCCAGTTCCGTTTTCGTAATTAGAACCTCCAGCGGGAACTTGTACATAATTAGAGTCACTGCCGTTACCAGTGATGTAAGTTCCGTTAGTAAAGTAAGTAAAAGTACCAGCACCTACTGTATTGATTCCTCCTGTACCATTGTGAACTTCATTCCTATCAGTGTAGGAACCGCTATTGTAGTAATTACCGCTTGAAGATGGAACCTGTTGAGTGTTTCCATCAAGGTCTTCAGAACTAGTGGCAACAAATGTGCCATTTGCTTTAAACTGAATGTTACTAGCACTACCAAAATCTACGAAAGAACCACCTGAACCATCTGCCTTGGTATCAACATCACAGGTTTGAGTATAAACCCAGTGAGCAAGGATACTTGAATAAGCCTGTGTAGCACCATTTTCGTAATCCACTCCATAACCCGTAGATAGCACAGTCCCATACGCAGGGTAGCCACCGCCACCGCCAGACACCGGCGCAAAGATAGACGATCCACTCGGATGACCCGGAGTGATGTCCTTATCGGAAGGGTATTTAAACCAGACCGACATTACACGATGCCAAAGGCTACCTGAATGATAGGTGTGCCGGAAGCAGAGCGAGCCTGAACAGCACCCTTATAGGAGTCCAAAGAGATAGAAGCGCCGGGTGCAAGGTTGAGTCCGCCATTGGCAGTATTGGCAGAAGGGCCAAGGTGGACTTCAATCGTGATGGCAGTGTCCTTATTCTGGATGATAAGAGCAACACGCTTCTCAGGGGTAACAGATGCAGGAAGCACTTCGACCCAAGAGGTCGTAAGCGAGCCTTCAGCGTGAGTGAAGACAGGGACAAACGGTGATGTGATGGAGATATTAGCAGACATAGTAGTTAGTAAGTTTTATTCATATTGATTCGATTAACTTGATTCTGCTGGCGCAGGATGATGTCAACCGCTTCAACTAGAGAATTTTGGGCTTCGGCTTCTGCGACCTGAGCGGCCTCAAGTTGGAGTTCAGATTTAAGCCAGTCAGCAAAAGAACCACGGGCAGCGTAAGCAGAGAAGTTATAGGGAATCTGTACGATCTGCCACTTTGCAGGATGTGTCGAAGGTGATTGACCAGCGGTAGTAGCCTCAAGGCAGTTATAGAAGTTACCATAATGCGGCTTTCCAGCAATAGGGATATAAGTGCCAGTATTGCTTCCCGAATCGAAGTAGCACTGAGCGCCAATAGTATAGGCAACCGAGACGCTATAAAGGTCTCCAGTCAGTTCAGGACGCTTAATGCGATACTCGGCATATACAGTACCCGGATCAGAAAGGAATACAAGGGACTGAGTAGTACCATTGTCATACAGCCTAAACGAGAGTTCGGTGGCCCGGGTAGTTACAAGTGGGTCACGATCATAGCAATTAAGAACTTCTCCAGCATTAGCCGGAATAGCAGCAGTGACTAAACCGCTCACATCTGTAGTAACAACCAACTGGGCAACACGGATTAGATCGGGCCAGTCCTGAGACTCCCAAGCATTCCGGACTCGTTCATTGATGAAGTCTCGGAACTGAGCAAATGTTTCCTCTGAGATATTGTGCCGATCCTGCCCAGAATACTGAAGGGCATTAAACAGGATAGGGGAAAAATGAGTAATTCTCATTTGATAAGATGGCCGTCAGCAGTGAAAATAGCACCGTTGACGGTTGTGCGCTTGATCCGGTTGTTTACGGCAACCTCGGGGTTGTCACGAATGAATTCATTGACGAAAGTCTCGTCATTCCAACAGTCGTAACCAAGACGCTGACCCCAATAATGGATAGCAGAAGAAGGGATGCGAGCCTTCAACTCGCCTACCCCCTCGATAGATTTAGCAGCGTTTGCGTGATTGAAGGCCGCAAACTGCTTGGCCTGATGATACGAAGCCGCCTCTTGAACCTTCCAGCCAGCGATGAGTTCCCTCTCCACCTCATTTCTGAGATGGGAGGGAATGACATCAGCAAACGACTGGATGATGTCCGACATTCCGCTTTAGGCGGTGAAGTCGAACTTACCGAAGGCGAGCGGGTTATAGACGCAGAGGCCAGCAACCGCTTCGATGAGACGGGCAGGGCCGCCACCGTTGTCAGTCAGTTCAGAGACCTGAGCGACATTGCCGCCGTAGCGGATTTCGACCTGATCGAACGGAATGATATAGCCGCTGAAGTTATTCTTCAGGAACAGGCTGGGGTGGAGACGGATCTGACCGAAATCGCCTTGGAACACATCAACGGACGAGATGTACGAGGAGGCATCCGCTTCGCGATTGAAGGTACGGACGCTCTGGTACTGGTTCGTGCCGACAGCGTTAGTCGTGAAGACGAGGTTAGTGAAGGCGCGCTTGAGGGTCGGGCCGACAATGGCATCGTAGTTCTTGAACTGACCAGTCTGGCTGTAGATGCCAGTCAGGATGTCCTGAACAACGGTTTCAGTGAGGGCAGCAGTGCCGACAGTCGAGATCTGGGCAGCAGCAGGGCAGAAAGCCGAGGCAGCAGCCGGGAGGTCAACGGTGTCGATATTGGCAGCAGCCACGATCCACTTGTCGAGACCACGGGTACGGTAGCCGACTGTGCCGTTATCGACCTGAGCGGTCTGATTGCTGCACATCGAGACTTCCATATCGCGCTTGATCATCGTGATCGCCTTGGAGACATTGTTGGCGAGTTCGTCACGGACACCAGCGATGTTTGCGACATCCTGAGTCAGTTTCGAGACGCGAACAGCCTTGCGGAAGATCTGGATGCGGTTGGACAGTTCCACACGGTACTGAGTACCGCCGTCATTGACGAAGTTGGAAGTGCCAGAGTTAGGATCGACATCCGTGCCATCGACAACAGCGGTAGGGGCGGCGGCAGCCGGGAGGCGGTCAGCCTGCCAGCGGAAGATCGTATTGCCGGGCTGGGAACCCTTCTTCGCCATAGAGGTGAAGGGGGTGTCCTTAGCATCGACCATAGCGATGAGGTTAGCAAGGTCTTCACGCTTACCAGCGTTGACGATGTCTTTTTCGAGGAGTTTAGCCATAGTAGTATGGGGGGGGTGGGGGATTAAACGAAGCCTTTGGATAGCAATACCTGAGCGAGGTCTTCAGCGTTGTTCGATTTGACGAATCGACTCTCTGCACTCTTTGCGCTGGCTGTCTTTGCGCTAGTTTTTACTGGAGCAGCGGTAGGACGAACTGGCTGTACTTGTGCTTTAATGGATCCCTGACGCATCGTAGCCTTAGATTCCCGAGCCATATAACCTCGGATGTAATCGCCCACGAAGAGCATATAATCCGGATGGTTCTTAAACTGAGGGAAGTTTTTGATTACTTGCTGCGCCAACTGGTACTCCTTGGCCTGCGGTGTCTTCCACCACGGATATTCAGCCTCTGCAACTGGTCGAATCGTGTCGTAGGCGTGAATCTTGTCCATCTGTTTAGGCAGATGAATTTCGATTGCCTTCGTTGAATTGACCAGCATTCGGCTGACATCTTCAGGGCCATATTCGGTTTCACCCATAACGAAACCGTTAGGGTTCTCCATACACTTGTATCTTAGCCACCGGGCTTGCTCGATCTCTTTCGCCACATCGACTTTCGTATTAAGATTGGCAAACGGATTTGATGCGTCTGTGACGCTTGTTTGGTTTGCCGACCCCGAAGCCTTGGTTTCAGAGATTTCTTGCTTCAGAGATTCGACTTCAGTACGGAGCCTTTCGGACTCTTCTTCGGCCTGCTTGCGCTTGGCCGTCAACTTATCGATTCGCTTCTGAACGCCCTTGGAGAGATTGTCATCATCTCCGTTGTCTTCCGCTGACTGTGAAGGAACATCCTCTTCGCCATCCTCGGCCGGGGGGACTTCGCTGTCGGCTACTTCGTCCTGCAGGGACTGTTCGCCTTCCTCGTTATCCTTGACCTCCGTTTGGTCTTCGCCCTCTGTTTCGGTTTGGGGCTGTCCCGTCTGTTCATCGTCCTTGAACAGGGTGCTGCGGAAGATATCCGCGAGCGATTCTTGGTTTAGCCCGGACTGGGGCATATTTGACTGTACCTCGATGTTTTTTTGGGCCGGATCGATATCGGCGCTATTGGAATCTGACATAGCAGGGAATTGTTGCTCCCAGAGGCGTACGAGGAATAACCTCAGAAACCAAGCATCGTCAATGGGGTGACCGCTGGTTTGTAAGTTTTGGCAACTTCTGCTCTAACTCAGGAGCCGTACTTGCCTTGCTGCGCCTCGCGCTGCTGTTCTAGCAACAGGAACTTGAAGTCCTTTAGGCTTTCAGCCCGGCCACAGGCGTGGACACGCTTTTCTCCCTCAGTGGAGTAAGCAATAGCGCGATCAACTTCGGCTTCGATGCTGATATCAATAAAAACAAGAACTGCCTCAAAGACCTCATTGGTCTCAAAAGACAGAACGCGCTTATGGTCATCAATGCTTTTAGCCATAATTAGAATCCGGGTTGCTGAGGAGGCTGACCCTGCGGGGCTTGGCCTTGCTGTGCCATCTTATCCGAGACTGGGCTGACACCAATTCGTCCGATAGACTTATTATCCTGCTGTGAAACGCTCATTTGGAGGTTCTTGACATAGTTCTGGAAGAGCATCTGGAACTGCTGGTCTTCCTGTGCAGCCTGCTGCGCCTTGGGGTTCTTCTGGATAATGTCCTGAACGAACTGCAACTTGGACTTAGCAGCCGGGTCGTTCTCAACATATTGAGGCTCCATACCAGCCATCATCTTGGCAATGTCCGTCTGGACATCAGCATACATACGCTGGGAGGCAGAAGCCTGATCCATAACGATGTCCTTGGCGGCCTCAGGGCTGATAGCCTCGACAAAGCGAGCGGTCAACTTGTTGCGGTCAATAACGCCTCCAGAGTCCATAGGAACAACGAAGGACGAGATGGCCTTCAGTTTCTCAAGGACATAGTCCGTATCAAGTTCTCGGACATTGTAGGACACATTGAAGTCATACATAGCGGACAACTCCTGAGGCTCAAGAACAATAGGCATACCAGTAACGCGTTCAATTTCAGCGCCATCCATATACTGGAGGGATAGTGAAACGACCTGTTTATAGATGCGACCCCAAGCGGTAAGCCAGTTATTAACGATAAACTGCTGTGTAGTCTGTGTCTTAACCGGAGGGATATTGGCGTGGTAAAGTCCAAAATACGCTGCATTGCGCTGCTCGACACGATCAATCAAGTTGAATGCAAGTGCAGGATTCCCCTGAGGAGGAGAAAGGAATGTATAGTCATCCGGGGTAGTAACGGGAAGAAGACCACCCGGCTGGATAACATTCTGAGTACCAAGGCGCTTCTTAACCTTGATTGGGGGAAGTGTTTCAAATGCAGTACGGTCACGAATCGAGTCGTGCTGCGCTTTAATTTCCATCTGGTCAGTGTAAGCCAGTTCAGGGACACCACGGCATTCAACGATAGAGCGGCGCAGGCGCTCGCGGCGGTATTCTACGAATGGGTAGAAACCGTGTGCGTAGTCAAGCATTTCGTGCTTGGCAAAGATTTCTTCTCGGGTGTTAGGGCAGAACACCGTGTAATAGATACAAGGGACTCCATTAGGGCCAATCTGGCGATTGTATGCATACACAATTTCGACAAGGTTATCAGCCCGTTCAATGGTGTTATGGATATTCGTTGTAGCCGGGATAAGGTTAGGTTCAGAGTACCAATCAGTAGATCCAGTAGTCTTACAGGCTTCTTCGACAAACTCCTGACTCCATTCTGCAGTCTTAATCATTTCACGAAGTTCAACCTCCGTCATAAATGTGCGCTTAAAGATGACGCGAGCATCCTGAAGGTCTAGCGTTTCAGGAGGGAAACAGATTTCATCAAACGGCTTAAGTGCAGCAACGACAGGAGCATTGCTAACGGCATACTCTTGATTGTATGTGCTTGTTCCGGAAATCATCAGTTCATCAGCAACCCGCGCAGCATCATCCTTATTTACACCGATAAGCGCCATAAGCGCACTAATGCTATAGTCGCTAGTGCCAGTAGACTTAAGGCTATTGACAGCCTCACCAGCAATAACATCACCAGACATACCACGCTGCTCAAGTTCTGCAAGAGTTAGCGTAACAGGGCGAATACCAAGGCGGCGCTCCCAGCCGATATGGGCAACAGCCCAGCCAAACTGCTGGGTATATTGAGCGAGCAGTTCAGATTCTGTAAGAAGATCAGCCCGCATCTTGTTATTAACAATCCAGTCGGCAAGTGTCTGGATAGAGGCTGCCCGGGAAGCATCACCAACTTCAGTACCGCCAACACGGAGACGAGCAAGTTGCCAAGAAGAAACAAGGAGAACAACCAACTCGTTAATGGTCTGGTCAACAAGACGGCAACGAACATCGGAAGCGCCCTCAAACGGGAAAGCCTGTTCGCCTTCTGTCATATTGCTGCTGTGCTTCTTGCCGTCATCAGACTGACCGCTCCATCGGGCAAGACGGATATCGTCATTAGAGTTAAGGCGGGCTACATTGCCACCGTTGTACAGGGAGCGCTGAAGTTCGCTGCGAAGTTCGCCAATATCCGGCGTTTCGGAGAAAAAAGCCAGTTTATCCTTGCTGTTGTTCTGATCGGACATATTCTTGTGATTTAGATTCAATATATTGCAAAAGGGATGACTTGTGGAAGCGATGCTGTCCACCTAGTGTAGTATAACACCGAATCTGACCTGTTTTTCTAAGTTTGTCCAATTCTCTTACATCAATGCCAGTAAGACGCTTGGCAGAAGACCTAGAAAGCAGCATTGGGTACTCGTCAGGCTTCATTTTTAGTATGAACCGCCCCCCTTGCACTTATAGTTGTTTTCGTCATACTGTTCAGGACTAACTACCATCAGGTAGCGTAGGCAGTCAATTGGATCCTTAGAAGCGCCCTTTTCACCGTCAGCCCCAGTCCATTCACGCAGGGAATAGATAAGATTTTCGCATTTCTTAGAAACATAGAGTTTAGGCTCGTTAATTGGGGACAGAGGTTGGCTTGGGTCGTGGGCTAGGGCATCATTGATAAATGCCACACCTTCCTCGATTCGCAAACCGGGTGCGGGGGTAAAATACATAGGTTCAGGGTCAGAATCAAGTAATTCGATAAGGGAAGTGCCTCCCTCCTTGCTAGCCGCCTGTGTAGCCCCAGCACGGGGGTCAATTAAGCGCTCCTCGACCTTCTCATCGCCTTCCATCTCTCGGATGATCTCCTTGTACTCATTTATGCCTCTGCCGCCTCCAGCGCGTTGCGCCGGGCCTGCCTTGCCATCTAATTTTGAGTCTGGTAGCGCCCACTCCCCGTAAGATACATCCGGCCACTCTCGGTAGATGTAATATCGGACATTCTCACCTTGACCTACAGCCTTAAGCCAAAGCATAAACCAGTTTCTGGCTCCAGCCGGGTCAACGACCATATAATTCGTGCCTTCTTTGGGTATCTTATCCTCATCAATCTCGTTAAGATCTCCAAATCTAGGGAATTGCGCTCCGGCAAGACTTTCAGCCCAACCATAGGCTCGGATCTTCTTTTCGTAGGTAGTCTTGCCGTCTAGGGTCTTACAGAGTTCGTCAAATGGGTTATACGGGTTGAACTGGGAGTGAAACCAGACTACCCCAGCATCTTTACCACGGGATTTAGCCCGGTAAGGCATATGGCCGTTAGGCACGCCCGGAGCGTGCTGAATATTTTGATCTAGGATAACTGCCTGCTTACTTTCCAGTATTTTAGCGCCGGAAATATACTCCTTTACGACATTGGTGTACCCGGAGATAGGGGTAAATGTCACAATAAGCCTACCTCGGCGGGTAACGATACGGTATCTAAGGGTTTCAATCCAATCCAGCGGCACAAGTTCATCGCACCAGATAATATCGCACTCGCCACCCTCAATAACTCGCTTTTCCTGCGCGTAATTAAGGAAATAGCACTGGCTTCCATTGGGAAAGATAAAAGTGCCGTCCGAGAAGCCGTTTTTCTGGGAATACTGGATATTGGTCACTCGTCCCTTCTTTAGCGACTTGTATTCCGGGGGGAGGTACTTCCAGATGACATTCTGCTGCATTTCAATGGAAGACTTGGATGTGGTGTGCAGACACCAGACACGGGCATTAGGCGTATTTACCAGCATCGAAACCACACGCTTTGCAGCCCATTCGGTCTTCCCAGCACGGTTGCCACCAAGAACGCAGATCTCTTGATACTCCTTGAGAAAGTTATCAGCGTCTTTCCAGTGAAATGGTTCGTAGCCGTGACGGTATGGATCTGTCTTCTCAGCAACGATCTTCTCTTCTCGGATCCGAAGGATCCGAGCGACTTCGGCTGCACCTACCCGTTCTGTCAGACTCTTAAGGTCTTCCTGTGAAGGAATCTTAAGAACCGGATGTTGGGTCAGTTTCACTTCTTCTTGGCAATCTTACGCTTGGTGACGCAAGGCTTGTAAGAAGTCTTGGATTTAGCCTTAATGGCCTCAATCTTTGGAGCAAAAAGATAGTCTCCGGCCTTGAGGATCAGGGTCTTGATACTTTCAATGATGTTAGACATAAGTAAGTTTAATACAGTTTATAAGGGTTTTGTCAAGGATGGAGCCACGGGACGGAGTCGAACCGACAACCCCCTGCTTACAAAGCAGGCGCACTGCCATTGTGCTACCGTGGCGTTAGCCTTCAAAAATTTCGTCCTCGGTTATGCCCTCCTTAAAGGCTTCATAGGCTGCCTTGATGGAGGCCCACATAACGGGCTTAAAATGCTCCTTGGGAGATCCCGGGCCAAAGGTTACTACCTTGTACTTTCCATCGGCAACCTTGGCTACGATCAGACCTTCCTTAAAGTACTTGTTGAACGACCTGACGGCATAGACTAGAGAAGCCTCGGCTTGCTCATCATTGATGCACTTATTCTCAAGATACTCGGCAGCAGAGATAAACTTGCTCTTCTTGATGACCTTGTGCTTAGATTTAGACTTCTTAGGCTTACCCGGCTTTTTCTTAGCCATTACCACTTGCCTCCAAATCGAGGGTGCTTGGCAGCCACCCAGCGAGCGCCATCAGCCCGCAGGGGTACAACCATCCCAATCACAAAATTCTTGCTGTCCTTGACCAGCACATTGACCCGCTCGTAGCCCTTGTCTCGGATGATATCGCAGCCAATAATCCGAGGGTTGATGAACTTGGCCTTGACAATCCCCTCCACCTGCTTCGGAGGCTCCACCGCAGCCAACTCCTGCGCCAACTCCGGGTTGTCCACCCCAGCCTTCAGGCAAAGATTATCAACCCCTACCTTCGTCCAGAAAATCGGCCACAGCGTATTCGGCCCTTTGCTAGGCTTCCGATACCAGTGCGCCCCTTCACTCAATTCCTTCCGAATCCCTCGCATCTGCTGCTTGGAAATCCCGGTCACCCGGATCAAGTCTCCTTCTGGATAATCCATATTCCATCGATATATCATCCTAAGTTAGACTTAGTCAATCTATTCCCCCAAGGCTTCCCGTTACGCTCATTCACATTCGCTCCACAAGAACCCTTTCCCCCATTGGGGGACTAAAGGGGGGAGAGGGGGAGATCCATAAGAGGGGGCAGACTAGACCCCTGTCAAGCACCACCAGCAGGCCAAGCCCAACCTATTAGCACGGCTTATGACCAGTGCCAGTAGGGCTTATTGCAGAAAAAGTCCAGATGGGTTAACCCGCTGGGTGACCGGCCCCCCTTCGGGCGCGCTACCCCCCCCGGGGGGGTGAACGGCCGTTCACTAGTCCGGCCGGGGTGCGACAGGCTGTCCCAGCTCGGGTTGACAATATGGCTCACTATTCGAGGCCGCGCCAGATCCCCAATTGCTCCCAGCCCGGTGGCCGGATCGCCGAAAGGTTACAGCCCGCTGGCCTTTCCGGCAGCAGCCCGGCAGCCCGGACGGATCCCGGGCGGGCTTCCCCTTCCCCTTCAGGCCGCAGCCGGGGCGAGGCCGGGCGATTGGGCTGCGCTGGCGCTGCAGGCGCTCGGGCTGGCCGGGCTGGCGGTTGACTCTCCCGGCCGGAGATCGGGGCGCAGGCGGGCAGCGGGCGGCCTTTGGCGAGGCCGGGCGGGCTTCCCGGGGCTTATTGGGCGAGATCCGGGGCGCTGGCGGGCTTCCCAATTGGGTAAAATATGCGAAAACCCCAATGAAAAGGCACATTAAACGCCAGGGCGGGGCTTGTTTGCGCTCCGGGCGAGATCTGGCGGGCTGGCGGCCGATCCCGAGCGCTGCGGCGGGCTGCGGATCTGGCGGGCTGCGCCGGGGCGCTGGCGGCCGATCCCGGCCTGATCCGGGCGATGGGCAGGCCGGGAGATCGAAAGGCCGCAGCGGGCGATCTGGCGGGCTGCGGAGATCCGGGCGGCCTACTGCAGGCCGGGAAAAGAAAAGCCCCGGCGCAAGGCCGGGGCTTGTGATGGCGATCTACCGGGCGGCCTACCGGGCGAGCGTGGCGGCGAGGAGATCGGCCAGCGTGGCGGCCAGCGCTCCGGCGGCGATGGCGGCGGCCGTGGTGGCCGTCCAGATCGCCCAGATCCGGCAGCCCCGGTCGAGCGCGAGGATCAGCGCCACGGTGGCGGCCATCGATGCGGCGCAGATCGCTCCGGCCTCGGCGAGCGTAATCACAGCAGGCCGCCTTTCTTCATCGCGGCGAGGCGGCGCTTGTTAGCGTTGGCGCGGCGCAGGATCTCGGCGCAGGTGTCCGGGGCGGCGGCGGCCTTGGCGATCTCGGCGGCGCGGCGCTCCTGCTCGGCCTCGATCTCGAATAACTGCAGCGCCCGGTCAAGGGCTGCGCGGGCGGCCTCGGCGCTGGCGCGCTCGCTATCGAGCAAGCGCTCGGCGCGCTCCAGATCGGCGAGGCAGTCGGCGGCGCGGTTAACGGCGAGCCAAGCCGGGTGGGGATCGGCGAGGCGCAGCGCCTTGCGGGCGGCGGCGATCTCGGCGGCGAGGCCGAGGGAGAAGAGGCTCATTTGCTGCTCCCTCCGTTGGCGCGATCGGCCGCAACGGCGGCGGCGATCTGGCGGGCGAATATTCGGATCTGGCGGTTTGCGTTGCAGCGCTGCGCTTCATCGATGATCGCTTTCAGGCCGAGCGCCTTGGCGCGGGCTTCCTCGATTGCCCCGGTCACCTTCTCGGCGCTCCAGAGATCCGGGAACACCTTGAGGCCAGCCAGCGCCGAGCGGGCGGCCTTGCGGCAATCCTTGGCGGCGGCCTCGATCTCGCCCGCATCGTTCCAGCGCGCCCAAGTTTCCGTTTCCGTTTCGCCATCGGCGTGGCGGGCGCTGCGATGATCGGCGGCGCAGCGGATTGCTTCCTCGGCGAGCGCGATGGTTTTGCGGAGGCGGGCGGCCTCGGCGGTTGCGTTGACGGTGGCCGAGGTCTCGGCCGGGAGGTTTGCAGGCTGGCCGCCTGCGGGCTTGATCGGGTTGGTCATCGCCCACTAACTTGGCCGCCAGCCGGCCAGAGTCAATGCAACAGTCAACCAAAGCTGGGAGGCGTTTTGCGGCCTGTTTCGGCGATCCGGGGGCGAGCGCCGGGGCGGCCGGAGATCGGGGCGCAGCGAGGCCGCCCGGCGGCCAGATCCGGGCAGCGCCGGGCGAGGCCGGGGCTGGCGGCCGATCCCGAGCGCGGCCGGGGCGCTGGCCGGATCCGGGCGCTGGCCGATCCGGCGGCCGAGGCCGAGCGCTGGCGGCCGGGGCGATCCGGCGGCCGGGGGCGGCCGGGCTGCCCGGCGGCCGGGGCGGGCGGGCGCGGCCGAGCGCCTACCCGGCCGGGAGCGCCTGCGCGCCTACCTACCCGAGCGCCTACCTACCGCCTACCTACCCGGCGGCCTACCTGCCCGGCCTACCCGGACACAAAAAAGCCCGGCGGGCGGCCGGGCTTGTGGGTAACCTACCCGGCGGCCTACCCGGCGCGCTCGATCTCGGCCGGATCCTCGGCGGCCTGTCGCAGGATCTCGGCGAGGCGGGCGGCCTGCAGCGAGCGGGCGGCCAGATCGGCGGCCATCGCTTGCCATCGGGCGGCCTCGGCGGCCGGATCATAAGCGCTCATAGGGCAAAGGCGCTCCCGGCGGCCTCGGCCTTGCGCTTGCTTGCGCCGTGAAAGCGGAAGCCAATGACAACCGAGCGGGCGGCCTTGCTGCAAAGCCCGCAGGTCGCGCAGGTTACCCCTTCGCGCTGCTGCGCCGGGCAAACGATGATCTTGCGCCCGGCCGGGGTGGCCGAGGTGGCCGGGGTCTCTTCCGGGACGGTGACGCAAACCGGGAGGCCGAGATCGGCGAGCGCGTCAGCGTGGCCGGGGTTGTTCGCCGAGGCGTTGACCACAAAGCCCGAGCGGGCGGCCTCGCGCAGCGCCTTGAGGTTTGCGGCGGCCTCCGGCGCTTGGCCGGGCAGCAGGGGTTTATGCGTATAGGTGAAGCCTACCCGGCCGGAATCCCGGGAGACCCGGGCTAATTGCAGCAGCGCGGTGCGGTCGATCCGCGCGCCATCGCCCGGAAGATCTCCGGCTTGGTTGTGCCGCCAGATCTTGGCCGGGTTGCGCGCCAGCGCGGCCGCAAGCGCCTTGAGGAAATCCGGCCAGATCTGGCCGCGCTCGCCTTTCGAGACGGCCTGCCAATGCATTCCCAATTTTCCGCCGAGCGCGTAGCAGCCCGAGAGAAAGAAAGCGCAGCCGCTCCAACAAGTGGCGCGCGCCGAGGTGGTGACCACAAGCGCCCCGGTCTTGCTGTTCGCGCTTTTCGGGGTAATGTGAAACAGGGTCGGCGCTGCGGCCTGCAGGGTTTTCTTATTCATAGTGGGGGCGCTCGGTTGACTGATGCTCGCCGGGCTTGTCCTCGGTTTGGATCATCGCGTCCTGTTGCGGCGCGCAGGAGCGATAGGATCGGATTCCATCGCCGGGCAATGTCAGCCCGAGATCAAGCGCGCTTTCGGCGAGGCCAGCGCGGGCGGCGGCCTCGGCCGTTTCCTGCTGCTCAAACGATCCGGCCGGGATGATCCGCGACTCTTTGTGATCCTCCCAAGTGTACCACCAACCGCCTTCTTCCGCGCCGCCGAAACAGAGTTCGATCTGGTACAGGCCGAGGTAATACGGCGGGCAGATCTCGGGAGGGTTGTCAGTTGAGGCCGGGGGCAAGTCGGCCGGGTTATTGCCCGGGATGGGATTGGTCATCGCCGGGCAGCGTGGCCGCCGGGCGCTATCAGTCAAGCGCCTAGTAAAGCGCCTAGTAAACGGCCAGCGCCTAGGGCAAGGCCGGGCAGGCGCTCGGGATCGCGGCGGCCGGGGGCTGCGCCGGGATCTCCGGCCGGGCGGCCAGATCCGGGCGGCGGCCGATCCGGGGCAAGGCCGAGGCCGAGAGATCCGGCCGGGATCGGCGGCGAGCGCCGGAGGCCGGAGGCCGAGGCCGGGCGGCCGGGATCTCCGGCCGAGGCCGGGCGGCTGGCCGGGCGGCCGGGGCGGCCTACCCGCTCGGCCTACCTACCCGGTGGCCTACCGCGTACCGCCTACCGCCTACCTACCCGGGCAACAAAAAGCCCCGGGCTACCCGGGGCGCGTACCTACCTACCGCCTACCGCCTACCGCAGCAAACCTTTGCGGAGATCGGCCTTCGCGCTATGGAAGGCATAGGTGAAGTTGCGGACGATCGCTTTGATGTCTTCCTCAAGCGCCTTATTTTCCACTTCCCGCTCGCTGTTGTGGCACAGGTCGTACAGGCGCGAGGTCAAGTCATCGTGCGCGCCATCAAGTGCCACCTCGAAAGCGGCGGCCGCATTGCGGGCTTGCACGGCGTGGGCTTTATCTTGTGGCAAAGATAGCGATTCCAAAGGCTGCCCCCAAGAGAGCGAGTCGATGCAAGATCGCGTATAACGGCGATGGGCGCGGACGATCTCAAACGAGCGGATCATATCTTCGCGCACAGGATCGACCCCGGTCATAGGGTCGGGCGTGTTATGGATCAGAACCTGTATACGGTTTTCTTCGTCACAGGAGATCTGCCAGATGTCGCGCAATTTGTCGTGCGCGGGCTGGAGGGATTCGGGAGGGATGGGCATATGCGTATTTCTGTTTTTGGGTTTTGGTGGGAAATTAGGTGTGCGTGTATCCATCGCGCTCGACTCCGAAATACATCCCGGCAAGCGGGATCATCAAGCAGGCGCTTTCGGGGCGGCCGCATTCCGGGCAGGCATCGGCGAGCAGATCTTCCATCGACTTCTTAAAGCGGATAGCGAGATCGGCCACGGCCTTGACCTGCGCGGGGGTCAAGTGGTAGTCGGGATTATTCTTCGGGGTGATCGGGAGGTGCATAAGGACATCCAAGGTCTACAGGCGGCCGGCACAGTCAACCCAAAAGAAAAGCCCCCGGGCTGCGGGGGCTGGTCTATCATTTGTCTGTGTAGTGGAAGTACAGCGCGGTGACGATCACCAGCACGACTAGCGCGGCGCGGATCATCGCGGGTCTCGCAAGATCTCCTCCCATCCTTCCTCCCGGCCGCAGGCCAGCGCGGCCTCGATCATCTCGTTCCAGAGGTCGGCGGCCTTGATCGGCCGATCTTCGTCTGTGGCGGTAAGGATGCCGATCACCAGATCCTCGCCGAGATCGATTCCCTCGCAGCGCCGGGCGCTGTCCGGCATCCCCTGCTTGAGGACGGAGTCTACCCCGACTGCCCCGAGGCATCCTTCGTATACCAACCGGGCTACCTCCCGGGTGTTGGTCTTGAGGGAGCGGGCGTGGGCTACCACGAACATACCTAGGCTGACGGCGCTGTAGCAGCACCCGGGCAGGAGCGGCCTACCTACCTGCCTGTCGGCCGCGATCAGCGCGGCCTTAAAGGCGGTGAAGTTGCCGGAGATCGGGGCGCATACCACGCCCCCAAATTCGCTGCGGGGGTTCACTTGGATTGCTCCTCCTCGGCGGCGGCCTTGATCTGCTCGGCCATCCGCTCGGCTTGGTTGATGCCTACCAGAGTGTTACGCGCATAGGACTCCAGCGCCTCGATCTGCGCCTCGCCGCCGCCATTCTGGTTGATGGTGTGGGCGAGGTGGTGCGCCTTGCGAGCGTCTACCTCGGCGTTACGGAGTACGCTGATGAGGAATTGGATGCTCACTTGGATTCCTCCTTCTTCTGCTCGGGCTGGTTGTAGACTCCGTAATGATCGTCCTTGCACAGGGTGTTAGCGATCACGCCAGACCAATTCTTGGCGAGGCGAACGATCTTGTACGACACGGAGCGCCGGATGTTCCAGAGCATATCTTGGATGGTGCGCTCTTCGGTATCGCCGAAAGATCGGTACTCCATACCAACCAACGCCCATTTAATCTTCTCGCGGGTTTCTTCATCAAGGGAGGCGGTGGCCTCCTCGATCTTCTTGCGGTTGGCATCGGTGGTCTTCTGGCGCTCGCTGCGATGCCTGTAGTCATCGACCTTCATCTTGTAACGCGCCTCCTTGAGTTGGGCGTAATAGTTAAGCAGGCGCTCGGCCTCGGCCGCGACCATCATCTCGCGGTACATAGTGTCCGAGCCTTCTGCGCGTTCGCCCTCGGCCTTGATGTCGGCAAGCAGGCGCTGGATGTATTCTTCGGTGATCATATTTTTGGTGGGTTGGGAATTAGGATTTGCGGTTGTAGAAGTCCTTAAACGATTGAGCGAGATCGCGGATGTGGCTTGCGAGTTCCTCGCCGCAGAATCCCTCAAAGGGATACCACGCCTCGATTTCTTCCGAATAGTCATCGGCATTCTCTTCAAGGTAGGTGACGATTTTCTCGCCAGACCATCCCTCGGGAAGCATAGACAGGTAATGTCCTGCGGCCGCGTGGAGAAAGTCGGGTTCGGGTTTTTTGGATTTAGGCATATGTGTGCTGGGTTGGAAATTAGCCAAAGACGACTTCGCCGTAGACAGCGATCTGGAGGATCGCGCCGGAATCGACCACATCCATATCGCCTGCGACATCCTCGTCCCCGGCGATGAGGCGGGCGATGAAGGCGCGGTGGTGGCCGACAATCTTGGGATCAAGCAAGTGGAGATACAGGCGGCGGCCGAGTTCCTCCGGGGTAAGCCGGATGTCCGGCAGTTGGGCATTCTCCGGGTGTGCGTCCGGGCTGGGCGAGACAGTCACCTCGGCGCGGAAGTACTTCTCGGAGACGAGCGATCCGTTGACCATCGAGGCCAGCAGCGTATCGCCGTGCTTGTAATTCTTCCACTCGCTGAAGTCCTCCCGGGTGTAGTGACCGCCCTCCGTGGCGGTAACAATGACATTAGAAAGAGCCTCCAAAGCCTTGACGGAGAAGGCCGGAAGCGTGATATCGTGTTGGTCTGGGTTGTGCATAAGCCCGATCTTTCTCTGGCCGGGCGCACAGCGAGTCAACCTATCATTTAACTTTTTTCAGTTTCCCTTTGCGGGGCTTCCGGGCGCGTCCGGTGGGCGTGGTCTCGGCGTGGCCTGATCCGGCCGGAAGCCGGGCATAGCGAATATCGAACCCATTGACCGCAAGGCCGCAGATATTATAATCGACCCATTCGACCGCATCGTCCGGGGACATCTCGTACAGATCTTGGCAGACCTCAATCAGCCTCCAGTAGTTGTATACCAGCCTACCGCTAGGCCGGACGGTTTGGATCGCCCGCTTAAATTGGGCGTGGGGTTCAAGTTTGATGTTCATAGGTTAGGAATAAAGATCAGCCTCGGCCGCGATGCATACCTCCTCGGATAGGGCGTAGGGGACTAGCGATCTGGCCGCCGCGTCATTGGCCTTGACGATAGCACCCTTCAGATCTCCGGCCGCCGAGGTGTGGCAGGATGCCCCGGTCTTGCACGGCTCGCGCAGGATCAGCGAGGGAGGGAAGCCGCCCCAGAGATCCGTGGGCTTCTGGGCATCGCTGCCGTACCTGCAATAGGTGACCGTGCGCCGTTCCAGATCGCGTACCGCAACCATATGCCGCATCTTGCCCACCGGGTTTTCAATTATGAAGTACCTCGGCTGCAGTTCGTTGATTAACGCCACAGTCTTTTCGAGGATCTTGATGCCGAGTTTGGCCTTCACGCTGATCGGAATAGGATCTCCTACCTCGGAGGTATTCCAATTAAATGCGTACCTCAGACGGCTAAAGCCCTCGCAAGGTGGGGAAGCGAGTATGATGTCTGGCTTGAATGGGAAGTCGGAAGCCTTGGCATCAAGTATGTTCATACAGATGTCCGGCACGAACCTTTGCTCCTTGTCTAAGGTAAGTACATCGTGGCCGCGCTTTCTGAACGCAGCACTCCAGCCACCAAGGCCGCAGAATAGATCAATTACTTTCAATGCCTAGGATGGACTTGAGATAGCGGGTGCGAAACTCGATGACATCTTCACCGAGATCAGGCTGTACCTTGGCATCGTTAATCTTGCTGCCGTACAGGCGGGTGGCCTCGGCGATAGAAGCCCATAGTTTGTCGTACCTGCGGTACATAATCACCTTCTGGGACAGGGTGATTTCCTTGGCTGTGGTCTTAGGATCGCGGCAAGCAAAGGCGAGGCAGCGTAGAGTGTTCCAAGCAAGTTCCGGAATGGTGTCATCTCCGACAGCGTCATTGAAACGCTCGGCAGCGCGGGGCAGCAGTTTGAAGTACTCGACTGCTTCTTGAACGGACTTGGGTTTTGTGGTCTTGATGGTCATAGGGTAAAACTTTGTATTACTCGGCCTTAGCCGTGAGAGTGAAGTTAGGAACGCCGAAACAGGTTTCGTTGTTAGAAATAAAGGCCAAAGGGTTACCGCAGTGGTACAGGTCGCACTCAAAGATGACGCATTCAATGGAAAGGTAAATCTCTTCATCGGGTGTCAGGATTTTGGTTGCGTACTCCTCGGCGGCCTGCCGTTCGCTGTAGAACAACAGCGTATTGGATGTAAGGCCAGACTTGCCTTTGCGCTTAATGACAAGGGCGTAGGTTTTCTTGGATAGCGTATCAGTAGGGTTGTTCATAGGAAGGACAGATAGCCTTCCATACCCCGAGCCACAGTCAACTGCTAATTTTAGCCTTTTGCGTTTTCTTCGCCGGGCTGCGTAACATCAATAATTGGCCCACCAAACCCGAGAAGTTTATTGATGTCATCGGCCGAGATCCTGAGTTCGGCCTTGACCTGTACCGTGGGGGTAGGGTCAACAAGTTTGTCCATTTTGTCGATTGCAATGGCAACCGGGAGCATCAGTTGCCCAATGGGGATGTCTTCTACTTCGTTATCTAGGCGTGCTAGAGACTTGTCGATGAAGGAGGCGAGACGGCCTGCCGTGCGCCGCTTGAATGCCAGCATATCCAACTGGCCGCTATCCGCAAGGTTGTTTCGCATCTCACGAACAGTATCAGGATCAGCGGCTACCAGTTTAGCCGTCTCGGCTGGAGGTGTACCCTGCTTAAGAAGACTTTCAATGCGGCGTTTTGTAGCAGGCGGCAGTTTCTGACCAGCACCCGGGGAGGTACTGTCAAGGCGCTCATACTTCGGTTCTGAATCCATACACCAATAGTAACTGGTTGACTTACAATAGCAAGCAAGATACTGGCGGATATGGAATTCATCTTACACCTACCGCCTCCTCCCACGCACCAAGCGGCGCTGCGTATCCTAAAAACCCGTGACGGCCGCCAGTTTGTTGGCAAGATGGCTAGTTCCAAGGCCGCTAAATGGGGCAAGGCCGCCACCCTGCTGCTAAAGGCCGAGGTTGCCAAGCAGGATCACAAGACCATCGAGAGTGGCTGTTATGTCCGGGTCAACTTTTATTACTCACATACCAAGGACTCTAAGCGCGTGTCTGACCGGGAGAAGTTGCAGTTTGTGGAAAAGGCTACCCGCCCTGATCTTGACAATCTAGTCAAGGGAGTGCTGGACTGTATGGTTGATGCTGGGGTGTTGAAAGATGATGGTCTGATCTCCCGGCTTACCCTTGCAAAATATTATTCAGATACTGAGATGGTTACTATTGACATCACCCACAAGGAGTGGGATACCTAACTCGCACTACGCATCCTATGAGCAATAATAACGCCATCATCAGCGGTCTTCCTGCAAAGGACTACCGCTCCCGTCCCGGGGCCAACGCCTCGTTTTTGAAGAAGTTCGCCATCAGCCCGCTCTATGCGGCCAATGACGATTTCGAGTCCTCCGCAGCCACAGATCTTGGATCTTACATCCACGCTCTGACCATCGACCCCGACAGTCTCAAGGACTTCGCCTGTATGCCCACCACTGGTGAAGGCAGCAAGAAAGCCCGTGACGCTTGGCGCGCCGAGAACCCTGAGGGTGTACTGCTGTCTCCGTCTGCGATGGAGAACGGCAAGGCCACCGCCGCTGCTCTCAAGGCCAATCGACACTTCGCTGACCTAATGTCCACTGAGGGCATTGATACCGAGGTATCGCTGTTCTGCAAGCACCCTAAGTATGGTTTCCCGATGAAGGCGCGCATCGATATCTTGGCTAACCCTAAGAACGGCCAGATCATTATCGGAGATGTCAAATCATATGGCAAGCCGCTGACCAAGAAGACTCTGTTTTGGGATGTGCGTGACCGGGGTTATGACATCCAGTTGGTGCATTACCGCCGCTGTCTCCAGATCATCGAGAACCGCAGTCCGGATGAGATGGCTCTGTACTTTGTGGAAAGCGAGACCAAGGCTCACGACTGCGCCAAGATCACCCTTGATGAAGGCTGGCTTGCCCACGCCGAGCATCGCTTGGACGAGTATTATCGGATCTACAACGAGTGTCAGGAGTCTGGCGTGTTTCCGGGCTTTAACTTCGGTAATCCGCTGACCCTAACCCTCGGGGATAACCTGTCGTGAGCGAGCCTAAGGAAGGGTTTGGCCTCTGGATTCCGGGGGCAGTACTTTCACGCACCGACATCAGCCTAGAGGAGAAATGCCTCTACGGTCTGCTGGAGGTGCTTGATGGGGGTAAAGGGTGCTGGGCGTCCAACGACTGGCTTGCGGGCCGCCTGAGCGTCAGCGAGAGGGCAGTGCAGCGATACCTTGCCCGGCTGGAGGAGGTAGGTCTGGTCATCAAGGTGATCAACGAGGCGGCAGGTAACCAGCGCCGGGTGCAGACTATTGGGTCTTACTCGGCCTCCACCCCCTCACGCCAATCTGTCACCCCCCTCACGCCAGTCTGTCGTGACCCTCACGCCAAGTTGGCGTCCAAGAGTAGAAAAGAGAATAACAATGAGATAGATACAGAACCCCTACCCCTTCCTCACGGTGAGAATTTTAAAAGGGCTTGGGGCGAATGGGTCAATTACCGGACTAAGACCAAGAAGCGTCTTTCTGCTTTCGCACAGGAAAAGCAACTTGCCATACTCTTGGGGCTGACCGAGGATGAGGCCGTGGCCTGTATCAATCGATCTATCGCTAACGACTGGCAGGGACTGTTCCCCGAGAAGGCAGGTAATAGTAAACCTTTTCGCAAAATCCTAACTCCGAAGGATCACGCTAATGGTTTCTAAAGAAGACATCCAGCGCCTTGGCTTTGATGCTTGGGCAGACAATGAGTTCGTCAATATGGTCGAGAACTTTGTGATGCCCGGCCACGGCAAGATTAATATCGAGGGGATGGACTGCTTTGTCATACTCAAGTGGGACGATGCGATGATCTATTGCTTCATCCGGGTGTACACTTTTGAAGGCTGGAAGGAATACGAGAAGGAGTTGAAGCGATGAGCAAGGGGAAGTGCCTTGGCTGCGGAGGGCAAATCGTCCCAGCCTTTAACCCAGCGCGTGGAACTTATCGCAACTTCTATACCTGCAAGGTCTGTGCCGAGATTGGGAAGACCAGCCACTGGGAGCATCCGTTTGACATCCCAAAGGTCTTGGAGAAGATGGGTCTGGTATGGGCAGAGCGGCATCCCGATTATCCAAGCGGGTTCTTCGACACGGACATCAGCAGGCTAGGTGGAGGACTCCGCACGGCCACCAACTGGGAGCCGTCCGAGAAGCCCTTCTTGCTTCTGCACGGCACGACAGGCGCAGGCAAGAGCCGGACTGCTTGGCTGATCTTCAATCGAATCTGGGCAAGGCAGTTCCCCGACAAGGCCGTGTGGCTTCCGATGCGGAAACTAGAGATGGCAATTGAGAAGGGCTTTGATGACCACAAGCACGGGCAGGTACTTGATTACTTTTGCACAGTCCCGCTCCTTGTTCTGGATGACCTAGGCAAGGAACGCCTGACTGCCCGGATGGAGACCGACTTGTTCGGCATCATCGATGAACGCAGCCAGCACCTGCGGGCTACAATTATCACCACGAATTATAATGGGACTACCCTCCTTGAGAGATTTAACAACCAAGAAACCGGGCAAGCATTCGTCCGGCGCATCCGTGAGTTCAGCACCGCAGTACAGGGTTAAGGGTCTGGATCTCCGGCCGTTCCCCCTCCGCTGGAAGGTGGAGTCGGATAAGGATGGCTATGCCGTTAATCTCGCCGATGACTCCTGCACCTGCAGCCATTGGGTTTACAGGCTGGCTAAAAGCGAGGGGGCAGCCCGGCGCTGTAAGCACATCAACATTGCCCGGACGCGGTTGCTAGATTCTTTTATCGCCCAAGAGAAAAACTTATTGACATAACGATTATACATCCCCAGAAGATACACATCCTATGAAACGCATCCTATCACTCCTGTTGGCATTATCCACCTGTCAGGCAAAGTCTATCGTCACTGAAGATCTTGTTCACAGGGTCGGCATCATCGAGTCTAACCTCAAGCCTGACGCTGTTGGAGATGACGGCGATAGTCTTGGCGCGTTCCAGATAAGCCGCCGGGCTTGGGCTGACGCTGTGACATACAGCCGCCTCGTTGCAGGGCCGCACGATTGCACCCTGCCGGAAGACTGGAAGGGACACGCTCACGACTTTGAGATGTCTCAACGGGCTGCCACCTTTATTCTGCAGATGCACGAAGAGCGGATGATTAAGAACCGCATCAAGCCTACTGCCTTTAAACTTTATATGGCCTACAATATGGGTTGGGTCGGAGGCGCTCAACATAACTTTGACATCAATAAGACTTGGGGTTTCCGCAAGGCTATCCTTACCCGAGCCAAGATCATCCTTTCCAAATGAGCGCACGAAGCATCCAGTCCATACTCCGGATCGCCCAAGAAGAAGCGACCCGCCTAGACGGAGAGATCAACACCTCTAACGAGCAGGTAATCTATCTCGCCGACAAACTTGCCAAGGTCTTCCACTCGCTGCGCCAGTTCAATGAGACGCACGGCCGTGACCTAGACCCGGATGTGCTTGACGCATTCAACTTGGCTTGGCGAAACCACGAATCTTCCTTTGACATCTGGCAGTCTTACCAGCAAAACAATCTCCCTACCAACACCAATGAGTAACCACCAAGAAATGATTAATAAACTCCGCGCACCTTTCGGGCCTGACCGCATCGAATGGCGTGTCGGATCCTGCGGCGAAAAGTCAGACGGTTCCGTCTGGGCGCGCTGCCTCGCCTACATTGACAACCGCGCTGCGATGGAACGCCTCGATGAGGTGTACGGAATGAACTGGTCGCACAGCGAAGAGTTCAAGCAGATCGGCGCTCAGGCCGTTTGCACCGTGACGATCACCATCGAGTCCCGCATCGAAGGCGTGGCCCTGTTCCCCTATCGCACCGTCACTGGCTCCTGCTGCGTGGAAGCCAACGGTGACATCGACCCCTTCAAGTCCGCTGCCTCTGGCGCTATGAAGCGCGCCGTGGTCAATCTCGGCATAGGCCGCTACCTCTACGATCTCCCCGAGGCGTGGGCAGTCATCGACCCTAAGGGTAAGTATGACGGCAAGACCAAGCAGGGTAACCGCTTCCGCTGGAATCCTCCGCAACTCCCGGGTTGGGCTGGCGGCGGTGCTGCCTCCGTTCAGAACATCGTGACCAACGCCGACTACTTTGTTAGCGACAATGCTCCGACTGAGACTGCTGCTCCTGTGTATCGCCCGGCTCCGGCCGCTGCTGCACCTGCCTTTGCCTCCAATGGCAATGACCCTATCGTTCCATTTGGTGACCGTAAGGGCCAGCCGCTCTCAAGCCTTCCGATGAAGGGTGAGAAGGGTGTCAAGTGTGGTGACCTGTACTATTGGGCTAAGGTCTATACCCCTAAGGAATACAAGGGTTCGATCTCGCCTAAGGACATCGCTCTCAAGCAGCGCGCTGAAGAGATGTACGCCGCTGCCACCTCCGGGTTCGCCCCTAAGTCTGAGCCGCAGACTATCGATACCATCATCGACGAAGTTCCGTTCTAATCCTATGAAAGACACGCACAACATCTATGACCCTCAGGAGGAACCTAACCTCCTCGATGAGGTCACTGGAACTAACAACTCATTTGAGGTATCCATCGTTAATCAGACGGTGGATATCTCGGATGACGAGGTACTTGAAATCCTTAACTACGGCCTTGGCCTTATGATGCGATGACCAGCGCCAAAACCATTGAAGCATTCTTTGAGGCTGTTGCCAGCGAAATTGAATCTCTTAAGAATCAACTTAAGTGTGCCAGTGATGTAGTCGGATGTCTTCAGGTAGAGAATGATGACCTAAAGGCTCGACTCAAGAAGTACGAAGATGATCAAGGCAAATAAGATCATCGACCCGGGTCGTGTTCGCGCTCTGATGGCTGCAATGCAGCCTGAAGGTGTGCTGCAGGACAAGGCTATGGCTGTTAAGCGAAACAATCGCAGCAAGATTGAGAGCGCCTGTATGATGATCGTGAAGACATCTTGTTCTATTCCAGCGGCCGCTCAGTCTTGGCGTGTGTCTACCAAAAGTATCCTAGCATATGCCAAGGCTAACAACATCGCTGTTGTCCATAAGCCTTGGGAACTTGATGCCAAGGCCAAGGCCATCATCGATTCAGGGTCGCATACGCAAAACATTCCTCGCGGATTGAAGCAGCGTGTAGCCTATGAACTAGCCCTGAAGATTGGGGTCAGCGCCGCTTGCCGCCGTCTCAAGGTTTGCAGGCGTGGTATTTATTATTACTGTGACAGGTACAACCTGCCAACCCCTGAACGATCCGAGCGAAGAACCCGATGAGTAAATACGACATTATTGCGATGGGTGATAATCACGGTGACTTGGCCTGCAGTGATACCCTTGACCAAGTGATGTCGATGGTGAACCGGGTGAAGCCTAAGTACAGGGTACACCTAGGCGATAATTGGGATTTTCGTTGGGCAAGGCGTGGCATTGACAAGAGTTCTTCTGAAGCCCGGGAAGGCTTTGAGGAAGACCTAGAGGCTGGCATCAAGTGGATTGAGCGATACAAGCCTACTCATTTTCTATTTGGTAACCACGATGACCGCATCCGGCAGATCATCCAAGGTACTGACTCCATCAAGACCAAGGAAGATATGCAGGAGATTCAGGACAAGATTATGCGGACGCTGCGTAAGGTGGGCTGCAAGGTCATCAAGCCTTACAGCGTTAAGCACGGCCGTATCGTCATTGGCCCTCTGACTTTTATCCACGGCTTCAGCCACGGTATGAACGCCCTGCTAAAAGATGCCCGGGCATTTGGATCTCCGGGTGGCGGCTTCACGATGGGTCACCTGCACCGTTTAGAGCAGTTAAACAACGAGTCCTATGAAGGTGGCGCGTCTTGGCTGTGCGGTTGTGCTATGCGTATTGACGAGGCCGAATATGCGATGCGTCACGCTTCCACCCTGCGTTGGCAAAACGGGTTTATGTATTACCAAGTGGACGGTGATAACTACATCGGCAAGCAGGCCCACCGCTTCGGTAAGGGCTGGTACTTCCCAGCCTAATGATCTACGAGTTCCGTAACCCTATGCCCGTGGAGACACCCTTGGGCTACGGGATGCTAATCTATGTCAGGGATGGCGGCACATTTTCTAACGATGTGTTTGCTATAGTACTCGACAGCGATGGCATCATCCGGCATATGGCTACAGACCAATTCAAGTTTGTGCGTAACGACACATTCGGAATTCGTGACCAATAATTTCCTATGACCCGCACATATAATATAACCGACCCTTCCATCTGGAAGAAGCGATGGGGTAAAGCCCGTGACGCTGCTTTCAAGATGTACGACAACAAGTGGACACTTGAGGAAACATCGATTGCTACTGGTGTAGCCGAGACATCCATCCGACAGGCTGCGTATCGCCAGCAGATACCCCTTCAGGGCAAGCCGGGCCGTCCTGCCTACGGATCTGTTAAGCAAGCCGTGCTTGAGGCACTGGTAGGCCGTGAGACGATAAAGCAAGTGCAGGCTCGCACCGGGTTTCGTATGTCTAGCATCCGTAGCGCCTGTAAGTATATGAAGATTCGTCTTCAGAAGGAGGAGCAGTCGTGAGCAAGGTATCTCTTGAGGTGACTATGATGAAAATTATCGGCGAACTCAAAGCCGAGAACGCCCGGCTCAAGGCCGAGGTCGAGCGGCTGACTGCCTTCACCACCCGTACCATTATCCCGAATGAAGTCCTGCAAGCCGAGGTCGAGCGGCTGAAGAATAACTGTGACTACCTCGACACCAAACTGGACGAGGAACTAGACACATCCGCAATGCTTTGCGGTCAGGTCGAGCGGCTGACCAAGGCAGGGGATTTGCTTGCTGTTCATTACACCGCTTTAAGCAAATGCGTTACACAAAACGATGCGAAATCGGGTAGCATAAATGATTGGACATCCGTTATTGACTGGCTCGCCGCCAAGGAGGGCAAGCAGCCGTGAGTAAAATACCCAGCAAGCGTGGTCAGTGTGGCAAGAACGCCATCCCTAAACTTGGCCTGACTCCCACTGAGCAGAAAAGAATCCAACACGACCTAGCGGAAAACAAGAAACGCTGGGAACAACTTTTCTCACTTAACAAGTGGGTACTAATCAAATGACCGATATCTCTAAATGCGATGGTTGGATCCGCAAGGTCTTGTGCGCCAACCGAGACAACTGCCTACGCTATACCATCAAGGCTGATGACCTGCTCCAGTCGTGGCTCACCCCATCGATGAAGAGCAACGGTCAGTGCCAATACTTTATTCCTAACTACGCCAATGAAAAAGAAACCAGCAAGCCCGACCCTAGCAGACAAGATCCTTAATTATATCCGGAGGAACGACAGGGAGCAGCAGCCCCCGCCCGGATACAAGAGCATATTGGAATGGTGCAAGGAACTTGGATGTAGCCGCCGTATGTGGGGCATCATTCTCGCTTCGCTGGTAAAGACCAAGAAGGTAAAGCAATTGAAATTGCGCCGGATGAATGGCAATCATATCTATGTGATGAACTACTATGCCATAGATGAGTCCTTGCTCAAAGAGGTCAGTAAGAAGTAAAAGACTGGCCTCCCGGTAGGTCGGGTACGGGGGCCATATCGCAGGAAACTTCCTAGAGCCACGCACAACGGCAACCGACCATCTCTCTGCGAATGAGTAATGGTCTCCGCAAATATGCCGCCAGTCAAGCGGCTCTTAGGTTCACAGCCTGTTCTTAATCTTACGCCAAAGCAAAGCACTAGCAATACCTAAGCATCCGATAGCAACCGCATAGGCAACATCACAAGTATTGATGAGCGCCCGAGTGGCATCGCTCAACTTGTCCCCGAGTTTACCGTCATCAGACACGAAGTTCGTACCAGCATCCACGATAATCAAAGCCATCGCCTGTGAACTGGACAGGGTGGCGAGCGTGGTCTGGATCACATACGAGGTGTACAACGCACAGCCACCTGAGATGCCGAGGATAAACCATACGGCAATCAGCAGGTTATTCTCAGCGGCGCTTCTTTGACTTGGATTTTCCATTGGGCTTTACCTCGTTGAGTTTCTTCTTGAACTGCTTGTCTAGGTACGAAAGGGCAAAGTCCGTAACTTCAGGGGCTGCGAATCCGGCAAGTCCGGCAACGGCCAGACGCAGGGTATAGGAGGACACATAGTCGGTAATAGCCAGACCGACGATGACTGCCACCACGGCAGCCGAGAAGGCGCTCCTGACCATCCACAGGAATCCAACGGGCTGTGGAGATAGCAACGCACGGGCAACGGCAGCAGACGAACCAAGAGCGCTGGAGATGACTCCGTCCTTAGCCAATTGGTTGTAGTCTAATGGGTCACTTGGACTGCTCATTGTTCTTATCTTTTATATAGTCAAAGGCGCGCCATAGCAATAGGCAGGCAGCGATTCCTAAGGTCACCCCTATGATCCAAGCGAAGTACTCAGAGGATAGGATTACTGGGACGGCGGCTGCCAACGGGGCGCAGGCCACGATAGAGCCTCCAATCCTCCAGCCTAGTGTAGCCCCGGCTAGAACCCCCACCACGAAGAGACCCACCCCAGCCATAGTCCAGAGGTTCTTGGTGGCACTCTCGACCTCGGCCTTGAGTTCTGCAATCTGAGCATTGGCTTTTGTGATTTCTTTCCGAGTCAGGATTAACTCCTCTGAGTTTTTCTTGGACTCATTGACAGCCAGATTCCATTCGGTCTCCATCTCAACTAGCCAAGCAGCAGCCCGGATAATCTCAGACTCATAAGCCTTGGCATCCCCGGCAGCAGCCCGCGCCCGGGCGTGTTTTAGATCCTCATCGTCTGGCCGAGGCAAGTGAGCCAGCGCCACCTTACCTTCAGATTGAACCACAATAGGTTTACTGTTGTTTTCAACCATAACCGTTACGGCAGCAGCCACCCGTGAATCCCCCTTATCAATAGTCTTACCAAGCGATCCTAGGCTCTGTGGGGCCGGAACCTCAACAGGAGGGGGTTGTGTAGGGCTGCTGCTAGAACAGCCCACAAGAGCCAGCAAGGCTAGTAGGATTGCGTGTTTCATCGGAGTGGTTGAGGCCCGGAAGGCTGGACTCCACGGTACTGTTCCATATTCTGGATCCGCATAATGTTTTCTTCTTCAGTCTGAACTCTAGACTTAGGACGAGCCGTGGCTGGCTTTTTAACATTATAGGCATCGAGGGCAAGACCAGCCGCTTCGGTAGAATCAGGTTTAAGAACGCCGATACCCACGGTATTCATAAATCGGCGTTCAAGATTTTCCATAGCCTCGATAGCATCAGCCGCATCGTTGCTCTGCTTGATGAGCATACCGTTAGCGCCGTACACCTTATAGGTAACGATGTCACGACCAGCAGCCTTATCAGCATTTCGATATTCACGGAGCAGTCGGCCTCCCGACTTCTCGGCTACCCACATACGGCTGTTGACAAGATTGATACCCTGCTGGGCAGCCATCGGGCCTCGGAAGGCTTCCCCGGCAATAGCCTTACCGCGACCAATCTGTTCACCGTACAGATAGTTAAAGAATGCCTGCTGGCTAGCCTGTACATTGCTTTCAAATCCAGAGACATTCCGTAGGTATAGGATACCAGTACGGGTAGTTGCAGATGGAGTGACGGCCGTATCCGTAGGAACTGCCATACGGAAAGGCTGCACCGTGAGACGGTTCGCATCGACAAGCAGCAGGCCGGGAGCGATAAGCGGCTGATTAGAGGACAGGGCAATTTCTAGGAGTTTATTCGTCTGGGCGTTCTTCGCATCAGCCGTTGCTCGGGCATCACCAATGCCGCGCTCAAAGGCGATCCGGCGGGCATCAGCCTGAGCCTGAAGTTGATCAGCCTCCTTTTGGGCCGCCTTAGCAGCCTTGGCATCAGCCTGAGCCTGCTTCTGGGCTTCGCTACGCCAATAGGCAGCCCGCTTCTCGATAGCATCAATCTCAGCAGCAGCCCTATCGCGGACTTGGTTCACCATAGCCCGGCGCTTCTTCTCGTTTTCATTCAGCGTGTCTTTGGCCTGTGCGGCTTCTTCCTTTTGCTTGTTAAGGATAGCCTTGTAGCGTTCCTGCCAGCGTTGACGCTCAGTCTTCTCTGGCTCAGTGATACGGGTAATCTTGCCGTCAGGGCCGACACGGAACTCCGCAGTGCGAGCGATTTCCTCAGGTGTCATATACGGAGCATCACGGCCAGTACCTTCCGTGAACTGGCTAGCCTGCTCTTTCGGACTAATAGCAGGTGTGCGTCCAGTAGTCTCATCGCCCGGGCCACCAGCGCGAGGAGTGATATCACGACCCTGAGCAGTAGCCGTTTCCGGAGCAGCGGCAGTAGTATTCTTTGTTGTAAAACGATAGTCCTTGCCAACGCGGACGGCATATCCATCACGCACTAAACTAAGCCACAATTTATTTCCTTCACCTAAGAGTGATCCGCTAGATGAAAGCGTGATTCCGTTATTAGCCAATTCCGTTCCAAGCGCAATGTAAGCCTGCTTGCCAATTCCTTTCTGTGTCTGTGTCTTGTCTTGAAGTTCGACATAAGCAACAGTTGCAATGTCTCCATCAATACTTACACCGAATTTATCAAACGGAATATTCTTCCCACCAATAGACACTTCTGCCTTACCGCCTCCATTAGCGATAATATCATTAATATTTGTGATTGATGCTTTAGTATCAGCAGGAGCAGCCTCCCAGAGTTCAGGAGAGTTCTTCTTCAGTTGCTCAAGCGCCCGCTCGGCCTTTTCCTTTGCAGGCTTTAGCCTATCCATTTCTTTTCTGAAAGGCTCGCCCTCAAGATCTGCTGCGTTGAACATCTCTTCGTCTAACTTTGCGACAACTGCCTCAAGGTATTCCTTATTGTTCTTGAATTGGTCAGACGGAAATTCCTTGCTGACCCTGAATAATTCGTTGGCGATAAGACCGTCAGCCGACCATCCACCGTTCCCATTGGTAGGACTACCAAGTTCAAACACAGTTCGGATTGTGTCAGTTTTAAGATCCCTCGTAGGTACTTCGTAGGCTGCCCGGTACTTTCTGCTGCTAGCGCCAACAAGAGAGGTGGCAGTGTCAAGGTGGTCAATAATACCACGAAGGCGATCCTTCTCTGTAGTTGAGTACCGGGAACTTGTACGATCCATCTCGCCCTTTAGATTAGTTTTAAGGTCGTTCAGAATCATAAACAACGACTTTCCGTTAGCGATGTCCGCTTCTACATTCTGTTCGTTCAAGTACTTACGAAGAGACGGAGGGATGTCCTTGCCGCCAGCATTGGCAGCATAAAGACCATTCAATGTATCAATCATATCAGCGCCAGACTTAGGAACGACATTAACATTTGTCGGGCCAGTTGCTTTAGCGGGTACTGCCAGAGTACCCGGCAAAGGCTTCTGCGAGTCATAGCGCCACTGATTCAAAATAGAATCGATGTAGTTAGCATCCTCACGACCATATACCTTCTTTTTAATCTCCTGCATCACTAACCGCATATCGCTAGAGTTGGAGTTGATGATCTTTCCATCTCCAACTGTGTAAGCAATTGTACTAATTTTCTGTTTAGTGCCTGCTTTTACTTCGTATCCCATAAACACCTTTACATCAGGTAGAGAAGGGTGAACGCGAACCTCAGTCACATTGATATCGTTGCCTTGGAGAAACTTATCAGTGCCAGCCTCAAAGACAGTCTTAACAACCATACCGGGGACACCATTGATAATCTGCGGCTTGTGGCTGCCCCAGCCCTTAACGCCCATTGCAAACATAGCACTAGTAGTGCCAGTAAGGTCAATAGGCATAGACTGTCCGTTCTCCTTAAGTGGGCCAAACTGATCTAAACGGAAATCAGAGATGGGGAAATTAGTGCCACGAATGGCAAAACCGTTAGCAGTATTTGTCTGACGATTGTCTTCAACCCATCCAAGACGCTTCTTGCCGGACTCAAGTTGGAAGATAACACGGAGTGCATCACGCATAGCAGCACCCCTGATAGGATTGATAGGGTCTAGAAGTTCTGCGGAGATAGGATTATTCTCACGCGGAACACCATCTTTCATTGGAATAGGAGCCGTTGGATCAAGCGCGCCATAGCGATGGTAGTTCTTCATCCACAAGGCAGCAGCGTTATGGAAGTCGGCATCTGTGCCAAAGAGAGAACGAAGATATGTTGCAGTGTATTCCTTACCCTCTGGGTCTTTTAAGAATGAGCGTTTCCCGGCTTCATCAAGAACATATAGGCCACCAGAGAAAGACTGGTTAACGGAACGCTGGAATGCCTGACTATCAAACGCACGAACCCGCACAACGCGCTGCGTGGCATCTACCATTTTTCCGCTAGCAGGATCCATTACCCTCAATTTCTTTCCATCTGCACCGTAGATTGGAGCCTCACCCATCGTGAATGCAAGTGGGATGATATTGCGTGTCTCAGTTTTTCCAGCAATGTCCTTACCAATACGCAATCGGTGGGCAGTAAGCGCCTCAGTATTTACTGAAAAGATATTACTATATTCGGCAGTAAGGACGGATTTAACTTCACCGGATCCGATAGTCTTCATAATCTTAAGGATATTATCCTTATAAGATTGCGGTACATTTGGATTGTTTGCGATAGCGGCAATCTCGATTTGAGACGGAACTCCAGTACGAATAGTTCCTCCGCGTTCATCAGTATAAACCTGCATACCGCGATCAGACTCAGGGATAGCATTCAAGCCATCTTCAATAGAACGAACAAATCCGTCAGACTTAGCACCAACGGCTTCCGGGGACATAATGTTTCCCTTTTCGTCTAGAACCCAGTCCATACCATTGCGCTTAATGAAGTCGATTCGCTGCTCAACAGGAATCATAGGATCATACAGATTGATAGGACGGATTCTGCTTGAGCCTTGGCCGCCAGTCTTGACGATTAGTTTTTCATAGAATGCGTCCAGAACTGCAGAACGAACAATCTCATTGTTTTCGTTAAGGAAGTAACCACGAAGAGTACCGTCTCCGGATTCAACAAATCGCATTCCAGAAGCCTCAAGTTGTCCTACGATGCTTGCTGCGTTTCTTCGTGTGAACTGACCATACACAGGGTCAAACATATTCTTAAGCGCCGTGTTAACGCTGTCAGACAATGTGCGTTCACCAAACAATGTTTTGCGGACAGCATCCCATCCTCCTCCAGTTTCACCCATAGCAAAACCAGTAGTAGGAGCCATCCGGCCCGGAACCGTAGCGAGACCCGGACGATAGCCCGGACGCTTATTAAGGTCTACGGCAGCAAGCATCCAAGTCATAGCCTCACGGAGAGGATCAACAACGGCAGAGATGTCTTTGCCTCCAGATTTATAATACAGATCCAAACCATTCTTTCCTTCTGCCATAAACCTTGCTCGCTGTGCTGGTGTAAGCGAATCTCCGTAAGCCTGAAGAATAGATTCAGTTACCTGAGCAGGAACTCCCCGTGTTCCCGGCTCTCCCTTATTGGCATCAAGAAGCATCTTTACCATATCAGGCATCAGGCTTTCAGCAGCGTGATCTGAAAGGAGCGCGTGCATACCTTCAGAGACTGCAGCAATATTATCAATCGTATCAATATTAACTACTACGCTTTTTCCTTGAGGCCCATCTACAATATAGAAACCACTAGCAACAGAACGAGCCGTGGAGCCATCAGGCATAAGTCGAGACTCGTAAGGTCGGAACGGAACATCGACTTTAGATTCTCCAAGTGCAGCAGCGTGGTCACCTTCAAGGACTGTAGTCTGATTGCCTGCTACCTCAAGGTTTGCCTTAAGTTCCGATTTCTGCTGTAGCAATTTATCAAGTTTAATCTTGTTTGCATCAGCCTTCTTGATGTCAGTAAAGTTAACTTTTTCATCGTCAACGATAGCCTGCTGTTTAGCGATTTCTGAATCCAAAGCAGTCATCGAACGATTAAGGTTATCGATGTTTGCCTTATTCTCTTCTACTTTTGTCTTTAGGTGAGTAGCCCTATCCTTGGCCTCACGGGATGCCTTTAGTGCAGCCAAACGCTGTTCGGCATAAGCCCTAGCCTTTACAGGATCTCCGGGGTGAATCCCGGCAGCCTCTGAAGCAACCATATTGGCTTCTGCTTCTGGAGACGAAGAAAGAATTGTTGCTGCTTCAAATTCAGTGCCTCGATGGAATTTGATCTGTCCACGGGTAGACATATATAAATCACGAACAATTCCAGCACGGCGAATATAGTCTGCAGAACCAGCGCCAGCATCACCAAGGAACGCCAGCATATTTGAACGCTGCAATGGGTCTTTGATTTGCTGTGCAATCGTTACAACATCTCCTAGGATTACACGGGCGTGATAAGGATCTGCACCCTTAGGCGTTACCTTGTAAAGACGATTTAATGATGTAAGGATAGACGATGCTCCAATGCCCATACCAGCGCCAGCGCCATAGGCATCACTATCATTAAGGCCAGCGATAAGAGCGCCAGTTCCACCAGCGATAAGACCGTCTTCCCAAATAACACGCGATGCCGTCATCATTGATTCCTCTATTCCGGCTTTATGTAGACGGCGAAGAGCCTGAGCGTCTTCTGCTAACATAGCAGCCTTAGCCAAAGCCGCCTCCTGTTCTGCGGTACGAACAACACCCGGCAACTGCGGTACTGTTTCAAATAGTTTCTTTGCCTCAACCTCCATATCCATCGCACTGCGAAGGAATGTAGATTCTCCATACTGTTGTCCCTTTGCTACATTTGCACCAATGGCTTTATTGAGCCGTCCAGCCTGAGCAATCTTACCACCAATTAGGCGAAGAGTATCAGGTCTAAGCAGCAGGCCAACACTAGATGTTCCTAAGCCTGTACTAAGTGCAGCCAATGAGGCTGTAGCAATTTCTCCGGATACAAGTGCAGCACCAATAAATGCAGCGCTAGTAGCGGTTCCAATAACAGGCCCAGTTAAAACTTTACGAGAAGCCAATCCAAGCAATCTACGGAATGTGTAACCCTTTGCAGTGCTTCGTTCAACATCTAGGAAATCAGCGACAGCATTGAATGGGACAGATACGCCTTGAGCAGCATAACCAGCACCCTTTACAACGGATCCACCAACTGGACGAGCGCGTAGTTTTTCAATTCCAGCGATGTCATCAGGAAGTTCGTCCAACTGCTTAGTTAGTTTTCCAACTCGCTCTGCCAATCCCTTGTTCTTGGCAATAGTACCTCCAATTTCCTTACGAACTACCTGAGCGGAAGCGGACTGTCCGATAATGGACTTTCGATCACCGATTGCTAAACCGATGATATCGTCATCAGTAAACTTAGCGCCGGGTAATGCAGCCTCAAGTTTGGTACGAAGTTCTGCAATTGCAGTGTCAAATGCTTTGCTTGTTGTATTCGCACCAGCACGAATAGAAACAGCCTCGGCTGTTACTTCTTGAAGGCCAGCACGGACACTAGCAATTGCTTTCTGTGCAGCAGCAGCCTTAGCGCCAACACCAAGCAACTTCATTGATCCAATGATTACTGTAACAGGGTCAGCAAGCGCAGCAGCCTGAATCAATTCAGTTTCCTGCAACTGTCCCTTGGCCGCTTTCTCACCTGCTCTGAAGATTTCAGAAGCGCTTCCAAGTCCAAGACTTTTTGCAAATGGGTCTATAACAGGATTCCCTCCTAAAGCCTCTGTCATTTGAGCGCCGTGGCGGTAGAACATACCAACAATAGATTCACCGTCACCCTTGGCATCACGAACATTTTCCAAATACAAATCGATTTGCTTATCCAATGTTGCCGTCTCCATTGTCTGATATGCCTTAGTTCCCCTAAGCCATTCAATCGTAGCATCGACCGGGTCTCCAGCCAATCCCTTAAACATTGCCTCTGTCTTAAACATAAAGGCGTGAGGGTCTACAGATTGGTTAAACAACTTAACCATATTCGGAGCAGCGTTAAGAACGCCTTCACCAAAATTAGCCAGACGCTCGGCCCTTACTTGAGGACGGAAAGCGCCAGCAGCCTTTAATTCTGAGAGCCTTCGGAATGTACGAAGATCGTCAGGATCTGCATATTCACCAAAGCGTCCGTTAATAATGGCAGCAAATTTTTCATCATCGCCATTTGCGGCTGCAAGTTCAGGGCCGTATTTGCTTGCTAGTTCGTGGGCGCGCTGGAGAACGGAGTTAGCCTCATCGTGGTATTCCTTGGGTTTTGCAAGCCAATCATCAGATAAAACAGTACGACCATTCTCCATCATAACAGTGCCACCAGACCCGGCTGCTACAATTGTACCAACGCCTCCTTCAACAAAGCCTCCAACAGCATATCCAGCATCTAGAACAAGAGTCCCAATGCCTTCAGCAAGACCACCTAGGAATGATTTTCCGTGCTTTTCTTTCCATCGAACGGCAGCAAGAAATGCATCTCGGCGAGGTTGACCAGTAAGCGTTCCAAGTTCTTTTAGCGGATCATTATAGACCTGCTGACCATACTGAGAATTGACATCTAGCATATCAACCATTGGACGAAGAAGACCCATCGTATAGGTCTTGGTAGCCTTACGAACACTCTGTTCACCTTCCTCGCCAACCATACGGGCAACAACCCACGGATCAACGCCAGCCTGTTTAGATAGGCCGATAATGTCCTCCGTAGTCATATCTCCCGGGTAGAACATACTATTGTTCTTTTCGGCTTCAGCCATCTTGGCTTCGATGATAGGACGGATTTTGCCAAACACATATTTGGCATCGTGCTTAACCTGCGGACGCAATGTATTAAGAACATACCAAGCCGCGTCTTGAGTCGAATTTGCACCCTCAGGAAGAGCGCCACGAATATTTTGATAGAAGTTTACTAACTGAGGGGAAGAAGTATTGCCTCCACCGCCATAGGCATCCCCAGTACCACTTACGCTGCTTGGCCGTTCAAGGTCAGCAAACGATTCAAATAGCCTGCTATTTACGGCTTTAAACTGATCATTGCTACGCAGCGTGTACTCAGGAGTTCCGGGCTGGAACTGAGCATCGGAGTACATTGCCCCGGCTGGAGAGCCATCGGGCAACTTGTAAGCAAATGGTTCAATCGGATAAGCCCCATCAGTAGACTGGGCTTTAAGCGTTGTAGGAGATTCCATTAATTATTTAATTTTCATACCGTCAGGAAGAAGACCCTTAGCCTTCAACTTAGGATAAAGCAATTCAAATGCATTCTTGGCTGCTGCTGGGTCATAGGCTTGGGTAGTTCCGCCCGGAGGCTTGATGCCAAATCGGCTATAGAAAATTCCAGCACGGGTAACACCTTCACGGGCAGCATTAGCCTTATCAGGCATTCCAGCGCCTTCAAGTTTGTCAGCAAAAGCCTTAGCGTTCTTAGGATCATACACCATATCATTGGCTTCAAGCGTCCTGATATACATATTGTTCACAAATACGCCAAGGGCATTAAGTGAAGCCTTAAGGTCTTCTGCGGACAAATCAGGAGCAGCGGAGTTAAGATAGGTAATAGCAGACTTAACAAACTCTCGGTCAGCGTCAGAGAAGTTGCCACCGGAAACAATGCCTCTTCGGAATGTAGCAACACCGAACACACTTGAGAGTTCACCCTCGAAATAATTCTGCATATTCTTTGCAGTAGAACGGAAACTGCCAAGCCAACGGTCATTATCCTTAACTCGCGCAGCAAGCGTCTTGTCCATATTGACCATAAAATCAACAGTCTTACTCCACCCTTCGTGGGCTTCATTAACTGCAATTTGCGCGCTGGGAGAAAGAGGTTTAATGCCAAATTCAACTGGGTCGTATTGTTGTCCGCTCTTAGGATCAATTGCCATATTAGAACCTAAATGGTTCCAAATGCTATACATAGGATAATCCAGAAGTCGCTGTCTCTTTGCAGCACGAATGTCAGCAAGAGCCTTTGTTGCATCCTTTGTTCCAGTCGCACTTGCTGCTTGAACAGCCCGCTGCTCGGCACGATTAGCACGGTCTTCTGAACGGCCTTCTTTTTGAGCAGTAGCAGCAGCCTGATAATTTGCGAAGTTTCGATTAATAGTAGACTCCTTATCGTCAATAGCCTTAAGTTCACGGGCTTCAGCCTCGTCTTCAAACTTCTTAATATTGTCCAGATAGGATGTAAATCCAGTGCCTTTAGCAGGAGCAACAATGCTAAGACCTAAAGCCTGTTGGCGCTGACTAGACCTAGCAGCAGCATTCTTAGTTCTGATAGCAGCATATTTGCTACGAACACTTTCTCGTTCAGCATTTACATCAGAAAGTTTTTGTGTAACCCTAGCGCTTTCAGCCGGGACATCATATACTTTAGCAGCAGCAGTGGCTTCTTCTGTTCCAACTGGGGAAGTGGTAGGCTCAGGAGGAGCCTCGGCCGGAGCAGAAGCGGCCGGAGCGGCAGCCTGAGTAGGGGCACTTCCAGCAGGAGCAGCAGCCGTAGCCTTTTGTTCTTTTTCAAAAGCAGACTTAGCAGCCTTTGTATTCCTACGCATTTCTTGAGGACTTGCAGGAGGAACACTATATGTTGGATCCTCAAGTGAAACACTTTTTGGAGAAGCATTATATTTGGCAACACCTAGTAGGTTTTCAACATATGCTTCAGGAGTTACTCCGGCAGAATTGGAAGACTCGATAAGATTCTCACGGGTTAGGCCAACCTGTTGAGCAAGTTTATCAATAGCGTCAGGATCTTTGGCAGGCTCTGCGGCCTTGGCTGCCGTAGCAGCGGTAGCGGCAACAGTCGGAGCAGTGCCAGCGGTAAGCGCAGCAGAAACAGGGGCTGCGGCAGGGGCTGCAACAGCAGGAACTGTAGCATCAACCTTAGTAACCGTAGGAGGTACAGCAGTAAGAGTCTCTATAGATGTAATGCCTGTTCCGGCAAACTGCGAAGGCGTGATATTAATGCCAGCAGTAGGAGACTCATTGGTGTAAGGAGTAATGCTTCCTCCGAATCCTGCTCCACCAATTCCTGAAAGAAGTTGTGTTACAAGGCCAGTCTCACTAGCCTTGGCTGCAGCCTCGGCTGTCAACTTTGCAATCTGAGCCTCTTGAAGTCGTGTAGCGGTTTTAGCCTTAGCATTGGAAGCCTGCTGGGCAATGTACTTCTGCTCACCTTCAAAACGGCTAGCAAACTCGATAAGTTTATCACCAGATAATTTACTGCCATCGCCGCCAGTCTCGTTGTAGAAATCTAAGTATTTCTTGAGACCCTTTGTGTCGGCGTAATTTGCCCACTTAGCGGAAACAACAACAGTACCGTCATCAGCCTTTGTTAGCAGGCCAGACTTAATCATTCCTTCCGTAGCCGTGATACGATCATCATTGCGGATGTACGGGGCAAGGGATGCCTTGGTAGCAATCTCTTCCTTCCTGCGTTTATCGGCTTCAGCAAGACCTTGATTTATAGCAGCACCTGCCGTAGCAATACCCTGTCCAATAGAAGCGCCTGCACGGCCGTAGGCTTCAACGAAGCCCGGGGCCATCTGTTGAACCTGTTCAGACTGATACTTAGCGAAGGGAGAAGCCATAAATTATTTACGGGAAAAGTAGCCGCCCATCATAGAACCAGCAGCACCAATAAGACTGCCAGTAATAGCACCCTGCTGCTGGGCATTGGCAGCCGCAATAGAGGTTTCCATCTGGATGCGGTTAGCGCGGATATTAGCCATATACTGGGATTCCGGCTGAAGGAATGAGTTCCCAAGGTTTCCATAGCCAGCCTGTGCGCCCTGTACAAGGCCGCCAAGGCCGTACTGCTGGGAAGCGGCATAGGCAGGGGCTAGGAAGCCCTGAAGGCCAACCTGCTGCTGTCCAGCACCCATCTGATAGGCTTGCTGGGCTGTGGCCTGACGCTGTTGGAGGCGCTGCTGACCCATACCATAAGTGTTCAGGATTTCCATATCAGTGCCCTGACGGCTGAAATTGAGGCCACGGGACTGGGCGGCAGCCCGGGCAGCCTGCTGGGCTTGGTTAGTTTCTTGTGCATTTAGGCTAGATCCGGCCTGAAGGTCAGTAAGCGCCTGCTGACCAAAGGCAGAATAAATACCACGGGTCGTAGAATCAAGGGAGCCAATAGCCGCATTGGTAGCCTGAGCGCCAAGGCCGCCAAGCATCGAAATCTGGTCATTGGCGTAACGCTGCTGGAATGCCTGCGCCGGGGCGTACAGGTTACCGTAGAGACCAAGCATCCCCTGAGCCTGACCCTGAAGTCCAGCCATCTGCTGCTGGGTGAGCATCGGCTGGAGCCGGGATTCAAGCGAAGCCTGCAGAGGAAGCAGGGCAGACTGGGCGTTAAGGGCATTAGTACCCTCGGACAGATACTGTTGGTAGTCTGCTTGTGGATTAGGGGCTGGTGCTTTGGCGGATTTTCCCATTAGAGTGCGTGGATTAAGTTGATGTATTTATTAGAGATTTCGTTAACTTTATCAAATTGGATAGCCCATTTACGCTGGTTTTCCCAATTTGGATAGCGTTTCTTGAACTGTGACACAAGGCTGGATCGGCTTTTGGCAGAGGTAGAACACATATCCATAATGCAGATTTCCTTGTTATCTTGGTCTTCTGCCCGGACACGCTCAAAAAGATAGAATACAGACTCGTCACCCTCGTAAGACGATTCAATAGGATAGACAACCCCAACACCTGAGATGCTGTCATCGTTATAGGTTACAAACAAATAGTTATGTAAAAAAGCCCAGCGTAGGTAGTTCTCAATGCTGCTATCCAAGAACGCCTCCCTGCGACCCTTGTAGCGGTTCGCATCAATAAAGGAGGTTAGTTCGGATAGGAGCATCAGAGCCAGTATGGGTAACGGACGATTACGATGCCAGCGGCTCCAGCACCATAACTACTTCCACCCCCGCCATTAGAAGTAGCAGTATTATAACCACCGCCACCATCACTTGCTCCCACAAGGTTAATTTGGCAAGAACCACCACCACCATAGTTCTGCGGGATGCCAATGATAGACGATCCCTTGCCGGGGCCACCAAGTCCAGAGGCAGAGTTGCCGGGATATGTGATAGGGGGGCCACCAGCCCCTCCACCGCCTCCTCCTCTCGATACGGTATAAGCACCAGCAGCAGTCCAAGTTGCAACAGTTCCAGAGTTTCCAGTATTGCCTAGAGTACCAGTACCAGAAACGCCACCAGTAAATCCAGAAGCACCACCACCACCACCAGCACTGATAGTACCAAATGTAGAAGCAGTGCCATTTGTAGAAGCAGCACCTCCAGTTCCAACTGTGATATTTATAATCTGTCCGGGTGTTAGGCTGTAATAAGGGTAGTACACAACTGCGCCACCACCGCCACCGCCACCAGAGTATGGGAACGAGCCAGAAGAACCACCGCCACCGCCACCGCCAACAGCAAGGATCTCAACATTACCACCCTTGCCCGTGACTGTAAATGTGCCGCTAGTCGTAAAGATATGGCACTTAAAGTTACCAGCCTTCTGGAATGTGCAAGAACCGCTGTTAGCCACAGCAAGCACAGGCATAATGTATGTGAATGTACCAGCGTCAGCAGCGATGACCTGATAGTCACCAGAATAGCCAGCGACAGCCGTTACGATGCGGACGATCTGGCCGATGCTGACGGAATGACCGCCAGAGGTAACGACAACAGACTCACCGTTGACGGAAGTGAAGGAAGCGGTTACGACAGTCGTATCCGGGGCGATAATCTTGTTACCGCCCGTAGCGTCAAAAGGGCCGCCGCCGACTTCCTCCCAAGTCGTACCATTGTAAACCTCGGTATTGGAGGTTGTGGTGTTATAACGGATTTGACCAAGGACTCCAGTGCCGGGTCGCTGACCTGTTGTGCCTACTGGTAACTTAAGAGCCGATGTAGTTGTAAATGTAGGAATGCCATTTACCGTAAGCGCAGCGTCACAGATTGTATTGCCAGTAACCGTAAGGCTACCATTGATAGTCTCGTTTCCAGTAACGGTAAGGTTACTGTTAATCTGAGTCTTCTGAGTGCCAGCAGGAGTAATGTTGATATCAACTCCAGCACTTCCAGTAATAGTTCCAGTAGTTCCACTGATACCACTATTCATCAAGTCGCTCACTGTTGCCTTACGCAAGGCTCCAGCAGATGCATCGTGAATTAGGATCGTGTCAGCCACATCAACCGTGTTAGCGGCCAAGGCAGATTGGTCTGTGATAGCGCCGGGAAGCAGGGTAGCGCCGTTCGTCTGATTATTCAGTCGGGCTGCTGTGACCTGCTGTCCGTCAACATAAGTTTCTGGAGATTGGATTTGAGCCATTTATTTTTTGGATTGAGTCATATGTCCGGGTACGATGGCCTCTACGGTCACAGACCTGATGGACGGGCGAAGATTAGATGTGGTAAATTTAACTTGGGAATAATAGCCAGACTTGCGAATTGGAACACGAAGAATAAAGTCCTCGGTAAACGGGGAGCCGTAGTCTGAAACCAGATTAGTGTTATCTGGGTTTACTGTGATAAAGGATGTCCTGATCGAGCCTCCAGCCGGTAGCGACAAGTCAGTCTGCATACTAGAGAACCGTTTCTCACGGTTGGTCTGGAATGAATAAGCCCGCGTAACCAGTTCTGCCTGAATTGGAATTGGCGTAAAAGACAAAGGATTTAGCGTTGTCGGGATATTGAACGGAAGAATTGGACTTCCATTACCAGCGCCAAACTCATCATATTCTAACTCCTCAAGCATAAATACGCCTTGAGAATCGTTAACCATAAACATACGGCGGCGATTACCACGCTTTGCTACACAGAAACTTTGGAAAGAGAACGAGTCTGCCTTTGAGAATGAACACTGATATCCAAGCGTATAGTTCCAAGTACCAGATGGATAAGATCCGGAATATGGAAGTATTTTAAATGCACTAATAGGAATACGGATTGTAAAATAAGTATTAGAGTATCCAAGGTCATTGGTTACTTTATAGGTTCCACTAGGAGGACTTCCGTAGTCTCCAAGAGAAGAGCCATTCCAACTTGCAGGCCCAAATACAAAGTTTGCATAGTCATTAAGCGCAAGACCGTGGTACGGACTGGCAGTCCTATCAATTCGGATCTTAATGAAATCGTCAGTACTATTCGGATAGTCGTATCCAGATGTAGACACAACCCAAACATCAGCAGTAATGGGATTATCCATCGATGCGTTGATAGGATATGAATCAACAGACTCCCAAGCCTTGTTCACAAAGTTGTATACAAGCGTGGCATTATTCCGGGTGCTGTCATCAAGCGGAACAGAAAGATAGTAACGATTATCCCAGTAGGATGCTACGGCACGATCAACATAGTTATAGTTGATACGAGCGATAATATCGTTGATTGGCGAAGACAGAGGCTCTGCGAGCGTTAGTAGTCGCATCCCTTCAGGGGTGTTAGCCGATCCATTGCCAGCGCCAGCAGGGTTAAGCATATAGACCCCGTTATCCGACAGGAACAGGATGCCACCGCCAGCCTGAACAATAGACCCCTTAGCGATACAACCGATATCACTGGCGAGCGACTTGATGTAGGAGTCGGCTTCGTGAGCCGCATCCCCAGAGGCATTAGCACCGACACCGGCAGCAGCATAGAAAATGCTGTTACGCATAAAAACCACGAACTCATTGAGAGTCCAAGGTGCAACGGCTACGAGCGTATCGGAACTTCCGTCATTAATGGTGAACACATCCAGCGCCGACCAAGTGCTGTCAGATAAGTAGTGGCTGATGCTGATGCTATTACGATCCGTCTGGACGATGTGGCGGTTGCCGTAGTAGATAGCGTGACGGCTGTTCGGATAGTTATGATGTACGCCAACACCGGGGACGGCAATGGTAGAAGCACCATCCCATCGAAGCGTTGTCTTTAGGAAGCCACGCAGGATGTATACATAGCCGATTCCGGTAGCCTGATACATTTGCACTTCATCTCCGCTTACAATAATATTAGTGGCGTTATAACTGCAAGTTCCTGTCTGGATGCCGGGACGGGTAAAGAGAGTATATGAGAATGTATTAGTCGTTACTGCTGTAATAGTCACAGTACCACCGTAAGCAGCAACTGTAGCAGTGATGTGAACTTTAGTTCCAACTGTAAGTCCGTGGGCGGCCTTTGTAACTACAGCCGTGATCCCATCAGGGGAAGTGAATGTGGCGCTATTGACAGCACCCGGGAATAGAATCTTTGAAGATACGGATTCTGTATCCGGGTTGTAGGCATAGAGTCCTTCAGCAACTGAAAGAATGATAAGTTCAGTTCCATCGTCTTTTGTGTATACGCACGACCCAAAGATTGTCTCACCAATAAGAGCGCCAGTAGTAAGGCGTTCAGCACCCTTGCGGACGGTGGCGATTCCACGATCCATACGGATGTTGACGGCTTTGGAGACAAAGTTCTTACCCAGATTGACCGGGTTGTCCCTAGAGTTCAAGCCGATGAACCCTTCGTCACCATCGACTGCGTACTCTCTGGCTGGCATTACTTACCTGTGATGGAGTGCCAGATGGCGAGCAACTTGTCGGAGAAGCGAGCGCCGACATAGACACCGCCAAGGAAGGAGAGTGAGAGAAGGATAATAGTAATCATATTAGGCAGGGAGGGAGATGTTCCGGGCCTTGAGTTCAGCCTTCAGTTCAGCCTTTGTAGGCTTGGTGATGATCTCAAGCAGGGTGTGAGCCTTGCCGCCAGACTTGAACTCCGTGATGCCTAGGCACTCAGAGTCCTTAACAAAGGCAGACCAGCCCTTTTCAATAGTGATGTCTTTGCGAGTATTCATAAATTAAGGGTATGATGCGATGTACCAGCCATTGTTGCCGTCCCAGAAATAACCAAGCCCAACGCCCGAAACACCAATTGTAGGACAGTCGTTATCAGTAATGAATTGTCCAAATGGGAAAAATGAACCTTGAGGATTTCCTGCTACGCCACCACCAGTATAACCACCAGAACCATTCCATAAGTAAGTGTCTTGATTGAACTTCCCATTATCATAATAAACACCAGAAGCAGGAGGAACTTCTGTTTGTTCATTAGATGTCGTATATCTTAAACCGCTATCAACTTCTGTTCCGTTTGAATAATAGGAACCATCACCAGCAGTTCCGTATCCACCATTCCCATCCCAAACATAATTAGAATACTGCCCATTAGCGTAAGCAGTTCCATTAGGAGATGGAACATAAGTTTCTTCGTTATAGGCAAAAACAATGACAGTTCCATTTAGGAATAGAGTAAATGTTCCTGTACCTACTGTATCAATGTTTCCACTCCCATTGTGAACTTCATTCCTATCAGAGTAGGAACCGCTATTGTAGTAATTACTGCTTCCAAATGGAACCTCTTGAGCGTTTCCTGCAATGTCTTCAGAACTAGTGGCAACAAATGTGCCATTTGCTTTAAACTGAATGTTACTAGCACTACCAAAATCTACGAAAGAACCACCTGAACCATCTGCCTTGGTATCAACATCA
>Ga0209296_1000274_pt1 | contig 44657 bp, 46 predicted proteins | sample S_130206_EF_Meta_FD_187319 | JGI IMG/M metagenome (GOLD analysis project Ga0209296, IMG submission 187319) | Freshwater microbial communities from Lake Simoncouche, Canada to study carbon cycling - S_130206_EF_MetaG (SPAdes) (version 2) | ecosystem: Environmental > Aquatic > Freshwater > Lake ...
TGCATCGATGGAGACGCCCACCAAGCGACCAGGCAGAACACGACGATGTTCATCGCGAGTGGCGAGGAAACCAGCACTTGGTCCACCAAAGCCAAGCGGTATGCCGAATCGTTGTGAGGATCCGACAACGGCATCGGCTCCAAGTTCTCCTGGGGGAGTGATGAGGCAGCACGCGAGTAGGTCAGTGGTGACCGCGACGAGAGCCCCAGCGATGTGGGCCGCGTCAATCGCCGGAGCAAGGTCGCGGATGGAACCCGAAGAGCCGGGATGCGAAAGAAGGACACCAAAAACGTCATCAGCGATTGGTGCGTCAGGATCGACGATTTCAATGATGAATCCGAGTGGCTCTGCTCTTGTTTGGAGCACTGACACCGTCTGCGGATGAGTGTCGCGATCAATGAGAAATCGATCGCCGCGTTTACCGTTTGATCGGTAGAGCAGTGTCATCGCCTCGGCAGCAGCGGTGGACTCGTCGAGCATTGAAGCATTGGCGATGTCCATGCCGGTGAGATCGCACACCATGGTCTGGTACATGAGTAGCGCTTCGAGCCGACCCTGAGAGATTTCCGGTTGGTAAGGCGTATAGGCGGTGTACCAGGCAGGGTTCTCCAGCACATTGCGCCGCAGCACCGGGGGAGTGACGCAGCCATACCAACCGCAGCCAATGAGCGATGTGCGAACCACGTTCGACTCGGCGATCGCGTGCAATCTGGCGAGCATCGTTGCTTCGTCGACAGCCTCAGGAACGGCGAGGGGAGAGGTTGAGCGGATCGATGGTGGCACGACCGAATCGATCAATGCTCCGAGTGTCGGTTGGCCAACTACAGCGAGCATCTTGGCGATGTCATCGTCAGACGGTCCGATATGCCGACCAACAAATTGGTCTGAAGCAATCAACTGCTCTAAGGACGGACGGGGATCGGTCATGGCGGCCTCGATGGTTGTGGCGCGTAAGCGCACTAGTCGGGACCCCGCTCTGTTGTGGTACCTGAGAGTTTCGTGTCAACCGCTGGAAGAGAACTCCCGTTGGTCTCGACTTTCCCCGTCGGTGAGTCATTCGCAGAAGCGATGACTGCTCTCCAGAGTTGCCTACGCGTGCGGTACATGAGCCTGAGAGTTTCCCGGGGGGTTGCTCCTTCGGCGCCATTCGATTCCGTCAAGATTGCCCCGTTAGAAGCTCCCCATCAGGGTCTCGAGTGATCTCTCCCGCATGCGGTGATCAGCGTCAATTGTGAACTTCAACTTAGTCGAAAAGATCTGGTTGTTCGCGCACGATCGTGGCATGGAGCGGTTGGAATGAGAACCAACCGGCGAACGGAAGTCCCACCTGATCATGGGTCATCGCCGCACATTCGTCATCGATCAAGATCGGTGTGCCAGCTGCCATAGCAAGCAACTGTGCTTGGCAACTGCGCTCCATTGTGATGTACCACCAGGCGGCCTCGTCGACGGAATGACCAACCGTGAGGAGACCGTGGTTACGAAGGATTGCCGCCTTCTTCATGCCGAGGCCATCGGCAATACGGCGACCCTCGCTGGAATCAAGAACGACGCCTGTGTAGTCATCGAAGAGGACGTGGTCGTCGTAGAACGCACACGCATCCTGCGTCAGAGGATCGAGCAATTGACCCAGAGTCGAGAATGCTTTGCCGTAGATGGAGTGTGTATGAGCGGCGGCGATCACATCGGGGCGAGCGGCGTGAATCTGAGAGTGGATAGCAAAGGCGGCCTGGTTGATCGCGTAGTCGCCGTGAAGAATGTTGCCCTCGTGGTCGACGAGGATGAGGTCGGAAACGCTGATGAGGCGGAAGTCCATTCCGATTGGGTTCAACCAGAAGCAATCGTGGTGCTCTGGATCGCGCACGGTGATGTGGCCGGCAACTCCTTCGCCGAAACCAAATTTTCCGAACAGCCGGAATGCAGCGGCAAGCCGTTCCTTGCGATGTTGACGTTCTTCTTCGAGCGTGGTGAAGACAGGAATGTCGTAGGGGATTGGCTTCGATGCGCCGCGCACCACACCAAAATTGTCAGGATCGAGGCTTGCAGTCATCGCAGCTCTCCATTCAGTACGGGTATTACCCCTGGTTTTGAATCGATCCTATGTCTGTCGTTCGTTTACGTGCAGTCCTTGACTCGCCGACCGAATGGTGTTTGTCTGAGCCCACAAGAAGTAGCTGCCGTGTGAGGGGAAGTCCGGTGAGATTCCGGCGCTGTCCCGCAACCGTGTGGAGTGTTGCCTTTCTGGGACATACCGAGTCGGATCACCGAACAGGGCAGCGCGACTCACCTCACCGTCGTGGAATGCGGTGTCGAGTCCCGGAATTGTTCGCCTATCGGCGTTCGTCCAGGGTCGGCACCGATGAAATGTCGGTCCAACCTAAGGACAACATGATCAATCGGTTCACTCGTGCAAAGAACTTCCGTCGCGGAACGGTTGTGCTGCTCGTTGCCTCGCTTTCGTATCTTTCTCTTTCTGTTTCGGTTTCGCAGGTTTCAGCGGTGACCACCACTGAATCAACTCGAACATCAGATTGGTTGGCCGCACAGGTCGGTGCCGATGGTGCGGTGAATGTGCCGGGGGAGACCTTCTCGACAATCTCGCAAACCATGTATGCCGCCAACGGTCTCGCTGCGTCTGGTCAGCATCGAGACGCGCTCGCCCGAGCGATGACGTACATCGGTTCGCACGTCGATGAATGGGTAGTGAACGATGGAAGTGGATCAACAGTTGCACCGGCAGGGACTGATCTTCCGGAGCGCCTCGGTAGTTTGATTCTCTTAGTGCGAACCGTTGGTGGAGATCCATCATCCTTCGGCAGCCCCGCAACAAACCTTGTGGCTCGAGCGAATGCGCTCTATAGCGTTTCTGTATCGGGTTTTTACGGTTACCAAGAGCCGTACTCGTCGGTGCAGGATCAGTCGTTGGTCGTTCTAGCTTTGATTGCAATCGGAAACACGCCTCCGTCGGCAGCGATTCAGTGGATCGTTGATCAACAGTGCGTCGGTGGCACCAATCCGGCCGGCGCTCTCGGTGGATGGCAAGCTTTTCGCGCCAGCACCAACAATGTTCTTAACGATTGCGATGCTCCTGATTCAGCGAACTACGTGGGAGCGGACACAAACTCCACGGCCTTCGCAGTGCAAGCGCTTGAGGCAGCAGGTGAAACGGCTGCGATACCAAGTGCACTTACGTTCTTGCACGCAGCGCAAACACCAACGGGAGTGCAAGCAGGTGGATTCCCTTGGTTCACAGGGGGAGACCCCGACCCCAACTCGACGGCCCTCGTCATCCAAGCATTGCTCTCGGCTGGGCAGTCGCCCACCGGGGGAGCATGGACGGTGAATGGTTCGTCACCATTTTCGATTCTGTCCTCTTGGCAGATCACCGCGCCCGGAGCCGACTTCGGATCGATCTATGCCTCGTGGCAACCAGGGGTTCCCAGTTTGCTGGCGACCTACCAAGGCCTGTGGGGGCTGACACTCACGGCGTTTCCATTTCCAATTCTCCCCGCCGTGATTGAGCCGGACATTGCCGAATCAATTCCCGTGGTTCCCACGTTCACTGGCTGAACATCGTTAATATCGTCACGTGACGAAATTAACGAGGGGTGAGAGTGGCCGAGCAAAACCGACCACGAGATGTCGTTGGTGCGGTCGACCCGTTGAACCTCGCAAAGGACCGGGTCGGCCTCGCTCGTTTTGCCGTGCTGGTTGTCGTCAGCAGTCCTACATGGCGAGGAAGCTGGCTCAGAAACACGGGCTCGACGACGACGATGTAATTGTCGATCGATCAGCGATCGAGGAACTCCAAGGATTGCTTTATTGCCTCCAGGCTGCCGTTGAAGATGTCAATCGGGACCTTGCCGCATCATCCACGGCGCAGGACCTCTCAGAGGCGCTGACATGGCTCATGGAGAATGCCGAACCGCTTGCCGCAGCGAGGCTCGAGCCTCGGATGGCAGCCATCGTGTGATTCAGAGGTTTTCCAGACCCCCTACCTTCTCGCCCTATAACTTTACATAACGAGGATTATCGGCAACCGAACAGGCGAATGCCAACAGGCGTCGACTTAAGTGAGCCCTTCCGCAACCGCTGACAGTTCGCCACCAAGGTGGCCGGTGTCGTTGTAGCGACGGAGGATCCAGCGATCGCCAAGCACGATGAGATGAGCGATTGATGCGTTATCGGTTGCGGCAAAGGCAAACGGCTTGGAACTCGTGGCATGGGCAAGAGCGGCCCCGATCGCTCCCCCGTGACTCACCGCCACGATCCGTTCTCCGGGATGAGCGGCATGGATCCGGGTGATCGCCCCAACGACACGATCTTGCAGTTCTGCGAACGATTCAGCGCCGGGGATGGCGCTCCAGTCCTGTGTACGTTCCACCTCGAGGAAGGCTGGATCGCGTTCGGCCACCTTTTTGCGGAAAATGCCACCCTCCCACTCCCCCAAGTGGATCTCCCGAAGGTCGGGCTCAACGATGGCGGCCTGGCCGATAGCACCAAGAAGCGGCGCTGCTGTCTGAGCGGTGCGCTGAAGGGTGGTTACGTACACGGCGGCGAGGTCCATTTGTCGAAGCCGTTCACCGACCTGTGATGCCTGCCAATGGCCGTGCGCCGTCAAGGGCGGATCTCCCTGACCATCGACGAGCTCAAACGGCTCTCCCTCTTTGAACGCGGCAGATTGCCCGTGGCGAACGAGGAAAACCTCGGTCGCCCCAGGGGGCGCCTGAAATGGGCGTTGTCCGTACTCGACCTCTTCGCTAGCCATGCGCCGGAACGTAGCAGCGAGGGCTTCCGAATGCCCTCGTTCGCTCTGCCCACACGCTCAGCGTTAGCGTGTCCCCCCTATGTCACGCCGCATCGAAGTTGAGCTCACAAGTACCCGAGAAGACGGAACCTGGACCTGGCGCGCCGCCGGGGCCAAGTTGCCTAAGGGGGAACTGAACGGTTCGCTGCTGTTCGCCGGAGCCAAGGTTGGCGATGTGGTGCGAGCCGATGCCGATTTCATGATGGACGGCATTGACATCATCGCGGTGCTTGCACCGAAGGGTGCCCGCAAAGAGCCGGAACGAATCGTCATTGTTGGAACGCCACGTCGTGACGATGAACCGCTCGTAACAACGAAGCTTGCGCCGAAGGGTCGTGGTGATCGAGGCGATCGCAAACCACGCCGTGATAGCGATGGCGATCGCAAAGACTCACGTCCGCCTCGTGATCGCAAACCGCGTGTCGAGGGCGAAGGTTCTCAAGATGCGCGACGTAAGAGTGGCAACCGCTCTTCGCACCCGAACCGTCCGACCTCACCTGCTCCGGAGCCAAAGCCGAAGGCGAAGCGTCTGCGTGCAGGACGCACACACCGCAACGCCGCACTCGCTGCGCTCGCACCAGAACAGAAGCCGATTGCAGAACAGGTTCTTCGGGGTGGCATTCCTGCTGTTCGCCTTGCGGTCGAGAAGCAGAACGAGACCAATAAGGCCGAAGGCAAGCCCGAGATCAGCCCTGCCCCGCTGCTGCAACTTGCCGAGCAACTTATGCCGGCTCTGCGATCAGCCGAATGGCTCGATAAAGCCGAAGCGGCGTTGGCCGACATTGCGGAACTCGACTTGCGCGATCTTCGGTCGGTCATCGTGGCCGCCGACGCTGGCGCTCGCGACGACGACTCTCGAGCAATTGCTGAACAATTGAAAACCGGACTCACGCAACGAGTCGAATCGGAGCAGTCTGCGTGGCTCACCGAGATCACAGAACTCCTCGCTGGTGGCCGAGCGGTTCGCGCTCTGCGCGTTAGTTCACGTCCTCCGAAGGCTGGTTCCCCGCTTCCTGCAGAACTTGCAGCGAAACTCACCGAAGCAACTATTGCATCGCTCACACCAGAAACCGGCCAGGATCGTTACGCAACGGTTCTTGATGCATTGGCATTCTCACCTGTACGCACACAGGTAACACCGGTCGGTATCCCGGCCGAGCCCTCACCGGAACTTCTTTCCGCGGTCAAGAAGGTTGCAGCGCGACTCCCCCAGATCGCGTTGCTCTTCGGTATCGAAGCCGCTGCTCCGTCGAAGTCACGTTCGGGAGCAAAGCCTCGTCCGCCGAAGCCGAAGCTCACTGACGTGCCAGCGCCAGATGCCGCTGATGCCGCTGACGCCGCTGACGCTTCGACAGAACCGGCTCCGGCTGAAGCAACCGACGAACCTCTTGTTGAAGCGGTCGCCACTCCGACAGCGGAGACCTCAGACCTCGTGGAGTCAGCTAATGAAACTGACGCTGCTGTTGAAGAGCCAGCTTCCGAGGGCGAAGAAACCGCCTGAATCAGTCGGTCAGTAACTCGAGAAGTTCGAGTGGGTTCGCCAGAACAACATCGGTAGTTTCAGCCTGCGCTCGAGGATTCCATCCTGCGAGTACAAACGTGACCCCAGCGTTCTTCGCGCACAGGCGATCGTGGGCCGTATCGCCGAGAAACACGACATCACTCGACGGCAGACCAAGCGCGTCAAGAACCGGCTCTAATCGTTTCGGCCCATTAAAGGAATCTGCGAAGAACGCCACTTCGGGGCTCCAACCGAAACGGGCAAGTTCCGCTGCCCCTGAATCCGGATGCTTATTTGAACAGACTGCCCACCGGGACAACTGATTGACGAGTTCGCTCACTCCTGGAAAAGGAACCGCCGTAGAGGGGTCGTACACACTGAGGTACTCCTCGACGGAAATCCCCAAGCGGTGGCACTCCTCCGTCAACACGTGTCCGTAAGTGATCTCTGAGCGCTGAACACCCAGTGCAAGAAAAGCATCAGCCAACGCAGCGTCGGAGTCAACAAGGGTTCCGTCAAGATCGCACACAGCGATACGCCGAATCCTCGGAATCGGAGTCGACTCACCACCCACATTTGGCACGATCGAATCGTAGTTTCGTCACGTGACGAATCTGAGCGCCACCACTCAACTCGCTAGAGTTTCCCCATGGTCGAATATGAAGTTCACGGACATGTCGCAGTATTCACGCTCAATCGTCCCGAGGCCCGCAATGCGGTGAATGGCGAGGTCGCAAACGCGATGACCGCCCACCTCGAGACCTTCGAGGCTGATCCCGACGTGTGGGTCGGCGTCCTGACCGCGAATACAACGGGTCATAAGAAGCCAGTGTTCTGTGCCGGCGCTGATCTGAAAGTCATCAGCGAGGGTCGACCAGGCGATCTCGCCACGAAGAAGGGTGGGTTCGGGGGTTTCACAACATTCCCTCGAACAAAACCAGTCATCGCCGCGGTTGATGGTCTTGCGACAGCAGGCGGCTGCGAAATCGCGTTGGCCGCCGACATGATTGTTGCTTCCGACATTTCCCAGTTTGGTCTCGCTGAAGTGAAGCGGAACCTTGTTGCCGGCGCTGGAGGCCTCTATCGGCTCCCCAAGATCGTCGGAAAGAATGTGGCTCTCGAAGTAGCTCTCACCGGTGAGCCCCTCACAGCCCAGCGGGCCTATGAACTCGGGCTTGTTAATCGAATCACTGCTGAAGGGAAGGCGTTCGACGGAGCGATGGAGTTAGCCAATGCCATCGCAGTCAATGCTCCACTAGCGGTCTGGGAAAGCCGCACTCTCGTGATCGCTGCCGACTGGGACGACGAGGAAACAATCCTCGCAAAGACCGGTGCGGCGTTCGGTCGCGTCTTGGCGTCTGAAGACACCACTGAGGGCCTCAACGCTTTTATTGAGAAGCGTGCGCCCCAATGGAAAGGCCGTTAGTCGTCAAGCGCCTAGCGCAACTGACGCCGAACGGTGATCAGTCTCGCAGTAAGACCAAAGCGTTCGAAGAGGTTTTTCGATTCACGCGCCCCCGGAAGGGCATAAGCATCGATTGCCACGGCATCAAGAACCGTCGCCCAAGCGATTGCAGATTCGAGAAGAAGTTCACCAACGCCAACGTCGCGTACATCGGGTGTGGTGTAGATATCGGTGATCAAGACGACCTGCTCAACGCCCTCAGTGACGACTGAAGCGATCGCATAGCCAGCAAGGACGTTCTCCCATAGACCGCACCACAGCATCGTGTCGGGGGCTTCGAGAGCGGAGGTGAGCGAGTGGAGCGAAGGGATGTTGCGGTCGAGGGCCCAAGACAGTGCTTCTCCCCCGCGCTGGTTGCGCAGCTCGAGTACCGCTGTGTCCATGAGCGCGGACAGTTCGTTGAGGTCCGACTGCTCCGCAGGGCGGACCGTCGTTGACACCTCAGCCCTGCAACTGTCGGATTCGGGTGAGGATCGTCTTGCGTGAACGATGAGTTTGTTCGTAGTCGGAGATTTGCTGAAGCTCTGGCGGCGTCAGTGTGGCCAACAACGGAATGATCTGAACAGCGGTGAGATCGTCGTAGTTACCGATCGGTCCCGCACCATCGGCAGCGTCACCGACATCGTCTGGTCCTGAACTCACAGATGCGGAGTCGACTTTTGATCGAGATGGAGACGACGACTCCGCGATGATTTTTAGGAACGCTTGAACGTGTTGTTCTGCATCGGCGAAAGCTTTACGAGCTTTTGAATTTGTGGTTAAGAGAGCAAACTGACCAATCACACGAGCGTTCGCTGCTTGAGTCCGACCTCGTTTGGCGAGATCCGGAACCGACTCAGCGCTCTTAGAGAGAAACCCGATGGGTGCATAAAGAAACATGTCGAGTAACTGCTCGACTGGATCGACGGTCGAGTCGCTCGTCGACGCCGACACGTCAGCTCTTGGCTTTCTTTGCTGGGGCTTTCTTCGCCGCGGCTTTCTTTGCTGGTGCCTTTGCAGCAGCCTTCTTCGCTGGCGCAGGTTTGGTCGGGGCTTTCTTTGCTGGGGCCTTTTTTGTAGCGGCTTTGACCTGACGATCGAGGGCGCCCGATTCAATGTGCAAGATCGCCGGACACTCCGCCTCGCCAACGGGACAGTGCATCGATCCAGGCGCACCGAATTGTCCACGGTTGACCAGAAGGAAGCAACCGGTGCACATGAATTCGTTGGCCTTCTTCGGCGTTACTCCCTCCGCTATATCGGCAGGAGCGCGAGGCTCAGGTACGACCTCTTCATCGTCCTCTTCGTCGTCGTCGGCAGCAGCGATTCGATCTTTCAGGATCGCATCGAGGTCGGCTTCGACGTCGTCGGGATTGAGATCTTCCTCTTCGTCTTCTTCGTCCTCACGCTTAGGACGGGCAGCAAGCGCGGCGTCAGCCGCTGCTTCTTCGTCTTCTTCGTCTTCGAGAACAGCTTCGACGAGCACCTCTTCGAGATCTTCGACAAGCTCGCCCTCGAGGTCTTCACCTTCGAGGTCGACGTCGATTTCTTCCTCGTCGAATTCTTCGTCGATGGGATCGTCAGCCATGGAGTCCTCGGGTTAGGGCCTGCGCAGCGCGAGGCCAAGGTGATTCGTGCCGCGGATGATAGGCACGTTCTGGGGTGATGTTGGTGCCATTCGTGCCGTAGATGTCGAAAGGTGACAAACGGCACCCTATTTACGGGTCTAAACGTCGACTTTCGGCCCTTCGTTCGGCCTGGAGGCGTTCAAGTTCGGGTTCGGCACTGTGGTCGACAAATCGCATCATTTGCGCGATTGCGTGGTGTCCCGCCTGCTCGGCGATGAGACGGTGCATCTCTTGTCCAACGATCCGGTACGCAGGATGCCCCTGGGGCGTTGTGCGCAACTCGATGAGGTGCATCGCTTCGCGAGCGTTCATATGCATCGAGAAACGCACTCGATACGCCAGAGACACCGCATAGGAGGACTCGGCCGGGAAACGTTCCTCGAGGGCTTCGTAGAGCGAAGCCGACCGTTCCATCGCCTCGTCGAAGGTTGCACCGACGCCCGCGTCATCGACTGCCGCTGGCCGGGTGTAGCCGTGGAGCGGCGTGAGCTTCTGCCAATCGATCGTCAACATGCGATGACGTTGGAGATCTCGAAACGCTCCGTAATCAGCGAGGATGTCGAACCGGTACGAAGGACGTTCGAGGGCTCGTCCAGGCTTATGACGGCGATTGTCTCGTATTCCCTCGTAAGCGTTAAGGACGGCCACGCGCTCTTCGGTGCTCATCTGTCGAACTCGATCCTCGATCTGACGCTCTGGAAGCGTGAGATGGGGATAGAGCGCCGCGGCGACAAGTTTGATTTCGGCATCGGGATCGAAATCAACAAGGGTGACAACAGGCGCCGGTTCAATGTCTTCAACGCCGGCGAATAGACGTCCGGCGATGTCGTCCATAGCGTTGCGGCTCGAACTCATGTAACTGCTCCACTTCACTCCCCTGTCGTCGAGATCTACTCGCTTTAGGAAAGAGGGAACAACTTTGCGCAACTCGGTGAGCATGAGGTCCGCGTAGGTCCGAGCTTCAGGCAATGGATGGGCGCGCATACGAAGCAACAGCATTTCGTAGCCCTGGCCCGTGCCGTAAACGCCGACATTCGAAAGCGAAGAGGCAGGGAGTAGCCCTCGAATTGAGTCGAAGGCCTTTGCCCGAATTGCTTGGCGGTAGACGAAATCGCTGTCAGAAGGATCCTTAGGGATTCTTCCGCGAATGTCGTCGACGAGGATCGGGAGTAATTCCCCGTAGGTGTCGAAGAGTCGATCCATGTCACCGACATAGCGGGTGCCCAGACTCGACTGAAGAACTTCGGGTGGTCGGTAGAACCGATAGCGGCCGCCAATGCGAGCGTCGTAGGCGATGTAGCGAGTTGATTGCTCGAGGTACGCCATAAGCCGACCCCACTCAAGAACCTTTGTCAGAAGGTTCGAGGCCTGCTCACAGGCCAGATGCACTCCCCCGAGTTGGGCAACAGAGTCATCGCCGTATTCGAAAAACACTTTTTCGTAGAGCTCTTCAGCACGACGCAGCCCGATCGTGGCATCGATGGAGGCATCTCCACTGACGTCGAGTTCTCCGACGAATTCGTCGAGAAACAGCCTCCGGAGACTTTTGTGAGTTCTTGAATACCTCGCGAAGAGCGCGCCTTTGACGACCTCAGGAAGATTTACCAGTGCAAACACTGGCCCGTAGAGGTTCGTGAAATAACGACGTAGAACGTCGGCCTCTTCTGGGCTGAACTCTTCGGCGACGTAGACACTCACGGCGAGCAACCGTACGGCGTTGCGGGCTCCAGACCGCGGATGCCGCTGAGGAGAGCTAGTTGCGCCGACTCGCAAATGCGTCGGTAACTGATTGCAGCAATTCCGGTGAGGACCAGAGATCAATAATGGTCATGGCCATGGCTTTGGCCCCATCAAGAACACCTGCGTCCCCAGTGGAAGACGCAGCAAAATCAGTGAACTTCTCGGTGTGGATTCCGACCCCGCGTGGAGCAACTGCGATCATGGGATGGATAGATGGCACCACGTGGCTGACGTTGCCCATATCGGTTGAGCCCACGACATTGATCTCACCGTCTGGCTCTGTCACAACTCTGCCGATTGCCGCACTATTCGTTGCATAGAGCTCTTCGAATGGGGCATTTCGAACGAGTTCCGCGTACGACGGCTCGAGCCAGGAGAACTCGGCTGAGCAGCCGGTTGCATCGCCACCCGCCAGGAGCGCCGCAAGAACTCGTTTCTTGAGTCGTTCGAGCGACGCGACATTTCCGGCTCGAACAAACCAATGCATGCCCGCTGAGGCGGGAACAATATTGGGCTTGTCGCCACCATTGGTGAAGACACCGTGAATCCGTTCATCGGGACGGATGTGTTGGCGCAGAGCGGCAACGTTCATGTAACCCAACACCGCAGCATCGAGCGCGTTGCGCCCGTCCCAAGGTTGAGCAGCAGCATGAGCAGCCTCACCGTGCCATGTGATCAGTAACTGCTGGACAGCGATTGTGTTCATCCACCGCAGGTCAGCATCGGCGGGGTGCACCATCATGGCGGCGTCGATGCCTTCAAGCGCTCCGCGTTCGAGCATGAAGACTTTGCCTCCGCCGCCCTCTTCAGCGGGCGAGCCGAACACGCGCAGCCGACCGTTGAGTTCGTTCGCAACTGCCGCCGCACCGAGCGTTGCTCCGAGGCCAGCTGCCGCGATGATGTTGTGACCGCACGCGTGGCCGATTCCAGGCAGAGCGTCGTATTCACAGAAGACGGCAATCTCCGGACCGGACGTGCCGGTCGAAGCTTCGAATGCAGTTGGTAACCCGTAGGCGCCTCGTTGCACATCGAGACCGTTTGATTCGAGCGCCGCGGTCAGCAGATCGTGAGCATGGTGTTCTGCATAGTTTTCTTCTGGATGCGAATGGATGGAGTGGGAGACCTCGAGAAGCAGATCACTGCAACCGTCGATCACTTCAACGGCTTTTCGCTTTGCCTCGTTGATATCCATGTGTGAACGCTACATCGCGACAGACTCCAACCGGTAGGTCACACCACCACGAAAAATGCGTCGGGTTCAACTCGAATCTCGATTTCCGTGGCATCAAGTCGGAGAAGTGAATCGATCTGCACTGCAACAGGTGAGGTGAAAGCAAAGTGTTGGTGGGAGGTTCGGCGATGTTTTAGGTCCGGATGCGGCAGATGCGTTCCGGAGTGGGCCCGGCTGCGCGCTATTCGTCGTTGCACCCGTGGAAGCGTGCCGGTCGTAACGTCAACGAGACCATCGCCGGGGTGAGACCGAGGACCGAGATCGAGCGGACCGAGCCATTGAGCGTTCATGACCACAGCAAAGTTTTTGGCGAACGGACGACCGATCAGCAAGTGAGCGACAAACGGGTACTCCACTCCGTCTATAACTGCGATGGGCAGATCGATGGGAACAGTGATTGCTTCGGAAGTCTGCAGCCGAGTGACATCGCCGGAACCGCCGAGGGTTCGACACAAGTCACCCCCAAGGAGTCCAACCGAGACGGGCGAACGATGCTCGGACCTTGCAGCGCAAACAACACTTCGCAGTTCTGCGTCAGTCGACACAACCGGTGAACCAGTTGGCAACGGTGCCAATCGGCCGTACTCACTTTCTTTCTTTATCGTCACAGCGAATCGTCATCCTGCTCTACAGCAACACGACCCCGGCCCGAAACGGCGACGATGCCGCGGTGAAGCAAGTCAGACGCTTCAGACGCAGTCGCTGCGCACGTTGCTTCGGTTTCAGAAATCTGCCGGAGGAGATCAACTAATTGTTTGATCGTTCGAACGAAGTCACCGCCAGGCATCTCGTCGTCGCCCAACATATGGTCAAGTTCATCGCCCGAAGCCCATGCATGAGCGAGAGCGAAGAACGCTGGATCTGTCGTGCGAGTACCGGGGAGTCCGAGCCGAATTTCATCCTGCGAAATCGATGATGCAAGGTCGGAAATCTGATCGGCACGATCAGCGAGTAAACGACGCGTAAACCAAGTGCCCAAATCTGGGCTCGATGCCCTTGACTCGTAAATGAAACAGCTCACAAGACCTGCGAGTTCCGGAGCCGTCAGACCGTCGAAAAGATTCTCCTCGATCGCTTCCGCGATAGCGAGATCCGACTCGTGATAGATCCGCACAAGGCGTTCACCGCGTTCTGTGAGTTGCCACCCGTCGAGGTGTCCCCAATTTTCGAGCATCTGCAGGATGCGATCGAATTGCTCGACGAGCGAGCCCGTTCGGGACCGAATCCGCTTTTCAAGACCATCAATGTCCTTGCGCACTCGTTCAACGTCGCGCAGGGCTCTCAGATGTTGGTCGCGTTCGGGACAATCGTGAACAGGGTGCTCAGCGCATTGATCTCGCACAGAGTGCTCGTCGGCTTCCGGTTCGTGCGATCGAATCCGACCGGCGACTCGATCGAGTTCTATCGAGACCGCCTTCTGGAATTTGGGCTTCATCGGAGTGAACGGAATCGGTAGATCGATATGTCCGACCACGGTCGGTGCTTCATCAAAATCTTTTGCTCCAAGCTGCAAGACATTGCGCCGAGAATTTAAGACCTTGACTCTTACTGAGCCACCTTTGCGGTGCGATACAGAGAGGACCGCAACCCGATCATGCCCTCCGCTGCCTTCAAGCCAGAGAATGTCTCCGGGTTTCATTTCCGAAAGGGCACGCTCCACCGCCGAGCCACCGCTACCGGAGCGGCGGACGCCTCGCTCTCGATCAAGCAGCGCCTTGTAGGCAACAACATCTCCCCTGTCGCATTGAGCATCCGCTGTAAGCCGTTCGAGCTTTTCAACCTGCGTAGCGATTCGGAGTTCTTCACGCGCTACATCTGCATCGGCCTGGTATTGCGCAAAACTGCTTCCGAGTAGACGGTGAGCTTCCCCGGCGTCGTACCTACGCACCAAATTCGCAGCCATGTTATACGTGGGTCGAAAAGAACTTGTCAGGCGGAAACTTCGACTCGCAGCCAAAGTTGCGACATCATCGAACGTGACAAACGGTGACCAGAGTACGACTGCGTTTCCGTGATCATCGATTCCGCGCCTACCAGCCCGTCCTGTGAGCTGTGTGTACTGCGCTGGGGTTAAAAACTCATGGCCCTCTCCCGTGAACTTTGTGAGTTTGTCGATAACGACTGTTCGTGCTGGCATGTTGATACCGAGAGCCAGAGTTTCAGTCGCGAAGACAATTCGCACCAGTCCTTCGACGAAACACTGCTCAACGGCTTCTTTGAATGGAGGAACGAGCCCAGCGTGATGGCTGGCTATACCTCGTTCGAGTGAGTCAAGCCAACGTCCGTAGTCGAGAACTTTTAGGTCATCGTCGCTGAGATCTTGCACATGAGATTCGGCGATTTGTCGAATCCTCTCGCGTTCGTCTGAGTCTGTGAACGTAAGACCAGCACGTGTGCACGAGTGGACCGCTTCGTCGCAACCATTCCGGCTGAAGATGAAAAAGATTGCCGGCAACATCGAACGCTCAGCTAGTAATTCGACTATCTCGACTCGACCTGGTGTTGCGAAGCGCCGGCGGCCACCACTGGATCGATCGCGAATATCGAGGTCGTAACGGTGACCTCGTTCTTCGGCCTTCCCGTCGGCGAGAGTCGGAAGCAAGACAAGTCCGTCTCCCTGTCGATCCGCCACGAGATACCAGTTGTCGAGGGTTACGGGTCGTTTCGATTCAACAACGACCTCGGTTGGACCTCGTACTGCACTTATCCACTGTCCAAGCTCATCGGCGTTCGAAACCGTCGCTGAGAGACAAACGAGTCGAACATGCTTTGGGAGGTGGATAATCACCTCTTCCCAAACCGAGCCCCGGTAGGTGTCTTGCAAGTAATGCACCTCGTCGAGCACGACCCATGCGAGCGCGTCGAGACCCGGTGAACGGGCATAGATCATGTTCCGCAGAACTTCGGTCGTCATGACAACGATCGGAGCATCACCATTGATCGCTGTATCTCCGGTCAGAAGTCCGACCGAGGCTTCACCATGCTCCTCGGTTAAGTCGTGGAACTTCTGATTCGAAAGCGCTTTGATGGGAGTTGTGTAAAACGCTCGGGTGCCCGACCGCAATGCCAGGGCAAGAGCGTGCTCGGCGACCTTTGTTTTGCCTGATCCCGTTGGGGCAGATACCAGCACTGACACGCCACGATCGATGGCGGCGATTCCCTCGACCTGAAACCGATCAAGTTCGAATGATTCGCTCACATCAATCGGCGACTGCGTCAGATTCGAGCAACGCAGCTTTCCGCTTAGTTCGACGCCGGACGGCAAGGATGACGGCGCCTATAGCAACCGCCAGTCCGTAAAGAAGGAGCATCGGAAGCGCGAGAGCAATCATCGATATGGGGTCACCACTCGGAGTGATCACTGCGGCGATAACTGAAATCACGACGATGGCCTGACGCCACCATCGAAGCAATTGCTTCGGCGAGATGACACCGATCATTTGCAAAGCCACGAGCAAAACCGGAAACTCGAAGCCAACGCCGAACGCCAGCATCATCCAGACGATTAATGTCACATAACTGTCGGCGGTGTAAAAGGGCTCAATTTGAGATCCGCCGATAGTGGTTAAGAACTGCAGGGTTGGATTGAGGACGTAGAAAGCCAACGTCGCTCCACCAAGGAAGAGGATCACAGAACTCACAGTGAATGGAACTGCGTATCGTTTTTCGTGCTGATAAAGGCCAGGCGTGACGAAACGCCATATCTGCCAAACGATGATCGGCATGGCAACAGCGATGCCGATGTAACCAGACATCTTGAGCCGCAACCCGAAAGCTTGTAACGGCTCAGTCGCGATGAATGGCTGGCCCGGCTGCACCTCATTGAAAGGATGCTTGAGAATCGCCAACACATATGGGTAGAGGAACCATCCGAGGACTGCACCGACTCCGACGGCAATCGCTATTCGAAAGAGTCGTGTTCGTAGTTCTGCGAGGTGTTCCCACAAGGTCATATGACCCGAAGACACAGGCTTCGCTTCTGTCGTCATTGCTGGCCTTCGTTAGTCCCAGAACCGTCATCAACGGAACTTTCGGACAGATCGCCAATAAACGGTGTCGGTGTAGTCGATGGACTCACTGGCATCACGGGATCTACGGGAGCAACGAGGCGTGGACCGTCGGTCGTTCGGTCGAGGGCTGAATCAACTGTGCGGGCATCGCCGATGTCCATTGCGGAACGAACTTCTTCTTCGAACCCCGAGGTCACCCTTCGGACTTCAGCGAGGAACCTTCCGACCTTTCGTGCCGTCTCCGGCAACTTCTCGGGTCCGAGTAGCAATAACGCCAGCAGCAGGATCACGATGATCTCACTGCCGCCAACATTGAACATGGACCGCATCGTACCTCTGCACATGGACCAAGAGATCTCAACGCTCATGTCCCCTTCACCGCTGTCCGATGAGGCAGTCTGTAGAGGTGACTCGTCTTCCATCGCTTCGGCCGCCCATCGGCTTTGCTCATCGTGGAGCGAGGGCAAATGCCCCCGAGAACACGATGGAGGCATTCGAGCTCGCTGTGCGTCTCGGCGCGACCGGCATCGAGAGTGATGTGTGGTTGACATCCGATGGTGTTGCAGTTCTGGACCACGACGGTGTTGTTGGACGGCGACCTCGGCGTCGACCAATCGCGGAGGTTCACTCTTCCGATCTTCCGGAACACATACCGACATTGCGCAGTATCTATGAACTGGTCGGCTCGAGCCTTGAGTTTTCACTCGACGTAAAAGATCCTTCAGCTGCTGCCGAGGTGATCGCCTGTGCTCGGGATGTCAGCGCCGAGTCGCGACTTTGGCTTTGCCATCCATCGCGCGAACTGCTTTGCGGCTGGAGAGCGCTTTCGCCAGACGTCAATCTTGTTGAGTCGACCCGAGCTGCTCGATTTGAAAGCAGTCCTGAACTGCATATCGCCCGAAGCGCTGAGATGGGTGTCGACGTAGTGAATCTCCACTACTCGGATTGGACGGGCGGTCTCATAGCGATGGTGCACCGCTTCGAACTGCTCGCCTTCGGTTGGGATGCACAGTTCGAACGGATTCTCGATGGTCTCCTCGACGCGGGAATCGATGGGGTCTACAGCGATCACGTTGACGTCATGATGAGTTCGCTAGCTAATGCTGCATCCGGTGGCAAAGCCTCTTAGTGGAACAACTATGTCTTCAATATCGGTGCTTCAGAGCAGACCGAAGCGACCCAAAGGCCACACCGTGATGAACGCTCGTCCCACTATCGAAGATTTATCAATGGGCCCGAAGTAACGGCTGTCTTTTGAATCGCCGCGGTTATCCCCCATTACCCAGACTTGGCCAGACGGGACGACGCATGGAGCCTGTTCGCTGCATTTATTCGGGGCGTTGGCGCTGCTCGTAACCGTGCCATCGGGAAGGTAGCTCTCGTCAAGCCGTGCACCGTCGACAAACACTGAGCCGTCTTTGATCACAACGGACTCTCCAGAGAGCGCCACCACGCGCTTGATCAGATCTGGAATCGTGCTCGAAGTTTCAGATGCTGGTCGCTCGAAAACAATCACGTCACCACGGTTCACGCCGTGAAGGCGATAGCTGAGTTTGTTCACCAAAACACGATCGCCGACATGCAACGTCGGGTACATCGAGAGCGACGGAATGTAGAACGCCTGCAGCAGAAAGAGCTTCACGACGAGTGCGAGCAGTATCGCCCCGACAATCACTAGGAACCACTCGATGACGCCCGCTCCTCGGGAGCCAAATAACTTCTCGAGAATCCGACGGCGAGTGCGTGAAGGTCGAGGCGAAGCCACGGGTTCGGCTGAAGGGCTAGTCACAAGGTGGCTTTCGGATCGGAAACTGGGCCCGTACCTTCTGGCTTGCTCGTCACACTACTCACTGTAGATGGCGAGCAGTCTTCGGGCCGATGCTGCACCGACCCCTTCGAGGCCCTCTGACGCGTCGAGTACGGCAGCGTCGGGACCTAGGCGAAGGAGAAGTCGTTCAAGCCATGCGATGGAGCCGATGGCCAGTTCTACGGTTAATGCTCCGTTGGTCTCTTGAGTGACTGATTCGGTCGGGTAGTACTCGATAACCCACTTTGCTTGCTGACTGAGCCGGAGTGTCACTCTTCCTTGTGCGTCGGCACTGTCAAAAAGACGGAACTCAGGAACAGGATCGGGAACCTCGAACAAGCTGTCGAGCAGACTGACTTCATGTATCCGATCAATCCGGAAAATTCGTTCGGCGCCGCTCGCATGACACCAGCCCTGGAGATACCAGAGACCACCTTCTGAATGAATCGTCCAAGGATCGATCACTCGACTTCCGGTGTTGTCACGCCCGTAGCTGTAGTAACTCATTTCCACCGAAAGCTTGTTGTCGATCGCACTCCGTAGCTGCTCGGTTATTGCGTCTGAAGCAGTATCGATGGCGATCTCAACTGCCGTCTCTGAAGCTTCGCCTAAAGCGTTCAGCACTTTCGCAAGGCCTCGTGCCAGAGCGCTGTTTTCATCGGCCCCAGGAACCGACAGAAGTGCCTTCGCCGATGTGAGTAAGGCGAAGGTTTGTTCCGCGGTGAGACGCAATGGACGGCGGAAATAGTCTGGAAGTTCTATCGACACAGTGTCAGCATCGATGATCGCATTGATGAGCACATCGGGTGTGTAGGGGTGAACACCGACCATCGAAGTGACAACAAGACAATCGCGTAGATCGTCAGAATCGATGTTGAACCTTTCCCCGATCTCGGCGAAGGTCGCAGTGCCGTTTGGTTGATTGGCCACCCATGGAACAATTGCCAACGTGCGGTCAAGCCTCTCGGCTGCGGTGAGATCAGCCATTCGACTCACCTGCAATTGCCGTGAGCCATTCGCTCATCGAAGTTCGATAATCGGCTGGGCTAAGGACTTCGGCATGATCGAGGAAACTCAGCACAAAGGACCGAAAAGCCGGCCAGTTCGTAACCGGAACTTGGAAGATGCGCGATCCTCCCGGGGCTTCTTCCGAAAGGCAAGAACTGAGTGAATCACTGGCGAAGGAGGCGACCTCCGCATCGAACAAGACACCCACCATCACTGGATCACCGTCTCCGAATTCCCAAGGATCGGATTGTTCAACGAGGGTTGACGGTGCTGGATGGGTTTGGCTGCCAGCATCGGCGAGAGCGACCTCGCCCCTTATTCGATCGAGGCGAAAATTCCGCTGTTCTTCGCGAGAACTATCGAAAGCGGCCAGCGTCCATCGACCTCTCTGAAAATCAAGATGCCACGGTTCCACGTTCCGTTCTGACACGCCGGCGGTTGTTTCGTACTCGAAGGTGGCGCTCCGTCGTTCGGTCACTGCACGGAACAACGGAACGAGTGCCGGGTCGCTAGGAATCTCGGTGAGCTCGCCGGCTGGAACACCGAGAGGATCATTCGTCACTGAATCGACGACCCCGCCGAGTCGCCACATTGCTCTCGCCATATCTGCCTGTGACGAGCCAACAGCCACTGTCTCCAGAGCGAGATGCAATGCGGCGAGTTCATCACTTTCGAGACCAGGATCCGGTAGTTCATATTTGGACTTATCAACGCGATACGCCGTTAAGTCAGCGGTTGCCCCAACAACGACTTCGATCGGCACTCCGAGAGCAAGCAGGTCTTTCTTGTCGCGCTCAAAAGTTCTTCGGAACGAATCGTGATCCGGGTTGTACCCAGGAACTCGCTGCTGAATATCGGCAGCCCGAATGCCCTGAGTCGTATCGCTAAGAGCAGCGAGCAGGTTCATCTGACGCTCGAATTTCTCGGCTGATTTATCTGTCGGAGTCATTAATCATCCATCAACTAAAATTGGTGGAACTGTCACAAGGAAGCGATCAGTTTTTCGACACGCTCGTCGTGTGAGCGGAATGGGTCTTTGCACAGAACCGTCCGTTGAGCTTGGTCATTCAATTTCAAGTGCACCCAATCGACGGTGTAGTCGCGCTTTCGTTCTTTGGCCTTCTTGATGAATTCGCCTCGGAGGCGAGCCCGTGTTGTCTGGGGTGGCGTTTCAATGGCCTCATCGATCTCAGCATCACCGCAAGTCCGCTCAACCAGCCCACGGTCTTGAAGGCGGTAGAAGACGCCCCTTTTGCGATTGATGTCGTGATACTGGAGGTCAAGGAGCGAAACTCGTGGATCGGTGAGCTCAAGTCCGTGGCGCTCACGAAACGCTTCTATGAGTTTGTATTTGATCACCCAATCGGCTTCTCGGTCCTGGCCAAGTGGATCTTTTTCAATCGTCGTGAGTGATTTCTCCCACATTCCGAGCGCTTGCTTCTCGAGCGGCGAGAGATCACGTCGCTCGGCATAGCGCAACGCTCGGGTGAGGTATTCGCTCTGGATCTCAAGCGCGGTCGCCTCTCGACCATTTGCGAGCCGAACTTTTCGCGTACACGTCATGTCGTGGCTGATTTCTCTGATTGCCCGGATCGGGTTTTCAAGAGTCATGTCCCGCATGATCACATTCGGTTCCTCAAGCATCCGGAGCAAAATGGCTGTCGTACCGACTTTCAGGAACGTGGCGTACTCGCTCATATTGGAATCGCCCACGATTACATGCAGCCGTCGGTATTTCTCGGCGTCAGCATGGGGCTCATCTCGCGTGTTGATGATCGGGCGACTGCGAGTCGTGGCCGAAGACGTGCCCTCCCAAATATGTTCGGCTCGCTGTGAAATGCAGAACATCGCACCGCGGGCTGTCTGAAGAACCTTGCCAGCCCCTGCGTAGATTTGCCTGGTCACCAGAAACGGAATCAATGCATTTGTGTAGTGCGCGAGTTCCTCGGTCCGGCCCGTCAGATAGTTCTCGTGGCATCCATACGAGTTACCGGCTGAATCGGTGTTGTTCTTGAAGAGATAGATATCGCCATTGATTCCCTCGTCGGCAAGTCGTTTCTCGGCCGACGTCAAGAGTTGCTCGAGTATCCGCTCCCCCGCTTTGTCATGCACAACGACATCATGAATGGAGTCACACTCGGGAGTTGCGTACTCGGGGTGAGATCCAACATCGAGATACAGACGAGCTCCATTTTGGAGGAACACATTGGAACTCCGGCCCCATGAGACCACACGTCGGAAGAGATATCTCGCAACCTCGTCTGGGCTTAGCCGACGTTGCCCGCGCAGCGTGCAGGTGACTCCATATTCATTCTCGAGTCCGAAGATCCTGCGCTCCATATCGGCACGCTACCGGTGAAGCTCCCGACGAGTGTGCTCCACCGCAAATCAGGCTTGAGGGAGGAAGCCAGGTAATTCTGAGCGCTCAATACGACGGAATGATCGGCGCTGAGCGCCGCGGTCAAGGACTGCAACTTCGAGGTCGGAAGCAACCAACGAACGGTCGGGTCCAGCGAGTGCAGCAACCGCTATCGCCAGCACCGAAACGAGATCGAGGCCAGTGGTCCAGGTCGCTTCAAGACGACTTGCAATAGCGTCGGCATCGCCACCGAGAACCGTGAATCGGTCCTCGTCCATGACTGTGCCGTCGTAGAGGATGTGGAAGAACTGGTCGTCGGGTTCTGCAGCACCGACCTCAGCCACGAGAATCTCAACTTCCATGGGCTTCATCTCATGGGTGAAAACCTGACCGAGAATTTGTGCGTATTGATTGCCCAAACTGCGGGCATCGACGTCTTCGCGGCTGTAGGAGAATCCCTTGAGATCGGCAGCTCGAACGCCAGCGATCCTAAGTTGGTCGAATTCGTTGTATTTTCCGACACCGGCGAACGCAATGCGGTCATAGATCTCGCTGACCTTGCGAAGCGTTGTCGAGGGATTCTCTGCGACGATCGCTATGCCATCGGCAAATTGTGCAGCGACCAAGGATCGGCCACGGGCGATGCCTTTGCGGGCATAGTCGGCCCGATCTTTCATGACCTGTTCCGGAGCAACATAGAACGGCATGCTCATTTCGCACCCCCTGCGGTCTCTGTTGCTGTTTCAGAAATTCGGCCGCCACCGTCTCGTGAAGCGAGCACGTCGAGGAGTCCGACGAATCGTTCTGCTATCTCGGCATCGAGAACTCTCTCGAAACCATCAGCTGTGATCGTTGCAACAACCGGATAAATCCCACGGACCATGTCGGGCCCTCCGGTTGCGGAATCTTCATCGGCAGCCTCAAACAGCGCCGTGATTACAAGATCGACTGCATCATCTCTCGTCAGACCTTCGTGGAATCGCATCTTGACGACAGAACCGGCAAGCGAACCACCGGATCCGCTCGTTGCGAAATTTGACTCTTCGTAGCGACCACCGGTGATGTCGTACTGAAAAAGCCTTCCGGTTTCCCGGCGCACATCGAAGCCAGCGAAAATTGGTACGACGGCGAGCCCTTGCATTGCAGCTGGAAGGTTGTTGCGAACCATCTGTCCAAGCTGGTTGGCTTTGCCTTCGAGGGAAAGCTGAGATCCTTCAACTTTCTCGTAGTGCTCAAGTTGAAGTTGGAAGAGTTTCACCATCTCCATCGCTGGCCCTGCAGCGCCTGCGATGGCGACGCCCGAATGTCGATCGGCAGGAAACACTTTTTCGATTGCCCGATGGCTGATGATGTTGCCCGACGTTGCTCGGCGGTCACCGGCCATCACAACGCCATCGACATAGCGAACGGCGACAACCGTGGTGGCATGGGTGATTCGAAGTCGATCGTCAACGGCCGAAGACGGAGCTATCGGAACGAGACCTTGCAGTTTCGCTAGAGCGGCAAAGTCGGGACCGGGATCGTCGGACGGAGCAAAGAACGGCATAGTCACGGACGAAATGCTACCGGTTCGAAGCCGGTGCAACCCAAGCGACTATTGGCCACCCTTTTGTACAAAACTGCGGACAAAGTCCTCTGCATTTGTTTCCAGGACTTCGTCGATCTCGTCAAGAAGGTCGTCGAGTTCCGCTTTGAGCTTTTCGCCCGTTTCAGAACTCTGTGGAGCGTCATCCACTGATGTCTCGGGTCGCTCAGCTGGAGTCCGTCTGATTTGTTCACGTTCAGGCATGGCACCTCCTTCTTGTCGAAGCGAGCGATCCTCTTCGAACCACGACTGCTCGCCCTATGAACCGAGTCGATCGAGCAACTCGGTAGCTGTTTGGCTTGATTCGATCACGCTAGCCACATGGGCAGCGGTCCCACGGGACGGTTCCATCATGGCAACTCGCCGGAGTGAATCACCACCGGTATCGAAGACCAGTGAGTCCCAATTCGCCGAAACAATGTCAGAACCAAACTTTGCGAGACATGCCCCGCGGAAATAGGCACGTGTGTCGTCTGGTGGATGCGAGATGCCTCGCTCTACCCCGGTCGCTGAGCAGATTGTCTCGAGGCCTACACGACGAGCCAGGGACTTCTCTGGACGAAGATCGTGATACTGGAGATCGAGTGCATGCAGCCGAGCATCCCCCCACGAGAGGTTGTGTCTCTCGCGGTAGCCATCAATCATTCGATACTTAGCAATCCAATCAACAGTTGACGCAAGTGAGGCGCTTTCGGATTCGATGGCAAGGAGAACGTCACTCCACCGTCGAAGTATTTCTGGGCCGGCTTCCGCTCCAACTAGTTCGAATCCGTGATGATCCGTCCAGTCGATTGCCCGCTCCAACAAGTGCATTTGCACCTCTAGGGCTGTAACCGAACCGCCACTGGCGAGTGGCAGCGCTGCCGACATGGAGAGGTCCGTACTAACGGAACGTAGTGACCCAATCGGTGATGTGAAACGGAAATCGGCGTTGATCCAATCGTCTTCGATCATCGCTAAAACGATGGCCGTGGTGCCGACCTTAAGGAAGGTCGCTACTTCGCTCATATTGGCGTCACCAATGATGACGTGGAGCCTTCGATATTTCTGAGGGTCCGCATGTGGTTCGTCGCGCGTATTGATGATCGGTCGTTTAAGGGTTGTCTCGAGGCCGACCTCTTCCTCGAAAAAATCTGCTCGTTGACTTATCTGAAATGGCACTTCATCGGCTGAGAATCCGATTTCACTTCCCACTTTTCCTGCACCGCAGAAAATCTGTCGGGTAATGAAGTGTGGGGTTACTTCAGCGACGATGCGACCAAATGGAAGGGCCCTATCGACGAGATAGTTTTCGTGACAACCGTATGAATTGCCCTTGCCATCGGAGTTGTTCTTGTAGACGACGATTGACTGTCCTTCCGGGAGAAGGGCATCTGCGGCGAGCATTGAGCGTTCGAGAATGATCTCTGCAGATCGATCGAAGGTGACGACGGACAGTGCATCGCCGCATTCAGGCGTAGACAGTTCCGGATGCGCGTGGTCGACGTAGTAGCGAGCCCCATTAGTGAGGACTGCATTCGTAAGATGCGTTTCGACCTCGGGAGGCATGGCCCCGACAGGTGTCGCTCCGCGGGCATCGATGCTCGGGCTTTCGAACTCGAAGTCCCAGCCGACCTGGGGAACGCCGAGAGCAGATCCACCAGAAAGATTGAGAGCGCTCAGGTACGAGTTAATAAGAACCGACGAGGCCGTAATCGGATTCGGATCTTCGATTCCCCGATGAACGATGCCGTATTCAGTCTCTATGCCGCAGATCTTCCGGATCGCCACGATTCAAGCCTATCGATTCGCCAGTTTCGGTGAATCACTCAAAGGTATTGACCGGTTCCCACGCGCTCGATTGACCGACCACCACCTGTTTCTGATTCGGAATGCTTGACAAGGGTTCGGATGTAAATGATCCGCTCACCTTTCTTGCCAGAGATCTTCGCCCAGTCATCGGGATTCGTTGTGTTCGGAAGATCCTCGTGCTCTTTGTATTCCTGATGGATTGATTCGAACATATCGTCCACACGAATACCGCGTTCACCACTGCGAAGGAATCTTTTGATTGCGAGTTTCTTTGCCCGCCGAACGATGTTCTCAATCATCGCTCCCGAAGAGAAATCTTTGAAATACATAATTTCTTTGTCGCCATTTTGGTACGTGACCTCGAGGAACTGATTTGCCTCGTCGGCGCGGTACATCTCGGCAACGGTTTGCTCGATCATCACTCGAACGGTCTTCTCGGGGTCGCCTCCTCCGAGGGAGTCCACTTCCGATGCATCAAGAGGAAGGTCTGACGTGAGGTAGCGAGCAAATATTTGCCCAGCTGAGTTCTCGTCAGGCCGTTCGATCTTGATCTTCACGTCAAGCCGACCGGGACGCAGAATTGCCGGATCGATCAAATCCTCTCGATTTGATGCGCCGATAACAATCACGTTCTTCAACGTTTCAACGCCATCAATCTCAGCGAGAAGTTGCGGCACGATGGTCGATTCCATGTCGGAACTGATTCCGGTTCCACGGGTACGGAAGAGGGAATCCATCTCGTCGAAGAAAACGATGACTGGCCAGCCTTCCTCGCTCTTTTCACGTGCTCGCTCGAAAACCAGACGTATCTGGCGCTCAGTTTCGCCGACATACTTATTGAGAAGTTCGGGGCCCTTGATGTTCAGGAAATAACTGCGAGCATGTTTATCGCCCGAAACCTCGGCAACCTTCTTCGCCAACGAATTCGCTACCGCCTTCGCGATGAGCGTCTTTCCGCATCCGGGTGGACCATAAAGAAGAATGCCCTTTGGTGCAGGCAACTTGTGCTCAGCGAAGAGGTCGTGATGCAGAAACGGAAGTTCAACTGCATCCATGATCTGTTCGATTTGTGAATCGAGGCCGCCGACATCTTCATAGGAGACATCTGGGACTTCCTCTAGGACAAGTTGCTCGATGTCGGCTCGGGGCAACTTCTCAAGCAGCATCGAGGCTCGGGCGTCGAGAAGTACAGAATCGCCCGAACGAAGTTTGATGCCTAAAAGATCCGCGCCAATCTCAACGACTTGCTCTTCGTCGGCGCGACCCACGACCATCGCGCGCAGCCCATCGCTCAGAAGCTCCTTGAACGTTACGACTTCACCAGTTCGCTCCGGAGATCTGGCCATTACAACGTTCAAGGATTCGTTCAGGACGACTTCAGAACCACGGATCAGTTCCTGAGCGTTGATCTCTGGATGAAGAGAAACGCGAACTTTGCGACCACCCGAGAAAACGTCAGCCGTGCCGTCATCGTTCTGGCCAAGAAACGTTCCGTAGGCGGCCGGCGGCTGTGTGAGCTTCTCGACTTCTTCACGCAGCGAAGCGATGTGATCTCGGGCCTCCCTCAGCGTGTAACTCAATTTTTCGTTCTGACTCGCTGCCTGAGTGAGTTGACCCTTGGTCTCTAGCAGTCGCTCCTCGAGTGACCTCACTCGCTTGGGAGCGTCCTGGAGGCGACGACGCAGTGATGCGACCTCTTCTTCAAGAACACGAAATTGCTCGCGAAGGTCGTCGTCGGCTGAGGCGTTAGGACCTTCGGCTTCTTGGGGGCTCATTAATCAGTCCTCCTAGTCGTGATCGTGACCCTATCGGCAGGAATAGGTCCCGGTCGGTCTCGGGCGGGAAGCGGGCCGACCGCTTGAATCCACGAGATCGTCGATTGAGCAGTCGCGGAATTTCGGCCCCCCTGTTTCATATTGAGCCTCTCACCCACTATGGTTTCGTCGTTCCCATCCCCCCTCACGAAGAGGTGTAGTGACACATGAAGGTCTGGATCGATCAGGATCTCTGCACAGGCGACGGACTCTGCGAGGAGATCGCTCCCGACGTGTTCACACTGCTAGACGATGGTCTTGCATATGTGAGAGAGGGCGACAAAGTGTTCTCTGACCCAGGCGGCGCTGCTGGCCTTGCCAACATTCCTGACGGTCAACTCGATGGTGTCATCGAATCGGCCGAGGAATGCCCCGGAGAATGCATCTTCATCGAAGTCGATTAAGACACGGCGAAATTTAGAAATCTTTTGAACGAGCCCCGGTTTGCCGGGGCTCGTTTGCGTTCCGGTCTGGGAGCACGTCGCTCATGTCAACCAAGCCCACCTGAGCTCAACTCAGGCAACTACCAGTACTGACAGTTGTCGTCCCAGCGGTCGAGAGCGTTGCTTGCAACTCAGATGGGGTTAAAGCGTACGCGACGTTCGGAGTGTCGCGAGCAATAGCGAAAGCGATTCCCACGACCTGGCCCTGCTCATTCACGAGCGCAGAACCGGAATCTCCCGGTCGCAAGGTGGAAGAAATCTCAAGAACTTTCCTCTCGGTTTTAGCGCTCCCATAGATATCCCGACCAGTTGCGTTGATGAGACGAGCCACTTTGAAAGGGGCAATGCGGAGCGGCTCGCCTCCAGGGTGCCCGAAGACTCCCCCGCTTGTCCCTTCGCTCTTGGTGGTGGACAGGGACAGAGGTGGACGATCAAAACCAGAGACGCGAACTATGGCGAGGTCACGAGCGGGATCGAACGCAATCACCGTCCCGTCGAAGCGACGACCATCGTCGCGAAGGATGTTCGTCGAACGCTCTCCGGCAACAACGTGGGCGTTTGTTGCGATTAGCCCATCGCCTATGACAAAACCTGAACCGTCCTGCAGTTTGTTGCAGGCCGGACCTTCAACCTTCACCACTGACCGCGCCACGCGTGCCGCCACCTCTAGGGAGAGGCCAGTGGCTTCCGGGGGAGCTCCCAGATTCGGAGATGGACGGAGTACATCAAACACATCTGGAAAGGAACCCTGACCTACAACCGACCGAAGCGCTTGCATCGCGTCTGGCGCAGGTGGCAGCGAATTCTCAACCGTTCGGGCTATCCATGAATTTGATGTCTGTGTAGCTAACCACCCTGGACTGGCGATGAAAACGGGGATCACAAGCCAAACGATGATCACGACGCCTACAAGGCCCGCTATGCCACCGAGCACACGATCAACTGTGCCGAAGGCACCATCACGCCTACGAGGTGTGAGGCGACCTCCGATGATGAAACCGATGGCCTGACCAACTGTGGCGCCTACGAGAAGAAGACCGATGGAAAGTACGAGTAGGAGTCCAGGATTTGTCGAGTCGAGCTGTTCGAGGAACCGAGGCAAGAGCCAAACAGAAAATGCAAGACCGGCAGCGAGTCCGATCCACGAGACGACTCTCGTGATTAGTCCCAACCGATAGCCGCCCAGAATCGCTAGAGCGATCGCAACAAGCAGAGCGATGTCTAGAAAACTCAAGGAAGGAATCGCTTTTTAGCCACGACAACCAAGCATTCAGCCGCCGAGCAGACGCGCGTGAGTAAGGAAGCCAGTGTGGGCGACCATTCGATGATCTGGTCGAACCGCAAGTCCTTCTATGTGCCAAGTTCGGTTCAGTACTTCGATCGTCTCAGGCATATCGAATGGGCTCTGCTCAAGGGCCTCTCGCAGTTGCATCGCCTGCACGATGCTTGGCGTATACGCCAAGAGAATCCCGCCGGGATGCATCGCTTTGGCTGCGTGGGGAACTACCCGCCAAGGCTCTGGAAGATCGAGAACCACTCGGTCAAGATCAGTTTCGTCGATCCCGTCGTAACAATCGCGTAATTCGATGCGGTAGCGATCGAGCACTTCTGCGCCGAGAAACGCTTCGACATTTTCCTTCGCACGATCGGCGAAGTCCTCCCGCAACTCGTAGCCCACGATATCGGCGCCCGCTCGGAGCATCGTCATCGATAACGCCCCCGAGCCAATCCCTGATTCAAGGACTCGGGCTCCAGGAAAGATATCGGCGTGCATGAGAATAGGACCGAGATCTTTTGGATAAATAACCTGAGCACCACGCGGCATCTTGAGAACAAAGTCCGAAAGAGTCGGACGAACTGCGAGATACCCCACATTTTTTGTTGATTGAACCGTGACACCTTCAGGGGAATCAATAAGTGAATCGTGTGGAACGAAGCCTGAGTGCGAATGGAATTCGCCAGCCGGTTTGAGCGTGATCAGATAACGCCGCTTCTTCGGGTCGATGAGAAGCACTCTGTCGCCGACGGCGAATGTCCGACTCATTGGACAGCTCCTGATCGGGTAGGTCCAAGATCGACAGACACAGCGTTGACTCCGGTTCGTTCGGGAAGTTGACCGCCAGCTCGTTCAACAAGCCGACAGAAAGCGCAGGTTTCAGAGGTCGTAGGGGCCCCACATGATGCGCAGGCCCCGAGCCCTTCGCGGTCGATAGAAGCCTCCGTGGCAAAAAACTCAGCCGCCCGATCGAGAAAGCCGAAATAGAACGAGTGTTTGGCTCCCGGTGATGCTGTCTCAATCTCATTCAGCGCGTTCTTGTATCCGAGGTGCTTGTTCCCCGCAGCCATAGGGCATTCATCGACGAGATAGTCGATTCCCTTCACGATGCAATACGCCGCCGTTTCACGCTCGGCGAGCCGGACCAACGGTTTCACTTTTCGGGGGAATCCATCCCTCGCGGGCAGTACTGGAAGTTGTCGGCCGAGGTATTCGGTATGCCAGTGCAAGGTGTTGCCAAAGAGAACTGCCGCTTCATCGTCCAAGTTGTGCCCTGTTACAAGGACGTCGTACCCACCCTTAATTGCTTCTTCATCGAAGAGATGACGTTTCGAAAGTCCGCATGCAGAGCACGGAACTCGCTTGGCTGCTCGAGAACCGTTGGGAATGTCGAAACCGAAGGTCGACGGCACATCCACTTCGATCAAATGAAGAGAACGCGTCTTCGCATAAGCCCTTGCATAGTCAAGCGACGTATCGCTGTAGGTGCCGATTCCGAGACCGATGTAGAGCCCGTCAACGTTGTACCCGAGATCCAAGAGGAGGTCCCAGATAGCGAGTGAATCTTTGCCCCCAGATACAGCGACCAGGATCTTGTCCGACTTCTCGAACATCGAGAACTCATCAATGGCTTTTCGAACTTGGCGTTGACACTGCTCAAGAAAGTGTTCAGCGCAAAAATTCGAGTTGTGTCGGCGGATGTCAATGATGGCTGGACCGCGACAGGTCACGCACTTCATTGAGCACCCCCGGAAATAACGGGGCGAATCTCAATCGCATCATCGTCAGAGAGTGACTCGTCTCCGGGGACAAGTTCGCCATCTCGCACAACCAACACAGCTTCCCGATTGAGGTCGAGCCGCGCAAGGAGATTGATGATCGTGATGGGACCTTCGATATCGAGATCCCGCCGGGGGTTATGGAGTCGAACTTTCACACGCACATGATCGCAGGCCGAGGGCCCAAACACCTAGGCGCGACCAGAGCGCCGTTCTTCTTTGCGTCGATCCCGCTTTTCGGCCTTCTTCGCCTTACGCCGCTTTCGCCTCGTCGGAGGGGCGGGCTCATGTGTCAGGACGATTGTCTCGCCCACTAAGAGCCGACCTTTGTAGACGGTCTTTGGGTCGGGCCGAAGAGCCCACTTCAGGGCTCTCAGCGACCAAGCAGCGAGGCCAAGAAAGAGCCAAACGCGGCTTCCACCGAAGAGACCCTTGGTGAGGGCTCTCCGGCGCAGGTCTGAAAGGACGCTCATACTCGCCGAATCTCGACGAATGTCCGGCGCTTGCGCCCTCGACGGCTTCCGAGTGCGAAGACAAGAACGACAACTGTCACCGCTACGGCAGCCACGGCGATTGTGGCGTAACTGCGGGTTTCGGTTTCGACACCCTCGATCTCGGTTTGGATTGAACGAAATCGCTCTTCGATGTGATCACGGGTAATCGGACCGTTGGTGCTCATTTGATGCCCTTCCGAGATGATGTTGTTGGATGTGTTCCAACGCCACCTTTACCAATCCTTGAGATGGAGAAGCCGACAAGACCACCGAAGATCAACGCAACGATGATGTACGGCACCCAAGACCAGAAGCCGCTAAAGACATCTCCTGTTTGAGTCTGCAGGGCACGCAGAGCGGAGAGACCAAGGAGGAAGACTCCGAGGGTGACCACAATCATCCCGCCAACGCCGAACGCAAGATAGCGACCAATATTTCGTAGAGGATCAATTGTTTCTTGACGGGCATAGGAAACGAGAAGATCCCAAAGGTCCTGGATGGTCTCCGTTATCGACTTTGAACTCGCCACAATGGTTCCTTCGATATCTCAATGCCGGGAAAGGGACGAAGCATCGCTGCTTGTGAGTTTAAGTATCCCACTCTCCGGTGATCGGAGCGTGAACTGAGCCCTCGCCTGTGCTTTCTAGCGTCTATTCGCCAGATGATTCCCGCCGGTGAAGAGCCTCAATCGCGTCAAGATCAGTGACCTGCTCTTTCAGCGACTCGCATAAGAACTCCAGACGTTCTGAGGCTGTCGAAGCGCACAGACCTCTGTAATGATCGCTCGGACCGAGTGGAGACAGAGCGAGGAGCTGGAACGAGCCAACCGATGGATCTGGATCAAGTAGGTCGATGATCTTCTGAAATTCGAAGGCAGATCCGGTTCGCTCTCTGACCTCGAGGCAAAGCATTCGGGCAAGTTCGACGAGGTGTCCGGTGTCCGCATCGTTCGGGGTATCAGGCCAACTGTCGACCACCGCTCTGGGGAATGGATCGTCTTCAAGCCACTCGCGAACTCGGAGGCGTTCAATGCCAACGCCGGTTACGAACCAGTGCCCATTGACGTCTTCCTTGGCATCGATGATGCGAATCAGGGTGCCAAGACTGTTGCGCTGATCGCCGCCGCCAACCTCGCTCCCTCGCTCGATTAACACTGATCCGAAAAGCCGATCTGAAGACAGACTCGTCATCACGAGTGCCCGATACCTAGGCTCGAACACCTGCAGTGGCAACCCAACTCCGGGTAACGCGACGCTCCCGAGCGGAAACATCGGAAGGATCCGCGCATCTACATTTCCGGAATCCGTCATTTCGCTGGAAGAGGCCCGAGCGATGCGATCTTGGTCCCCTTTGCATAGGCCATCAGTCGGTCAGTGAAGCCATCGGCCACAGAAGTTGTGCGGATGTCGTTGCCATTGTGAATAAACGAAAACGTCAAGACGTTCCCTTGCGGAGTGTCGGCGAACCCACTCAGAGCATTGACGGAATTGAGGGTGCCAGTTTTCGCCCGCACTCGACCTGTCGACGCAGTTGCGAGCATCCGCTTCCGAAGAGTGCCCGTTCGTCCGCCGACTGGAAGCGCCGCGAGAACGTCCGGAAACTTCGAAATAGTCGAGACCAATGCGATGTCGAGTGTGCACGTCATCCGGTCATTTGGATCGAGCCCAGATCCATCACGCATGACAAGACCAGTGAGATCGAAACCCTGCTTAGTTAACGATTCTCTGATGGCGTCGACCCCGGCGGCAGTGGTCCCTTGGCCCTTCGCTTGGAGCCCGATCTCCTTGGTGACCAGTTCGGCTGTCGTGTTGTCGGAGTTCGTAAGCATCTCTGACAGCACCTCGGTCATCGGCACGGAATCAAACGATGCAATCTCGCGACCTTCCGAAGGGGCTCTTCCTGTCGACGCTCCACCAGAGACCTTGATGCCGCGAGTGGTCAAAACAGTGCGGAGCGTCTGTGCGAAGAGAAGCGCTGAATCGCCCGCTTTTCGATTCGCAGTGGGTTCAGTGGGCGTGTCGGCGTAGCCAGTCGACCCGTCATTGACGAGGAGGGCCGAGAGTGGGGCCACTGTGCCGCCGATTTGATATCGAGTCGGCCAGGACGGCACCCATCGCGTGTCGTCGTATCTCGACTCATCGCCAACAATGCCGCCAGATATCTCCTTCACGCCTGCATCGCCAAGGGTGTCGGCAAGTTGCGTGAAATCCTCGTAGAACTGGTCTGGGTCATCGAACACTGTCTTGTAGCCAGCAGTCGCGAACAGGGGGTCTCCCCCTCCGACTACGTAGAGATCGCCATCAACAACCCCGTTCTTCGGAATCTTGTTGGCAACAAATCTCGTTGTGAACCTTGAATCGGGACCCAATACGTCGAGTGCTGCGAGAGCCGTCGCAAGTTTCAACGTTGAGGCGGGTTGCAATGCGTCAGATTCCTTGTGGCTGAAGATGACCCGACCATCTTGCTCAACGATCGCGCAGGTTGGGCCAACCACCTTGTTGAGATATTGATCAAGAGACGCAACCATTTCCGGATCGCTCGATGCTGCTTGGAGTGACCCCGGAAAACGTCGCGCAGAGAGAACCGGTGTCGTCGGTGTCTGAGTCGTAGCCGCTGCTGCGCCCTTATCTTCCGCATGTGCAATCGATGGAAGTAAGGACACAAGCGCGAGCGACAAGGCACAACAAGCAAATGATTGACGTGCCGAAATCATTGACTTACGTTGCCCGGCGTTCCGAACGATGCAAGCCAGACCGTCCGTTCATAAGTGTGGTGTAGCGCGACAACTGCTCGTTCAGCCGAAGGGAAGCAATAATGCCCAGTGGAACGCACTGCGGCGACGGCAGCGTTGCTTGGATCGCCAATGGCAAGTTCGGATGCGATCAGAACCGGTTTGTCAGCGGCTACCGATGCAGAGAGGGCAACTTCGGCGTAGCGAGAATCCTGGCGTTCATGGAATGCAACGATTCGTTCCAAACCGTGTTCAGGATAAAAGGGCCCTTCGCGTTCGAGTCGCCCCTGATTCGATTGGATGCCCATGCCAAGCACCAACATGGAATCAATATCGCTATGGCTAACAACTGATTCAAGCACCGCCGGAACCGTGTCTTTGGTTTCGCCACCGGCAAGATCGATCGGATTATTACGACTCCACCTTGGCGGCAATAAGCCATCGAGCGTGTTGCGCAGGTCGGAAGGCAGTTCTACGAGATCCAGGCTCGTGGCGGAAATGGCATCGGCTGCAAGCACGCCCCATCCTCCCACGGTGGTCACCACTGCTACCCGCGGCCCTCGAGGTGCGGGAAGTGTCGCAAAGGCTGCAGCAATATCGAACGCTTCCGAGATCGAACTTGCACGGGTTGCACCCACCTGGCGACAGAGGCCGTCAAAAACGCGGTCGTCCGTCGCAAGCGAACCGGTGTGACTAGCGGCGGCTCGAGCTCCAAGACCCGATGCTCCCCCTTTGAGGATGACAACTGGCATTCGTCGACAAACCTGCTCAAGACGCTCAGCGAATTCCCGACCGTCGGAGATTCCCTCCACATAAACGAGTCCCACGGAAGTTTTCGGATCTCCAGCGAAGTACTCAAGCATGTCGATGACACCCACCTGAGCGGCGTTACCAACCGAAATGGCTCGGCTGACTCCAACTCCGCTCTGGCGTGAAAGGTTCATGAACGAAGAAACGAAATTTCCGGACTGACTCGCAATTCCGATCGAACCGACCGGTGGGTACGGCGCAACGATCTGAGCACACAACGATGAAGGAGTTGAGACCAACCCCTGACCATTTGGCCCGACGATCATCATGTCCAGTTCGTTCGCTAGCTCAACAAGTTCCTGTTGCAGTTGGAGACCCGCTTCACCAGATTCGCCATAACCAGCAGAAGCAATAAAAGCTGCCTTGATACCCACAGACGCTGCTTGGCGAAGTACCTCTGGGTTTGAAGACGCCGGAGTGCAGACAAATACAAGGTCTGCGTTCCCGTGGGGAATTTCAGTGAGATCAGCAACTGTCGGACGCCCAAGAACTTCCGCGCGTTCCCGATTCGATGCGAAAACTTCGCCTTCATAGCCACAAGAAAGGATGTTGTGAAGGGCGACGAAACCGAATTTTCCTGGATGAGTTGACGCACCCGCAATCACGATTCCTCGCGGATCGAACAGCGCGCGGAAATGTTCGGACGTGATCATGACTCCGTCTCCGCATCCGACAGTTCAACAAGCGCATCAAGTGCAATGGGCAAACCGTTCACGATCATGACTGGGTTGACGTCGATCGATCTAAGTCTGTCGATACTTACAGCAGCATCTGAGAGCGAGCAGAGCAGGTCAGCTACTGCTTCGAGGTTCACGGCCGGTTCACCTCGGAACGCGCCGAGCAAAGAGCGACTGCGCAAAGATCCCAACATGTCGAGCGCGTCGTGACGTCGAATGGGAGCGAGCCGAGCCGTGACATCAGCCAATGCCTCGGCCAATACCCCACCAAGACCGAACACGATCGTCGGGCCAAAGACTGGGTCTACCGAGACACCTGCGATGAACTCGCGAAGTCCGGTCGCCATCGGAGCGACCAGCACACCAGTTGCGCAGTCCTCGGGACGTGCAGCCTTGAGCAACTCGCGACAATTCTCTTTCACGGCGTCGACACTGTTGATGCCTAAGCGCACGAGTCCACGTTCAGACTTATGGGAAATATTCTCTCCGCATAATTTCGCTGCATATGGTCCAGGTATGCCCGAAAGCGCGTCCTCGACAAGATCAATATCTGTGACAAGAACTTCAGGGAGGAAAGGAATGCCGTACTCGCGGAGCATCGACTTTGAATCCGACTCGGACAGGGTTCTGCTCATGGTTGTAGAGCTGCACGAAAGAAGGCTCGCAGGTGTTCGAGCCGCTGCTCCAATGCGTCAATTGCCAATGGATCTCGATCAAGGAGACCCTCAATAAATGGAAGATCACTGAAGTAGCTGAGAAGCGCCCCGTACCCAGTGAGCATCAATTGTTCGGCGTCGAATCGTCGAAAGGTTCCGGCGTTCATTTCCGTCGTGAAGTAGGCAACAGCGCCTTCAAAGAGGGGGCGAAGTGCTACGCCTAGATCGACCCCAAGGCGCCGACCCCCATCGAGCGCCTCACGACGGACGATGCGCACGAATTGGGAATTTTCCATAAAGAAACGAAAACCGGCGGTGAGAACAAGATCAACTTTTTCCCAACCCTGAACGGGAGAGTCCGTTGCCTCGTCCACCTGAATGATCCAGCCGGCTAGCGCACGATCAAACACTTCCTTGTAGATGGCTTCTTTAGAGGGAAAGTGATGCAGCACACTCGACCGTCGGATACCGACAGCTCCGGCAATGTCGTTGAGAGAAGTGCCGTCGAATCCGTTCTCGGCGAAGCACAGTTCCGCCTCGATGAGAATCACTTCTCGTGTCGGGGTGCTCCCTTCTCCAACGGCCATCTCGAGAGGCTAGCGGGGAGGCGTTCTGCAGGCCGTTGTCTGCGATTACCGTTTCCCTTATGGAGATTCTCTCAGCACTCTTTATAGAAGCAATTGAAACTCGTCAGGTCGCAGGTCCCTCAACGCGGATTGATATCACTGGTGTCCAGTTTTCCGCCGCCGCCTCAGGCCCAGTGCCTGTGACCATTGAGCCCCACCTCTGCGTCATCGTCTATTGCCCGCCCGATTCACGTGACAACGGTGTTCTCGAGGTCGTGTATCGGCGCGGCGAGGAGCAACTCGCTCGAAATGTCCAGCCGCTCCAAGTTGAGCCTGGAAAATTTAATTACCGACTCGTGCGTGCAGAGCTGTCTTTCGATGCGTACGGCACCGTCGAAGCGCATTGTCGAATTGATCTCGGTCCAGTCACTGTCGTGCCGTTTACGTTGCTCCCGCCGACGGCCTGATGCGTTGCGCTGCTGCGCTCTCTACGCATCCGATTCCTGCCTACGCAACAGGCGATGTCATAGCAGAACTGCTCGCACTTGATCAGCCTCCCGCAGACTTGGTGATCGCGTTCGCAACTCCAGCGTTTGGCGGAACTGCCGAAGACATCACCGAAACCATTCGAGTTTTACTCACGCCACTCAATGCTGTGCTTGTTGTTTCGTCTGGAGTTATTGGAGCCGGAAGCGAGGTGACGGCAGGGAGCGGAATAGCGCTGTGGTCACTGTGGCTCGAAGACTCTTCAGGGAATCAAGCGATACGTGTGTTTTCCATCGATGACCAAGTTCTCAATCACGACCGTGAATTCATGGAGTCGATGCTCAATGCATCTGACGTTGTTCTCATAGGCGACCCTGACGAGCCGCGCGTCACCGGATGGATTGACCAGGTTTGCTCCCTGCGGATAGGTCGCTCGGTTTCTGGCGCACTCCTAGCGGCTTCACGCGGGGGTCTATTGGTCGATTTTGGATCTACAACAACGCCAAGCCTCCTTGCTCTTGCCTTCACTGGAATTGAAGCGACGGCGACAATGGCACACGGGACGACTCCCTTGAGCGGTCCGATGGTGGCCACCAACGCCGTGGGGTCGATGCTGTGCGAAATCGATGATCAGAGTGCACTCGACACTGTGAAAGATGTTCTTTCGACGATTGAGATGGCCAAACGGGCGAACACTGCGCTGGATCTTGCCGTAGGGCTTCTTGAACTGGATACGGATCGCGTCGTCGATGTGTACCGAGTCCTCGGCGCTGACCGCTCTAGTAATTCTCTCGCTCTATCCCACCCAGTTCATGCTGGTGATCGCATCACATTCCTCCGTCAAGATCGATTTGGACCGCTCGCTGACCTCGAGAGCTCGCTTCATGGTTCAAGTGGGCATGGCGCATTGGTCTTCTCTTGTGGTGCCCTCAACCCCAATTCCGAACTCGTCGGCAACGGCGAGGTTGGGATACTTGACGAAGCGCTCGGCAACTCCGCGTACGCCGGGATACATGCTGCGTCGGTCATAGGTCCGGGCACTGGTCAGTCGGGGCTCTGTTCCGCTCCGTTCGCAGCAGTCATCTTTGGGCGCTCCCACCACTAAGGTGCGGCCGTGACCGACAGCAGAATCGAAGCCCGTACCGTCGACGTCGTCCGCGGTTTTTCAATGGACGCACCCCAGAAAGCCAACTCGGGGCACCCCGGGACGGCAATGGCCCTTGCCCCGTTGACGTATGCCCTCTTCGCTCGAGTCATGCGCTACGACGCCAGCTCCCCTGACTGGCCGAATCGAGATCGCTTTGTCCTTTCGGGAGGCCATGCATCGATCCTCGAATATTCGATGCTGTACCTCACCGGTTTTGGACTCACCCTCGAAGACATCAAGAACTTTCGCCAGTTCGGATCACCTGCCGCAGGTCATCCTGAACGCGGTCACACCCCAGGTGTCGAAGTAACCACTGGGCCGCTCGGACAGGGCCTTGCCAACGCAGTGGGCATGGCCCTAGCTGAGCACGCATTACGAGCGCAGTTTGGCCCGCAACTTTTCGATCACCATACGTTTGTACTTTGCGGCGACGGAGACCTTGAGGAAGGCATCTCGCATGAGGCGGCGTCTCTCGCTGGGCACCTCGGACTCGACAAGCTCGTCGCGATCTATGACGACAACCACATATCAATCGATGGACCGACCGAACTTGCGCTTTCTGATGATGCGGCAGAGCGCTTTCGTTCTTATGGGTGGCACGTCGAGAACGTCGGCGAAATTGGAGAAGATATCGACGCGCTTGAGGCAGCAGTAAATCGAGCGAAAGCTATCGACGGCAAACCATCACTCATCATCCTGCGCAGTCACATCGGTTACCCCTCTGCGAAATTTACCGATACCGCCCATGCCCATGGCAATCCCTTCGGTGCGGATGAAATTGCAGCGACTAAAGCACTCATGGGCATGCCAGATGAAGCGTTCTGGTGTCCCGAGGATGTTTTGGAGCACATGCGTGCCGCCGGAACACGTCATCGCCCAGAGCGAGAAGCGTGGTATTCGATGTACGAAAACTGGACGGAAAACAAACCAGTTCTCGACGCCGTGCTGGAAGGCCGAGGCCTTGATGGATGGAAAGATGCTCTGCCAACGTGGGAACCCGGCGAATCGGTAGCCACACGCGCCGCTGGTAAGAAGGTTCTCAACGCGCTGGCGCCCGTCGTGCCTGGACTCATGGGAGGCGGCGCAGATCTCACCGGCAATTGTGGTGTGGAACTCGACGGTGCTGTGCCGTTCTCTCGCTTGAACCGTGATGGCCGGCAGATCCATTTTGGCGTTCGCGAACATGCAATGGGCTCGGTGATGAACGGCATGGCTGCCCATGGCGGAATCATTCCGTTCGGAGGCACATTCTTCGTCTTTGCCGATTACATGCGGCCGCCCGTCCGTCTCGCCGCTCTCTCTGATCTACACGTCATCTATTCGTGGACTCACGATTCGATCGGCGTCGGAGAAGACGGTCCAACTCATCAGCCGATTGAGCACCTTGCGTCACTGCGAGCGATGCCCAAGCTCAGGGTGATCCGACCCGCCGACGCAAACGAGACTGCACAGGCCTGGCGCATTGCGATCGAAATGGGTGGACCAACTGCCCTTGTTCTAAGTCGTCAGAATCTCCCAGTGCTCGAGAACACCGCCGGCAACACCGATGTTGAACGTGGCGCCTACATCCTTCGCTCGACGAAGGCCGATCCCGATGTCGTCCTTATCGGCACGGGCTCCGAAGTGTCGCTATGCATAGCGACCGCCGATCAACTCGCGACCGAGGGAATCCATGCTCGAGTTGTCTCGATGCCATGTTGGGAACTCTTCATGGATCAGGACGATGATTATCAGCGAGCGATTCTCGGTGAAGGTTTCCCTCGTGTTTCCGTCGAAGCCGCCTCTACGTTCGGCTGGGCGCTTTGGGCCGATGCTTGCGTCGGGATTGACCACTACGGTGCGAGTGCCCCCGCATCGGAACTTATGGAACTCTTCGGTATGACCGTAGAAAACGTCATCGAACACGTGCGTATTGTCCTCAACTGACTCGGAGAACCCTGATGACTCGACTCACTGATTTGTATGCAACAGAAGAACAAAGTCCTTGGCTCGACAACGTACGGCGAGACTGGATCGAGAACGGAGAGATGCAGCGCTGGGTCGATCGTGGCGTTCGCGGAGTCACGTCCAATCCGACAATCTTTCAGAAGGCGATTTCAGGCGGGGATGCCTATGACGTCCAATTCCGTGAGCTGCTTGCGAGCGGAGTATCAGTGACAGATGCGTACTGGGAGCTTGTCGTAACCGACATCAACAATGTTCTTGGTCTCCTGCGTCCTGTCTACGACGCAAGCAATGGCATCGACGGCTACGTCTCGATCGAGGTTTCTCCGCTTCTCGCCCGTGACACTGAAGGAACGGCCGCTGCTGCCCGACATCTTCAGGGCCTCATCAATCAGCCAAACCTTTACATCAAGATCCCCGGAACCGAAGAAGGTCTCCCGGCGATCAAGTCGATGATCGCTGAGGGCGTCAGCGTCAACGTCACTCTTCTCTTCTCCCTCGAGCGCTACCGCGAAGTGATGGAGGCCTACCTTTCTGGTCTCGAACAACGCGACGGCGATCTTTCAAGTGTCTCCTCGGTGGCATCGTTCTTCATCAGTCGAGTTGACTCAGAAGCCGACAAGCGTCTCGATGCCGTTAACTCCCCCGAGGCCAGCGCCCTCAAGGGCAAAATCGCTGTTGCGAATGCGCAGGTGGCCTACGAGGCATTCCTCGAGACGTTCAGCGGTCCTCGCTGGGAGGCACTCAAAGCTCGCGGTGCTCGTCCCCAGCGACCACTCTGGGCATCGACCTCGACGAAGAACCCTGACTATCCAGACACGCTCTATGTCGATCAGCTCATCGGGCCGAACACCGTGAACACCATTCCTGAAAAGACCCTCGACGACTTCGATGATCACGGGACCGTGCATCGAACGGTTGACGCGGACCTCCCGGGCGCTCACGCAGTTCTTCAGAACTTTGCCGCACTTGGCATCTCGCTCTCTGACGTAACGAAACAACTCGAAGACGAAGGTGTCGCATCGTTCTCTAAATCATTCGATGACCTTCTTGAGACGCTCGAAGAAAAGGCTAAGACGCTGAAGTGAATGGTTCTCTCGTCGTCGTTGACGACGTTGCGAGGGCCTTCTCTCAGGTCATCATCGATCAGGCGACATCGAACGGTTCAACGCCATTCTCTCTCGCGTTCTCCGGTGGTTCCACAGCGCGGGAGTGCTATCAGGACTTGTCTCGCACTGGTTCTACGGTGATCGACTGGTCGGCTGTCACGGGTTGGTGGGGAGATGAGCGATGTGTGCCACTGACCGATATCGATTCGAACTTCGGTCTCGTGCAAGAGGCTCTTCTCGATCATGTTCCTCCCCTCGCTGCGCTTCACCCGATGAGGTCTGACTGCGAAGATCCTGCTGGCTCCTACGAACAACTTCTTCGGTCATCGCCACCGATCGATCTGATTCATTTAGGACTCGGCCCAGATGGTCATACTGCATCTCTGTTCCCAGGTTCCGAGGCCCTCCATTCCCCGAATGGTCGTCTGATCGTTTCGAATCACGATCCGTTAGCGAATAATCCCCACGAGCGTTTGACTTTCACCTTCGAGGCCATCGCTCAGTGCAGACAGATCGTGTTCACTGTCGCGGGAGCAGCCAAGACTGAAGCCCTCCATCGGGTACTGGATGGCGACCTGAGCGCACCCGCCACACATGTCTCTGGGACCGAGGTCATCTGGCTCGTTGACCACGCGGCAATAGGGTCACGAACCTCCCGATAGGGTTCCTCACATGCTTCGGCTTGATGCTCCGCTCGAAGAACTCATGGCGCGAGCCAGATCTATTCGCGACGAATCGTTTGGCGTCAGAGTTACCTATTCGCCGAAGGTATTTATTCCCCTCACCATGCTCTGTCGCGATAGGTGTGGCTATTGCACCTTTGCGCAACCGCCCGCTCGTCTCGAGTCCCCGTACCTCTCACCCGCTCAGGTCCGTGCTCTCGCCATCGCTGGCGCCCGCGTCGGTTGCCACGAAGCACTCTTCACACTTGGCGAGGCTCCCGAGGACCGATATCCAGTAGCGGCGCGGTGGCTGTCGGACAACGGCTACGGCTCAACGATTGATTACGTCGCTGCGATGGCTCAACTTGTTCTCGATGAAACTGGGCTTCTCCCCCACGCCAACGCCGGTGCGTTACCGGCTGATCAACTCGCTCAATTGCGTAGGGTTTCTCCCTCTCAAGGTGCGATGGTTGAATCGCTTCGCGCAGACCTTGAGTGTCACCGGGGCGCACCTGACAAAACCCCCGAACGTCGACTGGCGACGCTCGAAGCTGCCGGCGAGCTCGCCATACCGTTCACCACCGGGATCCTCGTCGGCATCGGAGAGAACCGATCAGATCGCATCGAAGCGCTCGAGGCCATTGCTGCGTCACACCTTCGACATGGCCACGTGCAAGAAGTCATCGTTCAGAACTTCCTCCCCAAAGAGGGAACCGCGATGCATTCCGCGCCGGCCTGTCCCAGCGACGTCTACCTCGAAGCCATAGCTCTGGCCCGACTTATTCTCCCACCCGACATTCACCTCCAGGCGCCACCGAATCTTTCTGATGACTTCGGCGTGCTCCTCGATGCAGGTATCGACGACTGGGGCGGCGTCTCCCCGGTTACCGCTGACCACGTGAACCCCGAGCGCCCGTGGCCGGATCTCGACCGACTTCGTAGCGTTACCGAGGCAAAGGGCTTTGAACTTGCTCCCCGTCTAACAGTGCATCCTGAATTTGCTCGAAATGACACAAAGTGGATTGATGAAGGTCTGCGCTTTTCGGTGATGGACCGATCAGACGCCGATGGACTGGCCCGAGATGATCCCGGAGCCGTCTTCGTCCAATCGCTCAAACCCGCTGCCCCTGAACAGGTCGACGACGGCGTTGAAGTACTTCAGATCGGACCACGATCGACAATTTGGAGTGCAGGATCGCGTATTAGCCCACCAGCGATTGTCCCTGCGGAGGGACGAGCGTCCGGCGCAGTTGCAGAAGTCATCGCCGGAGTGCGCTTAGGGCAAGAACCTGGACTCGACGAGATCGTCGCGCTTTTCGGAGCTCGCGGGCCGAACTTCGCCGCTGTCACACAATTGGCCGATGAACTTCGACAGGAGACTGTTGGAGACACCGTTACTTGGGTCCACAACCGGAACATCAATTACACAAATGTCTGCACATTTAAGTGCAAATTCTGCGGATTCAGTAAAGGCCCGCTTTCGCTAAATCTTCGCGGCACGCCGTATCTCCTCACGCTTGACGACATCGCCACCCGAAGTCGCGAAGCTGCTGATCTCGGGGCGACTGAAGTGTGTCTCCAGGGAGGTATTCATCCCGACTTCGATGGCGACTACTACATCGATGTAGCACGCGCCGTTTCCGAAGCTGTGCCCGAAATTCACATTCACGGATTCACTGCGCTCGAAGTTACCGAAGGCGCTCGCCGGCTCGACGAACCGCTCGACTCCTACCTTCGTCGACTCAAAGACGCCGGGCTGAAAACTCTTCCCGGCACAGCCGCCGAGATTCTCGACGATGAGATCCGGGCGATCATCTGCTCGGACAAAATCAACACTGAAGAATGGCTCGAAGCGCACCGCACAGCTCATAGCGTCGGTCTTCGCTCAAACATCACGATCATGTTTGGGTCCGTCGAGCGACCCATTCATTGGGCTCGCCACATTGTTCGAACACGAGATCTTCAAAAGGAAACGGGCGGATTCACCGAGTTCGTTCCGCTTCCATTCGTTCATATGGCGACTCCTCTGTATCTCCAGAAGAAGGCCCGCAGAGGTCCTACATTCCGAGAGACGATGCTCATGCATGCGATTCCACGCATCGCCTACCGAGGCCTGATCGACAATATCCAGGCCTCATGGGTCAAGCTCGGAGCCCATGGATCTCGACAGGCTCTCCAGGCAGGGGCGAATGATCTCGGTGGAACTCTGATGGATGAGAACATCAGTCGCGCCGCTGGAGCCGATCATGGCCAGGGCATGGAACCTACCGATTTTGCTGAGCTCGTTGCCCCTATCGGCCGAGTTGCTGTACAGCGCACGACGCTCTACGGGCGTCTTGCCGGGGTCTGATTCAGTCCATCGAGTCGTCGGGCTCACTCAGAAGAACGATGGCTTTCTCGACGGCGCGTCGAGCTCTTGTTAATCGCTTCTCGTCCACCGGCAACTCGTGACCACCGGCATCGATTGATTCGCGCAGCCGAATGATTGCAAGGTCGGCGAGTTCTTCGGCAATCGTTTCGAGTCGACTGCGCAGTTCCTCAAATTCTCCAGACATGTTCGTATCCTTACTCACCGGTAGAGACAGAGCGAGCAACTAGGGTTTCGCTCGTCCTCTTTCCCCGATAGTGAACGGATAATTCGATGGCTGGGCAACGAAGCGAGATCACCGATGATGACACCCACGAGTGGATCTCATTCGATCTCGATGGCGAGACCTACACCTTCGATGTGACCTGGCTTACGAGCAACTGGAAGTGCATCTACGGCGACGGTTGCCTCGGAATTGAAGAAGAGGCTGCGCCCGAGAAGATGTTCGGATGCTGCTCCCATGGGGCCCATTTCGCGGATAAAGAAGATCGCAAACGGGTCGCCGAGGTATTCCCTCGCTTACGCGACGACGAGTGGCAGTTCAAAGCGGTCGCTGCCGAACTCGGAGGTCCCATCCACAAAGATCATGGCGAATGGGTCACGCGACGTCACGAAGATGCCTGCATCTTTCTTAATCGTCCAGGTTTCGAAGGCGGTGCCGGATGCGCGTTTCATACAGCGGCGCAGTCACGCGGGGAGAACTTCATCGACTGGAAGCCAGAAGTGTGTTGGCAAGTCCCAGTCAGGCTCGATTTCCATACCGACGACAATGAATGGGAAACAAA
>Ga0209296_1000276_pt1 | contig 44555 bp, 48 predicted proteins | sample S_130206_EF_Meta_FD_187319 | JGI IMG/M metagenome (GOLD analysis project Ga0209296, IMG submission 187319) | Freshwater microbial communities from Lake Simoncouche, Canada to study carbon cycling - S_130206_EF_MetaG (SPAdes) (version 2) | ecosystem: Environmental > Aquatic > Freshwater > Lake ...
TAGGAGAATTACCTTATGAGCCCCAAAATCGCCGAAGCAACAATTGGTGAGCAACGGGCTATGCGTCAAAGACAGATTATTGATGCAGCTATGTCTCTCGCACTTGAATCTGGGGCGCCATCGGTAACAGTGGCAGCGGTGGCAAAGCGTGCAGGAATATCCCGCTCACTTGTATATGAATACTTCTCTTCATCTGCTGACTTGATTGCCGACTTAGTCTTAGAAGAGCTTGATTACTACAAGAATCGACTCATGACAGCTGTCAATGGTGTTGAAGACCCTTACATCTACATCGAGCTGTGGATCTCTGAAGCGCTGCAATATGTGGCAGATGGTAGACATCTACTTGTGAAAAGCCTTAATAGCGTTGCAGCTCCTGAATTTCGCAAGGCTGAGATTTCTCAAGGTCATAGAAATATGATGGCAACAATCATTGAGCCACTTAAGGAGATCTCTATTTCAGACCTGGGATTAGCTGTTACATATCTACAAAGTGCCATTGATGCGGCAGCAAAGAGAATAGATGCTGGAAATGATGCAGCGCTCGAAATCCGCCATGCGCAATCATTCGCGGTAGCAGGACTTCGAGCGCTAGCTCAGAATTAGAAAGGCAGCAATCCGTCGAACTTGAACGGGATGAGCTGATCTTCACTACGATCACTTGAAGCGTTGTGGTCATTAGTTACATAGATAACGCACTTAGTGTGTACGCAATCACCATCTTTGAAGTACTTATCGAGCTTCATTGTAATTTTGCCCATTGGTGACATTGCACCCATCTGCTGATCTGCTTCAACTGCAGATACCCAGAGCTTGCTGGCCTTTGAAGGATTGCAAGCAGTTGGAGCCTCACCCTTGACCTTCGGTGCCATGCACTGAGAAAGGTAGAGACCGTTTGTTGTAGGCATACCTGAGAGCTTTACGGTGATAACAGGGTTCTTCTTTGAAACCTTGTTCTGAGGGGTAATAGTTACCTTGGTCGCCGCACTAGCCCCGGTGGTGCTGATTGCTAAGAACGCGATGGCCATAATTGCTACAAACTTTTTCAATTTTTTCTCCTATTTGAATTAATCCGATGCGACGAAGCGTATTTCTATGCAGGAAATTCTTTATGCGACAGATGAAGTGCGTTTGTCGAGAACCTGCATAGGAGCTGTGACCGATATCATTTCTTCATGCTCTCAGAGGTCCTAACCTTCATCTTCTTCATTCTCATTGGACTTGAGATTCGTGAAGGTTTGAAGAGGCCCAAGGATGCAATTCTTCCGGCGTTGGCCGCACTCGGAGGAATGATTGTGCCGGCGCTCATCTTCATTGCAATGATCCCAGGATCAGATGCGTGGGCTGTTGCAATGCCTACGGATGTGGCGCTAGCAATAGGGGCCTTAAGTATTTTGGGTAAGAGGGTAAATCCCGCTGTTCGCCTCTTCCTCTTAACTCTGGCAGTAGCCGATGATTTTTTCTCACTCGTGGTTATTGGAATCTTCTTTAGGCAAGATCTGCACCTTGCAAGTGCTATCTATACACTCGGTGCCGCAGCTATCGGTTTCCTTCTTCCCTTTAGACATCGACTCATTGCCATACTTTCACCAATCGCAACTTTTGCAATAATCCCTATCTATATCTTCATCAATCTACTGGCCAAATTGGATTTTTCTCTCTCCACGCAAAGCATTGTCGTCGCAGTCGTTGTAGCTCGAGTAATCGGGAAGGTTCTAGGCATCACCCTCTTTACCTATCTCGCTACTCGCTTCACATCCCTCAAGCTTCCGCTAGCACTTAATCTTAAAGAGATAGTCGGTGTTGGCTTTCTGGCGGGTATGGGTTTAACGGTTTCAATAGTCATTGCAGAAATAACTCTGCAGACAGAGAGTGAGCTTGCTCAAGTTCGGATGGGGCTCTTCTTTGCTGCCATTCTTTCGGGATTGCTCGGCGTTCTGTGGCTTAAGCGTTTTCCTGCTTCGCTATAGAACTGCGTGCCACAAGGTAGTAACCAATAAATCCAATTAGCAATGCGAAGAAGACGCCCAGGTTTGCATACGCCCACGCTCCCTCTTTGCCACCAATGACTCCTAAGAAGTATCCCTGCCATGAAAGCCAGCTTGCAAAGGAATTGGTGACAAAACCCCATCCAACAAAGGTCCCAAGTGCCATCACAGCGATGGAAGCATAATTCCACGAACCGTAGCGACCATCGGCTTTATAGAGATCTGCTTCGTGATAGCTCTTACGCATCAACACATCAGTAACGAAGATGGCTGACCATGTAGCGATAGGAACTCCTAGAGTGATAAGAAATCCTTGGAATGGGAAGAAGAAATCATCGGCAATCCAAACAAAGTAGATAGTTCCGATGAGCATCAGAACTGCATCAAAGGAGGCAGCAATATGACGCTTCACCGGCAAGCCGAGTGAGATCAGTGTCAAGCCAGATGAGTAAAGATCAAGGATTGCTCCCCCAACAAGTCCAAGGATTGCCACGAGCGCGAAGATCACCAGATACCAGGTGGGCAGGATTGTTGTGAGGGCGCCAATAGGATCGCTAGCTATCGCTTGCGATAAATCCTTACTGCTTCCTGAGAGTGCGGCACCATAAATGACGAGAATGATCGGAACGATGGATGCGCCAAAGACAGTCCAACCGATAACTCCGCGACTCGAAACTGTGCGAGGCAAGTAACGAGAATAGTCCGCTGCAGAGTTAACCCAGCCAAGGCCAATACCAGTTGCTCCAAAGATCAATGCACCGATAAATCCTTGTACTGATCCGGATTTCATCGATGTAATCGCGCTCCAGTCGATCTTTGAAATAGTGAGTGCGATATAGACCAGCGTCATCACGATTGTGATGGAGGTCAGATATCGCTGTAGCTTCATGATCACTTCAAAACCAAGGACGCCGGCCGAGACGGTGAGAGCCACAGAGATAACAAAACCAATAACCATCGCACTGTTATGTTCGAGATGGCCCACACGAATAAATACTGTTCCCGTTGCAAGGGTTGCAAGGGAGACGAGAACGGTCTCCCACCCAACAAAGATGAGATAGGAAAGCGCACCAGGAATGAGATTGCCTTTCACGCCGAATGTTGCACGTGATAAGACCATGGTCGGTGCATTTGATTTCTTACCTGCTAGCGAACTAACGCCCACCAAGAGAAATGAAAGAACGGTTCCAAGAATCGCGGCAATGGTTGCCTGCCAAAAGGAGATCCCAAAGCCTAAGAAGAATGAGCCATAGGAGAGAGCTAGAAGCGAAACGTTTGCACCACACCAAGGCCAAAAGAGTGAAGATGGCTTTCCTTGACGCTCATTCTCGTGAATGACGTTAGTGCCGTTAAGTTCTAGGTTCATAGCGCGGCAAGACTACGCGGTTTCAATGTAGGGAGCACTCTTGATAGTCTTCGCGTCGGTCACGAGTATCAAAGAATGCACCGGCACTTTGATCGGCAACCCTCCAAGGCGGTGGGGTGCCTCCCGGATGAATAAGACCAGGTCTTGGAATATCCAAGACAAGCGCATAAGAAAGGCGTGGAAAGTTGAATACAAAAATCAAAATTGCTCTCGTAGCACTTGTGGCAATCGTTGCGATTGCTATTCCAGTTGTTAGCGCTCAGAAGAGCTCTGGCTGCGGTCAGATTAAAGAAGGCGTCCTTACCATCGGAACTGACGATCCTGCATACGGTCCATGGTTTGATAACAACACACCATCTAACGGCAAGGGATATGAAGCAGCAGTTGCATATGCAGTTGCAGAAAAGCTCGGATACGCAGCTGACAAGGTCGAGTGGGTCAAGGTTCCTTTCAATAAGGTAATCCAGCCAGGTTGCAAGGATTTCGATTTCGATATCAACCAGGTCTCCATCACTGACGAGCGCAAGAAGGCAGTTGACTTCTCATCTGGCTACTACGACGTTTCTCAGACAGTAATCACCGTTAAGGGATCAAAGATTGCTGGAGCAAAGTCAATCGCAGATCTCAAGGGCGCAAAGCTCGGAGCTCAGGTTGGAACAACTTCTTACTCAACAATTACAGATGTCATCGCGCCCACACAGGCTCCTGCCGTCTTTGATACAAACGATGTTGCAAAGCAAGCTCTCGCTAACGGACAGATCGATGGACTCGTTGTCGACCTACCAACTGCTTTCTACATCACAGCTGTCGATCTAAAGGATGGACTCATTGTTGGCCAATTCCCTGCCAAGGCAGGCGGAGAACAATTCGGTCTCGTCCTTTCAAAGGGCAGCAAGCTCACTAAGGATGTATCAGCAGCAGTTGATGCACTTCGTGCAGATGGAACTCTTGCAAAGATTGCTGATGCTTGGCTCGCAAGCACAGTCGGCGCACCAGTTCTTAAGTAATACGTAGTTTGAAGAAGCGAGAGGTCCGATGACTTATCAGCCATCTGCGTTGCAGTTGCAACGTGAAGCTGCCAAGCGTCGGGCCTCTCGTCGTTCTACCTTAATTGCACTTTCAAGCACCCTCGCCTTTGGACTACTTCTTGTCATTGTTATTACTGGCGCCCAGGGCTATGAGACGGTGAAGAACTCGTTCTTTAATTGGCACTACGCCAAACTTGCAATGCCATCTGTATTTCATGGTCTTCTACTTAATCTGCGAGTTCTTATCATCGCTGAATTCTTCGTTCTTCTGATCGGTTTGCTCATAGCCATTGCCCGCACCAGCACTTCCCCAGTTCTCTATCCTGTGCGACTTGTCGCAACTATCTATACAGATCTCTTTCGCGGTCTTCCACTTCTTCTTGTTCTCTTACTCGTGGGACTTGGAATCCCAGGACTTCGCATTAGCTGGATTCCCAACTCTGCAGTCGTGCTCGGCACAGTCGCACTTGTATTGACCTATTCGGCCTACGTTGCAGAAGTAATCCGCGCGGGTATTGAAGGAGTAAACCCCACACAGCGACAGGCAGCACGAGCGCTTGGCCTGACACAATCACAGACTCTTGAGCATGTTGTCTTGCCACAAGCTTTTCGTAATGTGACTCCCCCGCTACTCAATGATCTTGTTTCACTGCAGAAAGATTCAGGACTTATTTCTGTATTGGGCGCAGTCGATGCGATTCGTGCTGCAGGTATCCAAACTGCCCAGTCATTTAACTTCACGCCATACCTTGTAGCCGGCGCACTCTTTGTGCTTCTCACCATTCCACTGACTCGCTTCACCGATTGGCTCACTCGTAAGCAAGATGCGCGCCAACGCGCTCAGGGACAGTGGTAGTCGTGAACGCACTCTTTGAACTCAAGGGCTTACGTAAATCATTTGGCGATAACCTCGTTCTCGACGATGTATCTATCGACTTTCCTGCGCAATCTGCCACCGTCATCATTGGTGCTAGCGGCTCAGGTAAGAGCACGCTCATGCGTTGCATGAACTTGCTGGAAGAACTCAACGACGGCCAGATCAACCTCGATGGAACTGATATCTCTGCCTATGGGACCGATATTGACTCTGTTCGCGGTCAGATCGGCTCTGTATTTCAAGCATTTAATCTCTTCCCACATTTAACTGTGGTCGAAAACATCACTCTGGCGCCTCGACTTGTCCATGGCATGAAGAAGGAAGTTGCAGATAAGAGCGCTCGAGACCTACTTAAACGTTTTGGATTAGCAGATAAGGCAGATGAATTCCCGAACTTGCTCAGTGGCGGACAACAACAACGCGTTGCAATCATCCGCGCTATAGCAACAAACCCAAAGCTTCTCCTACTAGATGAAGTCACCAGCGCACTCGACCCAGTGCTCATTGCAGAAGTTCTCACACTGATCTCTGAGTTAAAGCGTGAAGGCATGACGATGGTGATTGCAACCCATGAAATGGGGTTTGCCAAGAAGATTGCAGATAGCGTTGTCTTCTTACATAAGGGGCGCGTCCACGAAAGTGGAAGACCTGAAAGCATCTTTGAATCACCTAAGACGCAGGAGCTCAAGGATTTCCTTGGAGCCCTCCACCAAGCAGGACGGCTCTAACTCTTAATCGAGGAAGAAATCGAGCAAGAAATCTTTAGTTCCAGGAACCACTGAATACTTCTCAAGATCTGTGATTCCTTCGGATGCTAGAACTTCATCATCGACAAAGAAGTTGCCTGTGCATTCCTTCGAATTGCGATTGAGGATGATGTAGGCAGAGTCAGAGAGAATCTCTGGTGTGCGACAAGTAGCTGTATCAATCCCAGGGATCATTTGAAGAGCTGCGGTATCAATTGCCGTTCGGGGCCAGAGCGCATTCACTGCGATTCCATCACGCTTAAATTCCTCTGACATGCCCAATACGCACATGCTCATTCCATACTTTGCCATCGTGTAGGCAACATGGTTCTCAAACCATTTTGGTTTCATCGATAGCGGTGGCGATAGGGTCAAAATATGTGGGTTACGTCCGGCCTCTGCTGATTCGCGAAGATGTGGAATCGCAGCCTGAGAAGTTAAGAAAGTGCCGCGCACATTGACATCAAACATGAGGTCAAAACGCTTTGCAGGGGTCTCCTCTGTGCGAGTTAAGTTGATGGCGCTGGCATTGTTAATCAAGATATCAATGCCACCGAACTCTTTGGCGGCTTGTGCTATTGCGGCTGCAATCTGACTCTCATCTCGCAGGTCGCACTGAATAGGAAGCGCTGTTCCACCAGCTGCGCGAATCTCTTCAGCTGCTGTGTGAATAGTTCCAGGAAGCTTGGGATTTGGATCTGATGTCTTTGCAGCAATGGCAACCAATGCGCCATCTTGGGCTGCTCGAAGGGCGATGGCTAAACCAATACCGCGCGATCCTCCTGTGATGAATATGCGCTTACCTTCAAGTGACATCTACTTTCCCTTCTTTGACATAAATTTCATAAATGCTTCAGCTGCTTCTTCTGATTGAAGAGCGAGGGCAAAGAGTTGGAACTCGGCAAGCATGACCGCCGACACAGCATCATGGCTGCCTGCCTTCATGAGGGCCTTGGTATTTAAAATTGCTTTAGGCGGCTGCTGGGCAATCTTCTCAGCGATCACAAGAGCTGCACTTTCTGCATCTGAATCAATCTCAGCAATCAAGCCCATCTCAAGTGCTTCATCAGCCCCAAAGGATTCACCTGTCATGAAAATCTTTGCAGCGCGCTGATAGCCCACAAGAGCTGGGAAAAGTCTCGTTGAGCCAGCTTCGGGTACTAATCCAAGAGATGTGAAAGGCATTGAGAAGTTTGCGGTGGGCGAAGCAACGACAACATCGCAATGAAGCAGCATTGTTGTGCCAACACCAATGGCATTGCCTTTGACTGCCGCAAGGAGAGGTTTAGGAAATTCCAAGAGTGAGCCTAAGAATTTGGCGACTACGGAATCTTTTTCAGTCGGTGGATTAGACATAAAATCTCGGATGTCATTGCCAGCGGTGAAGTGATCGCCTTCGCTGGTGATAAGAACGCATCGAATTGCAGGGTCTTCGGCTGCTTGATTGAGTTGAGAGGCCAAGCCCGCATACATATCCCGAGTAATCGCATTCATCTTCTCGGGACGGTTTAAGCGTAGTACGAGCGTCTGCCCTTGATTCGAGGTCGTAATTTCACTCATTTGGGAATCCTAAAGGTTGATTGAGCAAAGGCAAACCCCCGACACTGATTTTCACAGGCGGGGGTTTATTCCATCAAAAATTATTAGCGATCAAGCTTTCCTGAGATGAAATCTTCCACCTTGTTGTGAGCTTGTTCATCTGTGTATTGCACAGGTGGAGTCTTCATAAAGTAAGAAGATGGTGAGAGCAACGCTCCCCCAACCTTGCGATCTAGACCAATCTTTGCGCAACGAAGTGCATCGATGATGACTCCTGCTGAGTTCGGTGAATCCCATACCTCTAGCTTGTATTCAAGGTTGAGTGGGACATCTCCAAATGCGCGACCTTCAAGACGGACATACGCCCACTTACGGTCATCAAGCCATGGGATGTAGTCCGATGGTCCGATGTGAACATTCTTTGCACCCAAATCGTGCTCTAGTTGAGAGGTCACAGAGTTGGTCTTTGAAATCTTCTTCGACTCAAGGCGATCGCGCTCGAGCATATTCTTAAAGTCCATATTTCCACCCACGTTGAGCTGGTAGGTGCGATCAAGGTGAACGCCGCGATCTTGGAACAACTTAGCCATGATGCGGTGAGTAATAGTTGCACCTACTTGGCTCTTGATGTCATCGCCAACAATAGGAAGGCCAGCATCTTCAAACTTTCTAGCCCACACTGGATCAGATGCAATAAAGACTGGCAGAGCGTTAACGAAGGCACATCCTGCATCAAGTGCACACTGTGCATAGTACTTAGCAGCCTCTTCAGAGCCCACCGGCAGGTAACAGATGAGAACATCTACCGCTTCCGCCTTTAGTGTTGCCACAACATCGACAGGTGCTGCTGGTGACTCTTGAATAGTCTCTTTGTAGTACTTGCCAAGGCCATCGAGTGTGACTCCGCGTAGAACTGGAACACCAGTTTTAGCAACATCGGAGAATTTGATGGTGTTATTCTCACTAGCCCAGATTGCATCAGCTAGGTCGAGTCCGACCTTTTTTGCATCCACGTCAAAGGCAGCAACAAACTTCACATTGTTGATGTGGTACTCCCCGACTACAGCATGCATGAGACCTGGAATCTCCTGGTCAATTGCTGCATCTTTGTAGTAGGTGACACCTTGCACGAGTGAGTTGGCGCAGTTTCCTACTCCAACAATTGCAACACGGATGTCGCCTTTACCGGTGGTGATATTCATTTACTTTTCCCCTCAGTGATGATCATTTCTTTGAGCCATGCGATTTCTCGCTCTAGCGATTCGAGAGAGAAGCGGCGCCACTCCTCGAGATATCTATCTAGTGCAGCAGGAGCGCTATCGAGCTCGCTCTTTAAGACTCCTGCCTTTTCTTCAAGGCGGAGCAAACGCCCCTCCAAAATTCGGACTCTGTTCGGTGTCGTTGTCGGACTAAAGAATGCGAAGCGAACTCCGAAACCTTCGTCCTCCCATGAATCTGATGTCACCGCGCTATTGAGTAGCTCAAAGCGCTTGGTTCCTTTTTTCGTGATCGTGTAGACAATGCGAGTGCGTCGAGATGTGACTCCAATTTCCTTCGCTTCAATCACTTCAGAAATCACCATCCGCTTGAGTTGGGGATAGAGAACTGAGAAAGAGAGCGCCCTAAATGGGCCGAAGATCGCCATCAAGCGCTTGCGAAGTTCATAGCCATGTAAAGGCCCCTGCGAGAGGAGGCCGAGAAGGGCAAATTCGAGTGATTCTGAACGTGAGCGCATGGGGCTCTCCTCTCAGGCTATGGCTGGGCGATATATCTACTCGATATATCGAGTGCTCATTCAAGCCGATGAGGGCGTACGGCGCAAATCGACGCGCCTATTGGCTACCTTTGCCTCATGTTCTCCGGAGTCATCCCCACGCGCCTACCTGAGTACCTCATAGCCGCGATCATCATCATTATCGCTCCAGGGCCCAGCGTTCTCTTCGTTATCGCTCGAGCCGTTGCCTGGGGCAGGAAGATTGCAGTTCTGACGGTGGCCGGAAATGTGGCCGGCTCCTTTGTTCTCTCCACACTTGTAGCTCTCGGTGTGGGGCCGATCTTGCAGAAGTGGCATATCACCTACATCGCGGTGCAATGGGCTGGCGGTCTCTATCTGATGTATCTCGGAGTAGATGCAATTCGCAAGAGACAAATTCATGCTGCCGACATGACTAATCAAGGACCTGTTGCACCAACTGCCCGTCAATCTATTCGCGATGGTTTCTGGGTGGGAGTACTGAACCCGAAAGCGATTGTCTTCTTTGCCGCCGTACTCCCCCAATTCGTTGATATCGATGGCGGACATGTGACGATTCAATTGGTATTTCTCGGATTAGTGTTCTGTGTTCTCGCATTTATCTCAGATGGAACATGGGGCCTACTTGCTGGAACTGCACGCGCATGGCTTGCAACTGATAACAGACGACTTGAACGACTACGAGGAACTGGTGGCACCATCATGATTTTACTTGGTGTCGCAGTCTTAATCTCAGCAGTTGTCACCGGGTAAGGAGAGGATTGAGCTATGAAGAAACCAGACGTTCCAGCCCGCGAGACCATCGCACCATCAGATCTCACCTTTGGCCTGTCCACCTGCAAGCGCTGCCTCTGGCTTAAATATTGGTTTAAATTCGAACTCAAGAAAGAGTTCCCTCTCGTGAAGCCACTTGCTGATTCGCAAGAGGAGCATTTTCGCAGAGCATCGATGCGCGATATTGATTCATCTCTCAAAGAGGGCGTTGTGAAGCAGTGGGGCCAATGGGTAAAGAGCGCGCCCATCACAATCAATGGATTTGAAACTCGCTGGAAAATACTTGGAATCTATGACCTTCTCGGCCACTACACAGATGGTTCTGTGGGAATCATTGATTGCAAAGTCTCTGACTCAGATCGTGACAATGGCCCTTTCTACGCACCGCAACTCGAGGCCTATGCCCACGCACTTGAAAATCCAGATAAAGGTAAGCCATTTCCGGTTTCATCAATGGGGCTACTGATCTGGAAATTAGCTGGAGTTACAGAAACTGCTCAGAGTGAGCTGGCGAGCAATTCTCATGGATTTGGTGTGAACAAAGTCTATGTTCCTGTCGAGCGCGACACCGCCCGATTTAGCACAATCCTTGAAGAGCTGATCACCACTATCGAAGGTGGCATGCCTGAATCTGGCCCTGAATGTAATGTGTGTAATTACTTGATTAAGCGCGTAGAGCTAGAGATTGATTAATCGCTTTCTTCATTGTTTTCAACGTTAAGTCCAGATTTCTTCGCCTTCACGGCATAGGTATCAACATACTCTTGACCCGATAACTGCTGAATTCGTTTCATAATCTGATCGGTTACTTCGCGAAGATAGAGAAGGTCAGTTGAATCTCCTTCAAAATACATAGGCTCACCAAAGGTAATTCCCACTCGCATAATCTTTGGAATAACAGTTCCTGTGGGTTGAATCTTGTCGGTGTTAAACATCGCAATTGGAATTACAGGGGCGCCTGATTCAATAGCAAGGCGCGCAATACCTGTGCGCCCCTTATAGAGACGACCATCAGGTGAACGTGTTCCTTCAGGATAAATACCAAGTGAATTTCCACCTGCAAGAACTTCAAGGCCAGTAATCAGCGCTGCTTCACTTCGGCGACCACCAGAGCGATCTACAGGAACTTGACCGAGTGCAATGAATGTCAGCTTTTTAAGGAGGCCTTTAGGTCCAGGGGATGTGAAGTACTCACTCTTTGCGAGAAAGGTAACTTTGCGCGGAACAACCAGTGGCATAAAGATGGAATCGCTAAAAGATAAGTGATTGGAAGCAAGGATAAGTGGACCTGATGCCGGCACATTACGCAGCCCTTTCACCTTGGGGCGAAAGAGCAGCATGAGGAATGGGGTAAGAAATGCCCGCAAGGTGCCGTAGGGCAGGTTGTTCATAGGCGCTAATTTAGCCTGATTACCCCATTTTATGCGAACATAAACCATGAGCAAGCGTGAATCCGGCGATGAATTTGATGATGAACTTGTTGATGCAGAGTTTGAATCGATGGTCGAAGGTCTTTCACTCGATGAATCAACTCCTACAACATATTTAGATGAGTTGGATGCTTTTGAAGATCATAATCGATTCACTCCCCCTGTAATAGCAAAGAAGAGTTTTAAGCAAGAGATGCGTGATGCTCTCCGCGCAATTACTCGATGGAAGAACAATCCGAGCAATGATCATCCTGAAGATGGAGCCGCGCTCTAATTTAGGATCTTGCTAAATCTGCAACTCCCACAAGTCCTGCCTCATTACCTAACTGGGCACCAATAATTTCAGGGTATGGGTGCTTGCCCGCAAATGGCATATAGCGCACAAGGGCTGCGCGAGTTGGTTCAAGGAGTATGTCCCCTGCATCAATAACACCTCCACCAATGACCACACACTCTGGATCTAAAATCACTGAAAGAGTTGCAATCCCCGCTCCAAGCCATTGTGCTGTTGTATTAAAGGCTGCAAGTGCTACTGCATCTCCATCGCGGGCAGCATCAGTGATTGCTTGTCCGGTCAGGCCTTCTAGGGTTCCATCTCCGCGCGAAAGTAGATTGCGGGCGATATCAGGGCTTGCAGCGATTGCTTCACGTGCATGGCGCATCAAGGCATTACCAGATCCATATTGTTCAAAACATCCACGTGCACCACAGCCACAAAGGTGACCTTCAGGAACAACGCGAATATGACCGATCTCTGCAGCTATTCCGAATGCACCACGATAAAGCTCACCATTAACAATAATTCCTCCACCGATACCTGTGCCCACTGTCAGCATCAACATATGTCGTTTCCCACGACCTGCACCAAATCGTGCTTCACCCCATGCTGCAGCGTTTGCATCATTTTCAATGACGACAGGAAGTCCTATGAGTGAGGTGAGCTCGTTATCAAGATCAACACCATTCCACCCTGCAATGTTGGGAGTGGCGAGCATTGTCTTGCGATCGGATGAGACAAATCCTGCAGCCGAAACGCCAACTGAATCAATCGTGAATTGCGCCATCAATTCTTGTGCAACATCTGCAATTGCCTGGGTTAGCGCTGGCCCACCTTCACGAGGAGTATCACGCCTGGCTGTCTTAACAACAGACCCGAATTCATCAACAACGCCGCCCAGAACTTTCGTTCCACCAACATCGACACCAATCGTGTAAGCCATTTATGCGACTCGCTCAGCCAATTCCTTCAGCGCTGCATCAATAGTCTGCTGTTGAGCTTTGGTAATCATCATGGAAGGAACGGGCAAGCTGACAGCAACTGTGAGTTCATACGTTACTTGGGTTGAATCTGCATCAATGGCCTTGAGTGAATATGTGCCATCCATCTGAGTTAAGAGATCTGCCTCATCCATAGTGAACGACAGGGCTGCAGGGGCTGCGCTCCAGTCGTAATCCAAAGTGACACGGTCTTTCATCATTCCTGCATCGATTGCAAGCTTTGCCTTGATGACGCGGTTCTCGCCATCGCGTTCGATGACATCAGCCTTCTTGATTGATGAGAGCCACTCGGGGTATGAGCCGATCTCAAATAACGCTGCTTGAACTTCAGCTAGTGGGGCATCAATAATGACTGTGGAAACGCTCTTCTCGGACATGGGCGCAAGGCTACCAAGACTCTCGCGTTACCAGAGCAATCAATCTGCCTGGGCAATCTTCCCTTTTTACCATCTGCCCCGATAGCGTTAGCTTCATGAACGAAGTCACAAACCCGGCCATTATTCCTGCAGCAACTGCTGGAAACCTCACTAACTTGATATCAGAGCGCGCATGGTTTGAACCTGAGCGCATCACAATGTCTCGTCCCCTAGGTGATGGCTGGCAGCCAATGACCGCTCGTCAGGTAGAAGAAGAGATTCGTGCAACTGCGAAAGGACTTGTTGCCGCAGGAATTCAGATTGGTGATCGCGTTGCAATCATGGCGCGTACTCGATATGAGTGGACCATTCTTGATTTTGCGATTTGGTATGCAGGTGGATGTGTAGTTCCGATTTATGAGACTTCATCTGCTGAACAAGTAGATTGGATTCTCAACGATTCAGCTGCAGTAGGACTTATCGTTGAAACTCCTACTCACCGCGAACTCGTTACCTCAGTATTGCCTTCTCACACAAAGCATGTGTGGGTGATGACAGAAGATGTACTCGCCACTTTACGCAGCGCAGGTAAAGAAGTTTCCGATGATGAAATTGAAAGCCGCCGTAACGCTCTCGTTCCTGAGACTCTCGCAACTCTTATCTACACATCAGGCACAACTGGCCGCCCTAAAGGTGTGCAGCTCACACATGGAAACTTCCTCTCTGAGTGTGGAAACGTCGTAGAAGGTGCAAGTGATCTCTTCCTCAAGCCCGGCGGATCCACGCTTCTCTTCTTACCTGTCGCGCATGTATTTGGTCGCATGGTTGAAATCGGTGCAATTCACGCAGGGCTTCACCTTGCGCACTGCAGCGATCCAGTTGGCAGGTTGCAACCAGACCTTGCATCTTTCAAACCATCATTTGTGCTAGCAGTTCCACGCATCTTCGAAAAGATTTATAACGGTGCAGAAGCCAAGGCAGATGCTGCAGGCAAAGGAAAGATTTTCCGTAAAGCAGCTGAGGTAGCTATCGCGTATAGCGAGGGCAAAGATAAGCGAGGATTTAATCCTCTCCTCACTCTCAAGCATGCCCTCTTCGACAAGCTCGTCTACTCAAAGATTCGCGCAGCGATGGGAGGAGCAGTTGAGGCAGCTATTTCAGGTGGTGCACCACTTGGAGCACGCCTTGGACACTTCTATCGTGGTGCAGGAATCACAATTCTTGAAGGCTATGGCCTTACTGAAACAACAGCTGGTGCAACTCTTAACCTCACAAAAAATATACGAGTGGGTTCAGTAGGCCGCCCAATTCCTGGCACAACAATCAAGATTGCCGACGATGGTGAAGTTCTTATCAAGGGACCAATTGTCATGCGTGGCTATTGGCAGAACGATTCTGCAAATCAAGAGGTTTTTGACGGCCAATGGTTTAAATCAGGAGACCTTGGTCGCCTCGATGATGAAGGCTTCCTCTACATCACAGGACGTAAAAAAGAACTTATCGTGACAGCAGGTGGAAAGAACGTCGCACCTGCAGTTCTTGAAGATCGTCTTCGCGCTCATCCTCTTGTGAGCCAATGTATGGTTGTGGGAGATAACCAACCATTTATTGCATCGTTGATCACTATCGATCAAGACATGCTCAAGGGTTGGATCGCAGCCAATAGTAAGACTGGCGCAACCGTTGCAACGTTAATCAATGATCCAGACTTAATTGCAGTAATTCAAACTGCTGTGGATGAAGCAAATAAGGCTGTTTCAAAGGCTGAATCAATCCGTAAGTTTGCAATCCTTGCCAATGACTTCACAATTGCAGGTGGTGAACTCACCGCCAAGCTCTCACTCAAGCGTCACGTCATTGCAGAGAAATACGCGACAGAGATCACCGCACTCTTCACCAAGTAACCACCATGCAGATTCCTTCACCTGAGCGAATACGTATTGCTCAGGAGCTTCATGACGGGATTGCGCAGGACCTCGTTGGAATCGGCTATTCACTGGACCTACTCTTGTCTGAAGAGTCTCTATCGAATACCGCTCGCACAGAAATTCGCACGACACGATTTGCCGTCGATGCTCTCATGAGCAAAGTGCGCACTGAGATTCTTAATTTGCGCCACAGATCAAGTACTCCACTCCACACTCAGCTGCAGAAGTTGGCCAACGATTTGCTCAAGGGGTGCCAGGTAAGCCTGCGCCTTGAGGAGGTTCCTCTCACTGAGAGTTCTCATAGTGAATTCATTCTCATTGCTACCGAAATCCTACGTAATTGCTCTACCCACTCTAGGGCTACCCACATTGGCATCAATCTCTATCCCGTCAACAATCGAACCTGTCTTGAGGTGATTGATAACGGGATTGGAGGCGCGCACGTGAAAGACGGCCACTACGGAATATCTGGAATGATCGAACGAGTTCATGCACTTGGTGGGAGTTTTACTTTAGAAAGTATTGATGGCACACGAGTCGCGATATTGATCTGACTCAACACATTACAACTCTGCTCATCGATGATCATGCAGTCGTCCGCACAGGTGTCCGGCGCGCTCTAGAAAAGTTTGAAATCTATGTTATCCATGAGGCAGCATCTCGAGGTGAAGCATTCGCTCAGATTGCAAAAATCAACCCAGATCTGATTATCGTTGATATCAATCTGCCTGATGGCAACGGTCTCGACATCATCACCTGGGTTCGATCTATCTCACAACAAACCGCTCTTGTTGTTCTGAGTTTCAATGAAAATGATGAATATGTACTTGCAGCTATGCATGCTGGCGCAAGTGCTTTCGTGCAAAAAGCTGCACCCATCAGTGAATTAATTGCCAGCATCGAGCATGCCTTGCGCACTCCGCAAGCCTTCTCAGCTCACGATATTGCAGGCGCTATCAGGCGCACTCGAGAAACTTTTGGCCTTTCTCAACGTGAGCTTCAAATTCTTTCCCAACTACATAAAGGCGCACCTCTTCAAGAATTTGCAGCATCTCTCTTCATCACAGAATCCACATTAAAGACTCATCTGAGCGCTATCTATCGAAAGATGGGAGTGAAAAATCGAGTGCAAGCGATTTTGAAAGCTCAGCAATCAGGGCTCAGTTGAAAAGTTCGTTAAACCGCCCAGACCAGATATCCCATCGCCACTCATCGATAATCCATTGGCGACCACGAGCGCCCATACGCGCAGCTAATTCAGAATCCTTCAGCAATCTGATGGCAGCTACTGCGACGTCATGAGCAGATGTGCCATCAACGGCGAAACCTGTCTCTGCTTCAAGAACAGCATCAGGTGCTCCCCCTGATGTGCCACCAATGACTGCAAGGCCACATGCACTCGCCTCAAGATAGACAATTCCAAGTCCTTCAACTTCAAGCCCTGCCAAACGTGAACGAGAGGGCATTGCAAAGATATCTCCTACACAAATATAACTCGGCAGATCTGCATACTGAATGCGACCAATAAAGGTAATTGCTTCAGTTACGTGTAATTGCTTCGCTCGCTTCACCAAATATTCCTTGTGTGGACCTTCTCCAATAAAGAGAAGGTGAGTATCAGGAACATGAGTAAGAATCTCAGGTAAAGCTTCAATCAAAGTGTCTTGTCCCTTGCGGTGCACAAGTCTTCCCACTGAGACAATGACTTTCTTTTCAGTTAAGCCAAGTTCTGTGCGAAGAGCTGCGGCACTTGGTTGAGGTGCAAAGTGATCGGTATCGATTCCAGGTGCAATCTTGACCATCGAGTCGATTGCGCCTTGCGAAAGTGCTCGTGCAATCTGAGATTTCGTGTAGCTACCTAAGTAGGTGAGGTGATCGGCACCAGCACCGATTCGGCCAATCGCCCAAGAAAATGGCCAGATCTTTGCCCACCACACTTCATGGCCATGCGTTAAGGCAACAATGCGGCTAACGCCAGCACGACGTAGCCCTTGTGAGAGAAGTGCAAGGGGTGCGGCAGCGCCAAAGAAAACCCTCGTTATTCCTCGCTCACGAACTATCTTTCTTACCGCTCTACCCACTCGCAGCGTTGGCAGAAGTATTTTTGATTTATCCCGGATTACTTCAACGCCGAAATTCTCACGCCAAGCTTTATCAAATGGCTCTGATTCATCTTGTGCAGATGTATAGACAATGACCGAGTTCTTTGGCATTCGCTCAATTAGTCCTATAACAAAGGTTTCAATACCGCCTGCGCGTGGACCAAAATCATTGGTGATGCAAAGTGTGAGGGGTCTACTCATTAGAACCGGCGAACAGCAACCAGCGGCTTACGTCCCATAGATGTATCGGCAACCTTTACACGTGATCCTGATCGAGGTGCGTGCACCATGCGTCCGCCACCGAGATAAATACTCACATGCGAAACGGGATGACCAAAGAACATGAGATCGCCAGGCTTCTTCTGATTAAATGGGATTGATTTACCCATCCGTGATTGAGCGCGGGATGAATGTGGAAGTGAGACACCAGCTGCTTGGAAAGCTCGCATCGTAAGTCCTGAGCAATCCCATGTAGTGAGGCCATCTGCTCCAAAGACATATCTATCGCCAATTTGTAGCAAGGCATACTTCAACGCAATACCTGCGCGACCTGAAATTCCTGCCGCACTCTTTGCAGCCTCCAGTGATGAGGCTTGGTCAGCATTTTCTTGATCTTCAGCAAGCTTTGCTAAGCGCTCACGATCTTCCTTCTTTAACTTTGCAAGGAGTGACTCAGCTTGGGCTAACTTTGCAGTTGCAAGAGCGCTTCGCTCAGCCAAACTCTTCTGCAACACCTTCACCTGGGCAAGTCGATCGCTGACGGTAAGGGAAGTTGCATTGAGTTGTTGCTCAGCAGATTGGAATTTACGGAGTTCAGTTGATTTGCGGCGGGTAATTGCTTCAAGGGATCCTGCGGATGAAAGATAGAGCGATGGATCTGTTGAGAAGAGAAGTTCAAGACTTTGACTTAAAGAACCAGATTTATACTGGTTCACTGCAATTGCTCCCAGTGTCTTTGATATCGCATCAACAGTCTTTCCTTGAACGGCTGCTTGCGCCTGAATGCCTGCAAGGCTTCGCGTTAATGAGGCCAACTTCACCTTCGCCTCTTGCGCACCTTCAGCAGCAGTCGTTGCTTCTTCTTCAAGACGATTGATTTGTGCCTGAACTTGAGCCAACGTTTGCGCAGCAGTTGCTACTGGTGGAGTGGTGAATGAGATGAGAAATACCGCGATGGCTGCCAAAGAGCCAGCACTCAACCGTTTTCTCATGTTTTAAGGCTAACGCCCATCTCTATAGATTTTCAATTTTGAACGAGGGAATTGGCTGATAAATGGGTGTGAAATTCAATATTCTTACGCACATGACAGTCACGGTCACACTCGTTGTAGGGGCCGATGGCTCCACTACCAAGAATGGAAATTCTGCAGGGGTATCAAATATTGTGGACCGCACAGCATTTCTTACCCGACGCAGAAGCGCTGATTGCATTCTTATCGGTGGAAATACTGCGCGCACAGAGCCCTATCACCGCACACCCGTTCCTGTTGTTGTTATTTCAAAGAGCTTAATCAATCCACTTGCTGATAATCGCTTGGCCCACTGCTGGAATCTTTCGCCTGTCGATGCGCTAGAGCGTGCTGCTAAAACTTTTGGTCCTAACATTCACATAGAAGCAGGTGCCTCAATTGTCCGTGAGTTAATTGATGCCGGCTCTGTCGATCAACTGGAATTAAGCATCACAGATGTGGTTGGTGGAGAAGATGTCATTGATGTGAGTGGGCTTCTATCTCACTTCTCTCTGATAGATGAGAAGGCTGAAGCAAGCACGCGATTTATCTCTGCTCGTAGATAGCTATCTCGTTGAAATAAGAGCGACGCCCACAACAGCAAATGCGATTCCAACATACTGCACTTTATGCAGACGCTCATGGAGAAACTTATAGGCAAGGAGAGCTGTAGCAATTGGATAGAGCGAGCCGAGCACCATGGCGAGTGAGACCAAGCCCTTTGTTGTTGCAACTCCCAACAAGAGGTTGGCTGCGAAATCTGCCACACCTATAAAGATCAGAATGGGAAGTTCTGGCCTGCCCAGTCCTCCAATATTTCTCACCTTTGCAAAGATGCCAATTCCAATCATGAGAGTTGTTGTGCGCATCATGAACATAGTCATCAAAGCACTGCTCTGTGAGCCGATAGCCATAAAGACAAGTGCAAGACCAAAGAAGAGTGCAGCAGAGAGGGCAAGAAGGACAGGTTTTAATGGAACACCTTGTGAAACTTCGGGTCCACTTGCTAAGAATCCACCAAGAAGTGCTGCAGCAACTCCAATACTCAAAATAGTTGAGAGGTGATCGCCTTTGATGATAATTGCGTATGCAAGAGGGATAAGAGCGCCCAATGAACTAATCGGTGAGACGACGCCCATGCGCCCTGTTGAAAGTCCTCCATAGAGACTCATCAGCCCTGCATAACCGCACAGACCAGCACATGCCCCAGCGAAGAAATATCCACCGCTGCCAAAAGCTTGCGCGTGCCAAGCCCCAGTAAGCAAGACCAAGATCAACCCAGTGATAAATCCAATCGCCTGCGTCGTTGCAAGGACTGCGATAGATGGAAATCTCTTACTTAATTTACCTGCGTGATAATCAGCACTTCCCCAAAGTCCGCTCGATAAAAGAGCGAGGAAACTGGCCATGGCGAGGACTCTACAGCCCCACCCCCTCAGCCTCCCATCTAATGAGCTCTTGGAACTTTAGAATTAACCAGTGAAATCGACATTTACTTTCGAAGAGATGATCGAGCTTCTTCGTACTTTCACTCCACGCGATGAAATCATTTTGGAAGAAGTCCCTGCGCCTCAAAAACTTGCCACATATTCATTTGCATTTACCGCTGATATCTCCAATGGCCAATCAGGGGAGGCTGAAGAAGAGGTAGCGTCAGGGCGTTTTGTGATCTTGCACGAACCTGGCGGGCAAGACACCTGGGAAGGCGAGTTCCGCTGCGTCAGCTTTATGCGTGCCGATGTCGATAGTGAGATGCAGGAGGATCCATTACTTCCTGAGGTTGGTTGGAATTGGTTATTGGATTCACTCAATGCCACTCATGCAAAATACAACGCACCCAGTGGAACAGTGACTCGCGTATCAAGTGCCTCATTTGGAAAACTTTCACCACGTAATGATGACTCTGAAATTGAGATCCGTGCATCATGGTCACCTCAGATTGAATCACCTGAAGAAATATTTGCTCACGTGCAAGCATGGTGCAATCTCATGACTGAGGTTGCTGGTTTGCCACCTATTCCTGATGGAGTTGCATCCATTGGTTCAGCTCGTCGCCGTGGCTGAGATAGAACAAGCGCCGCAAGAACCGGCACCAACTCCACTCTTGCATCCAGCCGATGGCGTTCCACCCATCATCGACACTGAAGAGTTATTTGATGCAGCCCTTGCTCAACTCGCACTAGGCACTGGCCCATTTGCATTCGATGCAGAGCGCGCATCTGGCTATAAATACAGTGCTCGTGCATATTTGATTCAGATAAAGCGCACCAATGGTGGATTACACCTGATTGATCCCATCGCCTTTGGTCCAGGCCATCGCTGCTTTATCGCTCTCAATGAATTAATTCGCGATGTGGAAGTCATCCTGCATGCAAGCACTCAAGATCTACCGTGTCTTCGCGAAGTGGGAATCCACCCGACACTTCTCTTTGATACCGAACTTGGCGGACGTATCGCAGGCCTTGCCCGCGTTGGCCTTGGCCCACTTCTGGAATCGCTCATGGGTGTATCACTTGCGAAGGAACACTCTGCAGTGGATTGGTCTACAAGGCCACTACCCCACGATTGGCTTAACTATGCAGCACTGGATGTGGAGCTCCTTGTTGAACTTCGCGAGAAGGTCTATCAACTCTTAGCTGATGCTAAAAAATGGAAGTGGGCTGAAGAAGATTTTGCAGCAATCCTCGCAGCACCACCTGCTCCCCCACGCATCGATCCATGGCGCAGAACATCAGGAATGCATAAGGTGAAAAAGCGCAATCACATGGCAGTGGTTCGAGAGTTATGGAATGCTCGTAATGAGCTTGCGCAAGATCTTGATATCTCACCGGGCCGACTTCTCTCTGATGCTGCGATCACAGAAATTGCACTGAGTGCAGAAAAGGGTCCCATCACCAATCGCAAACATCTAGAGAAGATTCTTCGCCCTCTTGGCTTGCGAGCGCGATGGTTAGAAAACGCTGCAACATGGATTAGCTGCATCACCGATGCCATTGCAATGCCCGAGGATCAATGGCCAGAGACTCGTTCTAAGAGTGATGTCCTACCTCCGATTAAGATTTGGCGCGAGAGATTCCCTGAAAAATATGCACCCCTTACCCACGCTAGATTTAATCTGCAGGTTCGCGCGCAAGAACTTTCGATTCCGCTCGAGAATATGATCAGTCCAGAGCTGGTGCGCCGCATCTGCTGGCAGCCACCTGAGACTTCCGTGCAGGAAGCGCTCCTTGCCCTGGGAGCGCGTCGCTGGCAGGCCGAGATCGCCTCTCCTATCCTGGAGCAGGCTCTGACTGAGCGTGAACCCCTTGAGCTCCCTGAGCCAGCCACTGAAGGTGAAGCTGCCTCAGAAGAGTGACGAATTACGCAACATTAGAGTTGCGTAAATAAGAGGGCTCAATTACGCTCTCACCATGCTCAGCACATTCATCATCGCTCTACGTGAAGGCCTTGAGGCCGCACTGATCGTTGGAATTCTCGTTGCCTATCTCGTCAAGAGCGAGCGCAGACATCACCTTCGCGCCCTCTGGACTGGTGTATTCCTTGCAGTGAGCGCGAGCCTGGCGCTCGGTGCCTTCCTCTCCTATACATCAGCAGAGCTCTCATCTAAGGGTGCAGAACTCTTTGCAGGAACCACATCATTTGTGGCTGTTGCCATGGTGACATGGATGGTCTTCTGGATGAAGCGCACAGCGCGTGGTCTGCGCGATGAGCTCTATGGCAAGGCAGAAGTTGCCGTTGCAGCTGGCGCACTCTCTATGGGAACTCTTGCATTCTTTGCAGTAGCTCGTGAAGGTCTTGAAACCTCACTCTTTCTCTATACAAACTTTAAAACAGTTGGTGCTTTCTCCACTGCAACACTCGGATTAGTCCTTGGTCTTGCAACATCTGTGGCTCTTGGTTATGGAATCTACAACCGCTCGGTCAAACTTAATTTGGGTAAGTTCTTTACCTATTCCGGTGTGGCGCTGATCGTTGTTGCAGGAGGAGTTCTCTCCTATGGAGTCCACGAATTCCAGGAGTTTGGATTCCTTCCAGGCCCTGATGCCTTTGCATGGGATGTCACATCATGGATGCCAAAAGAGTCATTTATCGCAGCGCTACTTGGTGGAACTATCGGTTTCGATACAACGACCTCTTGGCTGCAGCTCCTTGTATGGGCTGCCTACCTAGGTTTAACAATCGCTACCTATCTCACACCTGCAAAGGTAAAAACTCCTCTCAACGCATAGCCTTTTGCCCTACTGGCGAGTAACCTTTGGAACATACTCACCAGCGAAGGAAGTTCTATGTCAGAAGTCCGCTCAGTCGTTCTCGTCGATGCTGTCCGCACCCCCTTTGGTAAGGCGGGAAGCATGTATGCAGGCACTCGCGCCGATGACCTCATGGTCCGTGCAATGCGAGGGCTCTTAGAGCGCAACCCCAAGGTCGATCCTGCATCTATCGATGATGTTGCAATCGCTGCTGCAACACAGACTGGTGATCAGGGAATGAATATTGGTCGCAGTGCAACTTTATTGGCAGGCCTACCTAAGACTGTTCCGGGATATTCCATCGATCGTTGGTGCGCAGGTGCTCTGACTGCAACAACAACGGTTGCAGGAGCAATTGCAATGGGCGCAATCGATATCGCAATTGCAGGTGGCGTTGAACATATGGGTAACCACCCAATGGGCGAGCTCATGGATCCCAACCCGCGCTACTTGGCCGAGAAGTTGGTGGAGCAAGATGCGCTCGCCATGGGTGCAACTGCAGAGCGTCTCCATGATCGCTTTCCACATTTAACTAAAGAGCGTGCAGATGCATATGCACTCGCATCTCAGATTAAGACTGCCAAGGCATATGCCGATGGAAAGATTCAACGAGATCTTATTCCCACAGCATCACGCAGCCCAGAACTTGGTTGGGGTATTGCAACTGTGGATGAAGCACCACGCCCCACAACAACGATGGAAGGACTCGCAGGCCTGAAGACTCCCTTTCGCCCAGCAGGTCGCGTCACTGCGGGCAACTCATCAGGACTTAACGATGGCGCAACAGCAGCCCTTCTTGCCAGTGAAGATAAGGCGAAAGAACTTGGGCTGACAATCAAAGCGCGCATGGTGACATTTGCCTTTGCAGGCGTTGAACCAGAGGTCATGGGATACGGCCCCGTTCCTTCAACGATCAAGGCTCTGGGTAAAGCAGGCCTTTCGATTGAAGATATCGGCGCATTTGAAGTCAATGAAGCATTTGCTGTGCAGGTCCTTGCATTCCTCGATCACTTTGGAATCGCAGATGATGATCCTCGCGTGAATCCATATGGTGGTGCAATTGCCGTTGGCCATCCCCTTGCCTCATCCGGTGTTCGCCTGATGCTCAACTTAGCGCGCACCTTCGAAGAGAAGACTGATGTGCGATACGGCATCACAACGATGTGTATTGGCCTTGGTATGGGCGGCACAATCATTTGGGAAAACCCACACTTTGTAGGAGGTCAGAAGTAATGACTACCGCTACTCAGCTCCCAGATGGTGCACCGGAAGAAGTTGTCACCCATGCCCTTATTCGCGATGTTGACCTCTCCCCTTTTGGATTTAAGGGCTCACTCGCTCTCATCACTCTCGATAATGGACTGGATCACACTCGCCCTAATACATTTGGCCCACAATCACTTGCAGCACTTGATGCTGCAATAACAGATGCGGCTTCACGTAAACCAAGTGCCATCGGCATCACAGGTAAACCATTTATCTTTGCAGCAGGTGCTGATCTATCAGCGCTCTCATTTTTGAGTAAGCGCGAGAAATCACTGGCAATTGGAAAGCTGGGCCATGATGTATTCCGCCGTCTTGATGAAATTGGGATACCCACCTTCGCCTTTATCAATGGCTTAGCCCTTGGTGGCGGACTCGAAGTCGGACTTCACTGCAACTACCGCACATTATCTGCAACAGCCTTTACGGGTCTGCCTGAGGTCTTCTTAGGGTTAGTTCCAGGATGGGGTGGAGCGACTATCGTTCCTAAGCTCATTGGTCCAGAACGCGCAGTCCAAATCATTATCGGCAACGCACTTAATAATAATACGATGATGAAATCTAAGGATGCACTCAGTCTCGGCATTGTTGACGCCGTCTATGCACCTGCTGATTTCCTGGAAAAATCTGTTTCATTTGCCGCATCTGTCTTAAGTGGTGAAACAAAGATTGAACGTAAGGACTATTCCAACGATCCTGCATGGGATTCAGCACTTGCTGCAGGTCGTGCAGCAGCTCTTAAGAAATATGGTGGGGCAGAGATTGCATCTCCCATGAGAGCGCTCGAACTTATTGCCGCCGCAAAGTCCAATACACGCGGTCAGGGATTTGATGCAGAAGATGTTGCCCTTGCTGATCTGACTATGGCCGATCCACTCCGCGCATCCCTCTATGCATTTAATCTGATTCAGAAGAAGCGCAAGAAGGTGGAAGGTGCGCCAAAGCCAGCACTTGCACGCAAGGTCTCTCGCGTCGGTGTTGTTGGTGCAGGCCTCATGGCATCACAACTTGCTCTTCTATTACTTCGCAATCTCAAATGTCCAGTTGTGATGACTGATATTGACCAAGAGCGCGCCGATAAGGGTGTTGCATGGGTCAAGAATGAACTTGCAAAGCTCGTTGAAAAAAAGCGTATGAGCGCAGAATCTGCTGGGCGTCTTTCACTTCTGATTAGCGGATCCTCTGATCAGCAGGTCTTTGCCGGCTGTGACTTCATCATAGAAGCAATCTTTGAAGAGCTCTCTCTTAAGCAAGAGCTCTTTAAGAAGCTTGAGAAGATTGTTGGGCCTGAATGCGTTCTTGCTACCAATACCTCATCCCTCTCCGTTGAGCGCATGAGCGAGGGGCTAGAGCACCCTGAGCGCGTTGTGGGATTTCACTTCTTCAACCCAGTTGCTGTCATGCCACTTCTTGAAGTTGCTCGCACCTCAAAGACAGATGATGCAACTACTGCAACAGCTGTGAGTATTGGCAAGGAATTAAAGAAGACGATGATCATCTGTAAGGATGCACCAGGCTTTGTAGTCAATCGCCTCCTTACTCGCTTCATGGGTGAAATCACTGATGCAGTTGATGAAGGAACTGATCCTGCTACTGCAGATAATGCAATGCGCAGTATTGGCTTTCCTATGTCTCCCTTTGAACTCCTAGGCCTCGTAGGCCCTGGTGTTGCACTGCACGTGTCAGAGACACTGAATACAAATCTTGGGCCTCGCTACCGCGTTTCACCAACGATGCAGGCGATGGTCAAAGAAGGCGTTAAGACTTTCTATGTGAAGAAAGATGACGGTTCATTTGGGCCAAACCCTGCAGCACTAGCGCTCGTACATAAAGGCACCACACCATCGACTGCTGAACAAGTTCGTGCGCGAGCATTGAAGGCACTTGCAGAGGAAGCACGCATGATGCTCGATGAGGGCGTTGTTTCAACTCCTGCAGAGATTGATCTTTGTATGTTGATGGGTGCTGGTTGGCCGATGCATCTCGGCGGAATCTTGCCTTACTTAGATCGTGAAGGTATTAGCGAGTCTGTTTGTGGTCAGCGTTTTCATGCGCCGGGAATTGCATCTCTTCCACAGTAGAACTCCACTCGACAATGTCGCGTGAAATCTTCTGCGCAGTAATTCCAAGATCTTCAAGAATGTCTGCGCGCTTTGAGTGCTCAATGAATTCAAGTGGGACACCGATGCTGTGCAGCGCAACATTAAGCCCTGCTTCACGGAACATCTCTGAAATCGAACTTGCGATACCTGCATGGCGAATTCCATCTTCAAGCACAACAACGCTCTTATAACGCTGAGCCATAGTGATCAGTGATTGTGGAAGCGGCTTAACCCAGCGAGGATCAATCACCGTGACGCCCACACCTTCACGATAAGCCTGTGAAGCAGCTTCGACAGCAATAGGGGCCATCGAACCAATGCTGACAAGAAGAACATCTGCACTCTCTCCGCGATAGAGAACATCTATTCCATCACGTCGTTCAAAAGCAGGAATATCACTTTGGACAGCACCCTTTGGGAATCGAACGAGAGATGGTGCATCAGAAATTTCAACTGCTTCGCGTAGCGTTTCACGCAGTCGCGCAGCATCACGAGGAGCGGCAACATGCATCGTAGGAACGATTCCTGTCAGCGCCAGATCCCACACACCGTTATGGGAAGGACCGTCATCACCCGTTACACCTGAGCGATCGAGAACGAATGTAACTCCTGCCTTATGAAGTGCCACATCCATCAACATCTGATCAAATGCGCGGTTTAAGAATGTTGAATACACAGCAACAACAGGATGTAGGCCTGTAAATGCAAGTCCTGCAGCACTTGTCACAGCATGTTGTTCTGCAATACCAACATCGATGGTGCGATCTGGAAATGCTGCTTCAAACTTATCAAGACCAGTAGGTCCAAGCATGGCAGCGGTAATTGCCACAATATCTGTGCGCTCATGGCCAAGTGCCACAAGTTCGTCAGAGAAGACGCTGGTCCATGTGGTTACTGATTTACCAAGTGGGGTGCCAGTCTCAGGATCGACAATTCCCACCGCATGGAACTTCTCAGCTTCATCTTCAATTGCAGGCTTGTGTCCCTTACCTTTTTCAGTAATAACATGAAGAAGAACAGGTTCGCCAAATTCTTTCGCTTGAATAAGTGCGCGCTCCATGGCAGCAACATCATGTCCATCGATAGGACCCACATACTTCAAACCGAGATCTTCAAACATTCCTTGAGGGGCGACAATATCTTTAATGCCTTTTTTCACTCCGTGCAGAGTTTCATAGATCGGATTTCCCACAACTGGAGTCTTGGCAAGAACCTCTTTGCCCCAATCTAAGAAGCGCTCATAACCGCGAGTGACCCGAAGGGTCGAAAGATATGTGGCAACTCCACCAATAGTTGGAGAGTAAGAACGTTCGTTGTCGTTGACGACGATGATGAGATTTCTATCGCTGGCTGCAGCAATGTTATTGAGCGCCTCCCATGACATTCCACCGGTGAGCGCACCATCTCCCACAACTACTACAACGTGGCGATCTGATTGGCCTGTAAGAGAGAAGCCGCGCGAAATTCCATCGCCCCATGACAGAGCTGTAGATGCATGTGAATTTTCGATTACATCATGAACGCTCTCGCTACGGTTGGGATATCCGGCAATCCCACCGCGTTGACGCAACTTATCGAATTTATCCGCGCGCCCTGTCAGAATCTTATGAACATAGGATTGGTGTCCCGTATCGAAGAGCACTACATCTTTCGGCGAATCAAAGATGCGATGGATTGCGATTGTTAATTCAACAACACCAAGGTTTGGACCTAAGTGGCCACCAGTCTTAGAAACTTGTGTAATGAGAAAGTGGCGAATCTCTTCTGAGAGTTGACCCAGCTCTTCCAGGCTTAAAGCCTTGAGGTCGCTAGGACTCTTGATCGATTCGAGCATGGAGGCAGTCTAGATTAGCCACGGAGCTGACGCAGTACGTACTGCATGATGCCGCCGTGGCGATAGTAATCAGCCTCTCCTGGCGTATCGATACGTACCTTGGCAGTAAAGCTCTTATCCCCTGCAGTCACAGTGACTTCCTTAGGGATGCCACCGTCATTGAGTGCTGTCACTCCTGTGATTGCAAAGCTCTCATCGCCCTTGAGTCCTAGTGATAAGGCGTTTGCCCCATTGGTAAATTGCAATGGAAGAACTCCCATACCAATCAAGTTAGAACGGTGAATTCGTTCAAAGCTCTCTGCAATGACTGCGCGAACTCCAAGGAGTGCCGTTCCCTTTGCAGCCCAGTCACGTGAAGAACCAGATCCATACTCCTTACCAGCAAGGATAATCAAGCCAACACCCGCTGCTTGGTATGCAACGGATGCATCATAAATAGTTGTCTGATCCCCATTGCTGAGGAAGTTCTTTGTGAAGCTTCCTTCAACGCCATCAAGAAGCAAGTTCTTAAGGCGGATATTGGCAAATGTTCCACGAATCATAACTTCATGGTTGCCGCGACGAGATCCGTATGAGTTGAAGTCTTTGCGGTCAACACCATTGGCTTCAAGATATTTGCCTGCAGGTGAATCAGCTTTGATATTTCCTGCAGGTGAAATGTGATCTGTTGTCACTGAATCACCAAGAATGGCAAGAACGCGAGCTCCAGTGATATCTGTAACTGGCTTAGGTTCAGCAGGCATTCCATCAAAGTAAGGAGGCTTGCGAACATAGGTTGACTTAGGATCCCACTCAAATGTTTTACCTGTTGGTGTGTCAAGTGACTTCCAGCGATGATCGCCATCAAAGACGGTTGCATAATCCTTCTTAAACATCTCTGATGAGATGGAAGAATCAATCACTGACTGAATCTCTTGAGCTGATGGCCAGATATCTTTCAGAAGCACTGGATTTCCATCTTTGTCATCACCCAAAGAGTCCTTTTCGAAATCATGATCCATGGTGCCGGCAAGTGCGTAAGCAACAACCAGTGGAGGTGATGCTAAGTAATTCATCTTCACATCGGGGCTAATGCGCCCTTCAAAGTTACGATTTCCCGAAAGGACCGCGGTGACTGCAAGATCGTTCTCATTTACTGCCTTGCTAATTTCTATCGGAAGAGGACCTGAGTTTCCAATACAGGTCACACAGCCATAGCCCACAAGGTTGAAGCCAAGTGCTTCCATGTATTGGGTTAGATCTGCGCGATCGTAGTAATCAGTAACGACCTTAGATCCTGGAGCAAGAGTTGTCTTTACCCATGGCTTGGATGTCAGGCCCTTCTCAACCGCCTTCTTTGCAAGCAGGGCAGCGCCAATCATGACTGATGGGTTTGATGTGTTGGTACACGATGTAATCGATGCGATAACAACATCACCATTTTTAATGGTTGTGGCCTTTGCTCCGACCTTAACTGGATAAGCCTCTTTACCTGTCTTGTCAGAGAAATAGGTAGGAAGAATCTTTTCGAAAGATGACTTTGATGCGGTCAGTGAGATGCGATCTTGCGGACGTTTAGGACCCGCAATTGATGAGACCACAGTTGATAGATCGAGTTCGATATGTTCTGAGAATCGAGGAGATACAGATGGGTCATGCCACATGCCTTGAGCCTTTGCATATTGCTCAACAAGTGCAACCTGATCATCGCTTCGCCCTGTAAGGCGTAGGTAGCGAAGTGTCTCTTCATCAATTGGGAAGATGGCACATGTTGAACCATATTCAGGTGACATATTTCCGATTGTGGTGCGATTGGCCATAGGGACTGAGACAACTCCTGGACCATAGAACTCAACAAACTTACCAACCACTCCGTGCTTACGAAGCATCTCTGTAATAGTCAGAGCCATATCTGTCGCAGTTGTTCCAACAGGCAATTCTCCTGAGAGCTTAAATCCCACAACGCGAGGAATAAGCATGGAGACGGGCTGACCAAGGAGTGCTGCCTCTGCCTCGATGCCGCCAACACCCCAACCAAGCACACCAAGACCGTTGACCATTGTGGTGTGTGAATCTGTTCCCACAACCGTATCTGGGTATGCGCGCAATACGCCATTGACTGTGCGAGTCATAACAACGCGGGCTAAGTATTCAATATTTACTTGGTGAACAATTCCTGTTCCAGGTGGAACAACTTTAAACTCATCAAAGGCGCCTTGTCCCCAACGCAGGAAGCGATAACGCTCTCGATTACGTTCATATTCAATATCGGTGTTCTTCTCGAAGGAATCCTTCGTTCCAAAGACATCGGCAATAACAGAGTGATCGATAACCAATTCGGCAGGAGCGAGCGGATTGACCTTGGATGGGTCTCCCCCAAGATCAACAATTGCCTCACGCATCGTTGCCAGATCGACTATGCAAGGAACTCCGGTGAAGTCCTGCATAACAACTCGAGCGGGAGTGAATTGAATTTCAGTATCTGGCTCAACTGATGGATCCCATTGCGCAAGAGCCTTGATGTGATCAGCAGTGATGTTAGCGCCATCTTCTGTGCGCAATAAATTTTCAAGTAGGACTTTGAGTGAGAACGGAAGGTTTGTTGCACCGTCCACTGTTGAGATATCAAAGATTTCATAATCTTTTCCTGCAACCGTGAGGTTCTTCTTCGTTCCAAGTGAGTTCTTGCTCATCGCGCTTCTTCTTTCAAGGGATATATCTTGACGTCAAGATACCTTACTTGGTACGAATTTTGCAACAGATTCAATGTGGTGAGTCATTGGAAAGAGATCGAATGCACGCAGGGATTCGAGTTGGTAACCAGCATCACGTAGATAACCGGTATCTCTGGCTAGGGCTGCTGGGTCGCAGGCAACATAAACGATTGTTCGAGGCTTCAATTGAGCGCAGTGCGTGATGACATCTTTGCCCGCACCTTCACGAGGTGGGTCTAACACGATGACATCAGCCTGTGAAAAACGCGTGATGAGCCGTGCGACATCACCGGTGTGGATGTGAACATTGCTCTTGCCATCAAAGTTGCGTGACGCATCCGCTGTTGCGTTCTTACTTCCTTCAACAATATCAACTGATCCAGTTTCCCCAATCAGAGTCAAGAAACTAGCGGCGAAGAGACCAACTCCCCCATATAGATCAAGGACATGATCGCCTTCGCGTGCTTGCGCATAGTGCAAAACTGCATCAGTGAGTACTCGAGGCGCATCTTTATGGCTCTGCCAAAATGATTTCTGGCTTACTTCAAATGAATTCTCACCCACTGTGTAGTGAGCAATGTCAGGCCCATCACTGACTCGCAGTGGGGATTCATCGCGGGAGTTTGCAGTTGCAATTGTTCTCTCCCCCGTATTCGAAATTGAAATTTCAATGCGCTGATCACCTTTGGCGCCGCGCTGGGCAAGTTCTGAATATCGCATTTCTGGAACGAGGATTCGGCAATCATCAACCGGAATAATTGTGTGGGAGCGAGCCTGATAGAAACCTAACGCTCCCGCCTTGGTAGTGACGGCAGAGCAGCGAGTACGCCATCCAAGAGGTCCTGCGACCTCTTCCACTTCAACCTGAACATCCATCTTCGCTATACGAGTGAATTGTTCTGTGATCACATCACTCTTGAGATTGCGCTGTCTAGGAAGTGAAATATGTTGGAAATCGCATCCTCCACAGCCGCTTCGATGTGCGAATCGACATGGTGCGCTGACGCGATCATCGGATGCGGTGATGACTTCAACAACATCTGCTCTATTAAATGAAGAACCCGTGCTGGTTATCTCAATATCGCATTCTTCCCCTGGAATTGCGTGTCTGACGAAGATGACTGCGCCCTCAAATCGAGCGATGAAATGGCCGCCGTGGGCAACTTTCTCTATCGTCACCCTTATTTTCTGCCCTACAGCAAGGGTTGTTCTCTTCGTGGATGACATAAAGCTAAGCCTAGTCGAGTTTGCCTTATGGGAGATTTTTCTCGCAAGCAGTAGTAAGTTAGTCCTGTGCACGTAGTGATTATGGGTTGCGGTCGAGTAGGTTCATCTTTAGCCATTGAACTTGAAGCTGCTGGCCACTCTGTTGCAATTATCGATCAAGCAAAAGAAGCTTTCCGTCGTCTCGGACCAGATTTCAAAGGTCGCACGATTGTGGGAGTTGGTTTTGATCGCGATACCTTGCTTGAAGCAGGCATCGAAGGAGCTCAAGCATTTGCAGCGGTGAGTAACGGTGATAACTCAAATATTTTGGCAGCACGCGTTGCGCGCGAAAGTTATGGCGTGACCAATGTTGTTGCTCGTATCTATGACCCTGGCCGTGCAGAAATTTATCAGCGCCTTGGAATTCCAACAGTTGCAACTGTTATTTGGGCAACAGATCAAATCCTGCGCCGTATTGCACCAGGTGGTGCACGCTCTGAATGGCGCGATGCAACAGGAACTGTTCAACTCCTTGAGGTTCATCCTCATTTGGATTGGTATGGACGTCCTATCTCAGAACTCGAAGCAGCATCACAGGCTCGTGTTGCATTCCTGACTCGACTTGGTGAAGGCCTTATCCCTGAACCGCACACAGTTCTTCAAGATGGCGACCTTGTTCATATGACAATTCGTGATGATGCGATGGCAACAGCAGAAACTGCTCTCACACAAGGGCCGGGTGCTTAAAGAATGAGGATTGCAATTGCTGGAGCAGGAAATGTTGGTCGCGCTATTGCGCGCGAACTTCTTGATAATGGTCATCAAGTCCTTTTGATTGACCGCGACCCTAAGGCTCTTAAAATAGATTCTGTTCCCGATGCTGAGTGGTTGATGGCCGATGCCTGTGAGATTGCATCCCTGGATAACGCACAGCTCAACACCTGTCAGGTTCTTGTGGCAGCTACCGGCGATGACAAGGTCAATCTTGTTGCTTCATTGCTTGGTAAGACTGAATATGGAGTACCGCGCGTAGTTGCCCGCATTAATCACCCAAAGAATGAATGGCTCTTCGATCAATCCTGGGGTGTAGATGTTGCTGTATCAACTCCTCGCATCATCGCAGCACTCGTTGAAGAAGCTGTCAGCGTTGGCGATGTTGTTCGCCTCTTCTCATTCCGAAAAGGTCAAGCAAACCTTGTTGAACTCACACTTCCTGATTCATCAACATGTATTGGAAAAACTGTTGAAGAAGTAACTCTTCCAGATGATGCATCCCTTGCTGCAATTGTGCGTGATGGTCGCGTTATAACGCCAACGCCCAGTGATGTCTTTATCGCCGGAGATGAACTTCTCTTTGTTGCATCAGCTACTGCTGAAGATCTTATTAAGGGCTGCTTTATTGCTCAGTAGGTAGCTTCGGCGCGTTCTTAAGCACCATCCAAGAACCATATGCAGTTGCAATGAAGAGTGGGTAACCCATAGCCAAGTTCACTGTTCCCAGTAGATTCACATTTCCACTGCGATAAATCGGATACTGAACAGCGATACGCGTAAAGAACATTGCTACCCACAACCAACTCGCCAGCGTGTAAGCACGCTTTCGTTCAGGATGATTACGCCATTTAAGGTTCTCTCCCAAGATCGGTCCCAACATCAAACCAAGAATCGGCCATCCCACAAGGTTTCCTACGAGATAGAGAGTTCCATATCCAAGATTGGTGAGCAGTTTAGGAATATAGAGATCGCTGGCATTGCCTGTGCGGTTTGCAAACCAAGCACAGATCAGAACGCCGATTAATCCACTGAGTGCATGTTGAATTGTGTCGCGACGAGCCAAGCGAATAATGGTGATAATTGCTGAAAAAGCCACCGCTGCAATGAGTGCACTATTAAGAACATCAGTGACATTGAAAACCACAAGAAAGATGACTGCTGGAATTCCAGAGTCAATCAGCCCCTTCTTGCCACCGAAGGCAGCTAGAACTTTGTCGCGATCTTCATGTTGCGTCATTGGCGACCCGTTGATCCAAAACCACCACTACCTCGACCAGAACCTGGCAACTCATCTACTTCGACAAATTGCGCACGCTCAACTTTTTGAAAGACTAATTGTGCGATGCGATCTCCACGCTTAAAGGTGACGCTCTCTTTGGGGTCGTGATTAATCATGATGCATTGCAGTTCTCCGCGAAAGCCCGCATCAACAGTCCCAGGTGCATTGACCATCGTGACGCCATGCTTGATGGCAAGGCCAGAACGGGGATGAACCAGTGCCACATATCCATCAGGGAGTGCAATCGAGATACCTGTAGGGACAAGTGCGCGCTCCCCCGGTGCCAAAGTAATATCAATACGGGAGACGATATCGGCCCCTGCATCTCCACCTTTTGAGTACTGAGGAAGTGGAAGATCTGGATCAAGGCGCTTGATTAATACCTGAAAATCGCTCATGGATTAATATCAAATTCTGGATCAACAAATGAGAGCAACTCTGGATTCTTACGTAGAGCTTCCATATATTCTGCCGGAGCATTTTCAAGGAAGTGTTTCATTGGGACAATGACAAAAAGTGATGCTGCACGGACTGCAATCTCGCCATCAGGCCCACCCAAGCGACCTTCTGCCTCTGAATACACCTTGCGGCTCACCTGTCCTGTAATGCGCGCGGTGATATATAACTTTGTTCCGATTGGAACCGGCTTAAGAAAGTCTGTCTCAAGTCGAGCAGTAACAGCAGGTGCGCGAAGTAACCACATGAGCTTTCCAAGAGCTTCATCGAATGCTAGAGAAAGTAATCCACCATGTGCCAAGCCTGGTGCACCTTGATGATTTTCAGTAACTACAAATTCTGCAGTGATATCTGCACCCTGTCCGACATGTGCAACAAGATGCAGTCCTGTCGGATGTAATTCCCCACAACCAAAACAATGTTTAAAGTGAGATGGAATCTGTGATCCGGTACTCGGTGAAAGTGGATGGCGCTCTGGAATCTGCGCTCCAGTTGGGGGCGTAGTACTTGCAACGCGACTCATGTGGCTAGGTTACTTGATGATTTGCACGATAACCTAGCGCTCGTGGCATTTAGAGAAGTGATACGTCCCCCATTGTGGCTGCTCGCCTTCATCTATTTCCTTCTACTCTCAATCGTCATTGCAATTTGGGCAGCTTTTGATAATCAGAGCGCCTTCATCGCTTGGCTGGCTGCAACCATCGGGATAGTTGCCATCGCCTTCTCCGCACGTTCAGAGATCGTTATTGATGGGAAGGAGCTACGTATTGGACGCGCTCATATCGAGTTGAAATACCTCGACAAGGTTGAGCTGCTCACTAAGGATGAGATGAGACTGCTTAGGACTCGAGATGCAGATCCTGCAGCTTATTTAGCAATTACATTTTGGATATCTACGGGTGTGAAAATCACGCTTAAGGATGAACGTGACTCCACTCCGTATTGGTTGGTAAGTTCTAGAAAATCTGAAGAACTTACGAGCACTCTTTACAAATTGCTTTAGCGCCTTCGCCCTTAGCAAGTTGTGTGATGTGATGGATCAAGAAACAACGTGAACAGGTAAATTCATCTAATTGAACTGGAACAACTCGAACTGCAAGTTGCTCACCCGAAAGGTCTGCTCCTGGAAGTTCAAGATTCTCTGCAGCTTCTGCCTCATCAACATCAATCTGTCCTGATTGTGCATCAACGCGCTTAGCTTTGAGTTCTTCTAACGATTCTTCGTGAAGCTCCTCGTCGGTTTTTCTGGGTGTGTCGTAATCTGTTGCCACTGCTATCACCTCGCTTCCATATATCTCTTATGAGCGGGTGAAGTTACCCCACATGCGCGAATAGTTGCGCATTCTCACCTGTATAGACCATACAACCGGCGGCGTGTCGCCTTTATTCCTGCTTTGAGGTGGCAATTTCAATCGCTTTTGCAAGTCCGCCATCCACATAGGCATGGATTGCCGTGCCCTCTGCCAGATGTTCTTCACTGAGGATTTCACCGTGTTCATGGATGGCGCTCACAAGATCTCCACGTTGATAAGGAATAACAGTTGTGATTTCAATACTGGGATGTGGCAAAGATTTTTCTATCGCATGCACAAGCCCTTCAACGCCAAATCCAGAACGGACAGAGAATGCATAGCTGTTGGGCTCTCTTCGCAAAATCTCCATCACGACATCAGGGCTTGCGATATCCACCTTATTGATTGCGATGATTTCAGGGATGTCTCCCCCACCAATTTCAGTAATGACTTGCCTGACCGCACGGATTTGTTCAAAGGGATCAGAGTGTGAGCCATCGACAACGTGAACAATGAGGTCGGCTCCCGATACCTCTTCAAGAGTGGATTTAAATGCATCGACTAATTGATGAGGGAGGTGACGAACAAATCCAACGGTGTCAGAGAGTGTGTAGACGCGACCCTCTGCAGTCTCGCACTTTCGCACTGTTGGGTCAAGGGTTGCAAAGAGCGCATTCTCAACAAGCACTCCTGCGCCAGTAAGTTCATTGAGTAGTGAAGATTTACCAGCATTGGTATATCCAGCGATTGCAACGGATGGGATATTAAAACGCTTTCGTTCTTGGCGCTTGGTATCACGAGAAACTTTCATCTCAGCGATTTCACGGCGCAACTTCGCCATCTTGTCACGAATACGGCGGCGATCAGTTTCAATCTTTGTCTCACCAGGGCCTCGGCCACCAATACCTGCACCCCCTGCTGCGCGACCACCCACCTGACGTGAGAGTGAATCACCCCATCCGCGAAGACGTGGAAGAAGGTAGGCAATCTGCGCAAGCTCCACCTGCGCCTTACCCTCCTTACTCTTTGCATGCTGAGCGAAGATATCGAGAATTAGCGCAACGCGATCAACAACTTTGACCTTTAACTTATCTTCCAAGGTCCGCAGCTGCGCTGGAGAAAGCTCACCATCACAGACGACAGTGTCAGCTCCTGTTGCGACAACAATCTGCTTGAGTTCGATGACCTTTCCGGAACCGATATACGTTGCAGGATCTGGCTTATCGCGTCTTTGAATGAGTGCATCCATAACTTCAGAACCGGCTGTCTCAGCAAGTGCTTTGAGCTCTGCCATGGAATTCTCTGCCATCTCAGCAGTTCCTTCAGTCCACACACCCACCAAAACAACGCGCTCTAATTGAAGCTGTCGATATTCAGCCTCAGAAATATCTTGAAGTTCGGTGGAGAATCCCTTGATGCGGCGAAGCGCATTACGGTCTGAGAGCTCTTGCTGATCATTTTCTTGAAAATCACTTTCATCGTAATCAAAATCAGCGGCAGCGCGAGCACTCTCACGTAAGAGTTCATCAAATAACTTGTCGTAGCCATCCTCAGGAGTTGTCATTACGCCAAGAACTTTGTGAGGTCGTGATCTTCAAGGATGACTGCAGGTCCTGTAAGAGTTGCATTGGAATGGCCATCAATATCGACAATCAACCGTCCTCCTGGTGGATAGATAGTCCATCGAGAAGGTAGCTTGCCATTTGTTTTCAGAGTTGCAGCAAGTGCCACAGCGCATGTTCCAGTTCCGCAAGAACGAGTCTCTCCACTTCCACGTTCGTGCACACGCATCTTGGCTTCAAAGTTGGGAAGTATCTCTACAAACTCAACATTGACACCTTCAGGATATGAAGAAGCTGGAGATACGGATGGTGCATCAGCCAGGGATCCCACATCATCAATTGAATCAACAAAGACAACAGCATGAGGATTGCCCACATTGATGTTGTAGCCACTCCAGGTATGACCGTTATTGGAAGCATCTATCTCTTCCATCTCATCGGTGACATGACCCATATTCACTGAGATGTCGCCATCAAGCGGTACTCGTAAATGCTTGATTCCTGCTCGTGTATCAATTGCAAAGATTCCCTCTGGCTGAATGGAGCGTGTCACAAGATATTTGGCCATCACACGAATGCCATTGCCACACATTTCAGCGACAGAACCATCTGCATTGCGGTAATCCATAAACCATTTGCCAGCAGTTTTGGTAATTCGGATGAGGCCATCAGCGCCTATTCCAGTGCTGCGATTACAGATCGCTGCTATCTGCGTTTCGGTAATTGTGAGCGCATCTTCAAGGTCATAGATGATGACGAAGTCATTCTCAGTTCCGTGGCCATAGGTGCCGATTACTGGTTGCGTCATGATGCTATGAGTTTATCTTCTCAAGGATGGTCTCAAGGCGTGGTTGATGCTGGGCTATCCATTGAATGCGAGCATCGCGAGAGAACCAGGTCTCCTGGCGCCGTGCATATTGGCGGCTTGCTCGCTTTGTATCTTCCTTAGCTTCTTCTTCAGTCATCGCCTCATCGCGCATCGCAATAATCTGCGCATATCCCAGTGCACGTTGAGCAGTTGCTCCATCGCGAATACCTGATGTGATGAGTTGATCTACTTCAGCCACAAAACCTGCCTCCCACATACGATCCACGCGGTGATCAATCCGTTCGCGCAGGTGCTCACGATCCATGACAAGCCCAAATTGCAGAGCATCTGGATATCGTGAACTATCTTCTCGAGGAAGGTTTGCCGTAAAGGGCATTCCTGTAATTTCAATGACTTCCAGCGCTCGAATGACTCTGCGCATATTGGCGCGATCGATTGCCAAAGCAGCAGCTGGATCTAACTCTTCAAGACGTGCAAATAGTGATGCTGCTCCAAATTCCTCGGCTTCTGCCTCAAGTCTTGCTCGCACTTCTGGATCTGTATCGGGGAAGTTGAGATCATCCAAAATTGCTTTGATATAAAGGCCTGTGCCGCCCACGATCACAGCATCTTTACCTCGCGCATGAATATCTGCAACAAGAGCGCGAGCCTGCTCTTGATACCAAGCAACAGTGGAATCTTGATTCACATCAAGAACATCGAGAAGGTGGTGCGGGATTCCTCCACGCTCTTCCACTGCAAGTTTTGCCGTTCCAATGTCCATGCCTCGATAGAGTTGCATGGAGTCAGCATTGATAATTTCAGCGCCTAATTCCCTTGCGACTTCAATTGCGATATCACTCTTGCCTGTGGCTGTAGCACCACAAATAACTATCACCTTACTCATGCACGAACTTTCGGCATACCAAGAGTCGTTGAAGCAGGAGCCGTGCGCGCAGCATGTGCATCTCCCCCGCGAGTGCGATGCACCGCGACTGAGTCACCAATCAAATAGTGGGCAGAGCTCTGCGTGATCTTCACGTCGACAAAATCTCCAGGGCGAGCATCTGTATCACTACTGAAGTGCACCAATCTAAAGTCTTCAGAACGACCTGTCATGCGAGATTGCGCTTCATCGCGACGGCCTTCAATCTCAGAGACCATAATGCGATGAGTAGTACCAACGGCCTCTTCATTAACCGATTGAGAAATCTTCTGTTGATGTTCATGAAGGCGCGTATATCGCTCACCCACAACATCTTCAGGAACTTGATTCTTCATCGCACCAGCAGGAGTTCCCGGACGAATGGAATACTTATATGTATATGCAGCTGCAAAACGCGCCTTCGTTGCGATATCCAGAGTCCCTTGGAAATCTTCCTCTGTCTCTCCAGGAAATCCCACAATAATATCCGTTGTAATCATTGCCTGAGGCATCGCTTGGCGCACTCGATCGAGAATCCCAAGGTACTTATCTGTTCTATATGAACGTCGCATCGTCTGCAAAATTGCATCAGAACCCGATTGCAATGGCATATGAAGGTGCGGCATAACGTTAGGAGTTTGCGCCATCGCCTCGATGACATCATCCGTGAAATCTCGTGGGTGCGGTGACATAAAGCGAACACGCTCAAGTCCATCAATCTTTCCTGCTTCGCGCAGCAGCTTGGCAAAGGCGCCCCTGTCACCAAATTCAACTCCGTATGCATTCACATTCTGTCCAAGAAGGGTGATTTCAATGACGCCTTGGTCTACCAAAGCCCGCATCTCAGTAAGCACATCAACTGCTGGTCGATCCTTCTCCACTCCACGCAGCGTGGGAACGATGCAGAAGGTGCAGGTGTTATTGCAACCGACTGACACGGAAACCCATGAGGTAAAGGCTGAGAATCTGCGGGCTGGAAGGGTGGAAGGGAAATGCTCGAGCGCTTCAAGAATTTCAATCTGTGACTCTTCTTCAATACGTGCGCGCTCAAGCAATACTGGAAGTGAGCCCACATTATGAGTACCAAAGACCACATCAACATAAGGGGCCTTCTTCAGAATAATCGCTTGATCTTTCTGGGCAAGACACCCACCGACTGCAATCTGCATTGCTGGATTCTTCTTCTTAATGGGAGCTAAGAAACTCAAGTTTCCATAGAGTTTGTTATCTGCATTTTCACGGACTGCACATGTATTAAAAACTACAATATCTGCTTGCGCACCTTCAGGAACTGGTAGATATCCTGCTTCATCGAGTAAACCTGCGATGCGTTCGGAATCGTGCACATTCATCTGACACCCGTAGGTCTCAACCAAATATGTGCGCGTCATGGCACCTATCTTATTTGAGGTCTAGTTGGTGATGCGAATTGGTTGAATACCACGAGCGATTTGACGCTCGAAGTGGACTTCACGCTTATCGTTAAATATCCCAGCAGCCTTATAGGTTTGGTCCATAAATGCGCTAAGTTCTTCGCGAGCCTTGAGTCCATCACCTGAGAGATCAGTACGTTCAAAGACATTCCACGCACGCAGAACAGGTGCAATAACATCATCGAGGTGTTGCTGAAGATCATAAATTCCAGCAAGTGCAATCTGCACAGCCTTACGACCAAAGCCAGGCATATTGGCCCCGGGCATATCAAAGTTAGTGACAACATCAGTGATTGCACGCATTGCAGCATTCGGTTCCATATCAAGTGCGGCGCTCAATGTGTTGCGATAGAAGAGCATGTGTAGGTTTTCATCGAGTGCTACTCGCTGCATCATGCCTTCTGCGATGGGGTCATCGGAGAGCTTTCCAGTGTTGCGATGTGAAATACGGGTTGCAAGCTCCTGGAATGAAACATAGGCGATCGTGTGCAACATGTCGTTCTCATACGGAGTCTGATATCCCAATGACATATGTGCCATGCGAAGGTCTTCAAGTTCATAAGGATCAACGCCACGAGTTGCCATGAGGTAATCGCGAATCACAATTGCGTGGCGAGCTTCTTCAGCTGTCCAACGTTCAATCCAATTTCCCCATGCCCCATCGCGACCCATGGAGATAGCAATCTCTGTGTGGTAGCTCGGCAAGTTATCTTCGGTAAGAAGATTGAGCACAAGTGAATCCTGAGCAACGGGAGTTAGACGGGAATCTTTCGCTTCCCATGCATCACCATTGAGAGGACCTGCGTAATCGCGGCCTTCAGACCATGGGACATACTCGTGGGGATACCAGTTCTTCTGAACTGAGATGTGGCGTTCGAGCTCGACTGCAACGACGGGTTCAAGATCACGAATCAGACGTGACTGAATACGGTTGGACTCTTCGCTCATGGGCGCAACAGTACGGTAGTCAATCGGTTACTTGCGAGTTAAAGATTATCTTCGGCACGTTTTTGCGCCTGTTGTGTGCGCCATTTCGCAATTTCGGCATGGTTACCACTTAAAAGAATCTCGGGAACCGAGATTCCACGCCATTCTTGAGGTTTGGTGAAATTTGGATATTCAAGATAGCCCTCGCTGTTATGTGATTCCTCTGCAAGAGATTCTGGATTGCCAAGAACTCCTGGGATCAAACGGGTGATTGCTTCAATCATGACCATGGAGGCGACTTCTCCCCCGCCCAGTACATAATCTCCGATAGAGACTTCATGCACGCGAATATTGCGTGCGTGAAATTCTGGCTGCGAGTAATACTGGCGCACCCGATCATCAATGCCTTCATAGCGACCACATGCAAAGATCAGTTGCGCAGATGATGAGAAACTTTGAGCCATTTTCTGATTGAACTTCTTACCCGCTGGCGTGAGGATTATCAGATCAGCGCCATCTGTAACAAGTGAGTCAATGGTTTTCGCCCAGACTTCAGGCAACATGACCATGCCAGCGCCTCCACCGTATGGAGTGTCATCAACGGTGTTGTGATTATCGTTCGTTTGGGAACGCAGATCATGCACTGCAATATCGACAAGTCCAGCGCTCTGTGCTTTACCAAGTAATGAGAGCTTGAGAGGCGAAAGGTATTCAGGAAAGATTGAGATGACATCTATTTTCATCAGATACTCCCTGCAATCTCTGGCGGTATCACTGTCATCGTCTTCTTCTTAATATCAACAACTGGAACCAATTGGCGAACAAATGGAATCAGCACTTCACCAGATTCGGTCTTTATCGAGAGAACATCTTGGCCAGGAAGGTTGAGGACATCGCTCACAACGCCGAACTCATCACCGTCGACGAGGAAGGCTTTACAGCCCACGAGCTGAAGGACGTGATAATCGTCTTCATCTTCACCTGGGGCATCAATATCAACATCGGCATAGAGGAGTTCATTACGAAATTCCTCAATTGCATTGCGATCTTCAATTCCTTCAAAGCCAAGTAACAAGATTCCATTGTGCACACGTGCAGAAGCCACGGTTAATTCACCGTGGCTTTCTGTCTGTAAGACTGCGCCGATAGCAAAGCGATCTTCTGCTTCATCTGTTCGGACTTCGATAGTTGCTTCACCAAGAATTCCGTGAGCTTTACCGATGCGGCCCACGTTTAATTTCATGGGTGTTAAAGAGTTAACGAACCTCGTCGGTATCGATGAGATCGACACGTACTGAGCGACCAGCAAGTGCGCTTACGACTGTGCGAAGCGCCTTTGCTGTACGACCATTACGACCGATTACCTTGCCGATATCGTCAGGATTAACACGAACTTCGAGCGTAGTGCCACGACGGTGAGTTTTTTCCTTAACATTGACATCGTCAGGGTTATCAACGATTCCCTTTACGAGATGTTCGAGAGCTTCATCAATCATTATTCAGCAGGAGTTTCCGCTACAGGTGCTTCTTCGGCAACAGCTTCTACTGCAGGAGTCTCTTCAACTACTGCTTCAGCAGCTGATTCAGTCACTGCTTCAACAACTGGTGTCTCTTCCGCTACAGCTTCAGCAACAGGTGCTGCAACTACAACTTCTTCAACAGCAGGTGCTGCCTTAGCGGCAAGCTTCTCTTGTGCCTTCTTCTTCAAAGTTGTTGCACCCTCTGCAGGTTCTGCAGCAGCAGCCTTAACAGCTGCTTCATATGCAACGCTCTTTGCAGGCTTTGGAGCTGCGAATCGCAACGTGCCTTCAGTTCCTGGAAGACCCTTGAACTTCTGCCAATCGCCAGTCACCTTCAGAATTGCCTCTACAGCCTCTGTTGCTTGTGCACCAACGCCGAGCCAGTACAGAGCACGCTCTGAATTAACTTCGATGATTGATGGCTCTTGTCCTGGAACGTAGCGACCGATCTCTTCAATAGAGAGTCCGTTACGTGCCTTGCGTGAATCTGTAATAACAATGCGGTAATAAGGTGTGCGAATTTTTCCCATGCGCATTAAACGAATTTTTGTTGACAAAGAAGTAGTGCTCCTAAAAAGTGTGTCGTACCAATTTGCTACAGCGGGGTGCGTAGCCAAGAGGTCCAACTGTGGATTGGATTGTTACCGGGGTAGAGGGCCCTGTAACAGGTGGCTAATCTTGCCAGTTACGCTCACAATGTGGAAATCAGCCGTTTTCCAACGCTCGTTTAGCGGGGTTTCCGGACTTCGACTTCTTCTTCTGAATCGGGGCCGCCTTCTTGGGTCCTTGCGGCATTGACGGCATCCCCGGTGGCAGCGCCATCCCAGCAGGCATTCCCCCACCATTGCGCATCTGCTTCATCATCTTCTGCGCAGCTGTGAATTTATCTACTAGCGCATTCACATCTGAAACCTTGCGACCAGATCCCAGTGCAATACGAGCACGACGTGAACCATTAAGAACTTTAAGATCGCGACGTTCAAGCGGCGTCATTGACTGCACAATCGCCTTTGTGCGAGTGATCTCTGATTCATCAAAATTTTCTATCTGCTTCTTCATCTGACCCGCACCAGGCAACATCCCCAGCAACTTACCCATCGAGCCCATCTTAGACATTGCTTCTATCTGTTCAAGGAAATCATCGAGTGTGAAGTCCTCACCTGCAATAAATTTATCTTCGAGCTTTTTGGCAGAATCTCCGTCAAATGCCTTCTTTGCCTGTTCGGCAAGAGTTGCAACATCGCCCATACCAAGAATGCGTGAGGCCATTCTCTCTGGATAGAAGATATCGAAATCTGAAAGTTTTTCACCCGTTGATGCAAACATAATTGGGCGGCCAGTGAGGGCTGCAATGGAGAGAGCAGCACCGCCTCGTGCATCACCATCGAGCTTGGTAAGAACTACTCCATCAAAACCCACACCGTCTTGGAAAGCCTTCGCTGTGCGCACAGCATCTTGACCAATCATCGCATCGACAACAAAGAGAATTTCATCAGGTTTAACTGCATCGCGAATGGCAATAGCTTCCTTCATGAGCTCTTCATCAACACCGAGGCGACCTGCGGTATCAACAATGACAATATTGTGAAGTTTTGACTTAGCAAATGCGATTCCATCTTTAGCAACTTGCACCGGATTGCCCACACCATTGCCAGGTTCGGGAGCAAAGACAGGGACACCTGCAGATTGACCAACAACTTGAAGTTGATTGACTGCGTTGGGGCGCTGTAGATCGGATGCTATGAGAATCGGCGTATCACCCTGATCTTTATAGAACTTAGCAAGCTTTGCAGCAAGGGTTGTCTTACCCGCACCTTGCAAACCAGCCAGCATGATG
>Ga0209296_1000277_pt1 | contig 44551 bp, 16 predicted proteins | sample S_130206_EF_Meta_FD_187319 | JGI IMG/M metagenome (GOLD analysis project Ga0209296, IMG submission 187319) | Freshwater microbial communities from Lake Simoncouche, Canada to study carbon cycling - S_130206_EF_MetaG (SPAdes) (version 2) | ecosystem: Environmental > Aquatic > Freshwater > Lake ...
CGTTTGAGAGCTTTTGTCAGGTGATGGACCAGTGCACCGAGAATTTTGAGTGCTTGGTGATCAATAACAATGCGAAATCCAACAAACTGCAGGAGCAAATCTTCTGGTACAAGGCGCAACAGCACGGCCCGTTCAAGCTGGGCTCTAAGGAATTCTGGGAAATCTCCAAAGATCTGCACTCGGATGATGAAGAGGAGAACTATGACCCCAAAAACTCCGGTAAAAAGGGGCCCAAAATCAACGTAAAAAAGAGCAAATGGTGAAAAGCGCTCACGCAATTGCGTGAGCGCTCCTCCAATCAGCGTAGCATGTTAAAAAAAGCGCTTTTGTTGGCGCAAGGACACTTTTATCTCAAACTTAATCGTATCGTAACTCAAATCGGCCTCGGAGCCAACAGCACTGCGTTTATTTCTCTCAACACGTTGGACAAGTCAAACCCGGTTGCATTTGGATTAAATCGTATCAGCTTATTCCCCGCTTCTTTCAGGTAATTCTCTCTGATTTGCTCTTGAAGTGGGTCTCTGTCTTCGTGCCCGTTCTCGTCGCACTCCACCACCAGTTTGTGGTCAACGAAATACAAATCAACGCGATATTTGCCCATGACATGCTGCCGCTTGACATTCAACATATTGCTGTATGCATTTGCAATGAAACCGATGGTTTGATTTTCAATGCACATTCCAAATTTGACAATTTTTACTTCTTTGCTCACGTCAACAATGTATCGGTTTCGCATGTTGAATGAATTTTTGAATATCTCAAATGCTTCTTCCGTGAGCATGAATGTGATTTTGTTATGACCACCGTGTGTTTTGGGGGTGTTCGCTGAATTTGTCTCAATGTAATGCACATTCTCTCTGTAGTTTTTCTTTAAATGATGAACCAGATTATGTTTCTGTCGTGCCAATGACAACAACTCGTCCAGATTTCGGGTGAAGTGCGATGGGTTCATTATTTATATGAAGTGGTGTGCTGTGATTTATTGCGTATCATTTCATATACATGTATCGTGTCATTTCAATTTTTTTATTATTTTTATTTAAATCTTGTTTCACAAATTGTGAAGCAATTTTTATTAAAGCGGTTTTATAAAACACACTTTCAAAATATAAAAACAATTATGCCTAAAACAACTTAAACAGAGTCCGCCTATGCATAGTATAAACCCATCGCCATGGAACCCGCAACACAACAACACCAACAACAACAACCGCAGGAGCTGAACATCGTTGAGCTGATTGAGAAAAACCCCATCACCCGACTGTCGCAAGAATACAATGGCAGACTATTGACCAAAATTCAGCAATCATTCACTGAATTTGAGCAACAGTTGTTTGTGAGTAGCTTTTATTGCTACTTGAACTATGACAAGAATATGGATTTCGTCGTTGATTTGGACAATGTATGGAAATGGTTAGGATTTCAACAAAAGGTGAATGCAATGACCTTGTTGGAAAAACAGTTCAAAATTGACATTGATTACAAAAATCTTACTAAGTCGGATGCCCCAAAAATAAAAATGAACGGCGGCCAAAACAAGCAAACCATCATGCTCACCGTTCGTTGTTTCAAGTCGCTGTGCCTGAAGGCCCAAACAAAAAAGGCATCAGAAATCCACGAGTATTACATGAAGATGGAGGAAGTTTTGCATCAGGTCGTGGATGAAGAGACGGATGAACTCAAACAGCAACTGGAACAGAAAAACGCCGTCATTCAAGAAAAGGAATCCATGCTCCAAGAAAAGGACTCCATGATCCAATCCACGAAGAAGGAGAAGCAGCGCGCCGTGGAGCAGGCCATCATTGGCCAGTTCCCGTTGAACACAGAGTGCATCTACTTTGGCACCATTGACAACACGAACGCCGACAACGAGAAGCTGATCAAATTCGGCCACACGAACGACCTCTCCATTCGCGTAATGGACCACCGCAAGAAATACCAAAATTTCGTGCTGGTCGCCGCCTTCCGGGTTCAAAACAAGGTGGAGATAGAGAACCTGATCAAGACGTATCCGAAGATCAAGCGCAACATCCGCAGCATTGAGGTGGGCGGCAAAAACAAGACCGAAATCATTGCATACGAGAGCACGAATTTCACCATTGAGCGCCTGAAGAAACACATCGCCGACATCATTCATTCGCGCACGTACAGCATTGACAATTTCAACCGACTGATGCAGCGCAACGAGATGCTGGAAGCCGAGAACCCTGAACTGCAAAAAATGGCGGCAAAACAGGAACAGGAACTGAACGAGTTGCGGGAACTCGTGGCCAAACAGAAGCAGGAGCTGGAGGTGGTTGCGGCGGGTCACCAATCCGTCTATCAGAACGTGCTGCTTCCGGAGGACGAGCTGACGCAGAAGTTCAACGAATTCATCAAAGTGGCGTGCATTGTGCGCCCCGACGTGGAGGAGTCGTCGGTGAGCATGGAGGGCCGGTTCCGGCTGTGGTGTCAAACCAAGCCGACGAAGGAAACATTCCACGCGCTGAAGAATTATCTGGACGTGCGGTTCAAGGCCAAGCGCATTCGCGGTGTGCACGGCTACCTTGGCGTGAAACTGAAAACGGTGGAATACAAAAAAATGCCAGCATCGGATATATCTATGAGCCCGAGTGTGGAGACATTTTTGTTTGAACGGTGCCAATTTTCGGACTGCGGCAAGGTTCTAAATTCCGTATTACTGAAAGAGTACCAAAAGTGGAAACAGTCGGTTGGACTGGCATTGACTGAAACAGACATCAAGGATTTGAAGGTGTATTTGAATGCATCGCCGCATGCGCTGAAAGCAACCGTGTGGTCCGAACAGGGAAGCAACGAGGGCTACTATGGCGTGTCGTTGCGCGAGGATTATTATGCGATGACGAACGCAGTCACCAACAACCCAATATGCACGTCAACGACCGGCAAGAAGGTGGAAAAGAGGGAGGCGACCACGCACCACCTGCTGGGAACATGGCCCACGATTGCAAACGCGGCGTTGGCGGAAGGCGTGTGCGCCGCAAGAATGAGCCGATACGTCAAGGCCAAGACGGTCGTTGCCGATTATTACTACTCTCAGGGAACGTAGTTCAGCGCAGTAGCCTTTGGCCCCGAACCCCTCCTCTGTTCCCTGGTCATTGGATCATGGTTTCGGATATTTAATGTGAGTAGAATTGAAATACTAATCCCGCTGGATTAAATTGGTTGGGTTGGTTGTATTATTTCTTGAATTTCTCTCTAATTTGAAATCCAGGAAACCCATAAACATGTTTTAGAAGGAGTCAACCAGCCCGTTGGTGCACCATCCGTTGACATGTTTGGCAAATTCAAGTTGGTAAAACGAGAGAAAATGGATTATTTATTATTTATTGGGTATGCAATAAAAAATTGAATTGTTTTTGATTCTTTCAGAATCGGCATCAGTGACAAGCAACAAGCAACAAGCAACAAACATGACAACCGAAGACGTAGACGAACACACACAACGCTGGAACCTACTATCCGAATTCGTTGAGAAAACCTGCGCCGGCAGAGACGAATCCCATGGATACGACCACATGAAGGCGGTCGCGACAATGAGTAGAGCACTTATCAATCGTGACTTCACTAACCGCCGACAATACCGCCACCTGATTCTGGACGCCACCACCGCCGCATGGCTCCACGACATCGCAGACCACAAGTACGACCACGACGGCAAACTTCAACAAACACTTGACGACTTCGGCTACAAACACATCAGCAACTACGACCAACTCAAGGAAGTCATCAAACACGTGTCTTACAGCTCTGAAAACAAAGCAACCCTTGAAGGTGCACCACGCGACTACGACGCCCTCCTGACGCCATACTACGCCCTCGTCCGCCACATTGTCAGCGACGCAGACAAACTTGAAGCAATCGGCCAGATCGGAATCAAACGCGCACTCGAATACACCAGATATGCCAACCCAATATACACCGAAGAACAAGTCGTCGCGGATGTCTGCAAACACGCGCATGAGAAACTCCTCCGGCTCGCAACCAACTTCATCAGAACGCCCACCGCAGGCGTAATCGCGCGGCAAAGACATGAAGAAATGGCACAATGGATCAGAACACAGGAATGAACGGAACAAACGGAAAAAAAAGAGGCAGGGGAGCCTCGTTTCGTTTTTTTTCCGTTATACCTATACCTGAATGCATTTAGCGGATTTGAGCATGATGACTTTGCCCGGGGTTTCAGTGCGCCGCACCCATTTCATCAATAAGTAATTGACACCCACGTTTTGCAACCCACGAACGCCGGGTGCCGCGCGGTCCTTCACCAGGGTGGCTGCGCGACGAATCACGTCGGTGTCGTAGGTGCCTGCTTTTGCCGTGTTTACAACGACGGCGTGCGCGCTGGGGAAGTCCTTCAAATGGAACCACATGGCGTGCTGGGGTGCGCGTTTAACGAGCGCGTCATTCTCGGCCTGGTTTGCGCCGACTTGGATGGTGTAAGCGCTGTTGAAAATCTCGGAGTACATTGTGCTTTGGTTTGGTTCCAACATATAAATGCGTCTCAATTTAAATCAATTTTTGATACATTGATACATTGCATTGATACATTGCATTGATACATTGCATTGATACATTGCATTGATACATTGATTTAAATATTATGATAATTTATAAAAAATGAACGACCCTGTTTTGCGCACTCAAAATTATTACGCCGCAATAGATCCGGAACATTATTACAAGACAACCAGTGGAACTGCGTTGGACGGAAAAGAAACGCGTGCCAAGAAGCACAAGGACGTTTATCTTTCTGATTTGTTGAATAATAAAGATTGTTTTGTTTCATTTAGCGCATACCGCGACACGGACAATGCAAGCGCTGACGTGAAAATATACAGGGATTTTAAAAGCGGGATAGTTAGGTCTTACAATCCGGAAACCAATTTGCTTGCGATTGAATGCGTTAAGAAACGGCCAAGCCGGATAAGCACGTTGTTTAAACGCACGAATAAAATGAGGTATGTTGAACCGGGATTAATAACAGTTTCTTCCGTTTCACGGTTTTGCTTGTTGCGACGCGTTGGCAGTCAGAGATCAAGAGCCAGTCCCAATGGCGCCAGTCCCAAGGGCGCCAGTCCCAAAGGCGCCACTCCGAGAGCAATGTCCAAAGGCGCCACTCCAAGGTTCAGCTCCAAAGGTGGCAAGAGAGGCAAGAGAGGCAAGAGAGGCAAGAGAGGCACCCAAAAGCGTTGAGTCATTAAGGCGCGAAAAACAGGTCGTCAAACATTTTCTCGTATTTTTGTTGTAGGGCCGCGTTGGTGGGGAGGTAGCGGTCCACGCGCTCGCGATTGATGCGCAGGTATTCGCGGGCGACCGCGTCGTGTTTCATCATGGCGCCGAGGAGCACTTCGGCGCCCTGTTCCAGGTTGTAGCCCTCGTAGTAGTAGCCGAGGTCGGCGCACAGGTGCGCGTTGTGCACGAAGGGGTACCCGAGCCACGCCATTTCCAGGTAAATGTAGTTGAGCGGGTTGCCCCATTGGTGGAACACGGCCACGTCGGCGTGCGTCTTCATGAATTCAAACGTGATGAAGCGCTTTTCAAAAAACACGCGCTTGTCCAGGAAGAGGTCGGTGTATCGCACGGTGTTTTCTATTTTTTTTGCGTTCATGGTGTCGCCGATTTTCTCTCGGAACGCGTTTGTGATGTAGACGCGGTCCATGAGGTGCGGCGCCAGCTGGTAGGCGCGCTCGCACAGCACAAACGACGGCAGGAACCACTTCATGATGCTGATGTTGGGGTCAAAGATGGCCATGGATTTGGCCATGGATTTGGCCATGGATTTGGCCGTGGATTTTGGTTTATTTTTTTCATTTACGTTTTTTGCGTTGATGTAAAGGAAGTCGTTCAGCGTGGTGCCGTTGCCGTCCTTTTGGACAATGGTTTCCATGCCTTCGGGCGACCAGATGAACGGCGCTTCAATGACCTTGGCGCAGCGGGACAGGGTGCGTTTGTAAGTCGCGTTCAGCTCCATCATTTGCGGAATGAGCCACACTTCGTCAAACAGGGACGTGCGCGGGTTGGGTTTGTCCTGCTCAAACGAGCCCGATTCGCCGTGACTGTACAGGATGGCCTCCGAATTGATGAGGTACTCGTTGCCGCACACGTAGGACACGAGTTTCACGCCCGCGTGGCGCAGCTGCTGCAGCGCGATGTGGGAGATTTGCACGCCGAAAGTGACCATCGCGTGAAAGCCGGTGCGGTGCAGCTGGGAAAAGCTGACCACGTTTTCGTAACGGGATCGGTTCCAGCCGTCGGGCGGACTCTTTTTGAATTTTGCGTAGTCGGTGTTGGTGACGACGAGGTAGGGCGTGTACCCGATGTTTTTTAGAACGTCGTAGAAATACAGCGTGTTCTGGTGGATGCCGTTGTTGAACATGTGGGACGGAACCGCGGCGCTGATGCCGATTCGTGTGTCTTTCACACTACGCGGCGACAGAGGCGGCAGAGGAGGCACTATCGGCACAAGTTTGTCAATGAAAAAGTGCTTAAACAGCGGGATAACTGCGGCGTCCTCGTCCTTGTCCTTGTCCTTGTCCTCGTCCTTGTCGTAAATGGTGGCCCAAGCTTCGTTGGGGGGGATGCGTTCGGCAAGCAGGCGCACGGTTTCAATGGCTTCTTTGCATGCGGAATGCATGATGGAACTAACCTTCATTTGCGCAACATCAAAATTGGTTCCATTGCGACAGCACTGGCGAAAATCGTCAACGTAGCCGACGATGTGTTGAATGACCTTTCGCATAACCGGATGCCCCGGCGTGCAGGCCATAAATCCCGTAAAAATGACGGGGGTGAGGCACGATTCAATTGCGATAAGCTGATGCCGGTCGTCGTCTTCTTTTTTATTTTCTTCTACAATTTCGGAGAGAGAGCGGCCCTCGTGTATGATTACGCCGGTGTCCATGTATGTGCCGCCGGTTTTATACAGATGATAATAGACGAACACATCGTGCAGCTGCAATAAGTCGATCAGTTTGATGGTTGTGCTGGTTGTGCTGGTTGTGCTGGTTGTGCTGGTTGTGCTGGTTGTGCTGGTTGTGCTGGTTGTGCCTGTCCGTGCAATTTCATGTGCCTCGCATATGGCGTCGTGCAGCGGCTTGCAATCGGGGTCATCCTCCTGCAGCGCGGCAAAATAAGAAACGATGTCTTCATATGCGTAATGACGGTAGTCCCATCCGGGCGCGCGCGCGCGTATGGCGTGCTCCACGTGGGGCGGCACGCCGTATTCGTGGGTTTGAAACAGCAGTTTAGGAATCATGGCAACGGATTTAAACGCATGCATTCATATCATTGCGTATTTTTAAATTAATATTTCCCCTATTATTTTTATATTTTAAATCCATATTGTAATTACCCTCCTCAAACCCCATGGTGACTAAAACTGCGTTTTCCAGTAATGCGGGCAGCACGACGGGAGCCCTGAGCGTGTTTTCGGGGCAGCTGGACGGGCTGGCGAGATTGGTGCGAAGTGATCCGTTTCGCGAGCTGAACGTGTTCATGAACCAGCTGGGTCTGGGTGACTTCCAACACTTGATTGACAACTTTGATTTGGACACATTCAACCGGCTGGCCGTGCGGTTGTACGCCCTGAAAACCAACACGCACCCGCTCTACGTGCGTCTGCTGAACTACCTGAATTATTGCCTGACCACGCTGCTGGTTGTGGAGGTGAACGTCGGCAAGGAGTTAGGTGTTTTGCGGCAAGAAATTAAAAAGCTGCGAGCCGAAAATTCAATTCTGTACAATGTGCAAATGCTGAAGGAGCATTTAGAGACGCTGACCAAAAAGACGTTTGCCATTTTTAACGAACAGAGGGTGACCACGTCCAAGATCAAGCTGCGTCCGGAATACGACTTGTACATCCGGCGCTACGGGTTTCCGAAAAACGGAGCCTTCAATGCCGAACAGCTGGCCGAAATCATCAACGAATTGAAGCAGAAGTTGCAGCCCGACATGTGCGCGACATGATCCGCCTCCCAACCAACCAACCAAGTCTCTCGTAAATTAAGTTCAATTATAAATGTCGTGTATTTATAATTGCATCACACCCCCCCCCCCATCATGTCATCCGCCGCCGCCGCCGCCGTTGATTTTGATGTTGGAAATTACACCGTGCACGAAATGTTTGACATATTCAAATTGAACCATTCAAACTGCACCGTGCAGGAGGCCGACGACTGCGCAGCGCAGCTGACAACCGCGTTGGCCGAGTATCCCGGCGCCCCGATGTTCATCCATCAATGCCGAGAGAAAATAGGGGAATTCATTGAATCCCGCGTGAAGCCGTATCATAAAAGCATTATCTCTCAAAACAATGATTACCGATTCAGCGCCCAATCCAGCGCCCAATCAAGCGACCACAAAAACACCCTCAACTTGAATTACTCCACGCATCCCTCCAATTACGACGCATTCCACCGGGAGTCTGAAGTGCACGACAGCGGATCCAGCACGTACGCCAAGCGCAACATTGCGCCAGTGGCCAACACCTACAACTACAAGTTTCCGACGGGGACCCTGAACCCCATTGAGCGACGGGTGATTAAGCGGCTGCTGTCCATGGACACGCTGTTTCGCACGAACTACAACGGCACCAGCTCCACCAACGCGTCGTGGGTGCTGCCGTATCCCGTGGAAAACGTGGTGTCCATGAAAATCGCGTCGGTGCAAATTCCGAACATGTGGTACGCCTTTTCCGAGGCCAACAAAAGCAACCGGTTCACGGTGATTATCACGGGGCTGAATGTGGCTCCCTACAATCCGGCCGAGGTTTACACGAACGAGATCGTGATTCCCGACGGCAACTATTTGAGCGACGAGTTCATGGAGTGCATGAACAACCTGTTTAAAAACACGGCCAACGGCATGGAGTTTTTCCAGCTTGCAATCAACTCGCACAACAGCAAGACGATGCTGTATGTGAACCACACCACGCTGACGTGCGCAACAAGCCCCGATTTTGAATACGTGGTCATGTTTGACGACCCCGGCAAATACAGCAAGTATTTGACCAACGGGTGCATTTACAGCGAGTGCGACATTCAGCGAATCCGGGACGATCACGAAAAGGAGTACTACAACGCCAACATTAAGACCATTAGCCGGACTGCGGGGTGGATGATGGGGTTTAAGCAACTGGCGTATCGCCGCACGTGGCAGAACGAGCGCATTGATTTGATCAGCCAAGTGCCGATTATTACGTATCACGCGTTTTTGGAGAGCGAATCGTCGTACGGCAGCTCCATATGGAACTACTTGTACGTGGACGTGGACGACTACAACAAGAACTTCATCACGAACAGCATCATTGCGCAAACGGGGGATTCGTATTTAGGGTTCAACATTTTAGGGCGAATCACGGTCAGCAGCGGCCAGCTGACGATCATAAACGACAATGCCGGCGACATGATATTCAAGATGCGGGAGTACTTGGGGCCGGTTCGCTTGGACAAGCTGACCATTCGGCTGCTGGATAAATTCGGCAACGTGATCCATTTGAACGGCAACGACTACTCCATTGCGCTGGAACTGCAAGTGCTCTACAATTGAATTGATGCAAGCTTCAAACTCTGGGGGGGGGATTCCGGAGAATAATAAATATACTTGTGCATTTTTATATATTTTTATGGTATAAGGCAAATCATAATAATATGTCTGTATTCGACGACAATTTTGCCTACGCCCTAGTGTCCAGCAGCAATCGGACATTGAAAATTACCGGTGTAAATCCGGTCAAGTACAACGGTGCAACCGCTGACTGGGGTGCATTTCCCGCCGTCCCAGCTCTTTACGCGGGGAGCACATTGGCGTGCAATGGATACGGCGCCGCTGAAAACGCATTCTCCGTGGTTGAAATTGCGGATGGCGCATTCAGCGGGCGAACCGAATTTGCCGAGGGTCCCCTGACATTGCCGAGCACGCTTGTTCGCATCGGCGATGGCGCATTCACGGGGGTTAAGATCAGCGGGCGCCTGACGATTCCGGCCAGCGTGGCTCATGTCGGCGCCAATGCATTTGCCGGCACGCTCATTGACGAGCTGGTGGTGGAAAACGAGACCACGACGGACGTGTTGTCGGGTGTGGTGGGGTTGACCCGCACCACCGAGAAAGAAACCGCCGCTCGGGTTGCCACCGACGCCATTTTAAACGCGATGAAGGTTCCCAAGGCCGACCCCGTGTTCACCGGCACCACCGCCATTCCAACCGCCGCGGTGTCGGTCGCCACGATGACGACTGCCGCCGTGAGCGTGGCCAACGTTGCGACCCACGCCACCACTTTTGCGAGCATTATTGACACGCTAACGGTGAACGGGGCGGCCAATTTGGACGGCGCGGCGAGTGTGTTGGGAGCGTGGAATTTCACGTCCATTAAACCCAGACACAACGCGAAAGCGTTGGCAACCGAGTTGTTCGTTCAATCCCGCGTGCAAACGCTGGACAGCGCAAAAATGATATCCGTCGCAACTACGCTGTCGCAAATCGTCGGAACATTCAAGCAAAATCCCGACTTTGAATTGCAGGCGCCGCTGTCCCAGACCGCGCTGGTGCAATCCATTACGGGCGCCACGGATGGGCGAATCGGTGCGGTGTCGTCGCTGTCATCGGCGCTTTCCAGCCAAGTGTCGGCGTTGCAGTCCACGAACGCCGCGTCGGCGGCGGGCATTTTAACCGCAACGTCGGTCCGGGTCCGTGATTTGGCCTCGGTTTCCACGGCGCTGCAAACCACCGTGGCGGAGCTGCAGTCGCGCGACTTGTCCATGAGCGGTGAGCTCTCGGTCGGCGTGGCCGCTCGCGAGTCGCAGAGTCTATCGCTGAGCTTGACGATTTCCACTGCAGCCTCCTTGCTGCAAAATGCGGACAATTCGCTTTCAACCGGGCTCAACACCGTGCGCGGCTTGACCACGTCCGCGAATTCGTCGGCGCTTTCTGCCGACGTGAGCCGGTTGCAGTCTCTGGATGTGGTGCGGTCTTCGGCTCTGACGAATGCGGCATCGGCGCGAGACGTGGCGGCGGCATCCGTGGCGTTGCTAATTTCGGAGACGGCGCTTGCGCTGGAAGCGACGGACACGGCATTCGGCACCGCGCTCGCGCAGCAAACGTTGAATCGGGCATCGGAAGTGGAGGCACGGTCGGTTGCGGTTAGCGCGCCGATTTCGGCGACGCAGTCCATGAACGCCGCGCTTGTGCCGTCCATCACGCGGTCGGCCACCGATGCCACCACCAGCACGGTGTTCAACCTGCTGGACATACGCGTGGGCGACAGCCTCACATTTGTGAAATCGGGCGGGGGCGGCGGCAGCGCGGTTTCCGTCAACGACGACATCATCATTGCTTATTCCGCGTCGGATTACGTGTCGGGCACGGTGAGTGCGGTGAGCGGGTCAAACGTGACATTCGCCGTCACGCGCAAGGCCACGTCGGCGTCGGAGACCACCATTTACACCACGGGGGGGGCGTCTGGTCCGTCGGTGGCGAGCTCGTCCGGCAGCCACGTGGTTCCGCTGTCTGCCGCCTTCGTTGTCGGCAGCAACTACGTCGTGACCTCCATGACCGGCACGCTGTTTTCGTCGGTGTACACGGACACGGGCTATTATCGCATGAGTCTGCTGGATGCGTCCGATGCCGTCGTCGCGACGTCCCTCGCCGACGAATACTACAACGAGAGCAACGCATCGGTGGTGACGCACCGGTTCAATGCCGCGTTCATCCCCCAAAATGCGACCAACTGGAAACAGAAATTTGCGCTCACGGGCGGCGTGAGCACCCAAATCGTCGTAAATTTCGTCGACAACAAGGCTTACACCACGGTGAAGGGGTACGCGGTTCCGTACAGCAGCGGCGCCGTGCTGATTTCCAACGGGGCGCTGCAGAGCGCGCGGGTTTCGGTGATTGGCGCGCTGTCTACCAGCACGATCAACACGCTGGGTTCGCTGGCTGCCGTTGTCAGCACCAATCAGGCGAACCTTGCGTCCAACGTAACCGCGCGCGGCGCATCCATTGCGGCCATCAATTTGGCCACGTCGCAGGCCATGGTTTCGGTGCAAACCGCGGTGTCCGCCCATCAGGCCATTCTAACGTCGGGGGTTGCACAGCGCGGTGCAGAGGTGCTGTCGTTGTCGACCGTAGTTGCAACCAGTGTGCCCGCGCTGTTATCCACGACGGCGTCCCTTTCGTCCGCGCTTGGCAACCAGATTGCAAACCGGTCGTCGCAAGTGTTGACCGCAATGACTTCGTTGGTGGGGGCGGCTCCCGCCTCACTGGACACGCTGTTTGAAATTGCGACCGCGCTGGACGCGGGACCCGCACTGTATTCCACCATTTCCGCCACCGAATCCGCGTTGGCCGCCAACATTAGTGCAAGAGCCCTCACAAGAACCCTCACAAGAACCCTCAGTGGTCCTGTCGTGCCGGCAATGCCGTCTCCTCCAACCTCAACATTCAGCAGCGGCGCGCTCATAACTTGCGGCAGCGGCGGAACTCACCCCAATCTGACGGCCGCCGTGGCAGCGGCTTCTCCGGGCAATCGCATCCAGATTCTTCCAGGCACCATCACCGAAACCGCGCTGGTTACGGTTAACAAGAGTCTGGAAATATTCGGCACTGGCAGCACGTGCATCGTCCAACGTAATGTGATGGGCGCGGTGATTCAAATTACCGCCGCCGACGTGTATGTGCACGACTTCCAGGTCATTAACGGACAGACCGCTTCCGCCGATGGCGGAGGTCAGTCATGCTGCATTAACGCCGACACAATGAGCCGTACCGCGTACGGCGGTGTGTCCGGCATTTACATCGCCAACATGACGTTCAAGATGCCCAAAGTGGGTGTTTTCATTTCAGGCACAAACTACGTGCTGCGTGATTCCAATTTTGCGATGAATGCGGCCTCCGCGACGGCTGGATCAACCATTCGTGCCATATTCACATACGGTTCCGAGGGATCCTCCTTTATTTCAGCCAACACGATAACCACAACCGTCGATAATACCAGAACTGTTGGCATTTACATCAACACCCGCCAGGACGGCATTGCCCCCGTCTACGAAACCGGCTACAAGGGCGACTTCACCATCAAGGACAACGCAGTTGTGTCGGGAGGCGGTAACCCGCGTGCCTATGTGGACGCGACCAGCATGTTCCACCAATCGGGACCGCAAGCCACCGTCCCTCCCACCGGCCAGTTTTCCATGTACATGATTGGCAACAATTTCGCTCTGAATCACATGAGCAGTCCCGTCGTCATTTTTGCTCGCGGGGCTGGAGTCGGGGGGCCGGTCGATCCGCTGTCGTTCTTCAACTACTTCATCGTGAAGGACAACTCGTTCGGCGCGCGCAATGCGTCCACCAGCCAGAAGGGTGCGATCTTTTTCACGGGGAGCGCGGGCGCTTCCATAGGGGGCTTCGTGGGCGGGTTATTTGGAAGCAACAACACGATTGCTGAAATGACTCTGCCGGCCACCAGCGCCGGCATCATGATGGACGGCTCCCTTCTGATGGTGCGCGAAAATTTAAATGCCCCCTCCCCCCTCCTGACCCTCCAGGCCATCCCGAGCGGGACGAATAATGCACCAACATCGGTTGAACCGGAAGCAGTCGTTGTATCTGCATCGGTGGTTTTCACGGTGACAGCTGGTGAGAATGAGTATGTCATTAACGGGGTCAGTAAACCAGTGTTGACCCTTATCCGCGGCAGCCAATACACTTTTACTATCGGTGCTGGGGGTCATCCATTTTATTTCCAAACGTCCGGACTTTCTTACAATCCATCACTTGTTTATTCACCAACCGGCCCCAAAGTGGTGGGCATTGCAACGCAATATGTAGCAGTTGGAACCGGAGTCGGCAGCAGCGCAAATGGGTATTCAAATTTTTTATCGCAGGTATCGGGCAACGTCGTCCGATATGCTGACTACCGATTGAGATTTTCCAACGGTGTGATTTCCGACCTTATAATCACTCCAGGAGATCGTAGCAATATGGGAACTTTAGTAAACCCGGATATATCGTTTGCATTAACAAACATTCCCGCAATCGGAGTTACCGCGATTTTGCAGGGTAGGAACAGCGACCTTCCTGCAAATGGTTGGTTTGACGTTAACGTTAACGTTCCCACCCAAGCCATAACGCCTGGCACCACCACCATCAAATTTAGTGGAGGTGGAAATTCCGGCACAAGCTTTTTTGCGGCAACCCCGGTAATGAGCACTGCAACGATCGTATTTGACGTGCCGATCGATGCACCCAACACGTTGACGTATGTTTCCCAAGATAAACCCAACATGGGCAATACGGTGAATGTGTCCAACAATGTGGCGTCTGTGTCGGCGTCCCTGTCCGCGGCGGCTTCCACGCTGCAACTGGCCGACGCGTCGCTGTCTGCCGGCATCTCGACGGCGGTGTCGGACCGGACTAGCCAAGCCGCATCCGTGTCCAGCGGGGTGTCGGCGTTCATTTCGTCCAACCGCATCACGCAGAACAGCGTGTTCGCCGGCGTTTCAACCGCCGTGTTGGCCCGGCAAAGCGGGGTGGCGTCCATTACCGCGTCGCTGACCGGCGTGGGAGCTGCGTTGCAGGTGACCGATTCCACTGCCAGCAATTCAATCGTGGCCGCGACCTCCGTTCGGCAGAGCGGGATAGCGTCTGCATCCGTGATGCTGTCTGACACCGTGTTGGGGTTGCAATCCACCAATGTCGTGCTGTCCTCCGGCATTTCAAGCGCGACCGCCGTGCGGCAAAGCGACGTGGCGTCTGTGACCGGGTCGTTGTTCAGCGCGCGACTGGCGCAACAGTCACACATGTCATCGCTGACCGCATCATTTTCCACGCTGAGCAACGGGATTGCATTGGACGCACTGGCAAGCATCACCGCCGTGGATTCCGCCATCAATCAAATTATGGGCGACAATGCAGTTGCAGCGTTGGACACGCTGAACGAACTCGCGGGTGCTGTCGGCAGCAACGCCGCGCTCGCAACCACGCTGGACACCGTGATCGACGGGAAGGCCACCGCGTCATTGGTGGCGTCGCTGAGCGGCGCGGCGCTGCTAAAAGCGAATCAGACCGACGTCGCCCAACTCGCGATCGTGGTTGGAACCAAGGCGAATGACGTGCCGGCCACCCAGCTGCAATCCGCCGTGTTATCCATGAGCAACCTCCTCAATGGGAGCCTGTCCGGCGAAGTGCAGTCGCTGCAAACCAACCTGACCGTGAACGTCGCAGTTTATTCGCAACTGTCCGACACGATCCGGCAGGTGGACACGCTCTATCAGTATGCCGGACTGGTGAACGCGGACGGTTCCATCAAATACGCGATAAACAAGCTCTCCAACATGGCGCTGCAGTCGTCATCCCTGGCATTCACGCTTGACCCGTCGTCGTTTGCCGTGACTAAAGTGACGCAAGTGGTTGTCGTGCAGTTTGATCCCATGCAGACGAGCGTGAAATACAGCAGCCGGGGCGTGGAATACCCGTTGAACCCGATTTTGCTGACAAGCGGCGCATACACGTTCAATGTGGAATCCAGCAGCACGACCGATTATGCGACCAATGCGACCAACATTGTGATTACTGCCAACCCCACCACGCTGCGCACCGCACCCGCCAATTCGCCGTTCACCGTGCCCAAGTTGGCGCTTTCCAGCTACACGTACGCGACGCCGACGGTGGTAACGCCGTATGCGGCGACAACATGGAGCGACGCAACGGGCAAAATTTCGCAGGTCATCACCATCAATTTTGAGTTGGGGGTTCAGCACATCGCGGTTGGCGGAACGAACTATGCCGTGGCCGGCACCACGCAATACGTGCACACGCTGGAATACTTGCCGGGAGCCAATCCGCTCGGCCAGTTGAACATCAAGGCCATGTCCTCCGCCACCAAGTTTGAAAGCGCGCTGTTGACGCTGTCCAACGTTTACAACGACTACCTGCAGCACGCGGCGCCGGCCGAAGTTGGCGGCTCCAAATCCGTGACGGTGTCTGGGTCCACGTACACCTACGCCGCAACATACGCCACCACCGCAAGCACGGTTGAATTGCAGACATACAATACGGCGACAAGCACATACGCTTCATCGGATGTAGCCGTGGTCGGCGGGCAAGCGTCAATCAGTCTGAACTATCTGGTTGGACAAATCAGCCAGCCGCTGTTCCAATTGCGGGCAAAAACCGGCAACGGCAAGCGTTACAGCGCGTTTACAAGCGCCGCCATTGCCGAAGCCATCACGTTCACCAAACCGACGCTGACACTGAATCCCGTCAACCCCGTATACACCACGCTTAGCGCGGGATCGTATCGCGCGACATTTACGTACACCGTGCACCCGCTGGCTTCTGCCGTCAAGGTCATCAACCCATCCACGGCCGGAATCTACATTGCGTCTCAAGCCGCGAGCGGGGGGAGCGTGACATTCAGCGTGGACTACACGGAAGCGCAAAGCATTTCAATTGTGGTGATCACGCTGGCCAATTCGGGCGGGCTGCAAAGCGTGGCATCGGATGCGTTTGTGCCGATCGGGCAATATGACCCGCCGGTGTATGTTGCCGGATCAAAGGAGATCACGCTAAATGGGACAATGTACACTTACACGGCACAATACACCAGTTCATCCCCTGACGGCATCAAGGTGTATGCTGGTGATGGCGTGACACACATTGGATCATCCACCGGCACATCGTCTCCATTCACGGTGACGACAAATTATGGTGCAAATTATTTTGGTCAAACCGCTGCTTTACTGCGTTCCAAAGGAACCGTTAACAAGCGCGAAAGTGCCACAACGACCATTGTGGGCGAAGACATTCCGACCCATGCCACGCCGGTGATATCGGGCGGCATAACGTATGGAACCAGCGGCGCTAATTACACGGCCCAAATGAATTACACCGTGGGTTATCGCGTGGACGCGCTGAGTGTGTTGAAACCCGATGGCGCCGCATTGCCAGCCAACGCGAGTTTTCAACAATCCATTGTTAGCACCGCCGGCACATCACGAATCATTTCTGTGACGGTGACGTTCGCAACCATGGTTTCAGTGGCGGTGTTTGCAGCGGGCAATACATATGGCAAAGTGAGCGCGGCGTCTGCTACGCAACCGCTGTTGGGGGTGCATGCCGTGCCCACGGCATCCGGCAGCATTACATATAGCACGGTGAGCGCGGGTTCCTACACGGCCACCATGACGTATGGTTCCAGCAATGCGAGCGACGTGGAGGTGCGAAAGGCAGACAATAGCGTCATTTTGACCAAATCAGTCATCAGCGGAAGTGCAACATTCACGGTGCCGTTCACGGATGCAGCCTCGCCACTGGAGATAAAAGTGGTAGCCCTGACCAATTCGGTCGGCCGGGAAAGCTTGCCCGCCACGCAAACATTGCTGAAACAATTTGCCGCGCCGGTAAAAGCCAGCGGGCCCGTGTACACCACGGTGAGCGCGAATTCTTATACCGCCGGCATGACGTACACCGTGGCGTCCGGGGTCACCCGAGTGAGCGCACTGAAAACATCGGACACAACGTATTCCGTGACTCCATCATCCGCGATGGGACAAACACTCGCCAATTTTCCGACCCTGGGTGCAATGAAAACATGGACGTTTACCATAAATTCATCTCTTGGATACGCAAGTTTGAGAAGGGCATCTGACACAACCAAAATTCCATTTTATGTTGAGTTTAGAAGCGACCGGGTTCTGTTGAGTCAATTCAATACTGCATGGGGTCCCGAGCAATACATCATGACTGGGTTTCATACCTTGTCAAGACCCACGACATTCACCGTGTCGTTTGATTCCATCAATTTCATCATTCGGTACGGAAATGGCTTGTTTGCAGTGTACCCCAACCATCAAAACATTACCAGCATAAATGACATTCAGGATGTGCCGGTGACCGATATGTCATCCTACACCGGACCCGTCATCAACCGGTTCAACCGATGGGAAATGCGCATTGCGTTCCGATCCACGGGTAAGAACAATGCATGGCGCGCGCTGATTGGCGACATGCGGAATGCGGTGACCTCGGACAGAGGCTGGGGGGTGTGGATTTCCGCTGTAAACAACATCCACTTTGCGTGGGTCAATCAAACATGGGATGCATCGCCCGCATTCACAGTTGCCCAGGACACGGATTACGTGCTGGCCATCACCAAGACATCCGCGTCATTGACGCTGGAACTGACGGACGTGGCTGCCGGCACCACGCAGACCGCCACGAACACGGCAATGGCGTCTTACATCATGTCGGCGAACGGTCCGGTGACGCTGGGTGGATGGATAAACGACACAACCGAAAATTTCGTAGGAACCATTTCAAACGTGAACGTGGTCCCCGCGCTGGCATCCGCGATACCATCCAGTGGGAGCGCAACACTCACGGTGCCGTTCACGGATGCAGACTCTTCTCCAGTGGAAATAAAAGTGGTTGCCCTGGCCAATTCGGTCGGCCGGGAAAGCGCGGCGTCTGTATCACAATCCTTGCTCAAGCAATTTGCCGCGCCCACGCTGTCCGGCAGCATCACGTATTCCGGAACCACGGCCAGCATGACGTTCAACGTGGCATCGGGGGTCACTGCGGTGCAACTGCGGAAGGCATCGGATAACAGCGCACTCGGCAGCAATTACACGCCGAGCGGAACCAGTGTGGCAATTTCATACGACTTTTCCAACGTCACCATGGACGTTGTGGTGGTTGCGCTGGGCAATTTGGTCGGACGGGAAAGTGCAGCATCTGCCACGCAAACATTGCTGAAACAATTCGCCGCGCCCGTAAAAGCCAGCGAGCCCGTGTACACCACGGTGAGCGCGAATTCTTATACAGCCAGCATGACGTACACCGTGACCCCCGGAGTGACAACGGTGAATGTATTATCGGAGGTGTACAGTCGGTTTGTGCTTTCAAACAGTGCATTGGTTATAGGAAATCTGACGAGTGTAGCAAACGGCCCACGCGGAACCATTAGCATGTGGTGGGAGTTCACCAATGCCACCGATGGATTTCTTTGGTCATCTCGCTCAAATACGGTGTATGGAGAAGCATGTTTAATGGGACGAGCGGGATCAAACATATATATTATCCTACGAAACCAATCTGTTGTAGTTGGTAGTTTTGCCACAACAAGCAACTTAATTGCAACTGGCGGAAGCTATCATTTGTTTGCGTCATGGGATCTTAGCAGTGGATGGTATAACATTTGCATTAATGGGGTTGCACAGCCACTGTCGGGCAGTGTAACAACTGGCCAAACTGTTAGCTATGCAACCAGTATAACCGGATCAGGATTTGGTGCATACATGTACAATCCTCCTGTGCCTGTTATAAATGGACGTGTTGGGCTTGCGTATATAAATTATGCGGAATCCATACTCAATGTCAACAAGTTCATTTCAAGCAGCGGTCGCATGGTTGCATTAGGGCCAACCGGTGCATTGCCCACTGGCAACGCACCAATCGTTTTTCTGAATTCCGGAAACGGAACAAACAGCGGATCTGGTGGAAATTTTTCACCGCAGAACACGGTAACCAGTGAACCAACTACCACCATTGTATCTAATACCGTCAACACTGGGACAAACACGGCGTCATTGGTGGTTGCATTTGCGGATGTAGTGTCACCGCTGGACATTACGGTGGTTGCCGCGGCTAATTCGGTCGGCCGGGAAAGCGCGGCATCTGCCACGCAAACATTGCTGAAACAATTTGCCGCGCCCGTAAAAGCCAGCGAGCCCGTGTACACCACGGTGAGCGCGGGGTCTTACACCGCCAGCATGACGTACACCGTGGCCGCCGGGGTCACAAACGTGTATGTGGCGAAGGCATCTGACATTAGTTACGTTTTCTCAAACATTTTAGTTAGTGGTACCACCGTGAATGTCACGGTGCCGTTTACGGACGCGGATTCACCGGTTAATATTGTGGTGATTGCCATAGCCAATGCGGCAGGACGCGGAAGCGCGGCATCTGCCACGCAAACATTGCTGAAACAATTCGCCGCGCCCGTAAAAGCCAGCGAGCCCGTGTACACCACGGTGAGCGCGGGGTCTTACACCGCCAGCATGACGTACACCGTGGCCGCCGGGGTCACAAACGTGTATGTGGCGAAGGCATCTGACATTAGTTACGTTTTCTCAAACATTCCCGTTAGTGGTACCACCGCGACACTCACGGTGCCGTTTACGGACGCGGATTCACCGTTGAATGTTGTGGTGTTTGCCATAGCCAATGCGGCAGGACGCGGAAGCGCGGCATCTGCCACGCAAACATTGCTGAAACAATTCGCCGCGCCCACACTGTCCGGTAGCATCGCGTATTCCGGAACCACGGCGAGCATGACGTACACCGTAGCCACCGGAGTGTCCCGAGTGAGCGCGTTGAAAGCATCGGACACGGCGTATAGTATTAATAATCCATCAGTAATACAACCCCTCACCAATTTCCCCATGCTTGGTGAAACGTTAGTATGGACGTTCACCATACCCGGACAATTGGGGACGGCGGCTCTTTTCATGCCTGAGACTGGATATTTAAAAATAATATTTGAAAGCAATCGCGTCGCCATATTTAATGACACACAAACAGCTTATACTGAATACATAACATCTGGATTCCATGATTTGCCAAGACCGACTACGTTTACACTGTCATTTGATGGATGGACTTACTTAATTCGGTATGATAATAATACAAAAACAAAGGTATTTCCAAGTATTCATAACGTATTGCCGCAAATTAGCACCACAGCGAATGTAAATAGCACATATACTGGTCCCGTTACGATCAAAAACTCGCAGTGGCAAATGCTCATGGCGTTCCGATCTACTGGTGGAAACAACACATGGCGTGCGCTGATTGGTGACATGCGCAATCTACCAAATAATAGTTTTAATAACACAGGATGGGGTATTCGTATTTCCAATGCAAATAACTTGTATTTTTCGTGGAAAAATCCCCAGGATGTATGGGATTCTGGATTATCAGTTGCGCAAGACACTGACTACGTTCTTGCCGTCATCTACGACAGGTTCACATCCATTAGATTTGAGCTCACGAATGTTTCAACAAATGCCACTGTAAGTGCAACATACTCGTCCCCTCTGCTGATATCGGGTCATGGTCCAGCAGTGACGGTCGGTGGATGGATCAATAGTCCAACCGAAAATTTCGTAGGAACCATTTCATACGTGAATGTGGTTCCCGCACTGGCATCCGCCACCGCATCCAGTGGGAGCGCGACACTCACGGTGCCGTTCACAGAATCGCAGAATGTGCAAGTGGTTGCCCTGGCCAATTCGGCCGGCCGAGGAAGCGCGGCTGCCACGCAATCTCTGATTTTATTTAAAACATACCTTCCTGGATATTATGGAGTTGTCTCACCCACGTTCGTGTTTGACTCCACATTTGGTTCGCAGGGAAGTGGTATTGGTAATTACAGCGTATTTTATAGACCCCGGGGCATTGCACATGCATACTACACCGATGGTGCTGCGGTCAATCCTTTGATTAAGTCATTCCTACTTGTTTCCGACAGTTCAAATCATAGAGTTCTAATGTACGACTTGAGCGGGTCTTCCCCGTCTATATACAGCTTATTTGGCAACACAAGTGGTTCAAGCGGAGCTGGAGACTACGATTTGAATGCGCCTCAGCAAGTTGCATATTGTTATAAAAATAAGCGCATTGCAATTGCAGACTCGGAAAATAACCGGATTATGATATGGCAACTGTACAGTGGGTCAGGTTCTGTCAGTAATAGTTTATTTACAAAGCTTGGCGGCCCACGTGGGTCAACCAATGGAGTATTCAGTTCCCCTGCTGGCGTTGCATTTGACAAGGACGGCAACATTGTGGTTGCTGACACATCAAATAGCAAAATTCAAATATTCAACAGTAATGGAGGTCACATTCGGACATGGGGAACGTATGGCACAGCGAATGGACAATTGAACTATCCAAGAAGTGTTGCAATTAATTCAGTCGGACATGTGATTGTGGGATGTCTCAACGGTGTTCAAATTTTTGATCAAATTGGCACGTTTGTTAGTAAATTACCAGGCAGTTTGAACGATTCAGGCGTGGCGGTTGATAACATTGGACAGGTCATTGTTGCGGATTACAACAATCACAGAATACATTTATTTACCAGCGGAGGAATATTAATTACCACATTTGGATCTTTGGGTTCAGGAAACGGGGAATTTAATCAACCAGCTGCTGTGACAGTTGACAATTCTGGCAAAATTTATGTATGCGAACGTTTGAATCATCGTATCTCCTCATTTTCTACCAACATTAAGTTGGATAACAACGGCGTCACCATCAAATACATTGGAGCTGCGGAGAATGTTCTCACTTCCGAGCCCATGTTCCTTCAAGCAAATCCCCGAGGCACAGGCATGGAATGGTTTGCGGTTGTGCAACAAGGCATGAAAAGTGCGATTAAGAACTATGCCAACGGAATCAGTGCGCCGTTCATTCCATCCTGGATGTCGGTTCCGGTTCCATTCAATAACATTGTCACAACGTTGATGACGGACATGAATGGTTTGATTCAGCAGGTTTATAATTTCAATCAACCAATTGGTTCATGGGATACGTCAAATGTTACAAATATGGACAGCATGTTCGCGTCTGCTACATCGTTCAATCAACCAATTGGTTCATGGAATACGTCAAATGTTACAAATATGTATAGGATGTTTTATGGTGCTAATGCATTTAATCAACCAATTGGTTCATGGAATACGTCAAAAGTTACAACTATGGAGAGCATGTTTGTGGACGGTGGTTTCAATCAACCAATTGGTTCATGGAATACGTCAAATGTTACAAATATGAGCAGCATGTTCAAATATGCTTATGCATTTAATCAACCAATTGGTTTATGGAATACGTCAAAGGTTACATATATGAGCAGCATGTTTTTGGCGTGTACTTATTTCAATCAAGATATAAGTGGATGGGTTGTATCACTCGTATATAGTTGGTCGGATTTCAGAACCGATTCGGGTTTAACCACATTTTTTACTCCGATTCGGTTTCGTTAATGGCACCATGGCGGAGGTGTGTTACTAATCCATGCATTGAACCAAACACATGTATTTAGCAGTGGATGAGTAAATGGTCAAACGGATGGATGACAATTATAGAAACATTTATGGGTGCGACAAGTTGAACAATCGCATTGAGTTTGCATTGAGTTTGCATTGAGTTTGCATTGAGTTTGCATTGAGTTTGCATTGAGTTTGCATTGAGTTTGCATTGAGTTTGCATTGAGTTTGCATTGAGTTTGCATTGAGTTTGCATTGAGTTTGCATTGAGTTTGCATTGAGTTTGCATTGAGTTTGCATTGATTTGTTTGACGCCCTTAAAATATACAAAAAATATTTGTATATTTTTGTATAACTCCATGTTATAAGACCGCGCAATCAAAAATCATGTCTGCGATCACTGACGCGAATTTCACTTACTCCGTGGTTTCCACGGTCGGCCGAACGCTGGCAATCGTGGGCATCAACCCGTCAAACGCAACGTATTCAGCGAGCAACGCAAATTGGGGCGCGTTCCCAGCCATTCCGGCCGTGTATGCGGGATCCAACACCGCATACAACGGCAACGGCGTGCCGGCCAACGCATTCAAGGTGGCCGAAATCGGCGCAAACGCGTTTGACTCTCTAGCAGAATACAACGCATTTGCCGAGACAACCCTGACCGCCGCCTTTTTGCCGGCAAATTTGAAGCGCATTGGCGACCGCGCATTCGCCGGGATTAAGCTGAAGGGTTCGCTCACCATTCCCGCCACGCTGGACTCGGTGGGGTTCCAAGCGTTTCACGAGACGTTGGTGACCGACATTGTGATTGGGAGCTCCACGAATTCAACCATTGTCGCGCACTTGGCCAACTTGACGTCGGTCATCCAGCAAGAAATCAACGACCGCGGCGCGGCGGATGCCTCCCTGAATGCGTTGAAAGCGCCCATTGACAATGCGACATTCACGGGAACCGCCACCATTCCGACCGCCAGCATCGGGACCGCCACCATTGGCAGCGCTTCCATTGCCGCCGCAACCATCAACGTCGCCAACCTCGCGAGCGCGTCTTTTAGCGCGGTCAGTGTGATCGGGAATGCCGCATTCGGAGGCACGGTTGCGGCGACGGGAGAATGGAACTTCACGACTCAACCCCAATATAATTCGAACGCGCTGGCAACCGAACCCTTTTTGACTTCCACGATTGGAGCGATCAGCAACTTCACGTCATCCATGGAGACGCTGACCAGTTTGAAAACTGAAATGGGTCCGGACACCGCGTTTGCAACCAAACTTTTTAATTCGCACGTCTCCATTTCCGCCGCGCTTTCCACCGAAACGTCCCTTCGCAGCAGCGCGGTGTCGTCGCTGGCCAGCGCATTGAGCACGTCCGTGTCCTCGCTCGCGGTCGTGGATTCCGCGCTCCAAATCGCAATGCTGGCCGAACCCAGCACCCGCGTCGCCAACGCGTCTGACCTAACCAGCACATTAATCGCGTCCGTGTCGTCGCTCGTGGTCGTGGACTCCGCGCTTCAAAGCGGGCTGTTGTCCGAAACCGGCACCCGAGTTGCCAACCTGGCTGACCTGAACCGTGTCCTTGGCGAGGCAGTGACGTCCCTTGCGGCGGCGGATGCCGCGTTAAGCACGGCCGTTTCTACCGAAATCAGCACCCACCGGGTCGCGGTGGATGCGCTCACCGCGTTGAGGATCGCGTCTGTGGCCACGCTTGATACCGCCGACGCTGCGTTGAACGCCGCGCTTTCCACCGAAACCAGCCAGCGCGTTTTGGCATTGACGGCCATCGTCCCGCTGCAGTCGTCCGCGTTTGCGGCGACGGACTTCGCGCAGTCCACCGCACTGGCCGGCGAAGTCAGCACCCGCGCCAGCGCAATTGCATCGCTGTCGCAGTCAGTCACCAGCGCATCCGTCGCCGCGCACACGACAACCGCGCACTACTCCATTGCGCTGGTGACCGAAACGGCTGGACGCAGCGCGGCCATTTCGTCGCTGTCCAGCTCGGTCAGCGCATCCGTGTCCGCATTGGCATCCACCAACACGAGCTTGACCGCGGCATTGAGCGCGGAAGGGTCGTCGCGCAGCAGCGCGGTGTTGTTGGCAACCGACTTCATAAATGCAACCAACGTAGCGGCTGACGCCGCGAACGCAGCCGTTGATGTGCAACTCGTCGCGGAAACGAGCGTGCGAACCAGTCAGATTGCCTCCATTTCCTTGGCTGCCTCGGTCGCGGGGTCGTCCATTGCCGTCACAAATTCGGCAATTTTGGTCGGATTGGCGAATGAGGTGGCGGCACGTTCCGGCGCCATATCTGCCGCCATCGCGAATGTGCTGAACGGCGCGCCGTCCCGAATGAACACGCTGGAAAAAATCGCGACCGAGATTTCTGCCAACCCCAGTTTGACGATCACCAGCAGCACGATTGCCAAAGTGTCTGGGCTGACTGTCGCCGTGGCCAGCGAAACGAGTGCGCGCATTAGCGCGGTTGCGTCCTTGAGCAACACCGCCATTCCGTCCCTTTCGGCGGTGGACGCGGGTTTAATCAATGCCCTATCAACGGAGACAAGCAATCGCGGCACTGCGGTTGCATCGTTGATGAGCGCATTGAGCGATGAAACCACGGCATTTGCCGTCGCGGATGGCGCATTGAGCGGATCCTTGTCGCTTGAGACGATCCATCGCACCAGCACCCTTTTGTCGGTGAGCACGGCGGTCACATCCGTGGCCGCAACCCTGACTGCGACCGGCGCGACCCTTGGCGCAGCGCTTTCCACCGAAATTGCGAACCGGCAAATCGCAGTCACGTCAATTGCCGACGCAATGCAGCTGTCGGTTGCATCGCTGAACAGCACAAAAACCGCGCTCATCACGGCGCTGAGTGCCGAAGTTTTAAACCGCGGGGAATCGGTGGCGTCGGTGTCGGGGGAGGTCGCATCAACGTACGCATCGTTGCAAACGGCGGACAATGCGCTCAAAACCAACGTGGCGGCGCTGTCGTCTGCGCTGGCGTTGAAAGCCACCACCGCGTACTTGGATGGAAGAACGTCCGCGCTGCTGAACGGCGCCCCCGACAATTTGAACACGCTGGTTGAAATGGCGGCGGCGTTGGGCAATAATCCCAGTTTTGCGAGTTCCATCACGACCGCATTGTCCGTGCGGGCGGGTGTGGCCGACGCAACCGCCCTGTCCGTCGCGATTGCGTCCAAGGCAACGCTGACCGAATTAACAACGCTCGCAACGGCGGTGAGCAGCAAGGCGGCCAATGCGTCCATAAGCACCGCGAACACCAGTCTGGCTGCGATGAACAACACGGTGACCGCGTTTTCTTCAATCATCAGCACGCTGGCGGCAACGGGCGGCACCGTGAATGGAAGCGAAATTCAAGTGAGCGGCGTCACCATTCCGATTCTTGCCACGCGGATACAAGAATTGTATTACCATTTGGGTACCATCAATCCCAGCTGGGGGGCAATCAATCCCGACGGCACGATCAACTACAAGCTGAACCGCCTGGCCAACCCGACGCTTGTCAGCGGCACGCTCGCGTTTGAATACGACGCCGGCGGCGCGGTGAATAAAGTGAAGCACGCGATCACCGTGCAGTTTGACAGCGCGCAAAAGAGCGTGACCGTGACGGGCGGGGTGGGCACCCCCACAACCACCGTGAACAACATGGTTCTGGACGCCAGCAACCGATATGCGTTCCGCATTGACTACGCCGGCAGCCTGAGTTACTATCAGGCCAACAAAACCGCGGTCAGCATTGTCGCGCTGGAGACGCCGTACAAACTGGCTCCATCCGCGCCCACGGTCACGGCGCCGGCACTGGATGCCGCAAATTTCGTGTTTGCCGCGCCCACAATCGTGGCAAATTCCAAAACGGTGAGTAAATCGGGCAGCACGTACACTTACACCGCGACATTCACTAATGCCGGCAACGCGGTCATGGAAGTTTTGAATGCGGCGAACGACACGGTTGCAGCGGTGCAGCCCACGATTAACGCGCCATACGCGTACACGTACGACTCCAGTAAGATTGGGTCTGCCATTTTTAAAATAAGGGTCAATAACACGGCGTCCATGATGGCCAGCCCGTATCTAGTAATAAATGGCGACGACATTCCGCCGGTCATAAGCAATTTCACGCTTGGCGCGAGGGCCATTGGTGCAATCGTTTTGCCCCAGCCCACGACCACCGCGCCAGTCACATACACCGCCAACACGTACAACCCGGTCGGGCAAAGACTGTTGTTTAATAATGCCACCGTTACTGTTGGCTCTAGCACGTATCAAAAACATAGCACGGTGAACATTTCTCCGGATGGAACCAAGATTGTAATTGGAGGAATCGGCGGAAACAGTTATGGAATTGTTAGAGTGTATTCATTGGACAGCAGCACAAACACGTGGACTCAAATTGGAGGTGATATCCTGGGAGACACATTTAATGGATATGCGGGAGGGAGAGACGGTAAAGTGCTAGGGTTCAACGTCATTTCCATGTCCGCAGATGCAACCCTGGTGGTGACAGCTGAAAGCGGGCTAGAGGATCCGTATTATGCAATCCAAAGATTGAATATTTTCAAATATGATCCGTCCAAAAATAGCGCACAATCCAATTCCGCTCTCCCAAATTTCGGCCCTGCAAGATGGTCGCGAATTTCAACATTGTCAACAACTGGTCAATTCATGCCACCTCCACAAGTCGCTCTTTCGGCTGATGGAAAAACAATGGCGGTATTGAGGAATACTAATCTCATCGTGTATAATTCCACAAATGGCGGCGTGACGTGGACCCAGATGGGATCAACTTTATCCGCGCAGTATCTACGTTCAGTTCACATTTCTGCGAATGGGTTGCAAGTTTTGGTCGCGACAGACGCGGTTAACATTACTCCTGGTGCATTAATTGTGTATGAATGGAATGGCAACAATTGGACTTCCACCACTATCCGAGATGTTTCTAATGGTAACTTTGAAATGGCCATGTCATCTGACGGAAAAGTGGTGGTGTCGGTTGCACATGGCGCTGATGTCTCCTTAATTACAAGATCGCATAAAACCGAGTCGGGTGCCTGGATAAATAACGCCTACCAATTTTCACAAATGTATCGGACATATTATCTTAATCTTTCTGCAGATGGGTCTGTGTTGTTGATATGTCGCGAGAGGTTCAATTTTGACAGTTCGGGTGATATTGAGATTTATCGCTGGAATGGAACAGAATATGTGGCCGTCATTGCGAATCGCAGCCTCACCAACAGAGGAGTTACTTACAGTTTTAATGCAATGCTAACCGCAGATGGAACTAGATTCATAGTGGGTCACGGGGTTGCAAATGCGGACGTGTATGACCTTGCCGCAAGTAGTAAATTCGGTTTCTCCACTTCCAATTCCGCCGTTGTGGAAGTGTACGGCAACCTCGCGCTGCTCAAAACGACCGGAAGCAGCACAATCACCGCAACTCAAATCACCGCCGCAGGAAATGCAACCATTGCCTCGGAGTTGACGGTTGTGAACACGGGCATTGTTTCAAGCGGCACGCTGACCCTAAAAACCAGCTTTGGGGGGTATGGCACTGGTAATGATGGGTTTTATCTGCCAACGGGGGTTGCAATTGACGCATCCGGAAACATGGTGATTGTGGACATGCTGAATGCTCGCGTGAAGGTGCATTCCACCACAAATAACCAATTTTTATCACAGTTTGGAACAAACGGGAGTGGCGACGGACAATTTGGACAAGGGTCAAGAGGGGTTGCAACATTCATGAATGGAAACATTGTTGTGGCTGACACGGCGAACAATCGCGTGCAAGTTTTCAGCAAAACCGGCGTGTTCATTCGCAAGTTTGGCTCGGTGGGCAGCGGCGACAGTCAGTTTAGTAACCCCCGCGGAATTGCCGTGGATCATCGGAACAACAACATCATTGTGGCGGACATGGGCAACAATCGCATTCAAGTTTTCAGTGAAACGGGAACATTCATTCGCGCGTTTGGCTCATTTGGCACGGTCAACGGCCAGTTCCGAAACCCATCCGACGTTGCAACGGACATGAATGGAACCATTTACGTTGCAGACTCAACCAACAATCGCATACAAGTTTTTAGCGAAATGGGAGTATTCATTCGCACGTTTGGTTCACTCGGCACGGGCAACGGACAATTCAATCGTCCCTACTCAATTGCAACGGACGCAGTCGGCAAACTCATCGTGGTTGATGCCAACAACAATCGCATTCAGGTTTTTCAAAATGATGGAGCATATGTGACTGGATTCAGTAGTGGACTGGACCAACCCGAGTATGTTGCAGTGAATGCGTCTGGATCCATCGTGCTCGCCAATCCCAATTCAATATTCATCATTGGATAAATGCAATTACGTGCAGTTTAGGGTGTAACGGTTCAATGTGATTTTTTATAGTTAAAAATAATTATAAAAATTAAATATATGCGTTCAATCCCAGCAACCATGTTGATATCAAAATACCGAAGCAACCCGCACGTCTTGCGCGACACGAACCAATCGCTGACGATACAGCGCAAGGCGTTTGCAAATAGCGCTCTATCTCGCCACATTGCCAGCGTGAGCGCCTACATCACGTCCGACCGGCTCGTTCTGGAGGACATGTGTTTGGCGGCCATCAACACGAACGCGACCATCAACGTGTTGGAAGAAAACGGGTGGGATCACCGGTGCTGCACGTCCCGGAACTTGACCCCCGCGAACACGTTCACCGAAGGCCGAGGCATTCCCGCCACCAGAACCATTTCCAAAGTGCAAAGTTTAGGCAGTTCCTTGCCCAAAACAATCGCGCAACTCATGACTCAGCGCGCCACATTGACAAACGCGATCAATGCGCTTCCTGCGCGCGATTACACCGGGCACATTGTGTTGTCCGACGCCGCCAAAACGACAAATGTGACAACCGGCAAAAAATTCATGGGCGCCAACGCGTTTGCGGGTTGCTCCCGTTTGGCCTCGGCGCGCATGTCTAGCGACAACGCGTGGAACGCGTTTTATTCAACCGGGTGTTTCAAATCGTGCGCGGCGCTGACCACCGTCAGCACGGTGACCAATTCCAATTCGGGCATGTCGCTCAACGTGGCCGCCACCCCTCTTCCGGCGGGAACCATGACCGCGGTGGTCGGATCCGCCGCCGTGACCGGAAGTTCCACGTCATTCGCGGCGCTCCTTCCCGGGCAAATGGTATACAGTTCAACCGGCAAATACATTGGAACCGTCAAAACCGTGCAAAGTAGCACGCAGCTCACGTTGGTGCTTCCCTCCGTTTTGACGCATTCGGGCACGTTCCGCGTTGCAACCGAGGCCATGATTGCGGCGCACATCACCGCCATTGGCCAAGAAGCCCTGCGCGGAACCAATGCGCGGGTCGTGTCGTTTGAATCCCATCTGGCTCCCGCCGTTGCGGCGTCCAACAGCAAATTGGCGTCCATCGGAACGAACGCATTCACGGAGTGCGCAAATTTGACCACCGTGCATTTTTCGGTGAAACAAAGCGCCGCATTGGCGAAAATCGGAACAAGCACCGACCTCATCATTCCCGCGACCGCCAAACTCAACGTGATAACCTCCGACGGTTGGTCTCAATCGCAATTGGGGACCCTGTTCAATGTAAATGTGAACACGCAGCTCACTTCCACCACGAAATTCACATACATTGCCAGACTGGACCCAACGGTGTTGGACGCAGCCGCCCAACCCATGCGCATTGCAACGATCACCGGGCTTGCAATGCACGACGCCCCCATCAATTTGCAGAATTTGGTAATACCCGAATCCATTGTGCACAGCGATGGAAACTCGTATCAAGTGTACGACATCCGATACCCGTACATTGATCAAACCGAACCCATTGTTGGGCAAACGACCCGCGTGTATGGTGCATTTAGCAAATCCAATCCGGTGTTCGGGTTGGCTGGTGCAACGGGTGGTTTGAGCGGAACGCTGACCCTCCCAAAAACATTAAGGACGATTCACACGCGCGCATTCAACGCTCAACTCGAATTGAGCGGAGATTTGACAATTGCGTGCCCATTGCTAACATCCATTGGATCCAACTGCCTTTCATATTCATATGCAAGTGGAAGATACTTGACGATCCTGAATTCGCCGGCAGTCGCCCTTACCATTGGAACGGATGCTTACCGAGGCGCCAGTTTCACTAAAATCACCATAAGTAAAATGAGTCCGGCCGAATTGATCACATATGCATTTTAATCACATATTTGCAGTGCGCGAATGCGAACCACGCAATCCATTTGATCGTGTCAATCATTGTCATTATGACATGAAGACATTGATACGATCTTAAGGGGAAAATGCACCCCCCCATTAATTGTAAATATTTTTACAAAATATAATATTTATTGATTTTATAACCCACAAACTACACAAATGGCCAACAACACTGTCACGCTGGACATTACAGCAACCACAATTCAGCAGGGGGCGTTTAGTCAATTATCGGCGAGTGTGACAGGCCCAATTGATCTTGTGATCAACATCAGCGGAACAATTGTCATTGAAGCTGGAGCATTTCAGCAGTTATTGCCAACAACCGGGTTCACAATCATCTCGGCAACCGTTAATTTTGTGGAAGTTAATGGAACCCCTGTCGTCGTGACATTGGGCGCAGATGCATTTGCCAATTTGCCAATTCAGTCACTCGTTTTGCCGGCAGAAATCACGCTTCAGGCAAACGCATTGCGTTCTTTGCAAGATTTGCGCGTGCTTGACCTAAGCGCAGTCACAACCGACATGGTGACAAATTCATTGAATTTGACCAGAACCAGCTCAGAGCCGCTCGTTATGTCAATGCCTTCATCAAACCAAGTTTCATATGAACAGGGATCAATCGTTATCCCTCCCACGGCCGTTGGCAAGACAACCACCTTGGTATTCAATGGTTCGGTTGCCCCCGCAAACGCATTCACATTGAACACCGCGGTGACTGCCGCGATTCAGGTTTCGATCAACCCCAATACGGACTCGACGCAACTCCAGGAAAACATTGCGAGCATTGTGCAGGCATTGACCGTGACCCCGGCCATTGGTGATCCGTTGGTACCAACCACTGCCTCATACACTCAAGTGCAGAACGTAATTCAGAATCCCGCCCAAACTGTAACCATTACGCCCGGCGCATCCTTTGTGTCCGTCACTCAATTTTCGGGTGACTATTTTGACAATTGTGTCATTGCTCCCAAAGATGCAACTAATGCAAATAAAATTAACCAGTGCGCGGTCATTGGATTGACGGCGGATGCAATCAAAAACAATGTGCAAACCCTTCGCATTCCAGATGTTGTAACATTGACAAATGCCGGTGTGAACACTTCGTACAGTGTGATCAATCTTGCTTCAAGAATGACACTCCCCAATCATGACCAACCATTTTACATATTGGACAACTACCATGATCCGTCCGATGCCGATCTTGCCAACATAGACGTTCCACTCGTCGCCGTTTTTTCAAGGGCCAATGCCACCGCCGCTGGATTTAAACCGGCTCTCGTGTGCAATGGAATAATTAGCAATAAAAATGGAGCGATAACTGTGTCTGGTTCTAGAGGAGCAGGAACGAACAATCATTGCCGTGGGCACAGTGCGACTCTATCTACTAATGCAACCGATTTGCATCTCAATGCAACCACGGGTTCTCAGCCTATTTTGTTGTTTGATGCGGGCGCATTGGAAACCGCGGCTCACATTGCGAGCATAACATTCCCCACTGCCACCACGTTTGTTGTGCAGTTCAACCAGGTTGAAGCGTTCGGTTGTTTTGAGAAGTATGCTCCAGCAGTTGCAAATGCTTCCATGGTGGTGGATTTCACCAATGTCGCCCGCGCATCCGGCGCAGCGTCGAACTCGTTTTCGGCCCATGTTGCGAGCCTCGTTGCCAACAACAATGTCCTAACCACTTTATTGACTCAGATTAAAGCCGAGCAGCTTCCCGCAATAACTTTGGCCAATCCGTTTCCTACGGCGGTTAGCATTTCACCCGAGCTCACGGCGCTCAGCAAAAGCGACTTTCATTCGGTATTGTCTGCTTGGAAGATTTTGCGCACCAAGCACAATACCCCTATAACTGGCTACAAAGCGTATCTCGCGAATATCAGCGACTATGTTGCCGATGTGATTGGGAAAACGGAGGCTACCCCCATTGTTAAAGCGAAATTCGTTGCGTATGCCCCTCAGCTTAATGGAGCAATTCAATTGGTGTCGGCCCAGTTGACGGATGCCGGTGCCGCCAACTGTCCATTTTATGTAGCTGCGATTCGTCCTTACTTTGGGACGAGATTCAGCATTGGCATGCAGGCGTTTAATAACTGTCAATTGCTTGATCACGTTGTCAATTTTAATTTATTGGGAAACATTAGCAAAATAAATGATGACACATTTAATTCCTGCACCGTGCTTAAATCACCGGCCAACATTCCGATTAATGTTAGTTCAATCGGTCTCAGGGCATACCAGAATTGCATTGCCATTCCAAGCATTGACATCCAAGATGCATTGGCCCTTCGCATCATTGGCGAATCTGCATTTGAAGGATGTATGGTCATGGAGGGCAATTTGTCATTTTCATCGGCGATTGGATATTCTGACAGCGTGGAAGTGATTGGAGATAAGGCATTCATGGGTTGTCTGAAATTGACCGATCATTTGTATTTTCCACCAACCCTGAAATCGCTCGGAGTTTCGGCATTTGATGGATGCATTGGCTTGAACGGAACCATCGTGTTTCCAAGAAATGACAGTTTCACCGTCATTCCCGACAGGGCATTTGCCGAGTGCGCTGGAATCACGGGAATTTCAACCAACACTGGCAACGGATCCAGTTTGGAGTACATGGTAAATGGTTCGGGACGAATTCCGAATGGGCTCATCATTCCAGTCCAAGTCACTCGCATCGGAAAAGAAGCATTTTTGAACTGTTCTAAATTTGCACTTGAACTGAATCTTAATACAACCCCGAACCCGCTCCCCGCCGCTATAACTCCCAGATTGCAATTGAACATTCAAGCAATTGGAAATGCCGCGTTCAATGGGTGCGCCGCATTCACTTCGCTGGTTTTGCCAACATCGTCCCTATACACCGTCGTTGCGAAGGAGTGCTTCAAAGGCTGCACCGGTGTCCAGGCATTGACAATCCCGTCCAACGTGAAACTCATCCAGGATGGTGCATTTTTCGGCTGCAATAAAATCGCAAATGTGCCCAAGTTTGACAATATTACTACCATTGGAAACGAGGCATTTCGCGGATGCGCCGGCATGATCGGTCCATTGGTCCTTGGCACCAATTTGAACATATTGGGAGATCGTGCGTTCTTTGATTGCAAGTTTCTGACTTCGGCCACATTTTTGGGCTCCCCTCCTCCGGGGTTGAGTGCATCCAGCCTGATTTTTGGTCTTACTGCTGCGTCGCCCACAACGTTTCATGTCAATGTTTTCACTGAAAATGCATGGAATGAAGCGTCTATCGGTTCAATTAATGCCATGTTTCGTGCAAGCGCCACCAACAACACCGTATCTGTGGTCAACATGGCATTCATTGAGTTCAACACTTATCTTCCGTCGCCCATGTCCAGAGATCTCACAATCAGCAATTTTAAATCGTTCAACGTGTATGCCAACACGGGCGTTGCTGGTGCCAATCAGAAACTGACTGCTCCGACCGATGGATTTTCATGGAACGATGTCTACATTCCAGGAACCTTGAAGGGCACCGATTTGAACAATGCCCAATCCAACTCCAACAATAATCTGGTTGCCACACTGCAAAGCCAAGTGGCATCATTGATCACCCCCAAGGCGGACGCGGTGCAAACCCGATCGGTTGACCTGTTGTTTAGCGCGAACGAGGCGTTGAGAGAATTTGACGGACGAAACATGGCGGTCGCCACTGACAACGAGGGTGCCCCCCTCACGCTGGAAGTGCTTGCCAACGCTGGTGCAGCCCGCGCAACCGCAGGGTACGGGGTCTACACCAATGTCAATACAAAGGATTATTTGTATTATTCCGCTGAAGACAATCAGCCATCCACATTGGTTCAATCCACCAACAACACCAATGTCAGTTTTTTCGTCAAAGCCAACACAACGGATAATGACTTTAACACTAAGTATGCGAACAAACTCATTTCAGTTGGATCCGACGGAGAAATTTTTGTTTCCACCGTTCTGCCAATTGGATACGATGTGCCCACCGGTGTCGAACGCAGCGCGATTCTGCCAAAGACGTCTGAGATAAATAAGATGTACACTGTTTTTAAATCAGGCGATGCTAGCGTGAAGGATAAGTTGTATTTTAAGGCAATCGTTGCACCCGCTGGCGCCTACTGGATTTCAAAATTAACTGGAGAATTAAATGGAGCCGAACTCGCCAATGCCGTCATTCATGTTGACCAAGACGGTTTCATTGATGTGCCAGTAAGACAGCTGAAGAACAATTTTAAAATCATTTCCAAGTTGGGAATCAGTCATATGATCGCCCCGGGGTATTGGGTTGACATCGCATCAAAACCCGACGCAAACACCAACCGCACATTGATGTACTCCAAGAACAACAATGACAGTGCCGTCGCTGCCCCGGGTTATTATCTCATTCTGTCTGCTGATACTGCTGCTCCTCCGAATGAAAAATTAAACCTCAGCAATACCATGATCCTTGTGCTTCCCAATGGCGGAGTGTCCACTGGATCGTTTGGCGCACTGGGTTCAATCAACGCATTGAACCAATATGCGTCGGCCGTTGCGCTTCAATCCATTCCGCTTTACAATGATAACGTCGCGGTCAGTCATTTCAGTCATTACATGGACTCCATTTTGCCGTTGAATCACAATAATTATAGGGATGCTATGACCGAGTTTGATGCCAAGTTTGATTCTTTTATAACTCAGGCTGCTGATCTGAACACTCAGGTTACAACGACCAGCATGAAAAATGCCATTTCATCAATCCCCACCCATGGATCCGAATTTGTAACTTCCGTTGTCAATTTGAATACAGCGGTTGGTGTTGCAAATGGCGTGATTAATGGCGCGAACACTGAAGTGACATCCTATTATAACCAAGTGGATGATCTGAAGACTGCCATCGCAGGAACCGGTCTCAACTCACTTAAGACAATTCAGACCAACACAATGACCAGCATCACCGCATTTCAGCGCAGTTGCACTTTCAATTCGTCCCCAACTGCCACAGACCACGACAAAGCTTACATAACCGCTCAAATAAATACATTTGTCAAAGAAATATTAACGAAACAACATGCACAGGCGGCAGATTCAGCTGGATTTGAGGATAACGTAATTAACCCTGTAAAGGTAACCTCGTTTTTTGTGGTCTCTCCCACGAATGTTTCGCCGGCTCCACAAAAACTATACGCTGATCTTAGCATTCAACAACAAATCCTATTTGATTTTACCGTGTCATTCATACGACAGTGGTTAGATAAGGGCAATGACTGGGCGGGATTGCCAGATACTTCCGACACCCGTTTGACTTGGGCGACCGCTAACATCCTTGTCGGATTTAATGGTCCAAATCCAAATCAAGACATTTACCAGCAATTTCTAACCAACAATGTGGTTCCGTCATTGAACCATGTCAGAAGTTCTGTTACGGCATATGAAGGTGCTAGTTCTAATCCTGCTGCACGTTCGGCTTATCAAACTGCCGTCTTGGTTAAGGTAAATGATGTCACCGCCGCCGCCAATTTCACCGTGGATAATCAATACAACATGAATCCCCCAGCTCTTGCAATGGGTAATGGAAAATTAGGTTTAAATAATAATACCAATCCTTTAGCCACGAAAATATACATTTCACGCAATGACAACAATACGCCCGCGCCCGTGGAATTCAACCGATTTGCCGACAGGATCGCATTGAGCAATGGGTCAATCTTCAAAATAAAATCAGTGAAAACAGATGCGATTTGCCACACATTGGAGGTGACATTTGTTAATGGTTCTGAAACTACGAGTTTAATTAATGAGGCGGCAATAACGTTTTACACGTATCAAGCCGTGTCGTCGTATGCGTTCCAAAAACTAGACGCGATGAATTTGGCCGTCCGGGCTCAATATTATCAGAACTACGCTGGTGTAAGTGGCATTAAGGCTCAGATTGTCTCCCTTAAAAACTCGTTGTTGAATCAAACGAGGGTCGTGTCGTCCAAATTATCCCTAATGAGTGTCAGTGTGGCAAATTTGCAACAACAGATCAACTTGGTTAATGAAGCGGAAAACAAATTGACAGCTCACTTGCAATCGCAATCTGGAAACGGAACCACTGCATTGGATTTGGCGGGTGCACAAATGTTATCACGTGAATTAGAATTGTTTGGGTTCGCTTTGACAAACCAAGCCGCCAACGCAGCCATTCCATCAGTTGCTACACTTCCAACCTATGAAAGCAGTTGGTTCAACCAACGCGTTGCCGCATTCTGGGCTGACAGCATAAAAGTGGATAATGCTTTGAAACCAACTGTTTTCAATAGAACCGCTGCATACACTATTGCCAATGAAACCTTTAAGGTCGCACGATATGACAGACAATCCGCTGCAATTGATTTGTATATTGCAACTACACTACCTGGCAATACCATAACGTCTCCCATTCCCACCCAATTTGCAAGCGAGCAAGCTAGAACCATGATGCAGACAATGCCGGCATACATTACTACAACTAAAGAGAATCTTGCCCTATTGATTTCTACTAAAGTGGTCAACTATGTCAAGGCTCGCGACGATTTCGTTCGTAATGCAGCCAATAAGGCAACTAAACTCGCCGAATATGTACAAATGAAGACGGTTGAATTCACTAAAACAATGAATGATGAAAATTACACCTATGGCAAGGCGGCGTACAATAGATATCTGAGCGTTATTGATTTGGCGATTTCAACTGCATACTATGCCAGTGCCATTGAAAACCAGACCAATGAGTTTAACACTCGCATGCAACAATGGTATACGGCCAGCAATAGATCCGCAATATTTGATCAGCAGATTAAACCATTGTTGTTTGAGTTTGTATACACCACCAATACCACGGTTTATTCCGTTTTCCCATTAAAGGTTGGGACTGAAAATATCGCATGGTTTGGCGCACCCATCGTCATGCTGGTTGATGTTAAAAAAGATGGTTTCTTGTACACAATTATCAAAAATAGTTGGCAATTTGTCAAAGATGCATATGACTCCGCCATGGGCATTCCATTCAGTGTGTACAACGTTAATGTTAATGGCGATAATCTTACGGTTCCGTCCCAGGCACTTGCTGAACGAATCCCCCAAGTTGACCTTCCCACTCCCCCCACTCTTATAGCGTTTAGCACCGGTATGGCCAATGCTATCAATGCGGAAAATATGGCGGCCGGCAATAATCTGGCGGAGGCCAGAAATGTGGTGTCATCGGTTTCGTCGTTGGAATACAGCGTTGTTAGCATCGGATATGACTCTTTGGCAAAGGCAGAGGCGACATCATTAGGATTAAATGTGCTTGGGTTTAACATTGCAACTGATCTTAATTTCCAAATCGAAAATAATGTTGACAACATCAACGCCTTCCGTTACAAATTTACTCTGGGTGGCGCGTGGTATCATGGATATCAGCAATCGTCCAATTTGATTAATGCTTGGTTGAAGTTATCTCCCGCACAAAATGCGGTGGTGTTCTATGCTGGCACTGGCGCGATTATTCCCTCCGCCAATTTGCACCCCAGTAGTCAAACAAGCCTCACCACTTTGTGCGATGATGCGGCATACGTCATGATAATTGAAGCCATTGCCGGATCAACCACAAAATCGGTGGCTCTCTATACGTATGACGTGATGGGATTGAATTCGGGCAATCTGGTTGCCGTCGGAAAATTGGTACCTGCCGCTGCTCCCAATGCTGCTCCTGTGTCAACTCTTTACTCGGCCAACGGCGCATTTCAAAAGAGTTCCACCAATTCAAATATCAACCTCATCGGCGATTTGATCCTTCCATCTAGCGTCAAAACCATCGGCATCAACGCATTTGCCAAGTCGTCTAAGATCAAATCATTAACGTTTGGTGCTGGAGATGCGGGCTCATTGTCAATTGGTTCAAACGCGTTTCAAGAGTGCACTGAGCTGTCCGCGCTCAATCTAGGTTCAACCGTTGGTTCAATCGGCCCTAGCGCCTTTTTGAAATGCTCGGGCGCGAACTCCCTTGCACTACCTACATCCAACTTATCGGTTGTAAATCATTGGGCATTCCTTGGATGCAGCAATCTGGGCAAAACTGGAACTTTGGTGTTGCCCGCAACCTTGCAACAAATCAACGTGCAGGCATTTGCAGGGTGCCCCTTTTTGAAGTGCCCGCAGTTGAACGGGGGGGGATCCAATTACATCCCGCAGACCTTGCAGAAACTCGGCGTGGGCGCATTCTTGGGTTGCACGGGTCTCACCGGCGCCCTTGATTTTAACAACGTGAACAATGCCGGCTCATACGTGAGCAGCATTTCGTTCATTGGCAGTGCCGCGTTCATGGGTTGCACTGGCTTGAACGGCGAAGTGAATTTGCCCATCAACACTAATTACACGAATGTGTTGCCTTACGTGTTTTCTTCTGCGGATGCTCCCATTTATAAAATCAGCGGCGATCCCATGACTTTTAACCCGGCTGCACCAATTGCACCAATGGAATTGACCGGTGCGGTTAACATTGCAAACACTAAAATCACTTCCATTGAAACCCGCGCATTTCACAAGTGTTCTGCGTTGAGTGGCCTCACGCTTTCAAACCTCGTCACAAAGGTGGGAGTTCAATCCTTCCTGAATTGCAGCGGCTTGAGCGGCGTTCTGAATATTCCGGCATCGGTGCTCAACGTGCACACTGAAGCATTCATGGGTTGCTCAAAATTGAACGGGTTGAACATTGTCTCCGCCACGGTTTCGGCAGATGACGCCGGATCCGGAACATCGCTGGGCATTAGATGCTTCAAGAACTGCAGTTCATTGGTCGGAAGCAATGCGACGTCGGGACTCGTCATTCCAAACAATGTGATTAAAATTGAGGACAACGCGTTTGAAGGATGCGCAAGCATTGAGGCATTGACCGTGGGTTCCGGATTCACCAAGGCTGGATCATTCGGCGCGAATCTATTCAGCGGATGCATTAAACTCGCCCGCGTGGTTTTGGCGTTCTCGTTTTTGTCTAGAGATGTTGCGGGACAATCTGTTATTAAAAATGCAACTGGCGATACTCTAAATGCCAGTTTCACTGGGTGCACGGCTCTCGGCGTCGTGCCTGGCCTCGCCACCACTGGAACTGTGCAAATTCAAAGTGGTGCAACCGGATGGACGGCCGGACGTGCCGCTTTCTTCAACCAACTCACCATTGTGGTCAACAACAAGAACATCACGTTTTACTTGAAGGAATTCAACAAGAACATCAGCGTGGTGGATCCATCCAAGGACGCCGTGCAACTGGAAGCACTACCCATCACCGATGCCCAAGCGATTGTTTACATCAAAGCATCGGACATGCGAAAGGTGTTCCAAGTTTCAACCGACTCTTACGTGACGCCCGGGCAAGACGGTGCAAACTCCGACACTGGAAAACTCTTCTTCGTGCGACCCGACCTGTTCCCCCAATATCTCAACGTGGCAAACGCGTTGGTGGTGCAAGGCGGCATTGAATCTTACAATTCTAAGCCTTACGAGCAGTTGGTCAAGGATGATGTCATGCGTTACTATGCCACATCGCTCTTCAACTCCGCCGACTGGGTCACTCTGTTTTCCAATGATGTTGAAATGATGGAGAACATGGTGGCGTCGTCGGGATTGATGCCGATTGTTCCCAACGGAGACACCGAAGCCGGAAAAAATCTCATCAACGAGGGCGTGCTTAACAAGATCATGGCCGAACTGAACAGGATAGCATACAATAAACCTGCTGGCCCAATTGTTCCCATTGTTCCCGGCTCCACCGTCAATTTGGTGGCGTCCCGTCATCCCGCGGCCTCAACCACCAAATGGTCGGCTCTGCCCGACACGATCACTCCCGAAAATGGCAACATTGGCCTGAAATTGTTCAATCTCATCAACCGCAATGATCCGGGCCGTATCACTTCCATGGTTTTGAACGGTTCCACTCCCAGCGAGTTGCCATTTTTGCCAGGAGACCAGTTCGTGTTCGTGTTCACATTGAACGACAACGAGGTTCAATTGTCTGCCGAACTTCCAAAGGTGACTGTCAAGCAACGCACCTACATGATCCGGCTCGCGCTCACGAATGACTTCGTCGCTGGATCCTCGTCATTTGCCGATCACACCGCTGCGCTGTATTCCCCCTCCCCCGTTAATCTCAACGTGCTGCCCGTGAGCGGAGCGTATACCGCCGACCACATGTATTCCAACTACGATCTGTATGTGGCCACCAAGCCGTCTCTTCTCAACCAAACAGACGTTTCGGTGTACAGCAAGATCACCAAGAACACATACGAACCGGTTCCCATGCCTTTCAGCCTGTTGCCATTCACCGGTTGGTATTACAACTACCAGCACAGCACTCAAGCTCTCAAATTGGACTTCACGCCACCGGACAATTCCAGCGTCAATTATTCATATTCTGACATGAGATACTTGTCGGCGTACATTTACTTCCCCGACGCATGGTCTTCCCAGACGGCTTTGCCCAACCCCACCAACTTCCCGCAATGGGCGGTGACATTCAAAAATACGGAGGATACAATCACCCTTTACTACAAGGCGGAATGCTTGCCCAAAGGAGGACCCACCAACGTCGCTGTCAACTTCTTGGGTCAGCCGGTGGCATTTGACTACACCAACACGCACGTGCAGTTGATTTGCCCGTTTGACACCATGCCCGATAACTTGGCCACATTGCTTGCAGGGAAACTCGCCGATGGCATCACCTCAGGAACTGCCAACGTCATAACAGGAACCTATATCTACAGACAAAAATCTGTGGCAGAAACTGTGAGCGGGTTGCGCAAACCCACCAGCAACACGGGCCCATTCACTTATCCTCCCATTGCTCGCGGCTATCAGGGCATCAATATGGCTGCGGCTCAGGCTCAGGACATTACAGCCCTCAAGACTATGGCCGGATATCAGTTGGACTCCATCACCCTGGACATCAACATGACCAACAACGACGGATTTGTTCCCTCCATCATCGTGAAGTCGGTTGAAGTGGTTGCAAAGAAATACGAAGCATACTACTTGGCCCCACTTGACCCGAACTAAACCGGATAGGTAACACATTAGTAGGTATTACAACCACATGGTTCCGCGCATTAAAAAAATGATTTAATCGTTTCATTGCGATTAAATGATTTGTCATTTGCAGATCCCCCACCCCCCAATTAATCCACTTCTTCCATGGTCTGGGTCTGGGTCTGGGTCTGGTCTTGCTGGGTCGGCGGGTGCGTGAGTGTCGACAACCCGCGATCCGACTGATCCGGATTGAGCACCACGTTTTCCGCATTGAACAACTGGTTGCGAATGTCGCTCACATTGACAACGCCATCGCCGTCATCGCGATCCACCGCAAAATCGGTTCCGGTGGTTTGCGACACGCCCACCAGCTCGCCCTGCTCGTTTAGCGTCTGCGTCAGCTTGTTGCCGCTCTTCGCCGCCAGCGCCTTGTTCTCGTCAATCGCCTTCTGCTTGGCCTCCTTCACGCGCTTGTCAAACTCCGACTTCGCCTGCTCCTCGTTCTTCTTCTTGTCGCTCATCAGCTGGTTCAGCGTGTCCTCCATGTACTCCACGCGCCCCGTCTTGTACGCCTCGGGATGAAATGGGACCCACAGCCCCACGGGTCCCACAAACACGTCGTGATGGGGGTCCACCTCGCGCAGCATCTTGCAGCGCAGCTCGGCCTCCTTCTGCGAGGGGAACACGCCGCGCACCTTCAGACCGCGCACCGACGTCTGGAACTCGTGCTGGGCACCAAACTCCTCGTCCAGCCGCTCCTCGTGCTGATCCAGGAACGACTTGTAGTCGTCCACAATGTCGGTCTTGGCAATGAGCTCCTTCTCGGACTCCTTGAACTGCTGGAAGTCCTCGGTCAGCTTGTCAAACTTGACGCCGTACTTGTAGGACACGAAGCTGAGAAACTGCAGGAACTTGTCGGTGGATTTGTGGATGTCCCAGTGCTGCACGAACGCTTGGAAAAAGAAGTGCTCGCGCTGCTTGATGATGTGCTCCGGAGAAATGAACGACAGGCACGCGAACTTTTGACCCGCAATGGGCTTGTCCTCGTCCAGCAAGTCCACGTATTTAGGGTTAACGGTGCCGTCGGGCAACTTCTGCAGGGTGACGCCATTGGGCGGATGGGGGGGTGATTGGTCGGTCATTGGTTGTGGTTTATTTGTGTGCAACGTGTTTAATATTTCGGGTTTGATTTTAAGCCCATTTTTGAACAATTGTATTAATCAACGAATGCAATCATCCATATAATGCAATCATCCATAATGCAATCATCCATAATGCAATCATCCATAATGCAATCATACATAATGCAATCATCCATAATGCAATCATCCATGTATTAATTAACAATAATAAGTATTTTTTTTCTTGTTGCATTATATAATCAAATCATACAAACAAAATGATCGGCGGTGTTCTGGATTTAGGCGAGTTGGTCAAACGCGCCATTAAGTATTTGGTGGAAGGTGCGCTGGTCGCCCTTGCCGCTTACTCCATCCCCCAGCGCAAGCTGAACCTGGATGAGATCGGTCTCATTGCCCTGGTTGCTGCGGCCACCTTTAGCATTCTGGACACCTACGTGCCCACTTTGGCCGTGTCCGCCCGCAGCGGTGCTGGCTTCGGTATCGGCGCCAACCTCGTCGGCTTCCCCGGCAACGTGCTCAAGGTTTAAGACGCATTAAGCGTTTCAACAAGTAGAATAAGAGAGAAATTGCATTAATATATTATTATATAATGCAATTTTATAACAAATTAATTGCATTAATTATTCCATATTTTTCAGATGAATGCGTCTCACCGTTATCAAGAACGTGAAAGGCTCATCAATAAGTATGAGGCTTCAACCGGATTTTACACAAATGAAAACTATTGTGAACGCATGAAAGCACACATTAACAAAATGAAGGTGCTAGCAGGCGACCACCTTGACGACATTCAAACTTACATTGATCTAATGAAAACCAATAGTTGCAATAACATCCCATCGGGCGGTTCTCGTCGTCGTGCCAGTAAGCACTCCAAGAAATCCAAGAAATCCAAGAAGTCCAAGAAGACGAAGTCTAGGAGGCACTAGAATCATGCAATAATTAGGCATCGACGCCAAATATATTTTATAATGTATTGTTATAACCAAACTACATTATGCCGAATTTTAATGAGAATGAGAAGAGCGATGACCCAGCCCCAAAAACCAAAGGGTTTGATACTTCAAATTCAACAACAGTGGAGCATCCTCCTCGTAAGGGGGGGGG
>Ga0209296_1000278_pt1 | contig 44526 bp, 77 predicted proteins | sample S_130206_EF_Meta_FD_187319 | JGI IMG/M metagenome (GOLD analysis project Ga0209296, IMG submission 187319) | Freshwater microbial communities from Lake Simoncouche, Canada to study carbon cycling - S_130206_EF_MetaG (SPAdes) (version 2) | ecosystem: Environmental > Aquatic > Freshwater > Lake ...
CGCTTCTTCCATTTCGCCCCGAATAACCTTCTGACGGAGGGTGCTGCGCTGTAGTGTTCCCAGACCAACATTAAAGCTAAAAGATACAAGAGCATCGAATTGACCTTGAGTGAGCTTGACAGGACAGTAGCGTTCAACACCTCGCTCAAAGCGATTAAGATCGTCTCTAAGAATGTCATCTACTTCCTCCATAGAAAAGGTACGATCATCTTTGTACTCCAGTGCGTAGGCATCTCGCTCGTCTATTTTTAACGCACCTTGCCGTGGGTAGAGTACATGCCCGACACCAATCGTCCACAATTTTGCGGGACAGCGGTAGGGACGCTGACGGACACCCTCATGGTGCTTAATCATTTTGATGGCTTTATCGCTTACTTTCACTTCTTAAATGCCTGTGTCCCAAACCAGAAGGAAACAATACTTGCCCAAATAATCTGGGTCTCGTCATCCCATAAAAGGTTAAGCGCTATGTCAAATGGCACTTCCCGATGAAAGGCAAACCAGAACCCAAACAGCTCTACGAACATAAACATGATAAACATACCGTAGGTAATGGCTGGTCTTACCATAGCCCTAGAGTTAGTAACCCACTGGGAAGCACCTTTGCCAATCTCGATGTCGTGAGCATACAAAGACGCCCTTTCTTGGGCTTGGGTCTGCATCTCAATCTGCTGGGTTTTAATCTCTTCTACATGGGCTTGGGCTGCAAAGCCACGCTCCATCATCTGGAGTTCCCGTTCTGTCTGCATAGCAGCCATAGCCAGCTCATGCTTCTTGTCGGACTTGTCTTGGAAAAATCCTAGTAAGCTAGGTAGTCCGCCCGATAGGAACGAAATAAGGGTAGTAAATAGGGTAATCATTTTTTAGCTCTTTCTTCTAAGAGTTTGACCCGCACATGGAGGTCATGGAGTTCTTTGTACAGTTCTTCACGCATCTTTGCTCTACGCTCGGCTGAAATAGGACTATCTGTTGGTATGCCTTCGCTAGTAATCAACGCTGGCATCTTGCCTTCAATCTGGGTCAGGCGGGTCTGAAATGAGGATACTTGACCGAGTAGCCACGCTATACAGGCTACAAGAATCGGAATAACCGCCTTTAGTACGTCTTGCATATTCATCTTTTAGACCCCCATACTATGTAATAAGCAATCCAGCCTGCTGCCATAAAGCACCAGAACTGCACCCATTTAACCTTTGACAACTCTGCATCAAAGTACTTCTTGTCTTCTTTCTCAAGCCGTTCAATCTCGGTCTTGATGTCTAACACCTTTTGCCATTCTTTGGTGCCGTGTTGCTTTATAAAGTCCACCCTTAATTTGTACTCTTCATCGCTAATCTTCTTGCGGTGCTTGTACTCCTCAAGGGCTTTAAATATCGCCCGTTCCTTCTTTAACTCTGCTTCTCTGCGCTCACGGATCTTGGCATTTGCCCGTTCTTTTGCTACGTCTACCGCTTCTTTTTGAACATCCTCGATGTTCTTGCCAATCTCTCGCCCAGCCTCACGCCCAGTCTTTATCCCTTCGCTAATACCCTTGGCACCAGCCGATAACCCCAGTTCGTCTGACATATCTCACTGTTCTTTGCCTCAGAGTGTTGACCCACCAAACGACATATTGGCAACCACAATAGCTACGTGTTGCTCTGGATTTTCTAGGCTATGCCCACAGTCACTGCACATTTTGGCAGCTAGTTCAGTTTCAGAAACATCGTACCCACAGCTAGGGCAGTAAATTTCAATGGTGTGGCGAGGCTTAAATTCGCCATTTTCAAGCGAGTCTTGGACAGTCTTAATCATCTTGGTACCTCACTCCATTCTCTCCAGTTAACAATTGTTTCATCCCATAAATAGCTTTTGCCGTCATTGGGGTATGGTATTGGTGCTTCAAACTTACAAGTTTGTTCATCTAACACCCACGATGGAAACGGTTTTGGTGGTATAAAAGCATCTCTTACAGAGTCGTAAGTAGAACCTGGTCGCCCATAATTTTTACGGAAGTTGCCGTTGTAGCTTGTTTGCTTCCAAGTAAAAGTCTGTCCCGCCCACGCATCTAAGAAAGCAATACCAACCGCTTCGCTTTCAGGAAAAGGCAAATCATTTATATCGCTGTTATTAACAACGTTAACTTCAAGAACTATATTGTTTGTGTCTAGTTTTGCAAAATGAGCCATTATGAAACCCTATATCTAAGGATAACAATACCCGATCCACCGCTACCACCGCCCTGTCCTTCACCACCGCCACCGCCGCCACCGCCACGATTTGACGCACCAGAGCTTCCAGGAGATCCTCTACCACCATTACCACCGCCATCCGTACCAGATCCTGTGCCACCGCCACCATAAGAACCGCCACCGCCACCACCAGCATAAGTTGGACCAAGTGATTTCCAGTTAATTCCTGTGCCGCCATTACCTGTACCTGGAGGAGCTCCTTGAGGACCAGAGGCACCTTTTCCGCCACCACCTCCGCCACCACCTGTACCATCAAAAGGTCCAGCAGAAGGACCACCAGGATTACCCTGACCAGATGTACCAGAGCCACCACCAGATGCTCTAGTTGAACCGCCACCGCCTGAACCACCATAATTACCGCTAGTGAAGAAACCTTGACCACCTTGACCACCAGCAACTGTGCTAGTCCCGCCAAGAGATGACCCCGAGTCACTTCCACCAATGCTTATTGAATAGCTTGTAACGGAAGCAGTAAAGCTGCTATCTATTGCACCGCCAGCACCGCCACCGCCACCACCGCCTGAACCACCGTAACCACCACCAGCTACCAATAGATATTCAACATCGTTGTACGTATTGCTAGTTGCCGAAATAGTAAATGTGCCGTTACCTGTAAATGTGTGGTATTTATATTGCCCTACTGTTGATTCACTTCCACCCGAAGCTGAAATAAAAGTAGCCTTTTGTGTTCCGTAAAAATTACTTATGGCAATTTGTCCTGAAGAAGGCACAGGGCCATTTGTGCCTGAAGCACCAGCTTGAACAAAGCTACCGCCAGCATAGTACTCACTAATGCTAATAGGGTTAGTACCACCAAACTCTGTTTGGATATCATTTAAGGAAAGAGGACCTGATGATGGTAAAGGCATGACTTATTCCTATTTAAAAGGTGCCCCAGTTACCCAAGCAACTAAACTGTATCTAGTTCCTTTAGTAATAGGTTGCACTTCGTGTAAAACATAACTTGGAAAAGCAATTAGTTTGCCGTGTTCTTTTGGCATCAGTTTTGGTTCGCCGCCTAAATGCAAAGCCAATTGCCCACCTTCGTAATCTTCTGGGGCAGATAACTGAATTGTTATTGAAAGCTTTCTTACCAATCCATTAAAGTATTTGTCGGTATGTGGGGCATAGTGACCAGACGGGGCTTCATATTTAGTGAACTGAAATCCTTCAGCAAGACCAAATAAATCAAATTTAAAGAAGTCATTATTAAGCGTATTTATTGCGTGTACTATTTTTTTATACGCCCAATTTATATCCTCTGGGTATAGCCAAGCTATATTGCTATCTCTAATATCTGTGTCAAGCCGTTTTTCTCCAAATACGGTGCCAGGCGTAAGCATTTTTGATTCGCCAACTCTAATGAGTTCTTTGCACTCTTTGGAGGTAAGAACGTTATTCCAATAAGCCCACTCTTCAACATAGTCGGTAGCAAAAGGCCATACAGAACTAATTGATTTAGTTTCTTGCTTTACTGGCAACTCAATGACTTTTTTTATTGCGCCCATATATTTTTACGCTATCTTATGTATATACATGTTTTGCTCTACCCCTTCATCTAGTATTACTAGATTATTTTTACTACAGGGATCTTCGTCAACAATAAAATCAAAGGCTATGGTTATTCTTTCACGCCCACTATTATTAACTGATGTGTAATGGGGTATACATGATTGAAATAACGTTATCTTTCCAGGTTCATTTTTGCTTTCATAAACCCCAGGAGAATTTATTTGGTTTACTGTGTGCATATAAAATGTAGATGTGTTGTTGTGCGTCACACAAACATGCCCACCTAAATAAGAAAAAGGTCCGGCTCCGTGCATGTGCGGCTGTATTGATTCACCATCTCGCATAACATTAGCCCAGCACTGAACCCAAACTTTTCTTCTTGGTGCATTTAATCTTTGTAAAAATTCTAAATACTTGTGTTTGATAAGCTCTTTTATAGGCGTTAGTTCAGGTTCTTGCCAGTTAAAAACATTAAAGTGCTGAAATCTTGAGGTCAAGCTATTCTTGCCTAATCCCGTATAGCCATCAACACTACCTGCATTTGCACTTATTGGGCTAGTAGTACTTAATATTTGTTTTTCTTTTTCTAAAATAATATCTTTAACAGCATCCCAATAAGACAGATCTTTAATTAAAAAATCTTCGCCCAGCACATAATCCCATTTAGGAGCAAATGCTGTTTGTGATTCTTCATTTACAAATCTGTTAATACGCATATTAAGCCTTCATAATGTAAGCAAGAGCGTAGTATGGTGGCAAGTTAGCGCCTGTTCCGCTTACACCAGCAGAAGCTATGGAAGTAGTAATGTTTGCCGTGCCTGTTTGGATCATCAGAGTAGACGTAGTGCTGTCTGAACCATCAAACGAATTTGTATATTGCGTTCCAGAAGCTGAGCTTCCATTTGTTTTTGTAATCGCATTGTGCGTATGCCCTGCATCTGTAGAAGTAGCTGTGTGGGTGTGACTTACTACAACAGCGTCGGCAGAACCCCCCGTAGCTGCTACAGCATAGGTAGAGCCAGCGCCAACAACAAAACGATCTCGTAAATCAGGCGTACCACTAGAGCCGTTACATAACAGCCAACCACTTGGGATACTAGCAATAGAGCCCGACCACATAACAATAGCTCCTGATGGGATACCGTTAGCTAGGGCAAAAGCCGTTGTAGCTATTTGAGTAGTGTTTGTTCCAGCCGCTGCTGTCGGCGCTGCGGGTACTCCAGTAAACGTAGGAGATGCAGCCAATACCATACTACCCGTGCCTGTTACAGAGTTGGCAAGCGTTACACCACCGTAAGTTAAAGCACTTGATAAAGTAGACGCACCTGTAACTGACAAAGCACCTGCTACATTAAAATTACCGATAGAACCAGATAACCCATTTACAAAATTAGTACCGTCACAATAAACAAGACATGCGGATCCGTTAGGGATAACAACACCGGTTCCAGAAGAACCAATTACACGAATTGCATAACCACCAGTAGTGCTATTTATAACGGTATATAACTTTTCAACCACGGGTGGGATAAGGTCACGTTGAGCACTGTTTGTTCCAGTGACCACTAAAACCGCATTTCTAGCCTCGTCTGATACTCCGTTAAAGCTGGTTAGCGTGTAATTGGCATCAATCATTACAATAGACTGTACGCCTGTAATAGCTTGCTCAAGCAAAGTACCTAAGTTGGTATTGGTAGTTTGACCCCAAAGACCTGCTTGGTCGCCGTCACCCATCAGGGTTAGTTTTAAACTTGTAGAGTATGTACTTGCCATAATTTATCCTTAAGGTGTTAAAACCAAGCCCCAGACGTTAACACGCTTTACTTTACCAACAGCCATAACACCCGTTACATCAACTGATGACCCAGATTGAGTGCCCACAGTACCGACCCGACCTACAGCAACAACGCCTGTTTCATCAACGTCAGCACCTGCGGTGGGCGTTACATTTCCAAGTCTGGCTACAGAATAGACACCTGTTAATACAAGCGTAACGCTTTCGACTATTGAAACATTGCCAATTACACCTACGGCATTAACACCCGTTGGTACAACGTTACCTTGTGCCACAATTGTTACGCTACCCGTTCGACCTACTGCAACAACGCCTGTAGGTAGAATTTCAATACCTAAGCCTATGGCAACCGTGCCAACTTGACCTACGGCAGATACACCAGTAAGTTGAACTGATATACCAAGACTTGTGTCGCCTGTATCAGCAAACGGGGCACCAGCGTAGGGCGAGAAGCCAAAGGTCATTACTTGCCTTTCAGAGCATCTACTTCGGCCTTCAACTCCTTAATAGCCTCAATGAGCAACGGAATAATTCGGTCGTATTTAACTGCTTTTATACCGTCTTCTCTAGTGCCAACTACTTCTGGAATCACTTTTTCAATCTCTTGGGCAATTACACCAACGTCGTGTTTACGAACAAAGTAACCGTCTTCTGGCTCATCCAAGTTATTCCAATCAAACTCAACACCACGAATTTGAAGAACTTTAGCAAGCGCATTTGCAATTACTTGTACGTTGTCTTTTAAACGCTCGTCTGAAGAGTAGTACGCAGTAACGTTATTAGTTGCACGAATTTCACCAGATGTACCTGATGCCGCTGTACCACATCCAAATGAGGTTGCTACAAGATTGGTTAAATTACCAGTAGAAGTAATGTTGGTTTGCGCAGCAGTGCTTAATGTGCCAGCAACTGTAGTAAATGTACCTACGTTTGCAGTAAATGAACCATTAGAGTCACGGGTTACTATTGTTGAGGCACCATTAGAAGATGAAGCAGTTGTACGAGCATTAGCAATCGTACCCGAAGAGATACTGGAAGCATTAATAGAGGTAACAGCAGAACCATCACCGCTAAATGTACCTGTTATTGTCCCAGCAGCGAACTCGCCAGATGCTCCACGAAGAACAATAGTGCTAGCGCCATTACTAGAAGAAGCAGTCGTTCTTGCATTTGCAACAGTCCCTGAAGTTAGGTTAGATGCATTAATAGCACTTATGGCTACGCCGTTACCAGATATAGATGTAGCAGTAATAGCGCCAGCATCAAAACCACCGTTTGAATCACGGGAAACAATCGTAGAAGCCCCGTTAGCGGAAGCCGCTGTAGTTCTTGCGTTAGCTATGGTTCCAGACGAGATATTGGAAGCGTTAACAGAAGTAAGGGTTGTACCAGCACCAATAAAGTTTGCTGCGGTTACGTTGCCACCTTCAAAAGCACCATTAGCATCACGAACTACTATTGTTGAAGCACTATTAGATGTATTAGCCGTAGTGCGAGCATTAGCTATAGTTCCGCTGGTAATGTTAGAAGCATTGATAGCCGTTAAAGCTACAGCGTTACCAGTAATGTTAGTGAAGTTTCCGCTGGTTGCATTAACTGTTGTAGCTGCAATTGTGTTAGCAGTAAAGTCGCCGTTAGAGTCACGAGCTACGATGGTTGATGCTCCATTTGCTGAAGCCGCTGTGGTTCTTGCGTTTGCTAAAGTACCTAATGTGATACTAGAAGCATTAATAGCAGCATTGGCTGCATTAGTTAACTGACCTTGAGCATTAACAGTAAACGTCCCAACTGTACCAGCATCGCCATAAGTACCTGCCGTAACAGCGGTGTTAGCAACACTAAACGTTAGATTAGAAAGGTTAAGACCTGTACCCGCTGCGTAAATCTGAGCAGTGCTAATTTGCGCAAACGTAATATTGGTTGAGCCAAAGGTAATTGTGCCTGTGGTATTGCAGATATAGGTCCGTCCAGCACCAGTACTACCACTTGAAACAAAGAACGCATCGCCCTGACCTAACTTAGTAGGGCTGGCTAAACCAAAGGTATCAGCATCGGTTGCACGGGTTAGAACCCACTGTGCAGTAGCATTACCTGGGTTGGTAACTGTATATACACCGTTTTGTACTGCATTAGCCTGTGCATAAACCAAAATACGGGCTGTATTGGCTACGCTTACACCATCAACTACGAGTGCTGCATTAGCCCCGTTATTAGTAAGTGTTGCGCCTACGCCATTACCAGCGCCATTTGGCTGCACATAGACGGCATTTAAAGCAGTATCTTCTTCAACCAAAACAGGGTCGTGGTACGAAATACCTGTGGAAAAAAGCCCGTCAACATAAGTTTTATTGGTAATATCCGTAGCATTGGCAGCATTGGTGCTGATTGTTCCAGACACCATAACTACGTTTGAAGCATTGATATTAGTAAAGGCTATAGTGTTTGCGCCATTACCAAACGCTTCTACTCTTCCAGTTGCATCGTTAATATAAACCGCTTCACCTGCTGGCTGAGTAATAAATACCTCAAGACCACTCGCACCGGCAGTAAAGTTAACCTTAGATCCTGAACTAGATGAAGAAAAAACCGTATCTCTACTTAGCGTAGCTGGAGAAGTAAACGTGCCAACACCAACCTCCCACTGGGTATCAGATCCAGCAGTTAAGTTATGGATGGTGTAATAAACGGTAGAACCAGTAGCTACAGAGGCATTAAACGTTTGATAGCCAGGAAATGCACCACCAAGCGTAACACTGCCTGTGCCAGAGCTAGAGCTGGATTCTTTAACCCTATCTTTCAGAATCAAAGCCATAAGGCTCTCCTAATTACGAAGCGGTTAAACGAATAATTGCGTTACTTGCATCAGCAGTTGGGAAGTTAACAGCAAAAGTACCATTAGTAGAGGTCTTATCGCCGCCAAAAGCTAGTACAGCAACAGCCGCATTTGACAAATTAGCGTTATAAATTAAAGCGCCATTCGCAGTAATGGTTGCATTTGCCCAAGAAGTATTGGAGAACGAAATGTAAGCTACGTTTCCAGAGTTAGTTGGGGTTACGCTAACCGACAAAGTATTACCACCAGCAGAATAATTGCCAGTAGAAGCTACTTCATTAGTTGCTGAATAAGCAGTTGTGTTCTCGTTAATAGTAGCCGAGCTGGTATACAGGGCTAATTTAAACGTATTTGCTGAAAAATTGTGCTGACCATTTAAGATTTGAACCTTAAACGATGTAGCCATTGCTTGAGTAATTGCCATTTTTTGCTCCTAAAAATTATCTTACGGGTCCAGGTACAGGTAATCGTAATTGTCCATCACGATAAGCGCTACGTCTATCTTTACCATCACCCAAATCTTTGAGCAACGCTAAGGATTCTTGGTACTTCTGCTCGTAATAGTTGACCATATCTTGCTCACCCTTTTGGAAGATTATAGCCTCACGTAACGAACCATACAACAAAACACTTTCAAAATTATCACCCAGCCAGGAGGTTCCGGCTGCGTTCTGAATGTTATTAACGGGCACTGAAAACCCACTTCCGGTGCCACCAATTGTAGACGTAGCGGCACTTAATGAATTGCCTACAATATATAGATACCCTGGGTTTACTAAAGTAACCGCAGTTACCGCTCCTCCAGATACAGTAATTGTGGCTGTTCCGTTTGACCCATTACCGCCCGTCAAAGGAACATTAGTATATGTGCCGTTGGTATAGCCAGAACCACCCACAATCGTGCCAAAACCAGCCAGCCCACCCTGAACAATAGTGGTAGGGTAGTAGTAATAATGTAGCTCGGTGTTGTAATTATCGTCTGGGGTCGGCCCAATTATGTAGGTATAGGGGGTAAACTGCGCATAATACCTAGGTAAACCCGTATCAGTAGTTGGATTTGGGTAGGACTGACGGATAAAGTTAACGTCTTTATCAATTAAATACTCGTAGCTACCGTCGCTATTAATAACAGCAAGGGAGAAAGACGCCAAATAATCGGTGGGAAGCGCTATGTAATAGTCACCCTGAACAAAATTACCAATGACGTTTTTACGGATAGCAGGGATCTGAACGGCGTTGTACACCCGCTCTTCGCAAAGCTGGACAAAGTTAGGAATGTTGTAGACAAAGAGTTGCTCTGTCGACTCAGCGTAGCTTTGTATTGCCTCAGATAACTGCTGGTAGTTCATTAGCCCATCTTCCCGCTAGACATTTTGCCTTTAGTAGCAGCGCCAGTACCACGCATTTGAATCTTGCCGTAGCGATTCTCAGGAGGGTAGTTACCCTTACTGATACCACCAACAGAAATGTTCATTGTGTCTACTACCTTGGCACCAGGAGTGTAAGCACTGTCTGCCACGATGCTAGTAGCTTTACCGTCCATTGTGTGCGGTGCAGCATAAACTTCAGCAGGGCCTACTTCTTTACCGCCTTTTTTCATAGAGAACTTAGCCATTATCGACCTCTTCCTGATTTCTTTTGATTCATGATACGAGCCATATTGCGACCCATAGTCTTCATGTTTTTGTTCATTGAGCTGGTGCTTTTCTTTGGACCCTTCTCAATACCTACTGATGGACCAGAGTCACCTAAATTTTTACCTTCGGTTTTACCCGTTTTAGTAACGCCATCTGCGCCTTTTTTGTACATTTTCAACTCCTTAAGTTGTTGTTACCGTTACTGTACCAAGAATTACTTGTTGTACCAAGTCATTTGGGGTTAAACCTGCATCAGGACCTCTACTACCCCCAACTGGATTCCACCCCCACTGAAACACCCTACTACCTAATTCTGGACTACCAAACCCATCTGGGCCAATGCCCGTCTGGTTAATCTGTAAGCCACTTTGTCCTGATACTAAATAACTTATATCTGGTCTTGGTTCCCGCACCGCCTGTGGATCATTTACTGGGTACAAGCCTAACGACAACTGAGGCTGATCTGGATCCCAACAAGACGGGCAAACCTTAACTTGATATGGTTTTGTCTTTAATATCTGTATCTTTAACTCCGTAAGCTTATACCGCTGCGCACATCTGTCGCACTCCGCAATGGCATATTTACCTGAAGAAAACTTATTTGGCATGGCATATCATCTGTAATAAAACATATTACGTGGCACAAATCGAACAGGAGCTTTCTCCCGATCTTCAGTAGAAGCTAAATCCCATTGCTGTTCATAGTCGGCTTTGAGCATCATTATTCTATTTGCGTCAACCCCAGGCATCTTGGTGCTTAATTGATAAGCCAAACCAGCAGCCATGCAAGGTATAAAACGGAATGGGATGTCTTCGGTTCTTACGCCCGTACCTGCATCTTGAATTCTGCGCATACGGTAGTACACAAATGTGTACTGGGTTCCTGGTGGGTTAGGAGTAGGCCAGACATTAATGCATGGTAAGTTATTGGTATATACCTCTGCAGCCGTCAAATGGCTTACTGCCGTTGTGCCGTTTTGACCACGCCAAGCGTTAAGTATTTGATTTCCAACAATATTTTGATATCCAATAGTTTCAGAACCAATATTGATAAAGCCTTGAGTTGGAAGATTAGCAGCGTTAACTAAGGTAATAGTTGTATCGTCTGCATCAATAGCGCCGTTTAAAGCAGCTTGTGGTGTAGTTGCAACGTTGCCTGACTGTCGGTTAATCCAGACTTGAATAGGGCGCCCAGTAGCGTTTTTATTAGGTATGGTGATGTAAGTAGACTCGCTAATACGACTGATATTGATGTCAACCTGATTGTTACCCTGACCGTTATTAGTACGCACCACGGTATCTAAAAGGTCAATCGTATCGACAGGAATAGGGTAAATGGCCTGCCCCGTGTTCATTAGGATCTGCCCTTGCTCAACCGTCCACAAGTTAATGCCACGGTTAGCCCACTCAATAGTGAGCAGGTTTAAAGACCGCCGTGCAGTACGGAAGTCATAACCAGAACGAACCTCAAGACCACAACGCTCAAAGCTCTCCTCAATGAGGTCGTTCATGTCTAGGTTAAACGAAGTAGTACCTGTAGTAGTCATATCTTCCTATACGGTTTTACTTTTTGCTTTATTTTTGCTGGCTGGGGCACGAACTGTTTTCCCTGTGCTTTTCCTTGCCGTTTTGCTCGTGTTGTTGCTGCGTACTCGGATGGACTCAATGACTGGATCGCCTTTTTGGGTAGGTATCTTTCGCCTGTTTCGGACGACTTCTTCCCTGACTTGGTTGTCCACTCTTGGTCGCCCCAAGCTTTTAAAGAACGTTGCGATGCGGCTAAACCACCCCCCGCCATCTTTTTCTTTTTGCTGGCGCAATGGGCTTTCTCCGAGAACCCCTTCGGGCTGTCGCAGTTGATTGATTTTTTGCGTTTGTCTGACCATTTCACTTATAGCCTCCGCCTTTTTCTTTATAGCGTTTAGCTAGGAGTTGTGCTTTCCTAGCAGACCATTGACCCGCTGCCGTGCCATGAGTAGCCGATGCTTTAATACTGTTAAATAAAGCCTTGCGCATACCAGGTTTCGTATAGTTACCAGCTTTATTAACCGTACCGCCCTCTTTATATTGCGTAAAGTCGGTATCATCCCTACGGGCTTTCTTTTTAGGTCCGGGCATTTTAGAAGGATTGATGGCACCCATGCCACGGCTGGCTCTCATGCTCTAGTCTTCCCTCTAATAGCGCAACCATCAGCTCGTTTAGAAGCTGAGGATACTTTGCCACCAGTTCTAAGATTATCAGGTTTGTCACCTGTATGCTTGTCAAGAATTGCTTGAAATCCTTGCGCAGGAGGTTTTTTAGACGTTTTGTCTACGGCGTTAGGGTTCTGTTTAGCAGGTGTTGCTGGGACAGAAGGAACGGGATTAACTCTATTAAGTCCACCTTTGTTAAATCCCGCTTGGTTATAAGCCTCGCCTTCACGGGCGGCTGCAGGTACAGACTCCCGCATAGCTTTACCGGCTCTTATTTCATCACGAGCTGATTTAGCCATAGTTGTAGAAATTTTAGAAAGAAGATCTTTCTCGCCTTCAATACCTTCTACAGTTTTTTTGCGAGCTTCTTCAAGCTTCTTTGCTTCTTTTTCAGTAGGTTGTCTGTAATTGCGCATGATTAGCAGCTCCCGCCACCCATCATTTTAATCATCTTGCCTTTGGTATGACCTTTGGATACACAGCCATCAGCACGTGTTACGCCACCACCAGCCATTTTGTGCATTGATTTCTCATGTGCTTTAACAGCAGCGCCAGCGACTTTTTTCATCATTGGCATATCTTTTTTAATGTCTTCGTGTTTCATAATTAGCAAGCCTTTCCACTTTTCTTTTTAGCCATACCACCGCTCATCATTTTCTTTACGGGCTTTTTAACCGCTCCGCCTTTTTTCATTTTGCCTTCGCCATCAGCAGCAAACGCTGGAACGCTTTGTCCGTTTTTTGTAACCATGGGCATCTTACCGCCACTGTTCATTTTCACTGGCTTTTTTGTATCTGCTTTCATAAACTCTTCTCCTACGGATTTAGGGACGCCAGTTTTCTTGGCGAACTTTGGGTTATTGGCAACTGCAGCCATAAAATTGTGTTGCTTTTTACTTACGCTTGGCACGGCTAATCCATCCTTGAACTGTCTTGGTTTCATAGATACGAATTACTGTCCAAACAATCGTAAATAAAGCCGCTACCGCAGGCAATAAGTCTGTTAGGGTGCCTATCACTGTAACTAAAGATAGCCCATCTACAACGTGTTTAGTGCCTTCGGTTAAATGCTCTTTCATACCATCTTCCCTTTAGTCTTACCACGTATTTCACATCCACCGCCACGTACTGATCCGCCTTCTTTGCAGTTCCAAGCACGTAATGACTTGTTGATGCGTGAATCTGGGTCATTGGCTGTTTTAGCGCTGGTTAGTTTTTTCTTCATGCCCTTCATACGGGCGCAGAAAGAATCCCGTCTTGAACCGCCTTCTGGCTGAGGACGCTTGAGTCCAGGCTTGCCAGGATTAGCTGCATTGTAGGAAGCACGACCCTTAGCGTTTAGACCACCACTAGGGTTCTTACCTTCTTTGCGAGTCCAAGCTGGTGACTTAGCCATTATGCAACATCCTTTTTTAAATCTACTGAACGGATTAATGGGTACAAAAACTCTTCACCAAATGATCCTTCAAACTCAGTAATACCCATGTGACCTAGCTTGATTGTTGGGTCAATCCATACTTCGTATCCATGCTCTCTAGCACGGTCACAGAATGTGTAATCTTCGCCAACGTAGCCGTCAGGCTTAGATTGGAAATCAAATACGGAATAGCAGAACTTATCTGGGTGACCGTTCTCAACCCTATCATCGTGATAACGCCACTCAGGGTGATTATCAATTAGGGTTTGAATAACGTCTCTACGGATCAACATAAACGCTGTGGCAATGCGTTTAGCCTTAACTAGACCATATGAGTTCATATAGATCCCGCCATCAGCGTCTTGCTCTAACGTGGAGATATAGATACTGCCTTTTTTACGGGCAGTTGGAACGCCACCTACAATACCCTTTTTGGGGTCTGTATTCCACGCCATTAGACGGAAAATGTCTTGATGGTTAAAGTTAATGTCTGAATCAATGAACATTAAATCAGTGCAATCTGAAGCCATAAAGTCTTTAACAATCAAATTGCGAACACGGGAAACAACGGAGCATCCAGAGATATTGCAAAGCTGAATATCAACTCCGTGTTTAGGTGCTTCTACAGCAAACTGAGCCATTGCAATAGCTAGTTTTACAGATACTTTAAAGTCGTAAGCAGGAAGACCAAGCATGATCTTCCTACCAGCTAAATTAAAAGAACCTTGTGCTTGCACTGTTTCTGACATTATTTATCCGTAATAAATTTGTACTGAATCCATATTGGAAATTTCTGCATATACCGATGTATTTGCACGTATTCCTTCACCTGGAATAGTTGGTGTATTACTAAAATAATCGCCAGCAAAGCTTTCGTAGGTAAGAATCCACCGACCAACTGCATATATAGCCGCAGTACTTGTAATTGTGCGTGAGTTAATATCGGTTAGCGTAAAGGTATCTGCGCCCGTTCTAGTGATGATATATGTGCCGTCAGTAGCCGAAACACCAGAACCATTCGGTGCAAAATGAATACCAATACTCGTGCCAGTAGTAAGTCCATGAGCAACTTTAGTTACTGTTACGGTATTACCGCTTTGAGCATACGTTACGCTTGATGATACGGGAACGCTTGAAGCATCGAATAAAACTGCATATCCAGCAGAAGCTCCACCTGTAAAAGACATTCCTTTAACTCGTGTACCATAATTTACAAGATACCCACTAGAATTTAAATGCGCCTGTTTTACGTCATATTGCATCATAATTAATCTCCTAAGATGTTGAGTAGACTAGGGAAAACCCTAGTCCGCTAGATTAATTAAGAAGTAGCAAACGGAGTAGCAACAGTACCAGAACCTAGCACTGTACCTGTAACCATATACTTTAATGACGTAATTGCGTAGATCTGTACAAATGTACCTGCAACACCGCCAGTGGTTGTGCCGTTAAAGTTAATAAAGTCATCACTTGCGCCAGCTACAAAACCTACGGCAGCACCAGAAGTGTCAGTGTCGATTGACAATATAGCGCCTACATACTTGTCTGTGCCGTCAGTACCAATCTTCAAAGAAGAAGTAGAGATTGTGGTTGGAACCCAAATGGTGTACACAACGCCTTCATTGTTGGCGGTGCTTGGGTCTTGACCAGGACCAGAAGAGACTGGATTGGCTGAAGCGTTAATAGTAGGTAAGGTTAGGGTTAAGGCAGCCGCTAAAGAACCACCTACGGAGATAATACGTCCGCCGTGAGCCTCTGGGTTTAATGTGGTGCTGGTTGTAATTTCAACAATAGTAGCTGGACCTTGTTGATAAATGCCGCCCAATGAACGAATTGGACCTTGGAATGTGGATCGTGCCATGTTAATTCTCCATACAAAGTTAGCTTATTAATCGGTGTATGCGTCTGCTGGGACAGTTTAATAAGCTGGTTTCCCAGTTTCCATCATCTTACTACTTTTTTATGAATGTGCAATATCTTTTTGGTATAAATACAATGGAACACAACAGGGGTCTTTATGAGTTCTTGGCTAATAATTGTTACTGGTCTAATCTATGCCTATATTGGGTGTGAACAAGCCCTAAAAGGGAACGTACCTATGGCAGTTGTATATAGCGGGTATGCTTTTAGTAATGTAGGTCTTTATATATTAGCCACAAAATGAATAAAATTGAAATCGACCTCAAAGCCTTACCAGTAGACGTTAGGGCGTGGGTTGAATTTGAAATCATGGCTAGTAACGCACACGATATAGCGGTACATATTCAGCGTAAAAAACAAGTCCGTATGGATGGCGTAATGGTCTCAGGGTTCTTTTGTAGTCACACGGACCGACTATTTGTAGCGGGATTATCCAAAGACTGGGTACCTATTATGGTCCACGAAACCTGCCACCGGGATCAATATACCGAACAGGCAAAAGTATGGAACCAAACCATACAAATTAATGGGGAAAACCATGACCCCCTCACTATTTTTCACGAATGGTTAGATCATAAAATAGAGCTTGGACCCCGTAAAACAAAAGAAATGTTACAAGGGTGTTTAAATTTAGAACTCGATTGTGAAAAACGATCGGCTAAGAAAATCGATCAATTTTATCTACCAATAAACCTCAAAGAATACATACAAAAAGCTAACGCATACGTGTACTTTTACCTTGCAATGCAGCATACTCGTTGTTGGTATCCAAAGGGTAAAGCCCCATTTGCACTTCCAGAAGTTTGGACTAAGATGCCTGCTGATTTTGATAATGATTATACAAAATTACCTAAAAGAATCAAAGACTTAATACTTAAACATTCATACAATAAACGTGTTTAATGCCTTATAAAGACCCAAACGACCCCAGAAAAAAAGAAAATTTACGAAAATCTTCTGCTAGATACTACGCAAGCAACAAAGAAAAAGTACAGGCAACAACCAACAAAAATAAAAAAGATAATCGTAAGTTATGGAATGAGTTCAAAGCAACTCAAAAATGTAGTACTTGTGGGGCCAATCACCCAGCAGTTATTGATTTTCATCATGTAGTTCGTGACCATACAAAACAAAGTGTTCATCACTTGGCTAAAAATGGACAATATAAACGAGCCATGGAAGAAATAAAAAAATGTATACCTCTATGCTCAAACTGCCACAGAATCCATCACTGGGAAGAACGCAGGGCTAAAAAAGCAGCGAAGAAGAAATAAAAACCCCACCTTTTGGGTGGGGTCTTAGTAAAGCCAAGGAACCTATTAGGCGCCTTGTGAACCCCACATACCGAGGGGATCAGACCAGCCGAAGCTGTAACGCTCACGAGACTTGTAACGAACGTTACCAGTATCGAAATCACCGTCCATGCTGTTGCTCAAAGGAGTACGAACGAAATGCTTCATACCGTTTGGAACATCAGTACAGAGGAAGTAAGCATTTGGATCGGTCAGGTAGTTATTAACTGTATAACCTTCTGGGATCGAACCATTGTTTACTAAAGCGTTGATGTCGTTGTCAGTTGTACCAACACGCAATTGAGTTTCGAGCAAACGAGTTGCAACGAACTGTAATGCAGGTGGAACAATTAACTTACGTGGTTTAGCAGCGATTAACAAACTACGCTCGTCTGTCCAAGCAGCGATCTGAATAACGGCAGCTTCCAAGGAAGTTTCGTTCAAATCAGCAGCAGTAGACTGAGTGTTGCTGTTTACACCACCAGAAACCAGTGGGTGAGCTGTCGAGAACAAAGGTACACCGTCACCACCGTAATACTGGGCAGAGTTAGTGAAACCGTTGTTTAACACAGCAGCAGATTTAACCTGCTTTGTGTACGCCATAGCACGAGCCAAAGCCTTGGTATAACGAGCGGATAAGCTGTCATACAAGTTGTCCTCGATTGCCTCTTCCGTTAGGGAGAAGCCGAGAGCAATGGTTTCGTGGTTATAACGTGCTGTGAATGCCTCTTGTGCATTGTCATAAGCGATGGCAGTACCTTCGTTTTTGACTGGTGCAGCGCTGAAGCCTGACAGTTTTGTTTCTTCTTCAAACGAACGCTCAGAGGTCTCAGTTTCGTAGATCTCTTTGTGTTGTTCACCATATGTTGCATACTCAAGACCGAACAATGCGTTCAAGCCAGGGAGCAACTCTTTAAGTAGTTGGGCACGAGAAATAGCCATTTAATTGCTCCTTAAGCTGCGGTTGCTACAGGTGTTGCACTGTAGTACGTATGAACGCCCATATTCCACTTGACGATCACTTCGGTGAAAGATCCAGAAGCATTAACAGTCTCTGGAACACCCGCAATAATGCGGAATGGCAGAGTGGTTGTTGATGTGCTGGTGCTATTTAAAATACCTTCTTTCGAATCGCCAGTGGTTGTAGAGCCAGCAGTAACCAAGAATGATACGTTGTTGCCAACGTCAGTCTGAGTTAAACCACCAATGGTGGTGCTGTTCGACAATACTGCTACTTTGAAATAAGTATCAGGGTCATCACAAACGAAAGCAAGAATATCACTAGCCACTGTGGAAGCTGGATAGTATTGTTGTTGCAATAACTGTTTAGTAGTTGGGTTAGTGAACTGACAACCCATAAAAATACCAACAGCATCGGTTGCGGAATCTGTGGTAGAAACACGGCTCAAAGTACCGCCTGTGTTCAGACGCACAACATCACCCGCAAAAATGGATGTGCCAGAGCCTGAGGCGATAGGAATCATACGTGTTGCACCAGCAAATACCTGACCACCAATCAAATTGATTGGCTGGAACCCATAGGGTCCGTCTACGGTAGGATAAGCCATTTAAAACTCCTAAATTAAAAAATTAACCTTTTCCAAAACTCACCGTGGATTTCTTCTCATTAAAGAGAGGCATCCTTGGATCGCTTTGGCGCATAAGATTACTGTCTACAGCTTCCATCTGATTTTCGGCTTGAACTCGGTAATGTGCATTACGTTGTCCAACAAACTCTTCTGGAGTCTTGCAAAGCAATAACCCGCCAATCTCAATGTTGTCCTTAAAACGACTATTGGGATCAACTAGCAGTTGAAACTTGGGTTGTTCTTCAATTCCTACAGGCTCCCATCCTTCTCTGAGTTTGGCAGAGAGATTGCGGGGATCCGCCTGATTTAGTGTTGAAGTACGAATCCAACGATACGCATAACCAGCCTGCTTGTCGGGCTCAGGTAAAAGCTCAGGTGGCGCCCACTGCTTGGGACGCTCTGAAAATTCACGGTTATCGGTATTTCTATCTAATCTATTTGTAGCCATGTCAGGCCTCCAATTTCATAAGTTCACGGACATACTGCTCAGGGGTAAGACCAAGTTTCTTAGCGATCGCAACTTGCGACTGCTTTAGCCTAATCTTTTTCGGTGCGGTCGACCGAGTTGCCGGAGCTACAACCGTTGCTGGCTTAGCTTTTGGCGTGTCTGCCTTTGGCGCTGCCTCTTCTACTTCTTCTGGCGGATCAATGTCTTCATCGAAGCCTTCAGGGAACCGCTTGCGCATTGTTTTGTCTAACGTTGCGTAATATTCGTCAGAACCAATCTGCACTCCTTGGCGTTTTAGCTTCTCATGGAGTCCCAGAGCCGCTGCCGTCATCTCTTCGTCCTGTCCGAACCAAGTATTACGGTTTTGCCAATCCACCAACTTTTTGTCTTGTTGGGGTGCATTTTGATACTGTTGACTCGTTTGTACATCAAATTTCTCTTCTTGTAAAGGGGGAAGTTTAAAGTTTTTTGCACTTTCGAGTTGAATTTGAGCTTTTGTTAGCGCCGCTTGAGCTTCCATGAGTTTTTCTGAATCGCCAGCATCATATGCTTCTTTATAAGCACGTTTAGCCATTTCATACTGAACTTCTGATGTGGTGGTAACGGCGGCTTTGTACTCTGCTTCACCTTTGGTAAGCATTTCCTTAATCCGCTTGTTCTCCTCCATCAAGCGCTGGGCGGCATCAATAGCTGCTTGTTGCTCCCGCTGGGCAGCATCTGCACGACGACGCTCATCGTTCCAGACCCGCTTCATTTTAATAAGCTTGTCCTTTGCTTCTTTACTGTACTTATCTAAGTCATCAACCTCAACCTCTAGTTTCTTGACTTGCTCAGGATCAGCAGGACGTCTACCTTTGTCTTCTTCGGGGGTATCGTCTTCAATCTCAATTTCAAGATCATCCGATGAGCCTGCTTCTAAGGGTTTACCCTTATCTTCATCCGTATCTACGGGTTTACCCTGATCTTCTACTTCATCGGGGAATTTATATACTTCTTTTTCCATTTCAGCCATGTCCAGCCTCCTTAGATAAATTTACGTTTGATGCCCCGTGGGTCTTGAACTACAGCTTCCACAGAATCATCATTAATTAAACGGAATTCTCGGTCATGAATGACCAATCTAGTTCCTGCATTGGGTCTAACCAGAATAAAGTCACCCTCTTTACACCATGCTCCATTTGGGAAACGTTCCGGATCTTTATAACAATCCGAGCCTATTTTCACTACAAATAGCACTGTAGATAAGAGTTCATCGTGCCGACGGGTTTCGTCAGACTTAATGATGCCACTTTCAAAAGTTTCTTCTGCTTCTGGTATTGCACACAATATGCGGTAGCCTTTAGGTTCAGGCAGTTGTCGTGCCCGTTCTTCGGCTGTTTTCTGCATCACAGCAGCTAAGTCCACTGCTTGTGACAAATCTAAGGTTTCACTCATCGTCCGAGTTCTCCAATTTACGTTTTAGGTCTAATATTTCCTGCCTTGCAAAGAGCAGACCTTTGATCTCTCCACAAACCTTTTGGTATTCGGGATAGTCTTTAGCTTGTCCGCTGCCTATCCAATCTCGTTTACCTGTTATCTCTCTGTCTAGCATGTCCACTAGAACATCAGAAGCATCCATTACTGTCCTTTCCCGCTAGGTTTATTAGGTTTCATAACGTCTAACACTTCCTTCATTACTAACTTCTCACGCTCGTCACGCATTTCTGCAGCTACTTTTAACATCTCATTCTTAGTCTGAGACTCGATCCGCTTGTTCTCGGTAGCAATCTGAGCAGCCTTGAGCTGGGCATCAGCCATGTCTTTCTGTGCCTTGCGTTGCTGATCTGCTTCCTTGATAGCCACTTCACGCTGTTGTAACTGGAGCATCGGATCTTGAGCTTGCTGCATAGCTTGCTGTTGTGCAGCTTGTGCCTGGTTCTGTTGTAGAACTTGCTGGGCTGCTTGTGCAAGTAGTGGTGCCAACTTAGCTTCAAGAGCTGGGTCCATCGGATTCTCTTCGCCCGACTCATCGTACTGAGCAGGTAACTGAATACCAAGACGCTTCTCAATCTCAATCCGATACTGCATACCCAAGTGCTCAGCAATATGAGCCTGCATAGCAGCCTGCATCTGTGGCGCTTGCGGATTATTCTGTAATAACTGGATAATCATCGGATCCTGTATAGCAGCTGTGTGTACTTGAATATGTGCTTTGTGGTCCTGGTATGAAAACGCCTTAGCAGGTTTTAGCATCAGGATGTCCTGGTTCTCTGTGACTGGATCTTTAGGCTTCATATCCTCTGGTAGAGGTACAAGCTTCTGTGCATCTTTAATACTAAGCACATCTAGCATCTGACGATACAACAGGGGCATATTAAATAAGTTCGGTGATTGTGCTGCAAGCTGCATTACTGCTTGGTATTGAACAATCTTCTGTGCCATTGTTGAAGCGTTAGGATCGCTAACAGGGATGACGTCCACATCATCGTAGTCAGACTTCTTAGCAAATCTGGACCCTTCATCTGGCTCATAGCTGTACTCCTCTGGTGTGTATTCAGCAATAATCTTCTTAAGTAACTTCAACTCCTGCTTCAAACTGTAGTGAACACGAGCCTGTACTGCACTCATTACCTTCAAGGTACGCTCTAAAATCGCCAGCGTTGTCCCAACAGGTGCTTGGCTGGACATGTCACTAATTTGTAGATCAGCAGTATTAGCAAAGCGACGACCTTCTTCAACAATCTGATTGAGCAACGCCATTAATACTTGACTTGGCTCTTTGTATGGGAGCGTCATTAAGTTATCTTTAATAGCTCCTGACGGTACATCTACATCTCTAAATTCACCGGGTGAGATCGGGGTGTCATCTCCCTTAACTCGCAAACCTCTGGTTTTGAAACCGCCTGGCAGATTCGATAATGTACCAGCGTCGACAAGTTGTCTGATAATAGAAGTACCAGACTTAGCATAAGCGCCGATAAGGTGAATAAGCCCAAAGTAATAAAAGCCAAATCCCGGAATATACCCATAATGAACAAAATGTTGACGCTTTTGACAAGTCTCATCGTTCGGGTCCCAATTACGTCTAATCGAAAGAACATTCTGTGTACCTTTCTCGATAGTGACTACGTAAGGCAGTGCAATACCGGTGGGTTTACCGTTCTCATCCTTATGCTCGTACCCCTCTAAATCTAGGTTGACGTGCATCTCAAGGAGTTTATAACGGTCATCTGAAGTGGCTCTAAAGCCCATCTTCTCTGCAATTTTTTTCTCAACTTCATCTAATACATCGTTAGGTTCACCTAAATCAATATCACGATAAAAACCTGCCGCCTGAAGTTTTCTTAAATCATTCTCGGTCTTACGCATGACATGTGTAACACGCTCAGCGGAGGCTAGGTCTGATGCACCATAAGGTACAACGATATCTTCTGCTGGTACAAACATAGCTACTTGACGCTCTATATTTGGATCGTAGTACACTTTTTTAAACGCATTACCCGCAAGACCTAAACCCCAGAGCATGCGCTCTGTCTCAGGACGATACTCAGGCATTATCTCAGTCAACTGATAGTTCATGTCCTCACGTACACGCTCAGCTGCATCTTTTTTCTCAGGTGTCTCTTTACCAATTACTAATGTTTTTACAGGACCTGATGCAGGGAAGATAGACATCATAGTTTCTGCTTGGAACTTCACCAATGCTTCTGATAGAAGTGGGTGATACACACCGCATGCGCCTTCCCAAGGCTCAGTGCGTTCTTCAATCTTTAGACCAAGGAGTTCTAACCCATCAACGTATGTTTGTATCCAATCCTTACGTGCACCAATGTCAGAATCAAAGTCACCAATTAAGTCACCGCAGAGTTCTGTAAGTGTACCTTCTGTTAAATACTCGGCTAAATTAACATTGAAGTCATCCTCGGATTCTTCCTCGGGTTCAATCTGTATTTCTAAGCCATCTATACCAATAGTGACTGATTCAGGATCCTCAATCTCGATCTCTATCGGACTCTCCATTGCGGCTGCCTCTTCTATGCCTATTGGAGCTTGATACAGTGCCTTATCTATTGCCATAATGTGTCCTTAATAATATCCTTTGAACCGCTTAGACTTAAATAGTCTGATTTCATCTGGTTCATCGTTCGGTAATTTAATAAACCCGCCTTGTCTAAAGCGCATTAGCGCCATCACCGTTGAGTCAACCAAGTCATCATGACTCATAAACGGAAATCCTGCAATCTCTTCTACCACTTCTTCAGCCCAACGTGTCTCGGGCACCCATACTAAGCCGCTTTTAACAATATCAGTAACAGAATTGAGCCTAGCAAGCTTATCACCACTACCCCTATGGGGTGTGTATTCTGTAACAGGCATACCTGTACGCCGTAATTCTTGATATAACGCTGTACCAGCACTCTTTTTTTCCACAATGAACGCATCGGGGTTCCATTCATGCCATTCTTTCCAGGCTAAATCCTTTAATTCTGGAAATTCTAATCGTTTTTTGATGGAATTTAACAAAATAATGTTATGACATTCCGTTTCTTCGTTAAAAAACACTCCCCAAACCGTTATTGCAGTAAAGTCTGCCCGGTTGTGGGTTTCTGCGGCAGCGTCTAAAGACATAATCACGTATTCGCAGCTTGGTGGTGTTTCTAACTTCCACCATTGCCACCATTCTCGCTTGACAACGCTGGCTTCCTCGGCTGTGGGGTTTTGCTGATACTGAGCGTTCCACTGGAACACCGGCATAGAAGCCTTAGTTTGACGCAAAGAGGCCAATGGCAGCCATTCTGGCCACAAAGCTGACTCATTATCCGTATTTTCATTAAATATCGCTGGAAACTCAACAAGCTCATACTGGTCTGCCTCGTCATTCTGGGTCATATCCCGAACAACCTTACCTGTTAGGTCATCCTGATGCCACCTAGTTTGTACTATAGCGACTCTACCGCCTGGCATCAAGCGTGTTCTTGCTCCGTAGGTGAACCATTCATACGCTTTCTCGAATACATCGAAGTTCCCATTGATGATGTCTTGCTCGTTATGGGGGTCGTCCACCAATAATAGATCAGCTCCACGACCAGCAAGGGCAGAACCCACACCACAAGCAAAATACTCACCACCAACATTAGTATTCCAACGCCCAGCAGACTTGTTATCTTGCGCCAGACTGACAGTAGGAAAAATTTGTTTATATATAGGCGTGTCAATTAGGTTCCTCACTTTCCGTCCAAAGTCCACAGCAAGATCGGTCGTGTGGGAGACCATTAAAACCTTCTTATCGGGGTATTTTCCAAGGAACCATGCGGGGAAGTAGATAGATACAAGCTGTGATTTACCATGTCTTGGAGGAATATTGACTGCCACCCGATCTTTTTTACCCGCTGCAATCTCCATAAGGAGGTCTGCCAATATGCGGTGATGTTTACCAACCTTGTAGTCCGACTGCATTATCTTACAGAATGCTATTAAGTCCTCTCTAGCAGCCTTAGCATCTTTGCGGCGCTGCATTTCATCAAGAACTAAGTCCGTCTCTTCAGCGTCCATATCATCAAACTGGTCCAAATTGTCCAGTAAGAACTGTAATTCGACGTCCGTTAGGTCCTCAAGCGGGTTTAGGGTCGCTGCCGTCATCCACTTTTTCCTCTTCTATACCCATTTCTTTGTCCACGTCGATGGTATCCCCGTTTATCTCCACCGCTTTTACATCCTCTACACCCTGTGGGTGCATGAGTTTCTGTATCTTAGAGCGCAAACTGTCCATCAATTCTTGGTTTGACCGGTGGTTAATAGTAACCTCTGATTTCTCGGTAAATAAGCCCACGTCGGTAATCTTACCCAGCAGTTCTAGGGCACGGATACGGATCTTGGCATCCTCATTGGCGGACTCAAGTAGTAACTTATTTGTTACCAATAGCCTAATCTGCGTAGCATTCTCTACCACTTTTGTAGAAAACTCTTTCAGAATGTCATTGACTGCGTAATATGTAGCAGGTCTGATCTGCGAAGCCTTCTTGGTAGTAATCTTAGTATTTACTTGGTCTTCGTTCTTAGCGACTTCATAGACAATAGTCTCTGCCACCGCCATATCCTCGTCGGTTGCGGTAACGTCAAGCTCCAGTAATTCTGCCGTGCGGCATGCCGCTTCAGCTCTTTCCCTGAAGTTTGCTAGTACCGGATTGTCCTCCGGGAACGGTATTGCCAAGTCTGGCTCTACATTTATTTGTTGCATCAATTCCTGTCCGAATTAGATGTTGTTAGGCGAAGTATATATTAAAAATTGGTGAGAAGGGTGAAGACCGTATGTATGTGAAGCATGCCGGCAATCCCTTGCAAGATTTACCCTCACCCAACCCGTAGAAAAGAAAAGGGGGAGCCTCTATAGTGGACTTCCCCCTAAATACAACTTAACAAGGAAACGGCAATGAACAAGCCGTATGTGAAGTATATAGGAAAACGAAAAAATTATGTAAGTACTTCCCAATATGTATAAAAAACCAAAAATTTTATATATAACAATTTTTTAGGCTAGGTACTTAAAAAACATGACGGGGGGTGTTTCTGGGTACGATCATACCTAAACTGGGTTCGTTTTGTAATTACCGGGCCCGAAACAAGAAAAAATATCTATGTAAAACAAAGACTTACGGCAAATCGGTAATAAGTTCTCCGCCGAACTAACTCTAAAAAGTGAGTATTGAGTGTGCGGAATAGCAAACCATACAGCCGACATGGTACCTAAACAGATTTTGGGGGGTGGGGTGTCGCTAAATCGCTAGGCAAAATCGGCTTTGCGTCTAACGTTAGACGAAATTATCTATTGTCAAACACTATCAAATTCTATTAAACTTTAGTTAATGGTTCGGGGCAATCGCTTACGACATTATTTAGAAAGGTATCAAAATGAAAAACGTTAAAACTGCTGTATCTGCTATCAGTCAAGTTAGCAAAACCCTTGCTAATACTAAGCCTGTTACTAATCATTATGTAATGGGTAGTACTACCATTGATCTGTTGGAGAGTTGGTCATTCTTAAACAATGCTGAGGGTAATGCTAAGGCTTTGCTTATTGATGATCTATACGCTAATGGGTATAAGCCTCACCATTTTGTCGACATGAAAGAGAAAGAGGATAAGCAAGGCGTCTCTTTCAGAGATTCGATCCTGTTGCATATTGTTAAGGGTTGGAAAGATCCTGTTGCTGAGAAGTTATATTATGCTGACCCTAAGACGTTAAAGGTTAGCGAGTTAGCCCTTCAAACCGATATTAAGGATCGTGCTAGAAAGGCTTATAACAATATGAAAGAAAGCCTTAAGAATAGGATTGCTAAGGGCAATCAAGTAAGTAAGAAAGCCCCAGCAAGCCAAATTCAAATGGCTTTGAAAGAGATCAAATCAGCGATCGATCGTTTAAGTAAGGATCAGAAAGATTCTTATGTAGGTATTGTTGATGATGTTAAGGCTTTGAAATCCCTTAAGATCTTAACACAAGTTAAGTAATCATTATGCCCCCCAAATTGGGGGGCTTTTTTTGAAAGGAATTTATTATGCTTACATGGAAAATTTATAAATCAGGTTATAAATGGGTAGTTGAATGGTCTGATGGAATTAAAACTGTTTTTATGTCTGAAAAATCCGCTTTGCAAGCGGTCAACAATCGCTTTTTTGATACTTACTTTTAACCAAGCCCCCGAAAGGGGGTTTTTTTTCGTCTAAATTTTTTGATGCCAGTGACTAGGAGAAGCGGATCGTTGTGCGGTGAGCCGTGCGGTAAATTCGGCTTAACAACTTATTCTTATGTTTGCGTCTAACGTTAGACGAAATGATGCCAGTGACTAGGAGAAGCGGATAGCGACGGGTTAAATTTGTTTTGTTTTTGTTTTAACCTGCTAGCAGGTTAAAAGTATTTTCTGAGTTTGTCAAGGCATATTTGCATAGGGGTTTACCCTGCTATTGTTCCGAATGTTCCGTAATGTTCTGCCCTATTGTTCCTATTGATCCTATTGATTTATAAGGAAAAAGTTATATTGTTCCTTTTGTTCCGTCCATTTTAGAGTATGAATCCAAAAACATACCAAAATCTCTTCTGCAAGGGACTGAGGGAATCTCTCGCAAGGTCGCTTCATAATCTCTATCAACTACTCCATATGGAACAATACTTATATATCAATAACTTACAAAGGAACAATACAAGAACAAATAAAGACATTATAGACACTACACTCTTTAATAGAGTCTGATACTCTTTGATAGCCAAAACCTTGACCTTGGGGTCTATATCGCTTAAAATATATATAGTGGTAAAAAAGTTGTAGCGCAGGTGGCAGTTCCGAACCTTGCGTCTAACGTTAGACGAATTTACCACTTGACGTAGATTTACCCACTTAACATCTTAACAGGAGAATGATTATGAAGACGTACGCACCACGTTGTAAGTTGTGTGGTGAAACATATGACGTAGCCCGTATGAAGTTGGGTTATGCCATATGTATGCCATGCGGTGAGGAGGTAGCCAAGGAACGTAAGTTCACCATAGCACCAATGCACAAGAGCAATTACGTGGCGATCTTTGATCGCTCGGATCTAGTCGGGTTGAACAACAAGGGAGGGCTAGTTAAATGAAGAAAAAGTTTACAGATAAAAAAGCAGAGGTATTGGCAGACCGATTTAAGAAAGCCTATGACAAGTACTTATCTGAGAGTGAGAGCAAACGGAGTACGGCTCTCCGAGAGGACGCATTCATTCATGGGGTAGTTGCGGGTATGCACATATCAGCAGAGGCGGGACAGATATTAAAAGAAATGGGGGAATAAATGAAAGAGTATCGGGTTGTGATAGCAAGTTATTCGGTGGAGTTGGTCGAAGCCGAAAATGAAGAGTCGGCATGTAATATCGCCATGGAGATTTTTGAACCCACAAACGAGTGGGTGGTTGCTGAAGTTGAAGAAATAGAATCATTGGGGGAATAAATGAAAACCATGTCAGGAGAAGATACCCTATTCATGCTTGAGGCAATCCTAGCGGTTGCAGGTACGGACGAGACCAAAGCGCAGTTCATGCTCGACCCTCGGAAGTCATCACGTCTAATCATGATTAGGCAGTTATACGGCAAAGATGTTATGGAACAAACCATTGATAAATTAAAGGAGGTTGTATATGAGCAAGACTAAAACGAGCAAGCCCGTAATTAAAACGGGGGTAGTAGTGGAAGGTATAGACATGCGGACTTATCGAAGTACGGAGAATCCTCGCCATGTAGCGGGGGTGACGTATCGCTCGGTCAACGAAGCATTCAAGGGTTGGGAGTATGCCTGTGCGGTGGAGAAGCACAAGTCGGATTTCAGGCAAGGACTCGAATGGTTCAGCGAGTTGTTTATGACATTCTTTTGGATTGGTGCGGGTTTATCTCTGCCAATTTTGTTTGTGCTGTGGTTGTTTAAATAAGGGGGGATCGTGAATACAGGACAGATAAAGCGGATAGGAAAAAGAACTTACTGTGTGGTTGCTTGGACAAACACGGACGTAACTCTGCAAAGTATGGACGAGGAGAAGTTAATCCTAGTCATACCACGTACTCGCATGGGTGGTCTGAAAACTGGACAGTAGTGGTAAACTTTAGTAAAATATAATATATAGTGGTAAGAAGTTGTAAGGCGTAGTAAATGTCATTAACTTAACAGGAGAAAAACATGACAACAAGTAATCAAGAAGTTGCGTCTAACGTTAGTCGAGAGTTCCACGTTGACGTGGGTAGCGTACCCAGTATCAGCAGTAGTGCCATGCTCGTGGAGTTGAACATCAGCACATGGACAGGGCGCAAGTTTGACAAACAAGTTAGTGCCGAGATCGACGTGCAGAAGAATACCCAGACTAGGGCGGGTAACTATCACAAGAAGTTGTTTGCAGACGAACCGCAGTTTGAGGCAATAGCCAAGTACGCAGGGAATGTGCGTACGCACCACTACTATGCCACGATGCCATGGTCGGACTCAGGTCTTAGGTTGTTAACCACTGCCATGTACTTTGACTATCAGAAGCGGGTCACTGAGATGGAGGGAGAGTTTAATACTCTCGTGGGTAACTTCTTGCTAGATTACGACAACATGGTGGCAAGGGCGCAGGGTCGTATGGGTGGCTTGTTCAACATTGAGGACTATCCGAGCAAGGACGAGATCTTGGAGAAGTATAGGTTTTCAGTCAAGTATTCCCCCGTACCTTCGGTAGGCGACTGGCGAGTTGATGTTGGTAATGACGCACAGCAACAACTTAACATGAGTTATGCCAAGGCATATGTGGATAACCTACAACAAGCGTTGGCTGAACCATGGGAACGCATGCACGAGGCGCTTAAGAACATGAGCGAGAGACTAGCGGGTGAGAAGAAGCAGATCTTCCGAGACTCTTTGGTCACGAACGTCATGGACATGTGCAAGTTATTGGACAAGTTCAACGTGACAGGCGATGCCCGCATGAAGCAAGCACGTCTACGCATAGAGAACATCTTGATGGGAGTCACCCCCGATGCACTACGGGAGGACGACGACTTACGTCACGATACCAAGAGCAAGGTAGATGCACTGCTCAAAGAGATGTCATGGTAATCCGTCTAACGTTAGACACAACTTTTTAACAGGAGAAACAAAATGAAACAAACCGCAGATCAATTATTTTCACAATCCCTTGATGAGGTAGTCGAGTCGATTCTAGCGAATCCCGATGGTACTGTACTGGTACAGGGTCATATGGGTACAGGTAAGTCTTCTATCCTTAAGATCTTGGCAGAGAAACTGCCCGATCATGTGCCGTGCTATTTTGACTGTACTACCAAGGACTTGGGCGATCTCATGCTACCTAAGATCCTAACCGAGGACGGGTCAGATAACTTCGTGCGCTTTGTGCCTAACGAGGAGATGGGTCTTCATCATGACAAGCCGATCATCTTAATGATTGACGAGTTTGGTAAGGCGAATCCGTCGGTTAAGAACGGCATGATGCGTGTGATGCTCGAGAGATCATTTGGTACTAAGAAGATACCCAAGGGGTCATACATATTCGCTACTACTAATCTAGGTGGTGAGGGTGTGGGCGACTTATTGATGCCACATCACCGCAATCGTATTACTGTGGTGCGTATGAAGAAACCTACGGCAATGGACTGGATAGAGGGGTATGCCTTCAACGCAGGGATACATCCCGCCATGATCTTATGGGTCAAGGAGGAGGGTGCGAGATTGTTCCAATCGTATGAGGAGGTCGACAATCCTGACGATCAGGTATCGGGTAATCCGTATATCTATCACCCCAAGTCGCAGAGACCTGCCTTTGTTACCCCAAGATCTTTGGAGTTGGCAAGCCGTTGGCTATGGGCTAAGGACAAGATCAGCGACAACGCATTGAAGTCTAACCTGATGGGTACTATCGGGGATCGTGCGGGTGCAGACCTTGGTGCATACATCAAACTTGTTGACGAGTTACCCAAGCAAGATGAGATCAAGGCAGATCCTAAATCAGCCAAGATTCCTACAACATCTTCAGCCGTTGTGATGGTGGTGTATCGTGCCTTGGCTACTATGAGCAAGGAGTTTGTTGACCCATGGATGGAGTATCTGAACCGCTTGGACAAGGAGGCGCAGTCATTGTTTGCTATGCAGGTGCGCAATCCCAAGTACAACAAGCAAGGTGTTGTCATGACCAATAAGAAGTTTACACAATGGTGTATGGACAACAACTTCATGTTCAGCGCAGATAAGAAGTAATTGACTAACGTTAGACAGGAGAATAGAAAATGCTAACAATCGGTAAACAACTTACCGCAGAGCAACGCATGTACAAGGCAACGACAGACTTGATAGGTTGTGACGAGTTTGTCGCCTTGGCAGGTGTTCTCATGGTCGGTAGTAAGAAAGTGGTGGACGATAAGATCACCGCATGCACTAATGGTCGTGACGAGAAGTATGGTCGTGGGTTTGTCGATAGTCTCAATGATGCCGAGTTTAGATTTCTCATGCTACATGAGTGCTATCACAAGATGTATCGTCATCTAACAACGTGGCAAGATCTTCACAAGATAGACCATGATCGTGCCAATCGTGCGTGTGATTACGTCATTAACCATAAACTTGTGCATTCTGAATCAGGCAAGTCAGGTTGGATCAAGATGCCTGATGGTGGGTGCTATGACGATAAGTACAAGGACATGAATGCCAAGGAAGTTTTCGACTTACTTGAGTCGCAAGATCAGGAGGACGGAGATGGCGAGGGGCAAGGGGTCACTGGCTTCGACGATCATGACTGGGAGGGGGCGCAAGAATTGTCCGATGAGGAACAGGAGAAACTCGCTAAAGAAATTGACGAGGCAGTACGTCAAGGTGCAGTCCTAGCGGGTAAGGTCGGGTCGGGTGGTAATCGAGACTTGACTGAACTCTTAGAACCTAAGAAGGATTGGCGAGAACTATTGCGTGAGTATGTTAAGACAACATGTTCGGGCAAGGATTACTCAACGTGGCGCAAACCTAATCGTAGATATGTTGGCATGGACTTGTTGATGCCAAGTGCAATCAGCGAGGCTATGGGTGAGATCGTGGTTGCTATTGATACGTCAGGGTCTATTGGTCAGCGTGAACTGAACAACTTCCTAGGCGAGATCAAAGGTATCTGTGAACAAGTTAAGCCAAGCAAGGTGCATGTAATGTACTGGGATACAGCGATATGCCGTACAGAAGTATACATGCAGGACGAACTCGACAACTTGGTGAAGTCTACTAAACCCGCAGGGGGTGGTGGGACTGATCCATCATGCGTACCACAATATCTTAACGAGAAAGGTATCAAGCCTGAGTGCGTGGTGATGCTAACCGATGGTTATGTCGGCGGTTGGGGTCAATGGTCTGTGCCTGTGTTGTGGTGCATCTTAAACAATCGGTCTGCAAACCCAAGCGTGGGTGTAGCAGTTCATATTGACGGCTAACGTTAGACAGGAGGTTGTATGAGTGCAGAAGAACTGTATCAAGCATTAGATAAATTAGGTGTGGAGTATGCCGTAGTTGAGGTGTTTGAAGGACTACGTGTTATTAACTTTATGGTTAAGGAGAGTGGTGATGATGAGTGATATGTTGCAGGAAATTTTTGTCTTGGCTGTGGTAATCATTGCCACATGCCAAGTTATTAAATTGTTTAAAGGAGAATGAAATGGGATGGACTAAGCAGATTCACCCCGAATACCCCGACATTGAGATGGAGATATATAGTAGTAATGCGCCTGATTACAAACAGTACGACAGAACGTATTACTTTGACAAGCCTACTCGTACACATTTAGGTTGTATTTGGGAAAACTATGAGCAACAGAAAAAGAACGAAACACTACAACAAATACTTATTTTTCAACAGGAGGTCATTAAAATGAACACACGTTTTTGTAGTTTTGATAATGTAGCAAAGATGTATGAAGATATTAAGCCGTTACGTGGTCAACGTAAGAATGAAGACGTTCGTCCAATATGGGCTAGACGTTACCATTGGAGACGAGTTGCCAAGATCAACGACAACAAGTATGTCTTGCATGATGGTGACTATAAAGTAGGAAGAACTTTTGAGGAGTCGTGCGATCTTGCGCCTATTACATGGGAACGTAAGGCAGACGGCGATTACGTGACAGTTCGTAATTGCCATGCACCATATTACTCAATATCACGTTATATGTTCTTATCTAGTGCGTTGCCAAGATCAATGTGGTTTAAGATCGACAACGGCAAACACTACATTGTGCAGGGTGACAAAGAGCATTACTTGGCTAAGTTCAAGGCGCATTACGATAGTAATGTGGGCAAGCACGTTGTTACAGAAGACATGACTATTACTTTTAAACATCTTGGTGATGATAAGTTTGAACGTGTCTCTGAGTTGTTGCCAATGAGAGTACGGCGCATAAACAAAGATCTTAAAATGAAATATGATCCCATGATTAAAGATATGTGGGACTGGGGTTGTGTGGTGCTACCTATCTTGGGTGAGACTATGCACGATTGGAATGTACGAGGTGCTCATGCAGAAAAAGTGTCAGGTGCAGGTGCTTGGTATTGGGATAGAAATGCTGATCCTAAAAACATTAGAGAGATTGTTGAAAATCCTGAGCATGAGTCTCGTCTATCGTTAGTCGCAATAGCATCTTGGACTGCGGGTGCGTTTAATGAAGGATCAAACGCTTATACCGATAAGACATTTGCCCCAAGTAAAGAAGCCTTTAGAGAGTTCAAGAAGGTCATGCGTAAGGTAATTGATGTATCAGCAGTAGAGTTACGATAAACAACTTAACAGGAGAATGGTAATGACTAAAATACATAAGATGGCAGAGATAATGGACAATGCCAACATAAAGGTAAGAGTAGAACGTACTGTGAGATCAGTACAGAACGATGGTTGGGAACATCAATTCCAAGGATCAGCAGTAACCGAAGAACTGAAAAACTTCTTAACACAAGTTAGTTCGGTGATGCCGAATGTAAAGTTCTATCCGTTTAACGACCAGACCATACACCACAATTTTCTTTGCAAGGAAAGTAATTCCATGCAGTTCAAACAAGTATTTGTGGTTAGTGATTGGTTTGTTTACACGGATGACTTCCCGTATGAAATTGGTCGTCTAAGTTACAAGGATCACTCAGCAAAATCCAATGGTGAACTTACCTATGGTATATACAGTCGCAAGATACGGAATGCCAAGTACCATACTGGGCGGGATCAGCACAACATGATGATGTCTAAAGATCTTAGTAAAGCAATCAAGTTGGCTAAGACTTATCTGACCCCGTACTCTACCTATGAACTTGCCACAGCTTCTTATGAGGGGATGCACCAACGAACATGTAAAGCTCTAGAAGATACTGCTAGAGGCATGCGGTCAGCCGTAGAACCTATTAGGAACAATACAGATACCCTGATTGCGGAGATGATGCACCTCATTAAGCAGGGCACTCAGTTCAGTACCGATGGATTCAAGTCGGTGGCTAACCAAATAGAAGCAAAGGTTATGGCATACAAAGCCGAGGAAGAACGCAAGGTCAGCGCATTGTTTGTGCGTCTTTACAACATAGGGGAAGATACCTATGCCGATGTGCAAGAAGCGTCTAACGTTAGACACAATGCCTTTGCAGGTAAGGGTTTGAACGGGTCATCTACCTTGACGTACAAAATGTCAGATCTGCCTGAAGACATTGCTCATACGGTGGCTTCTCTTAGTATCTTGGATAGAGATCAATACGTGACAGGGGTTGGCATGAAGATTGACGAGCGTCACTTTTGGATGGAGCGTGGCTAACATGCACAACGAATACATAACTCCTAAAGCAAGGCAGGAGCGGGAACTTTACATTAGTATCTTTTGTGACTTATCTTATACCTTTATGGATAAGGTAAAACAAAGAGTCTCCGCCCCCGAAGAAGTAATTTTTGCTTACATTGAAAGAGCCAAGAAAGAACCCATATATAGGGTATGTCTAAACTTAGACGGAAGTGCACAAACAACATGTTATGAGATGTTAGATGCGTTTGCTCCTGAGTTAAAAAGTTTTTATTCAAGTGTTGACGAAATGCCAAAATGGGTGCAAGATAGAATCGCCGTATTAATGTTACTCGACGCTAATGAATTAAATCAAGAAATCGAGAACGTTGGGCGACGTATAAGCAGTGATATATTTTGGGTCTTCAGAGGAGAAGCAGATGGGGATGACCCCCGAAGCTAAAGTAAAGAAAGCCGTGCGCCAAGTCCTTGATGGGCTTGGTGCCTACTATGTGATGCCAGTGACAGGCGGATATGGGAGGCAGGGCGCACCTGATTTTTTGGTTTGCCTAAACGGGCAGTTCATAGGCATTGAAACCAAGGCAGGAAAAGGCAGACTAACCGCTTTACAAGAAATGAATCTTAAACAGATCATCGATGCGGGTGGTGTGTCTCTCGTCATAAGGGAAGACGACGTTAAATATCTTCCCAGTTTGTTATCAACAGGAGAAAGTAATGAAGAAGCGAAAGGTAAATCCGAGCAGTAATGTAGCAAAGGTCTTAGACCTGATGAAAGCAGATGCCAAGGTATCTGTAAAAGAAATCGTTGAGAAGACAAATCTCAAGACTTCTAACGTCTATGCAATACGCAATTACATCAAGAAGAACGGGCTACTAAAGCCGTTGTCAACGAAAGGTATTGCGTCAAAGGCAAAACGGTCAGACGATGAAAAACAAATCAGTAACTTGCTCAAAGAGAATAAACAACTTACTGAGTGGACACAGATGTGGAGGGGTAGATACGACAAACTTGAATCAGAGTTAAATCGAGTTCGCCATTTATATATGGATCAACTTGCCGTCGTACGTTATCTTGAAAACAAACTAATGCAGTTCGTTGAAGCACAATCGAAAGGAAACTAACATGAGCAAAGAAGCTTTAATAGGTTATTACGTATTAAATAATCATTATCAGGGAAGAGTAGTAGACCTAATAGAGAATGGTTTTTATCTTGTTCAGCTATATGAATGGTTTACTGGTAGCCCTAACAAAATGGTAATTATGTCGTTGCAAGAACTAAGAGAGTTTAATTTCTATTCAAATGCAGAATCTTGGAGAGAAGCAGGGGCGCAACACATCGAAAAAGAACCAAAACTTGAGGAGTTTTTATCATGAAAAAAGTCATTGCAATTATTTGTCTAACATTAGCCACAACTAGCGTATTCGCACAAGTTAAATGCGAGTCTGATGGTCGTGGGGGTATGTGTTGTTGGGATACTAAAGTCAACGGACCTTGGAAACCTATTGGTTGCTGATAGAAAAAAGATGTGTGTGGCTTAACCGCCACACCATTGTAAAAATTAAAAAGGAAATTAAATGGAAATCAAATGCAAACTCATTAAAGAATTACCTGATGGCAGTGCAATCGTGTCGATTGAAGTGGACGAAGAAGCCAAGGATTGGCTAATTGGGGAAGGCTTTACAGTCGTCCTTAAAGAAGCAATCAAGCACTCAAAAACATTTGTTAGTCAAGCCGATATTAAGAAGCATACTGCTAAGAAAACACCAGTTAAGAAAGTTATCAGGAAAAAGAAATGATTGTCACGATACTTAACATGTTCGCTCTGTTCGTGGCTACCTGTGCAGTGCTGATCTTTGCGGTGGTGTTTAGTTTTTTTATGTTTATTATGTATGCCTGTATACACATTGGGTGGAGAGAGATTAAAGGGATGCCGTTGTCTGAGCTATGGGAGAGGATTCAGAAATGAACAAATACGAAGTTATTTTATACGAAACTCAATTTAATACGTTGTTATATGAGGTGGAAGCTAAAAGTGAAAAAGACGCTATTCGCATTGCATTGCGTACGCACATGATTGAAGACGCAAAAGAAGAATGGGTTACTGGTCGCAAGATTGAAGGAGAAAAAGTTTATCTTATTGTGAATGAAACTAATAAAAAGGCACAAGAGAAATGAGAAAGGTAAGCATACGAACAGTTGAAAATACTATTGGGCTGGCACGTAGTGTCGCTAATGGAACAACCAAATTTCCTTTTATGGGCTATTGCGCAGACCTGATGGAAAGGATGTTAGAAGAGAGTAATGGGCTAAAAGCCCGTATAGCGGAGTTAGAACGAAAGCATAAAGAAGAGTTTGATTACGCTGAAAAATTATTACAAGAACGAGAATTTGGGGGGACATCGAAATGAATGATGAAGATCGAAGAGATTGTTTTGCATTTATGTTGACGGTTGGGTTTGCCATGAAGGGCGAGATAAACCCAAAAGCAATATGGGAGATAGCAGATTTAATTGTTGAAGAACGTAATAAAAAAGACGAAGAAGATGGGATTGTTGCAATTAAAAAGAAAAGATATGTCAGAAAAAATTGAGATGAATGAAGTCACGAAGCGTATTCGTGAAGCCGAAGTTAGTTTAACGGGTAAGAAGTTTTGTTCAAGTTGTCAGACCATGCAACCTGCGGCTTTAGGTAAGATGGTAGAAGGTAGGATCAGGCGGTGGAAGTGTAATAATTGTTGGGCAAACGTTAGTAGACCTATTTATAAATCTAAGGAGAAAGTATGACCACATTTACGTTAAGGGACTATGTAGAAAACAGAATAATTTCAAAAGATGCAGAGGTTTTAGCTGAGCCGATTCCGTTTGCAGGGTATGTAAACATACAAGATAAAGAAGATACAGAAAAGATGTTGCGGGATCAGCTACACATAGTGAACGAGCAATTACAAACAATGCAAGCTGAGAACCAAAGATTGAAGCGCAAGCTACGAGCATTAGGAGAGAATGAATGAATTTGAAGGAAGAATGCCAAGAGTCTTTATTTAATCTAGGCAAATTAGCGGGGCGGATACCCTCAGACGAAGGTAAAAGATTAACCATGATGTTACGGGTTGTGTCTAGCTACATAAACTATTTAGAAGAACGTGACAAAAACGAAGACGATGATGGTCGATGCTAATGCGTAAGCCATTTGAGCAAGAACTTCACGACAAGTTTGACGAACCCGCTAAACGTCGGGTGGCTACTTATTTAGAAAGGAAATGCGGGGTAGTGGTTTACCCCAATCCTGATAAATACGGCATTGACTTGTTGGTATGTAATGCGGAAGATGAGTTCCTTGGCTCCGCCGAAGTAGAAGTTCGTCAATGGTCTAGCCCATGTCCTTTCCCTACAATCCATGTACCGCACCGCAAAGAGAAATTCTTTGACGATAAGACATTATTCTTTGCATTAACTAGTGGTATGTGTCATGCTTACTGGATTGAAGGACATAAGATAAAACAATACCCCATAAAAGAGATAAGTAATTACAAAGTCCCAAGGGGGGAAATGTTTTTTGATATACCTGTGGAGGCATTTGTTCACGTGAATCTGATGGAGAAAGAATGAATTTAATAACGATTGATTTTGAGACTTTTTATGAAAAGTCTACATTCAGCTTGTCAAAGCTGACAACAGAAGAGTACGTGCGTAGCGACCGCTTTGAAGTAATTGGTGTAGCCGTTAAAGTAAACGATGGCGAGACCGAATGGGGTAGTGGCACACATGAACAGATTAAGAGTTGGTTAGATACCTATCCTTGGGCAGAGTCTATGGTGCTTGCCCATAACATGATGTTTGATGGGTTTATTCTTAACGAGATATTTGGCATCCGCCCTAAAGCCTATGCAGATACCCTATCCATGGGACGTGCGTTACATGGTGTCGAAGTGAGTAGCAGCCTAGCTGCTTTAGCCGAAAGATACAAACTAGGTGTTAAGGGGGACGAAGTTATTGCAGCTTCCGGGAAGAACCGTGAAGATTTCTCACCCGAAGATCTTGATAGATATGGTGACTACTGTGTAAATGACGTAGAACTTACACATAAGTTATTTCATACCATGCTCAAGAAAGGCTTCCCCAAAACAGAGATGAAGCTGATTGATTTGACTGTGCGTATGTTCTGTCAGCCGAAACTAGATTTGAACCTGAATTTATTAGAGCAACATCTACAAGAGATCAAAGCAAAAAAGGCGCAACTTCTTAGCGTGGCTAAAGTAGATAAAGAAGAACTTGCCAGTAACCCGAAGTTTGCCGAACTACTTAAGTCTGTGGGTGTAGAACCGCCCATGAAGATTAGCCCAACAACAGGTAAAGAAACCTATGCGCTTGCCAAGAATGACGAAGAGTTCAAGGCTTTAGCTGAACATCCTGATGTCAGAGTGCAAGCATTAGTAGCGGCTCGTCTTGGTACGAAGTCTACGTTAGAAGAAACTAGGACAGAACGATTCATCGGTATTTCTAAACGAGGGTTGATGCCAGTTCCCCTGAAATATTATGCGGCTCATACAGGACGGTGGGGTGGTAGCGATAGCGTGAACCTTCAAAACCTTCCCTCACGTGGTGACAATGCGGGTAAGTTAAAGAAAGCCATTGAAGCCCCTGAGGGTTACGTCATTATTGACGCAGACTCGGCACAGATTGAAGCACGGGTGCTTGCTTGGCTTGCAGAACAGAACGACTTAGTGGAGGCTTTTAAGAATGGAGAAGACGTATACAAGATCATGGCTTCGGCTATATATGGTAAGGGAACTAGCGAAATTACAAAGGAAGAAAGGTTTGTCGGCAAGACGACGATTTTGGGTGCTGGGTACGGGATGGGCGCTCCGAAATTCAAAGCGCAACTTAAAACATTTGGCACTGAGGTTACGGATGAAGAAGCGAGGCACATCATCCAAGTCTATCGACAGACTTACCCAAACATTGTTAGGCTATGGCGAGACGCACAGTCGGCCCTGGAAGCTTTAACTAAGGACAGTACAACAAGTTTAGGACGTGGTGATGTACTTGCGCTGGTCCCAGAGGAGCGGTCAATACGACTACCAAGCGGTTTGCTATTACGTTATGATGGGTTAATAACCGTGCGGGATGAGAAGGGTATACAGTACCAGTACAAAACTCGGTACGGTTGGAATAAAATTTATGGTGGTAAGGTAATTGAGAACGTCTGCCAAGCTATTGCTCGTTGCATCATTGGTGAGCAGATGATCCGTATAGCCAAGCGTTACAGTGTAGTACTAACTGTACATGATGCGGTTGCCTGTATTGCCAAAGAGGAAGAGGCTAAAGAAGCCCAAGCCTATGTAGAGGAGTGCATGCGTTGGATACCCGCATGGGCTGAAGGTTTGCCTGTTAATTGTGAATCAGGTTTTGGAAAGAACTATGGAGAATGCTAAGGTGGAGTACTCAGATTTTTATTTACATGCTATGCAAGAAATTACTAAGGCTCACGATGCGTTAGTAGCAAACAAATTTCAAGATGCCTATGACCATTGTTTGAATGCTCAAGTAGAAATTAAGTTGATGAGTGGCGCAGTTAGAACGTGGATACCGATTAATGAATAAGTTAATCTCATGGTCGTACTCAAGTATCAAACTGTACGATCAATGCCCTAAAAAATATTACCATTTACGGGTGGTCAAAGATGTTAAAGAACCCCCTACGGATGCCATTATTTACGGGAAAGAGTTTCATTCGGCGGCTGAACATTACGTACGTGATAACGTACCACTACCACCACAGTTTAGTTTTGTAAAAAGTGCCCTAGACAACCTAAAACAACTAGATGGTGACAAGTATTGTGAGTATGAATTTGGGTTAGATGAGAACCTTGAACCATGCGGTTTTAAAGATCCTAACGTATGGTGGCGGGGTATTGCTGATTTACTTGTTGTCAATGGTGAAGAGGCACGAGTGCTTGATTACAAGACTGGGAAGTCTGCCAAGTATGCCGATACCGATCAGCTAGAACTAATGGCTCTCGCCATATTTAAGCACTTTTCCCAAGTCAAAAAAGTCAAGGCGGGATTACTTTTTGTCATATCTAAAAACTTCATAAAGGACTCGTATTCTTTTGAAAATCAGGATAAGATGTGGCATAAGTGGATTAGTGAGTACAACAGGATGAAGTTTTCGTACGATAATGACGTATGGAACCCTCGTCCTAGTGGGCTTTGTAAGAAGCACTGTTTAGTTCTTGAGTGTCCGCATAATGGGAGGAACTAGTAATGCCATACGTTAATAAACCAAGACCATACAAAAAAGAATACGAGCAACAAAAATCTCGTGATGAACACCCTAATCGCATGGAGCGTCAACGTGCTAGACGAGCCGTGGATAAGAAAATGCCTGATGGTAACGGCAACGGTAAAGCCGATGCTCGTGAAGGTAAGGACATAGCCCATAAGAAAGCTATGGACAAAGGTGGTACAAACAAAGACGGTTATTACATAACAACACCATCAAAAAATAGATCCTTCAAAAGGGACAAAAAAAGTAATCTAGTGTCGGAAACTAGCAAGCGTGAGAGAAAAAAGAAATAAATGGAAATAATAGATAACAAGGTTCTTCTATTAAATTTACGTAATCCCAACAAAGTAACTACGCTTATTCCAAAGAGTAAGATTGTTGGGGAAAATCAAGTTGCCGTTAAGTGGGGCTTGGATGAAGTCCGTGTATTAAAGAACCTACAGGTAAAAAATGTACCTAGTCCCATTATGGGACATTACAGTTGGTCGGGATTACACAAACCATTTGAGCATCAAAAGATTACCTCCGCCTTTCTAACCCTGCACCCAAGGGCTTTCTGCCTTAATGAGCAAGGCACAGGCAAGACAGGCTCTGTCATATGGGCGGCGGATTACTTGATGAAGATGAAGAAGATAAAACGTGTGCTTGTCATATGCCCGTTATCTATTATGGATTCGGCTTGGCGGGCAGACCTATTTAAGTTTGCCATGCACCGTACAGTCGACATTGCCTACGGCTCAAAAGAAAAACGTCAACGCATTATTAATTCAGATACTGAGTTTGTAATCATTAATTACGATGGTGTCGAGATTGTTCAGGAAGCTATTGCCAATGGTGGCTTTGACCTAATTGTGGTTGATGAAGCCAATGCCTACAAGAACGCACAGACAGCTCGCTGGAAGACCCTTAATCGACTGCTTAAGCCTGATACATGGTTATGGATGCTAACGGGAACCCCTGCGGCTCAATCACCAGTAGACGCTTATGGCTTGGCTAAGTTGGTTAACCCGCAAAACGTACCCCGTTTTTTTGGTAGCTTCAAAGACATGGTGATGTACAAAATATCCAAGTTTAAATGGGTCAATAAACCCAACGCAGACAAAGTAGTATTTGAAGCCTTACAACCAGCCATCCGATTTACCAAGGATGAGTGCCTAGATCTGCCTGAGTTAACTTATGCAACCCGTGAAGTCGAACTCACTGCGCAACAGAAAAAATACTACGATACCCTACGAAAACGCTTGGTTATGCAAGCGGTAGGTGAACAAGTTACTGCGGTAAATGCTGCAGTTGGATTAAGCAAACTCCTACAAATATCTTGCGGTGCGGTATATTCCGATTCAGGCGAGACTTTGGAGTTTGATATTCAAAATCGTTATAAGGTGTTAAGAGAAGTAATTGATGAGACACAGCAAAAGATCTTAATATTTGTACCATTTAAGAATACGATTAAGATTCTTTCCGATAAGTTACAAAACGACGGGTTTACAACCGATATTATTAATGGTGATGTAACTGCGTCTAATCGTGCAGATATATTTAAACGCTTCCAAGAAAGTCCAAACCCACGTATCTTAATTATTCAACCACAAGCTGCGGCACATGGTGTAACACTTACTGCCGCCGATACAATCGTTTGGTGGGGACCAACACCTAGTTTAGAAATATATGCACAAGCAAATGCACGTGCGCATCGAGCAGGACAGAAACACCCAGTAACAGTTGTACGATTGCAAGGATCGAATGCGGAGAAACACCTATATAAAATGCTTGACAACCGCATTACAGATCATTCAAAATTAATAGAGCTTTACAATAATTTGCTTGATAAAGATAAAGTTTAGTAGTACAGTAGTAATACCGATAACGAGAATAAAACCAAGCCGTTATCATTTTAAAACAGGAGAATGTATGTCAGAAAACACGACAGGGGTAGAGCCCCCCTTAGAAAAGCTCACTCGCATCTACATCAAGATGCGTGATAAAAAATATGAAATTGCCCACGAGATGGAAGAGCAGATCAGCAAGATTGACGCTGATATGAGAACCGTCAAGGTGGCTATTTTGCAACACATGAAAGACTCTGGAGTAGAGAGTCTAAGAACTAATTCAGGAACTGTTTATCGTACCGTTAAGACTACGTATTCAACTTCTGATTGGGAATCCATGCACAAGTTTATTCTTGAACATGGTGTGCCTGAACTATTGGAGAAGCGACTTCAACAGACCAATATGCGGGCTTTTTTAGAGGAGAACCCTGAACTGCTTCCACCGGGGCTAAATTCAAACGCTGAATATTCAGTAACCATAAGGAGGAACTAAATGGCGGATGAACCGTTTGTGCCGATAGAGCAAGTAGCTAAACACTTTTCGGTTTCGGTATCAACCGTCCGTGCATGGATTCGACAGGACTTAATCCCTTCCCTAAAGCTTGGCGGTGTTTATCGTTTCAAGATTAGTGAAGTCGAGTTAGCCCTACGAAGACTAAACGGCGGAGAACTTGTAAAAGAGGAAGCTGATGGGAGCCTCACAGTAACAAATAAAGACCCTAAGCAAGCAGTACTTAATTTTAACCCTGACGATGATATTTAAGGAGAACGTCAAATGAGTGATTTAACACTATTTAAAGGTGGTTTACCTGCGTACTTAAAAAACGCACAGGACGATGCAACTAATGCCCTAGCAGGTACAGGCGAAGGTGGTTTAGGCGCACGTCGTATTAGTATTAAAGGTGGTGTGTTCCGTGAGTTTATTGGTGGTAAAGAGTACCGTGTATCAGAAGAACGCTCCATGAATGTAGTAATTATTAAAGCTGCACCGAAAGTATCCCGTATTTACTACGCTGGAAGCTATACCGAAGGTGAAGCCGTATCCCCAACTTGCTGGTCATCCGATAGCCAACGTCCTGATGAAAAAGTTAAGGCAGAAAATAAGCAAGCAGCCACCTGCTTAAGCTGCCCACAAAACATCAAGGGGTCTGGTCAGGGTGATAGTCGTGCTTGCCGTTATCAACAACGCTTAGCCGTTGTGCTTGATGGTGAGGTCGACAAAGAGGAAGTTTACCAACTTGTATTACCACCTACTTCGGTATTTGGTGATGGTGAGAAGGGCAAACTCCCTCTTCAGGCTTATGCCCGCCACCTGAAAAATCACGGTACACCCATAACGGGGGTGGTTACTGAGATGCGGTTTGACACAGCAAGCCCTACACCTAAGCTGGTATTCAAGCCAGTACGTCCAGTAAGTGAGGAAGAATTTGAGATAATCCAAACCTTGAAGGATTCTTCAGAAGCTACTGCGGCGATTACACTGACCGTTGCTCAGACCGATGGAGTTAAGGACAAACCTAAACTCGGCTTTGCTAAACCTGCTCAAAAGGCGGAAGAGGCAGAAGTGGTCGAAGAACCAAAGAAAGCAGCACCTAAGAAGGCAGCCGTTACTGCCGAGCCTAAACTAGAGGATTTAGTCGGCGAATGGGATGATGCTTAAATAGGAGTTTTGTTGTACCGGGGGAGGCAGGCCGTTAAGCCGTATAAACCCTGCAATCATGGCAGACTGGATAAGTAGTAGAAGGTCTCTCAGACAGAGATTGGGTGATTGCAACGTGTGCTTATACTCCCCCACTTAACAAGGGTGGCTAATGAACAACTTAGAATTTCTACGGCAAGTCCTCGGAGACGAAGGATACTACTGTATAGTCGGGCTAAAAAAGAACTCAGACAAACCAGTACAAAAGTTCTTTAAGACGCTTGACCAAGCAGTAGAGGTTGCCAACAATTTAAAAGACGAGGGCTATGATGCGTACTACGCACTAGCCACGTTTGAAGACGGTAAGTCTAGGAAGACCGCAAACGTTAAACAACTTAGGTCGTTATATGTCGACCTAGATTGCGGCCCAGACAAGCCATATCAAACACAGACGGAAGCACTTGTAGCGTTAAAAGCTTTTTGCAAGGCAACAAAACTACCTAAACCTGCGTTAGTTAACTCAGGTGGCGGTGTGCATGCGTATTGGGCTTTAAAAGATCCTGTTTCACGTGAAACATGGACACCCCTAGCCGAGCAATTAAAACGACTCTGTGACGAG